>Ga0209152_10000847_pt1 | contig 12936 bp, 13 predicted proteins | sample GraSoiAngelo_107_FD_185873 | JGI IMG/M metagenome (GOLD analysis project Ga0209152, IMG submission 185873) | Grasslands soil microbial communities from the Angelo Coastal Reserve, California, USA - 14_0903_09_30cm (SPAdes) (version 2) | ecosystem: Environmental > Terrestrial > Soil > Grasslands...
TCCCGAAGAGATTTGGGAGTGCCGCAAGGAACCAGAACACAGGTGCTGCATGGCCGTCGTCAGTCCGTGCCTTGAAGCGTATGGTTAACTCCCAAAACGGACGTAACCCTTACTGTTTGTTTATAGTTTTTTCTATTCAATAGATGGACAATAATAACGGGATATGACGCGAAAAGCGTCATGAAATGAGGATGACGTCAGGTCTGTATATCGCTAACGAACTGGGCTACACATGTGCTACAATGATCATTACAATGGGAAGCTATAACGTGAGTTAAAGCAAAACCTTAAAATTGATCTAAGTTCGAATTGCAGTCTGAAAGTTGACTGCATGAAGTCGGAATCACTAGTAATCGCGTATCATAATGACGCGGTGAATATTTTAACGCTCTCGTACACACTGCCCGTCAGGCGGGGAGAGCTGATTGCGGGTGACAACAATGTTGATGTGTAGCTTCATTTATTACATTCATTAGGGTTCTTGATGAAATTGCTGCTTTAATTAGCGGCATACGAAGTAGTCGCTAACCTCCAGATAATATACATTATCTGTAGATGTGTATTCTACATGTACAGTCGTTAACCCCGTAGTTGGTAATCGCTGTTAAGTCGTAACAAGGTAATGGTAGCGGAAGCTGCCGTTGGATTAGTTGATTTTTGATATGAGTTTAGATGTCAATCAAAAATACATTTCATATAATGCTATAATAATAACCTGTTTTTATTTTCTAAAAAAATGCAAGGAATTAAATTTCTCTTTGTAAAGGGTGGAGGGTGGGGGGAAGATAAAGCTAAGGTTTATTTACATAAAAGTATATGATTTGTGTATGTGTATAAATTATAAGTAGTTACATTTTAATATTTGTTGGCTTTCTTTTTTTCATTTAAAGTTAAATATAGATGTTAAAAAAAGTACTAAATAATAATCTACATAGGCGAGGATTAAAGAATATCAAAAGATATTCAGGTACAAACACAAATGACGTTATAAAGCCAATGATGTTTAAAGTATTAGAGAATGGCAAGGAAGTTCAAGAATACGAAGCAATGGATTTTGATAAAGCAAATATTATAATTGCTAAAATGGATTCTTTAATAATATCTTATCACCACAAAGTTTGATTTGCTGAACAAATAAAAGAACATTCCTTTCCTTTAAATGTTAGTTTTAAATTTTCACCAAAGTCTGGAAAAAAGACATCTTATTATCTTACTTTCAAATGCTATTATGATTATAATAAACAAGCGTTATCAATAGATTATGATCAAAAACTTTATAATTTAATTGTAAGAAAGTTTGATGCTTTAATACAAGGACGCATTAAAGTTTTTAGCCCAAAATCATTTAATAAAAACGAGTAAAATAGGTCTATTTTGAGTTATTTTAAAATGATTAGTTCATGGCCTTTTTCATAGGTTATTTTTTTCTAAAATTAATCTAATATAAGGCCAATATATGTTTATTAAATGAAAAAAATAAACAAATCAAATTTTTATAGTTTTATTAGATTTTTTTCATTTATTTGATATTTTTTAATTGTAGTTTTTATCCAGCCTATTATAGAATATTAAGAGGGAGGGCTGAATATGAAATGTTGTTAGTATTTTAATGCTTATATTTTTAATAGTTAGTCTAACATTTGTGTGCTTTTTTTTTGTTATCTTTTACAGTATGAATAATTCCATTGGAAATGATAACCATTTAGTATTTAATATGTTTATGATAAACAGGGTTCAAAAGGATATGAAGAAACCACCATTAAATAAAGTTATAAAGCGTAATTATTTACTTTATAGAGCTAATGACAAAAAGTTGTTTAAAGAAAAACTTGATGAAACCAACATAAAAGGTAGTAAAGAAATTTCTAAACATCCAGTTTTTATGGCAGAAGCTAAAGATGGTGATTTAATTGTCGGTAATTTAACATCCTCATCAATAGTAGAATATAAACCTACTATACCTGTTGGATTACAAAAAAATGGAAAAATTTCGTATTTGTATTTTGATAAAGCAAATATTATTAATAAAAAAGAAGTTTATAATATGAAACTTTTTTTAGAAAGAAACATTATTGATTTTGATGATATAGATATAAGTAAATCTTCTTCTGAAACTATTACTGATCATGTAGAGAAAATGACAGCAAAAGAATTGAAAAATAAAGATTTTCAGTCTATAAAATCAATTAAAGAGCTGATAGAGAAGACGTAAGAAAAAATGCCACTTTATGCAATATTAAAGAAGTATTTTGGAGAGTATTTGGACCTTTTTGTCATTATATTGATAGGTATGTTATGATATTATGGAATGTTGAAATTAGCAGTATTGAGAGCATGTCTTGAAACGTTATTATTTTTTTATTTTTATAAGATTTATTATTTAACATTTGTTCGTCAATGAGACAATTCGAAAATATATTCATTTAGTTGAGATTTAAATAGAATTTTTACAGATAAATTTTTAAAAAAAAATAAATGGTTTATATATGTTGTTTATATAATATGTGTATTGTTTCCATTTAATTTATTTTGATATGTATTAATAACAATAACAGTAAAGAATAAATTAATAAAGGTGTGATTTAATGGAAACAAAGATATATTTTTTTTCAAATATTTCAATTATGACATAAGACATGCATATGAGAAATATATAATATGATATTATGACAATATAGATAAGTATGTGAAAATATTTGTACATCAACCATTTAATAGGATAATTGTAATACCAACAATAATAAGGACTTCTTTAATACATTCATCATTTTTTTCTATATTAAAGGCGCGTATGTTTATGTTTGTATTTATATCAATGTTAGTATTTACAGGATTAAACGAATATTTACATCAACCGATATATGTATGAATAATAATAATATATGTATATTTTTTACTTGTATGACCATGAATAATAAAACTATTTAATATAGAGTATGTAAACATGAATGACTCTTTAACTGCATATGGTACGCCACAAACTATTTTCTCAGCTTTTATTCTAGCTTCAGTATATTCTGTAAGTTTACAAAGTTTAAAGTATTTTTTTTATTATTCATTAAATCCAGAAATCGATAATCATTTAGGCTTATATTATTATTTTATTTTTCCAAATTGATATCGTTATTTATTAATTGTTGACATGATGAATAATCAAGGTTTGATAGATTATGCAAATATCGATAGAAAAGTTTCAGCTATAGTATTTTGAAGATATGAGAAAACATATACATCATTTATCTCTCTTAGAATTTTTTCAGATACAAGTTATCACAAGCCATTGTTATATAAATTTGCAATAAATCAAGGATTTTATGGACGACATATAAGTGAACGGGAAATAGAAGAAATAAAAGAATTTTTAGAGTTATACATAAAAATTTCTCTTACTTTACTTGCTGATACACTAAGCTTTTTTAATCCACATCCAAGGGATGATCAACAAGTCCTTAAATGTTTTTTTGATTATAATACCTTGGAAAATACGAGTGAGGTTTTTTTATTTGCGGATTTTTTTAATAGTAATGATATGGTTATAAATCGTGAAGAAATAACATTAGAGTTTATTTCAACAAAAAGATACAAAAATATGTTAAGAAACGTTGTATTTTTTTTTTATATGGAAAATTGTATTGAAATTACAAGGAAATTTAAAATGTGACTTTCTCCATATATAGATGTAGACAAAAAAGATTTAAAAATTTTAGGAAAAAATCTAGCAATAAAATCAACTTATAGAGAAGATTATTTTAGCGACCGTTGGTGAAATTTGTTAAAACTCATTTCGGAGAAATATATGAACAGAGTATTGTTTCCAGATGATGTAGAAGCCATAAATTCAATATTTGAGGAATATAATAAATTAGAAAAACAAGATGTAATAAAGATGGAAGATATAAAGAAATTATTAAAATATAAATCTTCCAAGAAATAAATCGTATAAACTCATATGCATTGCAAGTGCGTTAGATTTAATCTTAAAAGTTGTATAAATAATTATAATGGTTTTAAATGGATGCCTTGGCATTAGTTTAATGTGGACGTTATTGTTTGACGAGAAGCTATGGTTAGTTAATGTTGTACGTTAACCTATAGATATCCATAAGGAAACATATCTAAATAGATAGATATTTTATAATATCACAAACTTGTCGAACTGAAACATCTCAGTAGACAAAGGAAAAGAGACTAATAAGTATTCTGTGAGTAGTGGTGAGCCAAAGCAGAAAAGGTTTATTGAAAATGATCTTGACTTATAAGAACATATATATGGCCAAAGAGGGTAATTTAACTTAGCCCCGTATTTATTTGCTTGTTTCATTTTTATTAGAGTAAAATGCGGTATGTGGGATCGTGTTTGAATTAAGCAGAGCCTCCTGCTAAGCCTAAATAAAACTAATGACCGATAGAGTATAGTACCGTGAGGGAAAGGTGAAATAGAAGTCCAAGAAGGACATTGAAAAGTTACTGAAATTTAAAACCTACAAGCGGCTAAAGTTGTTAAATCAATGATAGCGTACCTTTTGCATAATGGGTCAGCGAGTTAGTTTGTATAGCAAGCTTAAGTTTCTTTAGAAACGTAGGCGTAGTTAACGCAATAATGAAATATTTAGTCAGTTATATGATCTAGACCCGAAACCATATGAGCTAGCCATGGCCAGGTTGAAGCTTCGGCGGAGGACCGAACCAGTGTCTGTAGCAAGAGATTTGGACGAGCTGTGGCTAGGAGTGAAAAGCTTATCGAATATGGAGATAGCTGGTTTTCTGCGAAATTTATTTAAGTAAAGTGTTAAATCATAGTTTTATTGGGGGTAAGGCACTTTGTAGTCTAGGGGATTGCTCAACGGCTTCTTTAAAACTATTAAAACCTAGAATACCAATAAAAAACGATTTGGCAATCAGACTGTGGGCGATAAGGTTCATAGTCGAGAGGGAAATAGCCCAGACCATTAGCTAAGGTCTCTAAATTGTAATCTAGTGTGTAAGATTTGATTAATCCTGAAAACGATTAGGAGGTTGGCTTAGAGGCAGTCATCCTTTAAAGAAAGCGTAACAGCTCACTAATTTATAAATAGGAATTAATTGGTCAATGATGTAGGAGACTATCAATTATGTACCGAAGCTATGGACTTTTTTGTGGTAGCAGAATATTCTGTATATTGGAAGCTTATTTGTGAAAATAAGTGTAGATATCGGAAGAAAGCCTGCTGGCATGAGTAGCGTTAATAATGTTAGGATAACATTTTTTGTTATTCTAGTAATCATTATCACCGTATGACTAAGGGTTTCTTAGCAAGGATGTACCGCTAAGAGTTAGCCGGCCCCTTAGGATAATGAGTATTCAGAGTCTTATGGGTATTATATTTAAAATTTATAAGCTAAGTATATGTTTATGAGTGACTTTGGTTGTATATATATGTTTGCTTAATGGATTGTAAATAGTATGTATAATTGAATGGAAAATAGCTCAATATATTTAACCGTACTTAGAACCGACACTGGTGGTCTGGCAATAGTATGCTAAGGTGAGTAGGGAAACAACATTTAAGGAACTCGGCCAATTAACTCTGTAATCTTCGGGAGAAAGAGTATCGGTATTTAATATCGTAGAAAAAGTACAAAATTATTTTTTTTATTAGTGATTAGAAATCGATGGCACAGAATAGAGGAGGGCGACTGTTTATCAAAAACACAGGGCTATGCTAAATGTAGAAATGAAGTATATGGTCTGACCCCTGTCCGGTGCTGCAAGGTTAATGCCATTTGTTAATGCTTATGGTATAAACCCCAGTAAACGACGGCCGTAACTATAACGGTCTGAAAGTAGCGAAGTCCCTCGTTAATTAATTGTTGACATGCATGAATGGGGTAACGACCTTCCTACTGTCTCAAATGTTGACCTAGCGAATTTGAAATCTTCGTGCAAATGCGAAGTACCTGTGGCGGGACGGAAAGACCCCGTGCAGCTTTACTATACTCTTATATTGTTAATTGGTATTAAATACGTAGGATAGGTATTAGCTTATGATATCTTGGTTTTCGAATCAATTGTGGAGGCTATCTTGAAATAGTACTTTTTTAATTTTGATTGACTAACATTTTTTAAAATGGACATTGTAAGATTGTTAGTTTGACTGGGGCGGTCGCCTCCTAAAGAGTAACGGAGGTGTACAAAGGTAAACTGAAGTTAATGTTTTATTAACTTCAAAGCGTAACAGTATAAGTTTGCTTGACTGTAAGACTGACTAGTCGTACAGGAACGTAAGTTGGTTGTAGTGATCCAATGGTGCTTAGAGGTAGGACCATTGCTCAACGGATAAAAGTTACGCCGGGGATAACAGGCTGATGGTTCCTGAGAGTAGTCATCGACGGGACCGTTTGGCACCTCGATGTCGGCTCATCACATCCTGGAGGGGGAAGTAATTCCAAAGGTTCGACTGTTCGTCGATTAATGTGGTACGTGAGTTGGGTTCAAAACGTCGTGAGACAGTTTGGCCCCTATCTGCCATGGGTTTAAAGAATTGAAGATGTCTTTCCCTAGTACGCAAGGACTGGGTTATCTTTTGACTTGATTCAGAAGTCATGAGTTAAAAACAGGTTAATTTAAGGTCTGCCTATTGTCATCTGGTTGTTGTGCCAACAGCATAGCCAGGCCGCTACGCAGATTATGTCAAATTGCTGAAAGCATATAAGTAAGAGGACATACGCAAAAATATATTCTTTTTAGATAACAGTGGACTACTGTTTAGTTAGGATGTTAATGTACTCGTTGTAAAACGTTCAGTTATACATTACTAAATTTCTACATGTTATTTGGTTGAAAGACCAATTCAAATATATATTAAAAAAAAATTATTTTTTTCCCTCGTTAGCTTAATTGGTAGAGCATTGGATTTCTAATCCAGGGGTTACAGGTTCGAGTCCTGTACGAGGGTTATAACTGTTTTATTTTAGGGCGTGGTGTAATGGTAACATAATTGATTTGGGTTCAATTGATGTGGGTTCAATTCCCACCGCCCTGACTTTATAATTTGCTGAGTAGCATAATTGGCAAATGCACGCGATTGCAAATCGTGGGATGGAGGTTCAAGTCCTCTCTCAGCCTAGTTATTATATTTGTTTTGCAGAGTAGCTCAGTGGTAGAGCAGTAGCCTGAAAAGCTATTTACGGCGGTTCGATTCCACCCTCTGCCATTGGGAGTGTGGCTGAAATGGCTAAAGCGTTGGATTGTAAATCCAATCCCATACGGGTTATGGGTTCGAATCCCATCACTCCCATTTTTTTTCCCCGTTAGCTCAAATGGTAGAGCGTTTGATTCCTAATCAAACGGTTGTAGGTTCGAGTCCTACACGGGGATCTTAAGGGTGTAGCCAAGCCAGGTAAGGCAATGGATTTTGGATCTATGATCGTGGGTTCAAATCCCACCACCCCAATTTGATTTTGTTTAATGATAATAATGGGAGTATCAAGTATAGTAAATTGTATTGATAATACTGGAGTAGTATATGTAAAAATAATAAAAGTATTTGGACATTCTAATAAACGAGTTGCAAAAATTGGTGATAGAATTTCATTAGTAATATCATCAATAAATTTGAATACAAAAAATATGAAAGATAATAGAAGAAGACATAGATTGAGAAGAGGAACAATACATAAAGGTATTGTTGTACAAACGAAACAACGTTTTTATAGATTAAATAAAACTTGGATAAAATTTACAAAAAATGCAATTGTATTGGTGGACAGAAAAAACACACCTTTGGGAAAAAAGATAAAGGGTTTAATTCCATTAGAAGTTGCTTACAAATATCCAAAAGTTGCATCTATTTCAACTCGTATTGTATAATAATGTATACATTAACAAAATATAATGAAGTTGATTTAGATTATATTTATAGATCTACACTAAGTAGAGTAATTTTTCTAAAATGCAAGCGTCATGTAAAAAGGCCAAGAATACGTTTATTGGTTTTATTTAGAAACGTAATGGAGCCAGATTTTACTAAGATTTATTTGCATGTATTAATGTTATGAGTTATGACCGGTAAATTGCCTACAGTAAAGAAAATAGGACATAGTTTAAGACGCGGTAATAGATATTATCGCTATATTTTACAATTAAATTTATTTGATAGCTTTAGATTTTTTAAATTTGTTGAATTCATGTTGTATTCCTTATTTAGTTATGTTGGTGTTAGGAATTTTTATAGTGTAACTGATAGGGTAAATGATTCTTATTTTATCGTTAAAAATATAAATGGATTCACTAATTTACGTTTTTCAGATAGTTTTTATTTATCAGGTATGCCTAATGATTTAATAATAAATTTTTTAAATATTGATAAAAAAAATAATTATTTTGACTCTTCTGCATTTTTTATGTCAATTTTGAAATTGATTTAATGTATACTAGTATACAAAGAAGAATAGTAAAAGATTTTGTTGTTAGGAAAAATTTTAAAAAAAATGAGTATAATTGAATGTTAATGAAATATAATATGTCATTACATTTTTTAGATTATAAATTTAAAAATTGAGTTTTTTTTAAGTACATGAGGAGATTTCATTTGAATTCAAGTATGTCTAGAATAAACAGTATTTGTATTATAAGTGGAAGAGCACATTGAGTTTTACGAAAATTCAGAGTTTCACGTATGACGTTCCATCAATTAGCTGATTTTGGTCATATAAATGGTGTAAGAAGATCATCTTGATAGTAATAAATTAAATGTTTTTAAGGTTATCTTTATTAATATCTAGAATAAATCTAGCAAAAGCTCAAAGAATAGATTCATTTAAAATAATAAATACAAATGTTAATTTTTCTTTTTTAGACAAGCTTGAAACTTTAGGTATTATTAGAGGTTTTGAAGTGGAGTATGATATGTTAATAGTTTATATGAAATATGTAGATAAGCGTGTTCCATTTACACATATTCAATTAGTTGGTAAACCTAGTAGAAGTTCATCAATACCTATACAAAGATTATTAAGGGTTGCAGATAAATATGGCTCATCTATTTTCATATTATCTACTGGGTATGGTTTTTTATCTCACACAGAATGTTTTATTCGTAGATGTTCAGGAGATATAGTTGCTAGAATTGATTTGTAATAAGAAAATATGACAACATATTTAAAAATAATAAAAATGTTGAGAACTTAATGATTTTTTTACAATACGTAATTGAATTTTTTTATTATTGGTTTGTAATACACGAAGATTTTACCAAGGATTATACAGAATACTGCATTTTAAAAACCATTCAAATGCTGGGTGATCATGATTATGATAATTCTAAAAGATCTCTTGAAGATTTCTTGTATCAAAATAAAAGTAAAGAAAAAGGTGTAAGTGTTATTATAGAAAATTTTGATGATGAACCACAAGTACAACCACAACCACAAGTACAAGTACAACCACAACCACAAGTACAAGTACAAGTACAACCACAAGTACAAGTACAACCACAAGTACAAGTACAAGCACAACCACAACCACAAGTACAACCACAACCACAACCACAACCACAACCACAACCACAACCACAACCACAACCACAACCACAAATAAAAATGTCTGATAATGTAATACCTAAAGAAAATGTCCAAACATTAGATCAATTTAATGTTTTATTAAATGAAACATCGAATTCAACTGTAGAAAATATAACAGATGAAGCTGAAAAATTATCTAAATCATTTTATTTGAAAAATTTTGAAATAAATATGAATTTGCTTACCGATATAAAATATCAAAAAGAAGCACATGATCTTTGCCCTTCAGAAGAAGACTTTCAACAGTATTCAGAATTTGTAGATGAAGACATTATGATTTGAAGAGATGTGATACTACATATAAAAGGTTGAGAAGAACATATGGAGAAAATGTATACTATATCTACGCAAGCGATGTATGATGATTTGAGCACTAATCAATTGACTTTAAAATTGGCAGATTACCTTCGTGGAGTGAATTATTCAGACAAATATATAATAAATGCAATAGGTGCACATCTTGAAATAGTAACTCCCGATATATCATTATTTAAGAAGTTTCGTCATTTATTTACAGATAATGATATACAATTAGAAATAAATCTTAGTGATCAAGAAAAAGTAACTATTCAATATTGATTTGAGAAAACAATAAATGGTGAATTGACAGCTCAAGAGTTTAAACGATTGTTGGTAGCCAAAATGAGAAATCTTGGTTATAGTACTAATTATATCAGATATACATTATTAAAATTTAATAACAAACTAAAAGAAATACAAGAAAACGAAGGTGACTAAGATAATTAAATATAAATATATTGCAGATTTTGAATCTATAAAAAATATATATTTTGATAATAATATTCTTTATTTCAATACTAAATTTGGTCCTAAAAATTTTAATATGCCTAATTTTTTTTTTTTAAAAAATGAAAATAAAGGTATAAAATTAATATTTGATAATCGTAATAAATACAATTTAGTTTTTAGACAGTTAGTAAGAATTTTTTCGCATTCTTATAGAGTATTTTTCTTTAAATTAAAATTAAGAGGATTGGGTTACACAGTTGTTGCAAGAGTAAATAGAAAGATAGTTAAGTTTTTTTTTGCTTATAATCATTTTTTCTATTTACATGTTCCTAAGAATATATTTTTTAAAAGAATAAAAAGAAAATTCTTTTTTTACTCCAATAATTTACCATTATTAAATGATTTATTTGCTAAATTATTAAAAATAAAAAAAATGGACTTTTATGAACGTTCAAATACATTTATAGTTCCTAGAAAAATATTGTATATGAAAAAACGCAAATAAATGTTGAGATTTAAAGAAGCAGTTTTACCATTTGATAGAACAATATCTAATTCATTAAAAAAAATATACGGCGTGGGTAACCAAAAAGGCCTGTATTTAGCAAATATGTTTGGATTTTCAGACCGTTATAGTGTGAATTTATTAAATTTGTTTACCTTTGATTGTATGACTTTAATTATGAAGCAAGAATATGTATTAGAGGATCGTCTTAAATTTGGTTTAAGAAATAGATTTTCTTTATATAGAGAAGTCGGTTTAGTAAAGGTTAAAAGATATGATTTGGGTTTACCTATGAGGGGACAACGTACCCATAGCAATGGAAGAACTCCGCGTAGAAGTGTAATATTTTAATGCTTATTTCTACATATCAATTAATAAAAATAGTTAGAGATGAAAGAAAAAAATCTTTTAATCAAGAGATAAAGAGGGAAATGCATTTAAAAAGAATGTCCCTTATGTGAAAGTCATCAGTTTTTTTTTCTTCTGTTATTAGCAGTAATAATAGATATATTAATCATCTTGAATATTTGTTGTCATTAACAAAAAAAAGTAAACGTCGTAGAAGTTTAACAAATTTATATAGAAAGTATGCTCGCTACAATAGATTTAAATCATATAATGAACTAGTAAAAAATAATTATTATATTTTAACCTTTAAAGCTTTTTATTCTAATTTTTTTATTATGTTGACTGATAAAAAGGGTAATCCATTAATATCATGTTCAACTGGTCAAGTGTCTGGATCACGCTCAAAAAAAAGGAAAAATTCATTAACTCTTATACATCCAATGATGAGAAAAGTTAAATTGGTTTTATTAAAACATCGTATAAAATATTTAGCAATACATATAAAAACAGATATTAGTGCAAAGGTGATATCTGCTATTAAGTTTCTAAAAAATTCTAAATATAAGTTTAAATTTCCATATATAGCATTAGTTAAGCCAATGCCTCACCATTTTGGAAGGCGTAAAAGAAAACCTCGTAGGGTCTAAAAATGAAAATATATTCAAATAGTTTGTTAATAGTTTCTTATATTTATAATATAAAAGCAATTATAATGATTAATAACGTAACAGTTTTGGATAGTTGTGATTTTATTATAACGGTCTTATTATTTTATAAAGGTGATATTGCATTAAGCCTTTATATCAGTTTTTTAATAATATTAGCATTTTATATAATTGATCCTGATCCTGATTCTGATCCTAAAGATGACAAAAAGAATAATAGCGATAGCAATAAGGAAATCGATAGCAATAGCAATAGCAATGATAGTAAGAATGATAAATAATTCATTAGTATTAAATGAATGTGATTTATTTACAATACCTTTACTAATGACCAACCAAGATTATATAAATATCATTGATATGTTAATGATATTAGTTATTTGTTTCACGATATCTTCATTGTTGTTTCCGCCGAAAAGACCTAGTAGAAAAAAAAAGAAAAAAATAATACATTCTCAAGATGGTAATCCATAACAACAAAGCAAAATTAATAGAATGACAACTAAGAAGTATTGAAGCTGATGTCTATAAATATAAAATGGTTGTTAAGTATACAGGTGAGTTAAAGAAACCTGGCAATGGATTAATGGCAACAGTGGCTTTTAAGTTATCTTTGTATAAGGGTATTGTGTCAATAATTACTGATGAACGAAACATAGTGTTTTTGTATAGAGATGAAAATGCAATTAAACAAATTAGAACTATATTTGGATATAAATCAAAATGATGACAATGTGAAGAACAAAAAACAAACATAGAAGAACAGAAAAAATTGATAGAAAACAATAATAATCAAATTTACTTTGATAAAAATATAAATGACCATTTAAAAATGTTTGGAAGCTAAAAAATGAAAATATATTTAAATAGTTTATTCATAGGCGAGTATTTGTATTTGTTATCTGATTTATTTTTTTGTGTTTCAATATTTATGTTATTGTGTTTAAGCATTTATTTAGAGAGAATTGTTAAATCTTTATTTTTAAGCAGGTTAATTATTGATTTAACAATACCACTAATAATTTTATCTTTTTTTTTAACATTAGGGATTGTTAATATCACTATTTTATTAGAGTTTTCATCTATTCTATTTAATAAAATGTATAT
>Ga0209152_10000851_pt1 | contig 12857 bp, 12 predicted proteins | sample GraSoiAngelo_107_FD_185873 | JGI IMG/M metagenome (GOLD analysis project Ga0209152, IMG submission 185873) | Grasslands soil microbial communities from the Angelo Coastal Reserve, California, USA - 14_0903_09_30cm (SPAdes) (version 2) | ecosystem: Environmental > Terrestrial > Soil > Grasslands...
CGGGAACAATGATTTGGAAAGAATAAACGGATTGAATGGAGATGGGCAAGACACCGTTGCGGTGCGAGGCCAATCTTGAAGGGCAGCTTTGCGCTCGACTCTCGGCAGCCTAATTGAGAGCATCCTTGCAACGGGCGTTCCATGTGAAGCCGTATGGCTGCCGAGGTTAAAAAGGAAATTCAGCTGGAAATCGCGCATGTGTTGTTCACAGACATCGTCGGGTACTCCAAGCTGCCTATCAATCAGCAACGAGCGTTAGTCGAGCGGTTAAACGAGATTGTCCGGGGTACGGATGAGTACCAAGCTGCGGAAGCGGCAGGGCGCTTGATCACAATCCCGACAGGCGACGGCATCACGCTGGTTTTTTATGATAATCCGGAAACGCCAGCCGAATGCGCGCTGGAAATCAGCCGCGCTCTCAAGAAGCATCCCGAACTTCAGCTCCGAATGGGCATACACAGTGGACCTGTTAGCGGCGTCATCGACGCAACCGGAAAAGCGAACGTGGCTGGCGCTGGCATCAATATCGCACAGCGGGTCATGGACTGCGGCGATGCCGGACACATCTTGCTGTCGAAGCATGTCGCTGAAGATCTCGAGGAATACCCTCACTGGCAGCCGCACCTGCATGAACTTGGCGAGTGTGAAGTAAAGCATGGCGTTCGCGTCTCCGTGGTGAATCTGTACACCGCGGAGCTTGGGAACCCGGGAGTGCCGGAAAAGCTGAAGGCGGCGCGTGTCGCTGCTGCTGCACGAAAAAAACGGACCGCTCTTCGACGGTTGTCGTTAGGAACACTGGCCCTATTCGCTACGGTCGCTGCGATCAGTTTTCTTCTCTTGCGTTACAAAAAACCGCCGAGCGCACCCGGATCAGCGGTTCCGGAGAAGAGCATCGCGGTGCTGCCGTTTGAAAACCGGAGCGAAGACAAAGCCAACGCCTATTTTGCCGAAGGCATCCAGGATGAGATTCTGACACGCTTATCGAAGATCGCAGATTTGAAGGTGATCTCGCGTACCTCGACGCAGCATTACAAGAGCGCGCCGGACAACCTGCCTGAGATCGCAAAGCAACTTGGCGTTGCCCATATTCTGGAAGGAAGCGTGCAGAGGAGCGGCGACGCCGTGCGTGTGAACGTGCAGTTAATCAAAGCAGCTACCGATTCGCATCTTTGGGCTGATACCCTTGATCGCAAACTGACCGACATCTTTTCCGTTGAGAGCGAGGTGGCCAAAGCCATCGCCGAGCAGTTGCGAGCGCACCTAACCGATCGGGAAGAGCAAGTCATCGCCGCTAAACCGACGGACAATCCTGAGGCATACGATGCCTACCTTCGCGGCGTGGCTTATACGCTGAAAGCTGGTGCCAACGACCCTGTTAACGCCCTTGGTGCGCAGAAATATCTCAAGGAAGCGGTGCGCCTTGACCCAAAGTTCGCCCTTGCCTGGGCGCTTCTCTCGTACGTGGATGCGCTCGGCTATCTAACACAGAATCTTCAACCAACGGTCGCACTCCGTGAAGAGGCGCGGCAGGCAGCCGACACCGCGCTCACCCTTCAGCCTAATCTTGGCGAAGCCATCCTGGCCAAGGGGTATTATCACTACTCCTGCCTAAAGGATTACGACACCGCGGTGCGCTACTTTGAGCAAGCGCGACCGCTTCTGCCCAACAGCAGCCGGATTCCTGAATACATGGCTTATCTCGAGCGGAGGCGAGGCCAGTGGGAACGGAGCGAGTCGTACTTCAACGAAGCCGAGAAGCTCGACCCACGCAACGCCTTCCTACTCACCCAGCACGTAGCAGCCGGATTCCTGAATACATGGCTTATCTCGAGCGGAGGCGAGGCCAGTGGGAACGGAGCGAGTCGTACTTCAACGAAGCCGAGCGGCTCGACCCACGCAACGCCTTCCTACTCATCCAGCACGCGCTTTCCTACCAAAGCCTGCGTCGTTTCCCCGAAGCGCTGCGAAAGCTTGATGAGGTTCTCAATATCACACCTGACGACATCGACACGCTCGTCTATAAGGCAGCTACCTTCCAAGCCGAAGGCGATCTGCCACGTGCTGCGGCTCTCCTCGCTCCCCTGCATCCGAACGCCGACCAGACACTGGCGTTGGAAACACAGGTTGACCAGGCGATCCTGGAACGCCGCCCTGCACCAATCATCGCTCGGCTAAAGGAGATACTGGCCAAGCCTGACCCGGCGTTGGGTTACCTCAATGGCGAACTGCGCTTTTGGTTAGGCTGGGCGCAGGAAGTTGCCGGTGACCATGCTGCCGCCCAGGAAAGTTGGAAACAAGCGCGCAGCGAACTGGAACCTTTCCTCAGGCAACAACCGGAGAATTGGGTTCTTATTGGCGATCTCGCGCTGACCAATATGGGTCTTGGAGATAAAACCGCCGCATTCGCTTTCGTCGAGAAGGCGATAGCCGTGAATCCGATCGAGAAAGACCCGATGGATGGCCCTGGTTCAATCGAGATCCTTGCCCGCGTATCCGCGAAAATGGGCGAGCCCGAGCGTGCAGTGGACGCTTTGCAGAAACTGCTCTCGACACCGTACGAAAGCCCACTTAATGCCGCAAACGTGCCGCTCACTCTTGCGCTACTCCGGCTCGACCCAATGTTCGATCCGCTGCGGAATGATCCGCGCTTCCAGAAACTCGCCGCTTCGGAATCGCCGAAATCAGCGGACAAATAACGCCATGTGGAGGTCAGCAATTCTCGGCGCCGAGTTGAACCCGGAGGTCCGTGACATCCGGGTTCATAGGCTAAGTGCTAACCAAAATCGTGCTGGATTTTGTGTCACCCTTTGTGTCACCCGGATGCCTAAAAATGGGCAGATTGCTGATTACTTGTGAGGAACGTGACAATTATTTAAAGTCTATAATCAGAGCTGTTTGCTAACTGCTGACGAACTCAGCGGATTCCAGCAAAAACGCGGTTTTGCCATTAGGAAACCTCCGTTCTATCCGTTGAACTACGGGAACACTTTAGAGATCGGATGTTAAATGCCGATCTTAACGCAAGAGCCGAGTCGAGTAAATTGCGCACGATGCTTCATCGCATCAGCGCAATAAGGCGGCTACGGCTGGTGACTTCGAGCTTGCGAAAGATGGCGATGCCGATCTTAACGCAAGAGCCGAGTCGAGTAAATTGCGCACGATGCTTCATCGCATCAGCGCAATAAGGCGGCTACGGCTGGTGACTTCGAGCTTGCGAAAGATGGCGTGGAGGTGCTTTTTCACCATCGGCAAACTCAGGCAGGCGTCATCGGCGATTTCCTGATTCGTCCGCCCCTCGCAGACAAGTCGCGCAACTTCCTGTTCGCGCCTGGTGAGTCGGACAAGATGCGGCAAACGGGAGCTCGCCGGACCGCCACGCGGAGCAGCCTGACGGCGCAAGTCTTCGCACTCGATAAGAAAATGCGGCTGCGCCACGCCGACTGAGCTGAGTTGTCTCAAATGGAGTGTTGCTCGCAAATGCGGCGATCGCGGATGACGCACTCGTTCTTCTTTAAAGCCTGTTTCCGGCGCAACGGGGCGTTGTGCCGCCGCCCATTGTTGTTTGAGCAAACGGCATCGATCCAAAATCTCGGAAGGAATCGGGGAGGCCGCTTTCGTCAGTCGCGCCTCCTCGGGTCCTTTTTCCCATACCGCGCAGAAGTCGCGCGCGGCCCGGTTTTGATAAATCGGCTTCAAGTTCCACCGCAAGAGAATCGTCGGCAGTGGCAGCCGACTCAGGAATTCTTCAAGATCCATTCGCAACGAGTGCTCGCGCTCGAGCGACCTGAGCCGACAAAGCGCGGTCAAGAACTGCGGGTAAAGCTGCTGGAGCAACTTCATCTCCGCAGGAGACAGATTGCCCTGCTTCGCCGTGCGCATGATTGTAATCATACAAATGAGTCTCTGGTCTTTCCAAAAAAAGAGGCAGACCCCGTGCGCGCATTTTTGAGGCGCCATGTAACGGCGATAGAAGGCCGATTTTATCAGGCTGTTTCGATTTGAAAAGAGGTCGGTAATCCGCACAAATCGATGACGGGGTCGCGCAGCGATGTAACTCTTGAGCGGATCAGCGGCGAAAAACCCATCACGCATGGGTGATGTCCATCTCGCGATCATTGGCAAAATTGGATTGGGCTGAAGCATGAGACCGATCAAGCGATTTGGGATCGCGACGGAGAGCAATTGCTGAATGGCTTTCCAGAACGAACCGAGGTTCATGGCTGCGTGGAGGCTGAGCAAAGTCTTTTCCAGCGACGGATCGATCACCGCCTCGCGTTTCATGTCAACCCTGGAGGTTCGCCTCATTAGCCTGTCCCTGCGCCTCATGCTCGCGCAGCCCGCATTCTTTACCCAGGCGAAGGCTGCGCTCATTCCGGAACGCTCAATAATCGGGAAATCAAAAAGGCAACCTAAGTTACCTGGCGATCATCAACCGATGCGCGAAATTGTAGGTCAACGCTAAAAAAGAAAGGAGAAAAGGCAAACGATGAAACTCCAAATCAATGTGCCGGTCAGCGGCCTGGACTTGGCAAACTTGCTCCAGGGTGAAGAAGGGTTTTTCCTCTGCCAAAACAGGGGGCAAAACTTCATTGCTGTGGCAAAGGCTGGTCACTCGATTGCCTTTGGGCCGACGCCAATCGGCCGACTCCAGGGTGAAGAAGGGTTTTTCCTCTGCCAAAACAGGGGCCAAAACTTCATTGCTGTGGCAAAGGCTGGTCACTCGATTGCCTTTGGGCCGACCCCAATCGGCCGAGGGATCATAGAACAGCCGTCAGCTACGCTTGGCCCGGAACCTTGGGTCGTCACGAAGATAAGCAACTCGACTGAGTTTGCTGAATTCCATGGGACGATGTCCGGTAGAGAGATGCGCTAAAGCAAGACAGCAAAACGCGAAGAAAACAATCGGAAGCTTCGGTGGGAAAACCACCGGGGCCTTTGATTTTCTGACTAACGCGATGTTGGCAGGCGTGCAGTGCCAGAGGTGAATTTAAAAGGCAACTTAAGTTACCTTGCGACCACCGAGCGGCACGCGAACGTGAAAGCTTGTGCCAGAGGTGAATTTAAAAGGCAACTTAAGTTACCTTGCGACCGCCGAGCGGCACGCGAACGTGAAAGCTTAAACAGAGAGCGAAACTAGCAAACAGAAAGGGGAACACAGCAAATGAAACTGCAAATCAATGTGCCGGTAAGCGGCCTGGACTTGGCAAGCTTGCTTCAGGGTGAAGAAGGGTTTTTCCTGTGCCAAAACAGGGGGCAAAACTTCATTACTGTGGCAAAGGCTGGTCACTCGATCGCCTTTGGGCCGACGCCAATCGGCCGAGGCATCATAGAACAGCCGTCAGCTACGCTGGGACCAGAGCCCTGGGTTGTCACGAAAATAAGCAACTCTACTGAGTTTGCCGAATTCGGGAAAACTGGGCCAATCAACCGATAAGATGCGCTAAAGCAAAAAGCGCAGGAGAGAGAAAAATCAAAAGCCTCGATGGGTTTCCCATCGAGGCTTTTATTTTCTCCTCAGCGCACAAGCGCCCCACAAACGTTAAGTCACGCCTGTTTCCAGCCGTTGCCGTCCCCATCCGACGCGAGCGCAGGTTCCATTTCCGGCGCAAGATCTGTCTCTTCGCGTTCACCTTCCCAGCCTGCGTCCATGAGAGATTTTTCGTGATGCTCTTTCGCGATGAGCATGTAGAGCGATGGCACAATGAACAGCGTGAAAATCGTTCCGATAGTCATTCCACCAACAAGCACGAGACCGATCGAATTTCGTGCCGCAGCGCCCGCACCGGTCACGAGCGTGAGTGGAAAGTGACCGGCGACAGTTGCAACGCTCGTCATCATGATCGGACGCAAACGAATGCGCGACGCTTGTGCGATCGCCGCAAGTTTTGTCAGACCCTGCCGCTGCAATTCGTTCGCGAACTGGACAATCAGGATTCCGTTTTTCGAAACGAGACCGACGAGCGTCACGAGACCGACCTGCGAGTAGATGTTGAAGGACGTCGTCCAACGATCGGTAAAGAACTGCCCGAACGGCATTTTCAAGAACATGAAGAGACCCGCGCCGAACATGGCGAGCGGGACTGATCCCAACAGAATAATGAACGGAACGCGGTTGATGGAAGCGACCGTGCTCAGCGGGATGAGCTGGTTGTTCGGTCCGCTGACGTAAATATTTTTCAACTGCTCAGGATTCAATCGATCGACGCGTTTGATTTGCGGAATCACTTTGTAACTGCGCCCTTCGATGTTGAACCGATTGACATAATTGCCGCCGATGCTGGCCGAGATATCGGCGCCTACTTGCTGCATGTCGAGACCGAGCGCCGCGACCTTATCGTGATCGAAATTGATCGCCGATTGGGGCTGGTCGATTTTCGTATCGATGTCGCCGAATTGAAATATGTGCGCTTGCATCGCTTTCGCGAAAATCTGTTTCGCGAATTCGAGGATGCGTTCCTGGTCGGCGGTCGAGGTGATCACGAAGCTGACCGGAAAATTATCCGCGCCCGGGAGCGCCGACGGCATGATCGGGAACATTTGGATACCGGGAATCGCGCCCAGTTTTGCCTGGATTTGCGGCAGGTAGGCCTTGGTCGGAGTTTTGCGAACGCCCCACGGCTTCAAAACCATCCCGCCGAAGCCGTTATCCGGAAAGGTAAGTTGAAAGGTGAACCGCGTGTCCGGGATGTTCTGAAAGACCTTCCCGGCAGCATCCGCGTAACGGATCGTGTCGTCGATGGTCGCGTTTGCCGGAGCGGTGATGATTCCGAAGATCACTCCCTGATCCTCTTTCGGCGCCAATTCCTTCGTTCCAAGTTTAGGAATCACCGCGAACATCAAGAGCGCGAGGAGTGAAACGCCCGCCCAAAAAATGTAGACGGCCGGCCGCGCATTCAGCGTGCGATCGAGATGACTTCCGTACCAATCCCGGAAGCGATCGAACGTTCGATTAACGACCCCACTGAATCCCTTATCGGTATGACCGGCGCGCAAAAGATGTGCCGACATCATCGGCGAAAGCGTCAGTGCGACGACGCCGGAAATAAAAACTGCGCCGGCAAGCGTTAGCGCGAACTCGCGAAAAAGCGCACCGGTCAATCCACCCTGCAGTGCGATCGGCGTATAAACCGCCGCCAACGTGATTGTCATTGCAATGATTGGCCCGATCAATTCGCGCGCGCCGACGAGGGGCGTTCATGCGCGACATGCCATCACGCAGATGTCGCTCGACGTTTTCGACAACGACGATTGCGTCATCAACCACCAATCCGACGGAAAGCACAATCGCCAGCAGTGTCAGCAAGTTGAGACTGAACCCAAACACCTGCATGAGAAATAGCGCGCCGATCAGCGAAATTGGAATCGCGACAACCGGCACCACCACCGAGCGGACCGAGCCGAGGAACAAAAAGATTACGACCATCACGATGAGCAATGTGTCAATCAACGTCTTTACGACTTCGTGGATGGCGTCGTTGATGTAAGCCGTAGCGTCGTAGGCAATTTCGCCTTTCATTCCGGCCGGCAATTCCCTTTGGATTTGCTCCATCTCCGCGCGAACGCGTTTGATCACGTCCACCGCATTCGCATTCGGCAGAACGTAAATCCCCATGAAGACTGCTTTCTGTCCCGAGAACCGCACCTCAGTGTTGTAATCTTCCGCGCCGAGCTCGACGTCCGCGATGTCGCTCAATCTGACGAGATTTCCTTTCTCCTGGCGAATGACCAGTTTTTTGAAATCATCCACTGTGTGCAGGTCGGTGTTCGCGGTCAGGTTGACCTGAAGCAGCGAACCTTTCGTGTTGCCGACGGCCGAGAGAAAATTATTTCGCGCGAGCATGTTGCGCACCTGGGCTGGGCTGATGTTTAGCGCAGCCATCCGGTCCGGTTTCATCCAGATGCGCATCGCGAACGTGCGGCCGCCGAGAATGTCGGCTTTCTGCACGCCGCCGACTGCAGTGAGACGCGGCTGCACCAGTCGCACGAGATAATCGGTTACTTCGTTTGGCTGCAGAATGTCCGAAGTGAAACTTAAATAACACGAAGCTTGCTGCGAATCGGCAGACTGAATTTCCAGTACAGGGATTTCAGATTCGGGAGGTAAATCGCGGCGGATCGCATCAACTTTCGAGCTGATATCGGACAATGAGTACAGGGATTTCAGATTCGGGAGGTAAATCGCGGCGGATCGCATCAACTTTCGAGCTGATATCGGACAATGCTTTGTTCGCGTCGTAGTTCAGTTTCAGGCGCACAGTGATGACTGATTGCCCCTGTTTGCTCTGCGACTGGATATAATCGATTCCATCGGCCGCCGCGATCGCGCGCTCGAGAGGCGTTGTGATAAAACCCCGAACGAGTTCCGCATCTGCGCCGACATAAACTGTGGTGATCGTGATCGCCGCGATATCGCTGCGCGGATACTGGCGCACGTTGATCGTCCGCATCGCCTGCAAACCGGCAATCAGGATCACAAAGCTGACCACCAGCGCCAGCACCGGGCGCTTGATAAAAAGGTCAGTGAAGGATTTCATATCGCTCTTCGATCGCTACGAATCGATTGGGTTCGGATTTACCTGCGGGTTCGGCGCCAGATCGTTGTTGATCGTCACCGGCATTCCATTTCGCAGTTTGAAAACTCCCGTGCTCACAATAGTTTCGCCGGCCTTCAATCCTTGCGTAATCGCGACAAGATCGCCGCGCGCTTCACCGACACGCACAAATTGCTGTCGAATTGCTTGCGATTCTTTGCCGGTCTTTTCGTCTTTCTTTTTCTCAATCACAAAAACCGAATCGCCGAACGGCGCGTAGGAAATTGCGGATCCCGGAACGACAAGCGCCTTGTGTTTTTCGGGCAACGTGACTTCCGCCTTCGCGAACATTCCCGGTCGCAGCACGTGATCGGGATTCTCCAGCGTCGCCTGCAGCGTGATGTTGCGCGTGCTCGAATCGACCATTGAATTAATTGCGGTCAACTTTCCGTTGAACACCCGTCCGGGAAGAGCGTCCGTGGTCACGTGCACCTCCAAGCCTGGCGTTAATTGACCAAGATATTGTTGGGGCAAGGCGAAATCGGCGAAGAGTGAGTCGAGTGATGTGAGCGGTACCACTTGTTGGCCCGAGTTGATCATTTGCCCGACGTTGACCTGGCGAATCCCGAGCTGGCCATCATCGAGTGATGTGAGCGGTACCACTTGTTGGCCCGAGTTGATCATTTGCCCGACGTTGACCTGGCGAATCCCGAGCTGGCCATCAAATGGCGCGATAATCGTCTTCTTCCGAATATTAGAGCGCATTTGATCGGCAACAGCATTGAGCCTGTTGAATTTCGATTCCGCAGCGTCGAGTTCAGCCTTTGAAAGCACCTTTTGCGACGCGAGGCCGCGAGTTCGTTCCAAGTCCTGCCGGGCCAGCTCGGCTTCAGCTTCTGCCGAGCGCAAAAGCGCCTGTTCGGCCGACGCGTCGAGTTGGACCAACAAATCGCCCTTCTTCGCAGTACCGCCGTTTTCGAACGCGATTTGGCCGACGACGCCGCCGAGCTCGGCGGAAACGACTGCGCCCTGTACCGCCGAGATCGAACCGACAGCCGACAATGTCGGCGCCCAATCTTCTTCTTTCACCGTTACGCTCGACACTGTCGTCGGCGGCATCACCATCGGCGTTGACATCATCTTGCGGATTTGCAGAAATTTGATGCCAAAAGCGAAAACCAAGATGGCGGCCAGCAGACCTAGCGCAATGCCAACCGCCCGCCCGCGACGTCGCGGTCTTGCATTCGATTGAACTGGAACAGTGGAAATACCTTTCGCCACGTCATGCATAAGCGAGTTCTCCCTCCGGTTTGAATAGCAAACGCCAAAGTCTGCGTGTTACTTCCAGTTGCCGCGTGCGCCGCTCTGCCGCGGTCATTTCGTGCGGTCGCAAGACATCCAGCATCAACATCCCGCGTGCGACGGCAAAAATTAGTTCCGCCAGGTCACCCGGCGTTAGATTGTTCCCTGTATTTTGCCCTTCCGGAGCGCGCGCAATTAGATCTCTCACTCCAGCCATCGCGGTTTCCAAAACATCGCGCGTTAAATCGGCCACGTGCGGATTTCGCGAAGCTTCAGCGTAAAGATCCACGACAAACGCCGAGATCAGTCGCGGCTCATTTTCGCAGCAATGTGCGGTGAACAAGATTTCCAATGATTCGAGAAGGCTCGGCGCCTGGCGCGCGCGTTCAAGCATCTGCTGAATTTCCTCCTTATGCCGGTCGGCCATTGCGGAAATGACAGCTTCCTTGTTTTCGAAGTAGCGATAGATCAGCCCGACGCTGATCCCTGCCTCGCCGCTGATATCGTGCATGCTGGTTTGGTGAAACCCGCGCTTGGCGAAGCAGACCAACGCGGCTTCAAGGATCTGGGAACGCCGATCGGCGTTGGAAGAATCTATCTGGGGTTGGGACATAGGCCGGGAAGATGAATGAACGTTCATTCATTGTCAAATCCTACTTCGCAATCCCTTACATTTTCTCCTGCTTTCGGGCGAGTTTCGGTCCCCGAGATTTTGGTGAAGCCCAATCACCCCGCGATTGCGCGTGTCGTAGTGGCAAGCGATCGCGGCGACGCCCGTGCAAAGCATGTCGCCGCGGTTAATTTCAAGATTTCGTATCCAACACTGTCTCCACAGGATGCGACACAACCGGCGTGGGTTGATGATGCGACACAACCGGCGTGGGTTGCGCTCGTGAATCGAAGCCGGCGAATGGATCCGGCGTCGGTTGTCCGGCAAATTGAAAGATGGCGACGACCACGCTCAAAATACACGTGATATAAACCGCCGTTTCCATGATGGCTCGACCCTTCTCCTGTGACTGAACCAGCAGTGCGTAGGTGGTGTGATTATTCATATCGTTGAATCCTTTCTTTTAAAGACGCCAGCCGTTTCCGCTTTTGTCTAAACTTTGTTGATCGTTCATGATTGCTTTGAATGTTGGATGCAGCGGCGCCATGAATTGGATTCAAAGAATTGTCATGTTGAGCCGAAGATCTCTGATTGCTAATAGGCGCTCTGCTGGAACAGATAATCAGAGATTCTTCTCCCGCGACTGCGGGATCAGAATGACAGTAAGGCGCTCATGAAGCCATTCAGCATCAGCCCTCGACTAAGCCGCAATTTTCCTCCGGAAGCGCGTTACCTCGTTGGCGTTTCCGGTGGGCGCGATTCCGTCGTGCTACTGCACTGGCTGGTCAATCTCGGTTACGACAAACTGATCGTCTGTCATTTAGACCATCAATTGCGAGGCCGAATGAGCGATGCCGATGCGCGCTTTGTCGAAAAGCTCGCCGCGAGCTACGATCGCAAAACTGTAGGGCAGGCGCTCCGCCTGCCAGGTGGGAGAGCGGGCAAGCGTAGCGGTCGCCCTACAAAGGTCGATGCGCGCATTGATTTCGAGCTTGGCACCGCGAATGTCCGCGCCCTCGCGGCGAAAAAGAAGATCTCGATCGAAACCGCAGCGCGCGAAGCCCGCTACAAATTTTTCGCTGAAACTGCCCGACACCGAAAATGCAAAACGATCTTTCTTGGGCATCACGCCGACGACCTCATCGAAACGTTTTTGATCAATCTCGTTCGCGGCGCGGGGACTGCAGGCTTGAGCGGAATGCGGGAGATTTCATCGCGCCGGATCGACGATATCGATCTTGCCATTGTGCGGCCGTTTCTCAGTGTCTGGCGCAAAGAGATCGACATTTATGTGCGCGAACATCGGATCAAATTTCGCGAGGACGCATCGAACAAGAATCTTGATCCGCTCCGCAACCGCATTCGGCATCGCATCATCCCGTACTTGGAGAAAATTGTCGGCCGAAACATTCGTCCCGCCATTTGGCGGGCTGCTGCGATCGCCGGCGAAGAAGAACATTGGATCGAAAAGCAGCTTCCGGATTCGACCGATGCCCAGTTCTCGGTCGCGCGGCTTCGGGCGCTGCCAGTCGCGCTTCAACGGCGTGCAATTCTGAAATGGCTACGAGCGCAAAAAATTTCCGAGATTGGCTTCGACGTGATCGAGAGCGTGCGCTCTCTTGCCGATCGCGACGCCGCCACCGCCAAAGTGAATCTCCCGCAAGACCGCCATGCCTGTCGCCGCGCAGGAAACATTTTTATAGAGTAGTGGAGAGTGACGTAATCTGACTATTGGTAGGGCGCGACCGCTGGGCGCGCCGAAGCGAATGGACGGCCCGGCGGTCCGTCCCTACCATTACTGGATCACTCCAATGTCTGACATCCGCGTTCGTTTTGCCCCATCGCCTACCGGTTATCTGCACATCGGTGGGGCGCGCACGGGGCTTTTCAACTGGCTGTTTGCGCGGCATCACGGCGGGAAATTCATTTTGCGAATCGAAGACACTGATATCAAGCGAAACACCGAGGAAGCCATGGCCGCGATCTACAGCGGACTACAGTGGTTGGGCCTGAACTGGGACGAGGGGCCCCATGCGGGCGGCGATTACGGACCTTATTTGCAAAGTGAGCGGACGGAACTTTACGAGCGCTATCTGAAGAAGCTTCAGGATGCCGGTCACATTTTCGAGGATCAGGGCGCCTTGCGATTCCGTTCGCCACGCGAGCACGTCATCGTCGATGACATCGTGTGCGGTAAAATCGATTTTGATCTCACGAATCCGGCGACGCACCCCGACATGACAATTAGACGTCCGGATGGCTCGTGGATTTTTCATTTCGTGAATGTGATTGACGACCTGGAGATGAAAATCTCCCACGTGATCCGCGGCGAAGATCACCTCTCGAACACCCCCAAGCACATCGAGATTTTTCGCGCGCTCGGCGCGACGCCGCCGCATTACGCGCACATTCCT
>Ga0209152_10000852_pt1 | contig 12844 bp, 14 predicted proteins | sample GraSoiAngelo_107_FD_185873 | JGI IMG/M metagenome (GOLD analysis project Ga0209152, IMG submission 185873) | Grasslands soil microbial communities from the Angelo Coastal Reserve, California, USA - 14_0903_09_30cm (SPAdes) (version 2) | ecosystem: Environmental > Terrestrial > Soil > Grasslands...
GGGAAACGTGGAGCGCATCGGGGATGTCGAGCTCCACATCGCCGACTCCGACCTCGAGGACCGTGATCAGATCGGGCTCGTCATGGATGCGTTCCGCTCGAGTCACAAGCGGGCGATCTCGGTCTTGTTCACGAACGGCGAGCGCGCCGGCGTGCACGTCGCCGTCACCGACGATCTGGTGCAGCAGGGGGTGAAGGCGGGTGACATCGCCAACGCGATCGCCGCGGTGTCGGGCGGCAAGGGGGGAGGCCGGCCGCACTTTGCCTCCGCGGGGGCGGGTGACCCCGCGAAGCTGGGCCTCGCCCGGGCGCAGGCGCGGGCGATCGTCGAGGGGTTGCTCCGCCGATGACGCGGCGCGAGGTGCTCGCCTGGCTCGCGGCGCGTCGCCCGGTCCCTCCGGACGCGCTCCGGGCGGGCATCGAGGCCGTGGTGCGTGACGCGGAGCTCTCGCCCCTCGACCCCGTGCCGGATCAGCTCGCCCTGCTGGGGCGGCAGATGCTCGAGCGGGTGGCGGGTCGACCGGGCGGTGGGCGCGAGCTGGCGATCGAGCTGCTCGCAGCCGATGCCTTCATCACCTACGCGTTTGAAGCCCAGGCCGAGCTGGACGCCGCCGGGCTCGCGGCGCTCGCGGAGCGCATTGCCGGGAGCAAGCCGTGAGTGGATTGCTCGAGCGGCGTCCCGGTCTGCTGGTGCTCGTGGACCCGAGCCGCACCACGCCGGCCCAGGCGGCGGAGGTGGCGCGCACGGCGCGTGAGGCCGGTGCAGCGGGGATCATGATCGGCTCGTCGTTCGATGGGACGCAGGATACCGAGCGCGTCGCGCGGGCGATTCGGGAGGCGGCCTCCGGACTCCCCCTGGCATTGTTCCCCGGCTCGGCGCTACAGCTCACCGCCGAGGTGGACCTGGTTCTGTTCCTGTCGCTCGTCTCCGGACGGAACGCACAGTACCTGATCGAGGAGCACGTCCGGGCGGTTCCCTTCCTGACTCGTCATCCCGTCGCCACCCTATCGACCGGGTACATCCTGGTCGACGGTGGCCGGGTGACGAGCGTCGAGGCGGTGAGCCAGACGCGACCGTTGCCGGCGGACAAGCCCGAGCTCGCCGCCGCGCACGCCACGGCGGCGCGCCTCATCGGCATGCGGGCGATCTATCTCGACGCGGGGAGCGGCGCCCCGCGCCCGGTGGCCGCCGACGTGATCCGCGCCTGTCGCGCCGCGGTGCCGGATCTCACGCTGTTCGTGGGCGGGGGGATCAAGAGCGCGGCCCAGGTCCGGGCGGCGCGGGCGGCGGGAGCGGACTTCGTGGTCGTCGGGACCGCGCTCGAGGAGCGAGGTGCGTCGGCCGCGGACTTGCAGGCACTGGTCCAGGCGGCCGCCGGGTGACGCCCGCGGAGCAGGCCCGCGCGGGGCTCACCGCCCTGGCGGCGCTGGCCACGCGGGTCGGAGAAGAGCAGGCCGAGACGATCGCGGCGATCGCCGACACCTACGTCGCCGCGCTGCGCAGTGGCGGAACGCTGTTCTTCGCGGGAAACGGCGGCAGCGCGGCCGACGCGCAGCATCTCGCGACCGAGTACGTCGTCCGCTATCAGTCTACCCGCCCGGCCCTGCGTGCCGTGGCGCTCACGACCGACAGCTCCCTGCTCACGGCGTGCGCCAACGACATGGGGTTCGACGAAGTGTTCGCGCGCCAGGTCGAGGCCCTGGCCCGGGCGGGCGACGTGGTGTCCCTCCACTCGACGAGCGGGGAAAGCCCCAATGTGATCCGCGCCGCACAAGCCGCGAAGACCCGCGGGGTGACGGTCGTGGGCTTCGTGGGGCATTCGGGCGGTCGGCTCAAAGACCTGAGCGACGTCGTGCTGATCGTTCCCTCGGACGACACGGCGCGGATCCAGGAAATTCATCTCGCCATCGAGCATGTGATTTGCAGCATGGTGGAGGAGCGCCTGAAAGCTTGAATGCGGAGTGCGGAATGCGGAATGCGGAATTGAAAGGGAGGGTCGTTCGGTCCACGACAGTTCCCCGCATACTCCGCATTCCGCACTCCCCATTCCGCATTGGGGGGGGCGGTGATTGATCTTTCGGGGAAGCGGGCGTTCGTCACGGGGGGTGGCAGGGGCATCGGGCGCGCGACGGCGCTGCTGCTGGCGCAAGCGGGCGCCGGCGTCGCCGTCGGCTATCGGAGCCGGAGGGCGGAGGCGGACGAAACACTCGCGGGGGTCAAGCGGTTGCGCCGTCCGGCGATCGGCGTCGCCGGCGATTTGGGGGACCCGGCGGCCGCGGGGCGGGCCGTGGACGATGCGGTGCAGGGCCTGGGAGGTCTCGACCTCCTGATTGTGAACCACGGCATCTGGCCGCCCGACGAAGTAACCGTGGCCGCCCTGACCGACGCGCAATGGGATGCGACCCGGCGCGCCAACCTGGACAGCGTGCTGTACGTGTGCCGCGCCGCCATTCCGCTCCTTCCCGACGGCGGGAAGATCGTGCTCGTCTCCTCGACGGCGGGGCAACGGGGCGAGCCCTTCCACGCCGACTACGCGGCCACCAAAGGCGCGGTCATCTCGTTCACCAAGTCCCTCGCGGTCGAGCTCGCGCCGCGCCGGATCAACGTGAACTGTGTGGCGCCGGGATGGGTCGATACGGAGATGTCGGCGACGCCATATGCGAGAGACGCGGGACGGGGCAAGGAGGAGATCGAGCGGACGATCCCGCTCGGTCGCGTGGCAAGCCCCGAGGACTGTGCGGGGCCCATCGTGTTTCTCTGCTCCGACCTGGCCGGGCACATTACGGGCGAGATTCTGAACGTGAACGGGGGGAGCGTGCTCTGCGGATGATCGTGGGCATCGGCCTCGACGTCGTGGAAGTCGGGAAGGTGCGTGAGCTGCTCGCCGCCCAGCAGACGTTTGAGGAAAGGGTGTTCACGCCCGCGGAGCGTCACGATTGCGCCGCGCGGGCGGATAAGGCCGAGGCGCTCGCTGCGCGTTTCGCCGCCAAGGAAGCGTGCTTCAAGGCGCTCGGGACGGGATGGAGCCAGGGGGTGTCGTTTCTGCAAGTGGAAGTGCAGCGCGGGGACGGCGGCGCGCCCCGGCTCGCGTTGAGCGGGGCGGCGGCGGAGCGGGCGCGGGTGCGGGGGGTGACGCACCTGCACGTGAGTCTCACGCACAGCGCCGGCGTCGCCGCCGCCGCCGTGATCCTCGAGGCATAGGGTGGGGCATGGACTTCCCCGCCCGGCTGCCGATCCCCGACGCGGTGCTGCGGATCGCGAAACAGCTGGAAGGCGCGGGCTACGAGACCTGGTGCGTCGGGGGGGCGATCCGCGACAACCTGTTGAAGGTCGAGAATCACGACTTCGACTTGACGACGGCGGCGCCGCCCGACGAGGTACGCCGCCTGTTCAAGCGCACGGTGCCGGTGGGCATCGAGCACGGCACCGTCGCGGTGCTCGACCAGCAGAACCGCCAGCACGAGGTCACCACGTTCCGCAAGGACATCAAGACCGATGGCCGGCACGCGGTCGTGGAGTTCGGCGTGTCCTTGATGGACGACCTCGCGCGCCGGGACTTCACCATCAACGCCATCGCGTACCATCCGATCCGGCACGAGTGGCGCGATCCGTTCCACGGCGCCGAGGACCTCGAGCACAAGTTGATTCGCTCGGTGGGGGACGCCAACTGGCGGTTCCAAGAGGACTACCTGCGGATCCTGCGGGCGCTGCGTTTCAGCGCGCGGTTCGAGTTCCGAATCTATCCGCGGACCCTCGAAGCCGCGAGGGCGAACGTGCAGGGGTTGGCGCAGCTCTCGGCCGAGCGGGTGCGGGACGAGTGGTTCAAGGGGATTGCCACGGCCAAGCGGGTCTCGAAGCTGCTGACGCTGTGGATCGACGTGGGGGCGGCGCGGATTTGGCTGCCCGAGATCCGGGATGCGGGAGGCGGGATGCGTGATGCGTGGAAGGCCGTCGACAAGCTGCCGCGCGATCCGGTGCTCATCACGGCATTTCTCGCCTCCGACCCCGCCTCGCTTCTCACGCGCCTCAAGTCCTCCAACAAGGACATCGAGCGCGGGAGGGCCATCGGGCAGTGGCGCGACAAGTACCCGGACCCGAAACACGTTCCCGAAGTCCGCCGCTGGCTTTCCCAGGTTGGGGAACACGCCGACGACCTGATGGTCCTGCTCCCCGCTCCCCGCTCCCTGCTCCCAAAGGTGGTGGAGTCCATTCGGGCGGCGAAGGACCCCCTCGGGGTCAAGGATCTCGCGGTGAAAGGCGACGATCTCCTGGCCGCCGGCGTGCGGCCCGGGCCCGACGTGGGAGCGACCCTCGAGCGGCTGCTCGCGGAAGTGCTCGAGGATCCGAGCCGCAACACGCGCGACTATCTCCTGTCCCGTGTCTAACGCCTTCGGCTACGCCCTGGTCGCCGCGCTCGGCAACGTCGTCGGGGCGCTCGCGGTCACCCGGCGCGCGGCGCGCGAGCTCGCGCTGATCGAGCACTTCGTCGCCTTCGGCGCGGGCTTCATGCTGGCCGTGGCGTTGGTGGAAGTCCTGCCGGAAGCGTTCGCGCGCTCGGGCACGGCGGCGCCGGCGCTGGTGCTGGCGGGCTACCTCGCCGTGCATTTCACGCAACACACCCTGACGCCGCACTTTCACTTCGGCGAGGAGACCCACGCCGTCAATCGGGTGGCGGGCACTTCGGCGCTCGTGGGGCTGCTGTTGCACACCTTTTTTGATGGCGTGGCCATCGCCAGCGCGTTTCTCGTGCGCCCGGCGCTCGGCGTGATGGTGTTCATCGCCATCTTCCTTCATAAGCTCCCGGAAGGCGTGACCGTGTCGAGCCTCATGATGGCGGGGGGGCGGTCGGGCGGGCAGGCGATCGGCGCGGCGGCGATGCTGGGCGCGGCGACGCTCGCGGGCGTGGCCCTCACGGACCAGATCTCGTTCTTGATCCACCACGGGCTGGCGTTGTCGGCGGGCGTCACGATCTATGTGGCCGCGTCGAACCTCGTCCCGGAATTTCAGGGGAAGCGTGGGTGGACGCTGCCGACGGCGTTTTTTGCGGGGGCAGCGACGTTCTATGTTACGAAGACGCTTCTTGACTCCTTTTCTTGATGGGGAAAGGGGAATGGGGAAAGGGGAATGGTGTGTGTGGGGTTCGTGCGCCCAGCTTCCGAAGGAGTCCAACGAGGAGTCGAATGACGCGCTCGGCCAACGTGAGCTCGGCCTCGCCGCCACCGTCGCCCAGAAGATCCAGGTCCCTGGCGATTTCGAGTTGGCAGTGAAGCTCCGCCGCGGAGCCAAAGGCAACGCGGAGACAACGAATGAATTGAAGCGTTGTGCCGAGGGCGTATCCTTCAACCATATTGGCGGGTACCGATACCGCTGCTCGACGGATCTGGTCGGAGAGGCCGAAGTGACTACTGAGGGGCTTTTGGAGGGTGAGCCGGTAGGCCGAACGCGCCAGCGCATTCGCGCATTTCCAGGCCTCAAGGGACGCAAGTTGCTTCATGGCGCCAATATGGTTGTGCTTCCTCATTCACATGACATCGTATTCGTGCAGGCCGGCGCCAAAAAGCGCATCTCCGTGATCCCTTTCCCCTTTCCCCATTCCCCTTTCCCCGGTGTCTGAACCCACGCTCTTCCAGGGGAGAGGTAAGCGGGGGAGTGGCGAGCCCCTCGCCGCCCGCATGCGCCCGACCAGCCTCGAAGACTTCCTCGGTCAGGAGCACCTGCTCGGGCCCGGCAAAGCCCTGGGGGAGCTGATCCGCCGCGGCGACGTGGGGTCGTGCATCTTCTGGGGGCCCCCCGGCTCCGGCAAGACCACGCTCGCCCGTCTCGTCGCCAACTACACCGCCCGCCAGTTCGAGCCGTTTTCGGCCGTGACCGAGGGTGTGGCGCGGGTGCGGGAGATCATCCAGCAGGCGGAGGAGCGGCTCAAGTACGAAGGCCGCGGCACGATTCTCTTCTGCGACGAGATTCACCGGTTCAACCGGGCGCAGCAGGATGCGTTCCTGCCCTGGGTCGAGAACGGGATCATCACGCTGATCGGCGCCACGACCGAGAACCCGAGCTTCGAGCTGACGGCCCCGCTGCTCTCGCGCTGTCGCGTGTTCGTGTTCGAGCCGTTGAAGGACGAACACATCCGCATGGTGATCGAGCGGGCGATCGCGAAATCGGGAAACGAGAAACGGGAAACGGGAAAGGTACTGTCTGTGGAGGCCGTCGATGCGTTGGTCACCTACGCCCAGGGCGACGGTCGTCGGGTATTGAACGCCTTGGAGGCCGTGCTGGATCACGTCACCCACGTTTCCCGTGTCCCGTTTCCCGTTTCCCGGGAGGTTGTTCTTTCGGTCCTCGAAAAGCCCCTCCCCGCCTACGACAAGTCCGGCGAGCAGCACTTCAACCTCATCTCCGCCTTGCACAAAGCCGTTCGCGGGTCGGACGTGGAGGGCTCGCTCTATTGGCTGGCGCGCATGCTCGCGGGCGGGGAGGACCCGCTCTACCTGGCGCGCCGCCTGGTACGCATCGCGGCGGAGGACGTCGGGCTCGCGGACCCACGGGCCCTGACGCTCGCCCTCGCCGCCAAGGATGCCTATCACTTCCTGGGGTCGCCGGAAGGCGAGCTGGCGCTCGCCGAGGCGGCCGTGTACCTCGCCACCGCGCCGAAATCGAACCGCGTCTACACGGCGTTCGCGCAGGCCATGGAGGCCGCCGCGGCGCATCCCACCGAGGCCGTGCCGCTCCACATTCGCAATGCGCCGACTAAACTCATGGAGCAGCTCGGGTACGGCGCGGGGTACGAGTACGCGCACGCGTTCGAGCACGCCTACGTCCCGCAGGAATATTTACCGGAGGTGTTGCGGGGGGCGAGCTGGTATCAGCCCACGGCCGCGGGGTACGAGAAGACGATCGGAGAGCGGATGGAGTTCTGGAAGCAGTTGAAAGAGCGGATCGAGCGGGAAACGGGAAAGGGGAAACGAGAAACGTGATGGCACAGTACGTCCCCCTTCTCGTTTCTCGTTTCTCGTTTCCCGTGGTCTTGTTGTGCGTCTCCTGCGCTACCCTCGGCCGCCTGGCGTTCACCGAACCTGACGTCGAGCTGCAGGAAATCGCCGTCACCGGGATCGGTCTGACGGGCGGTACGTTTGAGCTGGCGTTCGACGTCTACAACCCGAACGACTACCGGATCCGCTCCACCCGGCTCGAGGTCGGGATCGATCTCGAGGGAACACATTTCGGCGACGCCTTGCTCGACCGGCCGCTCGACCTGTCTCCCACCAATCATAGTCGCATCGTGGTGCCCGTGCGCTTCGAGTGGGCGGGCCTCGGGGCGGGGGCGAAGGCGCTGCTCACACGTCGGGCGGTTGGGTATGGGGTGACCGGGCGCGTGCTGCTCGACACCCCGCTTGGGGAGAAAACGGTCGCGCTCCACGGCACGGGCAACGTGCCGTTGCGGAAGCTGATCCGCTAACTTGACATCCGGACCTGTGGCACCCGGGGAGGTTCAGGCATCCGACAGCTAATCGACATCCAGCCACCCAGCGAGCGCGCCTTCCTGGTCGGCGCCCCGCGGAAGGGCTCGGCGGACGCGGTGCAGGTGGAGGATCATCTCGACGAGCTCAACCGCCTGGCGGACACGGCGGGCGCCGAGGTGGTCGGGCGGACGTACCAGCGGGTCGAGGCGCCCAGCCCCAACTTCTATCTGGGGCAGGGGAAGGTCGAGGAGCTGAAAGGCGTGCTGCAGCAGGCCCGCTCCACGCTCGTGCTGTTCGACGAGCCGCTGTCGCCGGTGCAGGGACAGAACCTGGAGCAGGCGCTGGCGTTGCGCGTGATGGACCGCACCGAGCTGATCCTCGACATCTTCGCGACGCGCGCTCGCTCGGCCGAGGCCAAAATGCAGGTCGAGCTGGCGCAGCTCGAGTATCTGTTGCCGCGGCTGACGCGGATGTGGACGCACTTGTCCCGCATTCGGGGCGGTATCGGCCTGCGGGGACCGGGCGAGACGCAGCTCGAGACCGACCGGCGCGTGATTCGGAAGAAGATCGCCACGCTGCGTCGCCGACTCGAGGACGTGGCCGATCATCGCGCCAATCAGCGTCAGGGGCGGCGCTCCCTCCCGACGGCCACGCTGGTCGGCTACACGAACGCCGGGAAGTCGAGCATCCTGCGCGCCCTCTCGGGCGACGACATTTTCGTCGAAGACCGGCTGTTCGCGACCCTCGACACGCTCACGCGGGAGGTGGACGTGGGCGGTGGCTATCGCTTCCGTCTCACCGACACGGTCGGATTCATCCGGAAGCTGCCCCACCACCTGGTCGCCTCGTTCCGCGCGACGCTGGAGGAAGCGCGCGACGCGGACATATTGCTGCACGTCATCGACGCGGCGCACCCCGCGTGGGAAGGGCAGGCGCAGGTGGTCGAGGCCGTGCTGGAAGAGATGGGGTTGTACGAGGGGGGAGCGGGGAGCGGTGAGCCGGGAGCAGCGGGCCCGGAGCGCAAGCGCGTCGTGTACGTCTTCAACAAGGCGGACTTACTGCCCGAGCCTGCGGGGTTCCTCGCGCAGGTACGCGAGCAGTACCCGCACGCCGTGCTGGCGTCGTGCGTCCCGCCGTCGGCCAACCGCAGTTCCCAGGCAACTGGGGTGGACGGCTTACGGAGCGTGCTGCGCGCATCCGCGCAAGCGCTCCGTCCAATCGTTCGGATCCGCGTCCCGCTCGGCAACGGTAAGCTGCTCGCCGCTCTGCACCGCGATGCGGAGGTCATGGCGGAGGCACAGGTCGATGGCGTGGTTGAAGTGACGGCCCGCGTCGAGGCGTGGCTTCTCGGGAAGCTGCGGCGCTACGGTGTGGGCGTGGAGATCGGGTCGTAGCGCGTGGGCCGGTCCGCGGCGACCGGCAGCCCTTGGCCGTAACGACGCCCGGCCCGCGCGAGCGCCCAGGGAAACACGTACCGGAACCGCGGCTCTCGCTTCCCGATCCGCCTCAGCCCATCGACGACGGCGTGCGCCCGCGACCAGCCGCGCGGCGTGAACCGCGCGACCGTCCCCAACAAGCGGTCGGATAGCTGCCGCAAGGCGTCGCTCGAGCGTGACGTGCGGCCTCGGGGATCGCCGGTGTGGTCGGCCAGCCAGCCCGTGTAGTCGGCGAGCGATCCCGGACTCAAGAACTCTTCGTCGAACAGCAGGACGGAGGCGGCTCGCTTCCCGATGCCGAAGGAGTGACGAGGAAGACCGGCCTCCTCGACGATGCGGCGACAGATGGGTCGGCTGTGACCGCGTGGCCAGTCCCAGCGTGCCATGTCGGGAGAGCGGCTGATGGCGTTGATGTCCGCCAGCTGCCGGATGCCGAGGAACGGTACCGGGCAATGGATGAAGCCGATCCAGAGACGGTACTCGGACAGCGAAAGGCCCGACTGGTCCTTTCGCACGATCTCGGCGTTCAACCGACGGGACGTCCTCGACCACGCGGCGTCACCATGGAAGCCCGTGAGCAACACCGTTCCGACGAGCCGCTGTTCCGCGCCTTTGAAGTAGACATCCTCGCCCTTGGCGTCGGACGCGATGAAGGGGACCTCCGCGAGGGCAACCCTGCGCCACAGGTCCCGCTCGACGACATGCGCCGCCAGGCCAAGCCGCGCCGCGATTTCCTCGCCGCTGTCCGATGCTCCGCCGCGGGAGCGGTCCACCGTGATCGCTGTCGCCAACCCGGCCTCGCGGGCCAGCACGGCGACCGTGGGGGAGTCGTAACCTGTGGAGATCGTACCCAGGAAGTCGTACGGACGGCGCCGCTCGCGCCCGCCCATGTTGTCGGCCAGGTCTCGGAGTGCCTGCCCGAGGAAGGCGCGATACTTGACGAAGCTGCCGAAGTCGCGCACCGGAGCCGGCTTGCTCACCTGCTGCAGGCGACCGCCGTCCCATTCGAGGTTGCCGTAATAGATCAGGCGAACGGGGCCGCGCGAGCTCGCAAGCGACGGCCGGTATCGCAGCAACCCTTCGCGGACCGTCCGGAAGTCCTCGAAGTACCGCGGGTAGAGCGGATCGACCGTTGCTCGCGCGGCGGCGAGCAGGCAGGCCAGCGAATTGGACACCCAAGTGCCGTCGGGCGTTTCCAGCGTCTGCAGCCGGTCCACGGTCGACGCGGAGGATACGAACGTCGCGCGGGCGCCGCGTATGCGGCATCCCGACCCGAATACTACGTCGGTCCGGTCGAAGGCGCCGGCGTCGTAGGGCCCCGCCCAGATCGCTTCGCAGAACCAATCGGGTGTGATCTCGACGCGGTCGCCGTGGAACACCTCGATCGCGCGCTCGAACGGGAGGCACCGGGCGAGCCAGGCGAGCGGGGGCCAGTCGGCGATCCGCGTATACTGGAAGTGCACGGGGGTGGGTGGTGCCTCGAGGGCTACGGCCGTGAGCCGCTAGCGGGAGAGGGCCAGGGACGTGTGATCCGGGCGTTTGCCAAGGCCGAGGACATGGTGGGCCACGCCCCGCAGGAACCCGAAGCCGTAACTCGTGTGGATCATCAAGAAGGTGAGCGGCAGCGCGAGGGCACACGCCAGGCCCTGCTTGCGGGCCACCCCGAGGCCGCACCCGAGGGCCAGGGCGGCGTAGGCACCGACCATGCCACCGAACGCCAGCCGGGCCAGGCCGACCCACGGGCTCAGCGCCGCGGTGACCGCGAGGGCGACCAGGAAGCACGCCGGCACGAGCTGGCGCACATTCATCACCCGCCCGACCTTCTTCGCCACGAGCGGCTTGAAGTAGCCGTACTGGTACCACATGCGAGCGACGTGTCGGACCGAGCCGCGGGCGTAGTAATAGGCGACCACGCCGGGCTCGAGCAACACCCGACCGCCGTGCTTGGCCAGGCGGAAATTAAACTCGTCGTCCTGATTGCGAGGCAGCTCCTCGTCGAACATGCCGACGCGGTCGAAGATCCCGATGCGGAAGCACCCGAAGGCCACGGTGTCGACCCAGCGACGCTCGCGGCTGCCGATGCGGAAGCGGGAGTTGCCGACACCGAACGGATGCGACAACGCCACCGCGATGGCGCGCGCGGTCGCGGTCGCGTCCGCCGGGCGTGTCACGATCACGGGACCGACGTTGTCGGCGCCCGTCTCCTCGAGCGCGGCCACCGAGCGCGGGATGTAGTCGGGTGGATACACGACGTGGGCGTCCATGCGGACGATGACCTCGCCCCGCGCGGCCCGGATCCCGACGTTGAGGGCAGCCGGCGTGATGCGCTTGGGGTTGTCGACGAGCCGAACCACGGCGTGGCGCTCCGCATACTCCGCCACTATCGGCCGGGTCCGATCTTCGCTCATCCCGTCCACCACCAGCACCTCGAGCAGTTCGTGCGGATAGGTGGTCGCGAGGATCGAATCGAGGCAAGCGGCGATATACCGCTCCTCGTTCAGGCAGGGTACGACCACGGAAACGAAGCTGGTGGGCCTGGCGGTCATCGTGCCCCTCCGACGTGGCTCACGACGGCGCGCACCTTGCCGCCGGGCGTGCGGGGCATCTCCGCAACCGGCTCGAGCACGACCTCGAGGTCGCCGACGCGCTCGCGGAGACGCGTGATCACGGTGCGGCCCGCGGCCTCGGTGAAGTCGGGAGCGGGGACGAACCGGACCCGGACGCGGCGTAGCGTCTCCTGAACGATCTGGCTTTGACGGACCGGGAGTCCGTAGAACACGGGATTGAGCCAGAACACGCGACGCCCGTCTTGAGTGACGAGCAGGTCACTGGACCGCCCTTCCAGCCCGGCGATGACGGGCAGCGTCCGGCCGCACTGGCACGTCTCGGTCTCCAGGGCGAGGCGGCCGCGGTCGCCGACCCGATAGCGGATCAGGGGCATCGCTTCGTTGACGAGCCCCGTGCAGATGAACTCCTCGTCCTGCGTCTCCATGAGGCCAACCTCGGGCCACTGGTGCAGCCGTCCGGCTTCGCACTCGCTTGCCGCCGCGACATTCTCGGTCATGCCATACGTTTCCCGGACGGGAGCGCCGAAGGCGGCGGAGATCACCGCCCGCTGATTGGCCGCCAGCGGCTCCGCGCTGGTCACGACGACTTTCATCTGCAGGTCGGTTCGGCCGGCCCGCAGCACTCCCTGGGCCAGGGCGCAGAGGGACGATGTGTAGCCGGCGAGGGCCACGATGCGGTAGCGCGCCAACGCATCAAGGTAATGAGGGATGAGCTCTGGGGCGAGATGAAATGTGGACATGTAGAGCTCGGGGCCCGCGGCATTCCACACCCAGAACGGGGGACGTCGTTGCGCGAGCGGCGCGACGAGCTGGCCGCCCAGACGGGCCGTGCGGTCCCCCGTGGAGACCCCGTACCAGCGCCGTGCCCGGGCCGCCGCGAGAGCGTACAAGCCGCGCAAGCTGTGGCGGCTCTTCGCGATGGCAAGGGGCGTACCGGTGGTGCCGCTGGTCGGCTCGCGCACCACGTCGCCGGGCGGGCAGTCGCTCGCCAGAAAGGCGCCCGGATTCTCGCGCACGGTCGCCTTCTCGAGAATCGGCCAATTGCCGAGCAACTCCCAGGAGGCGCGATCGCCGGCGCGCCGCCGCGCCTGCCAGGCATCACGGTAGTAGGGCACGCGGGTCGCCGCCCGCTCGAGCTGGGCGGCGAGCCGTTCTTCTCGCCAAGCTCGCCAGCGCTCCGGCGTCCAGCGCTCGCGGGCGAGCGCCTCCTCGATGAGCTGCTCGGTATCGGCGCTGTAGCGCCACATGCGAAGGTAGAGTCCCCGCAACGTCGCGGCGGCCGACCGTGCAGGGGCCGGCAGTCGGTGATAGAGACGGAGCAGAAGGTCGCTCACGGTACCGGCGCTCCTGCGAGGCCGCGCGCCGCGTGTGGGACCGCGTG
>Ga0209152_10000857_pt1 | contig 12804 bp, 12 predicted proteins | sample GraSoiAngelo_107_FD_185873 | JGI IMG/M metagenome (GOLD analysis project Ga0209152, IMG submission 185873) | Grasslands soil microbial communities from the Angelo Coastal Reserve, California, USA - 14_0903_09_30cm (SPAdes) (version 2) | ecosystem: Environmental > Terrestrial > Soil > Grasslands...
GGAGCGAGAGACCAGCTGCTCTAGTCTACTTTGCGTCCTTCTTCTTGAAATCTAGAGACAGCGAGTTTACACAGTAGCGGAGTCCAGTAGGCTGAGGACCATCGTCGAAGACGTGGCCGAGATGGCTACCGCAGTTCTTGCATAAGATCTCTGTCCTTTCCATTCCTAGTGCGCGGTCCGGGACCTCCACGATATTGTCCTTGGCGAGTGCGGTCCAGAAGCTGGGCCAGCCCGAACCGGAGTCATACTTCGTGTCTGATGAGAAGAGTTCGGCTCCGCAAGCCGCGCAGACGTATACTCCCTTGTCCTTGTTGTGAAGATACTTTCCTGTAAAGGCCGGCTCAGTCGCTTTCTTCCGCAAGACTCTGTACTGTCGAGGGTCCAGCTGCTTCTTCCACTCCTCATCCGTCTTGTTCATGACCATAAGATCATGATCGCTCTACCGGTATTTGAACGCCTCACTCTGACACGATGGTTGAAGGTGTCCGAGGCTCAGGTTGAAGGCTGGCTGGAACAGCTGTCTCGTGTCACAAGAAAATATTGTCTACCCCCCTTTTTTTCGGAGGGTGGTCCCGCCGGTTGAAACTGATCTAGGCGAGTCTTCCGATTCACGGCTTGGAATAGGCGGGTCAACTGTTTTTCCAGAGTGGAGATCAAGCGTATGGCTCTTCGTGAAAAACTCGCGATCTAGAATCGCTTATCCCGATTTCTGATCCGGGCTTGTTCTGCGCCTGTCGGGTTTGATGAAGAACATTCTGCGGTTTTTTCGTTTCGAAGATCGGGTGAGGAATGGATTACTGTTTGTTAATTCCCTCGCAGAGTCGGGTTTTGTGTCGCGGGGAGCAACTACTTTTGACATTTTTCGACAGGGGGTCTCGCCAGTTGAAGCTGATCCGGGCGGGTTTCAAGGGTCAGGGCGCAGAATCAGCCGGTCGGCTGTTTTCGACATGGTGTAGCTCAACGTGCAGGTCAACGTGCATAACGCGTGATCTCAAATCGCCTGCCCCGATCCCGGATCCGGGGCTGATTCTGAACGATTTCCCGCTCCAGATATTTCTTCGGGGCTATTTTGCCTTCCACGTGAAGACTTTCACTGGTTGGAACTCGGCAAGCGCGTCTGTGACCCAGCCGTACTTCTTCTTTAGAGCCCCCAAGACCCGCGTGGCGGTTCCAGAATTCATGTCGAGAAACTTGGCGTTTCCTTCCAGTATTGCCTGCCGCTTGCTGTCATCGGCCAGCATTACGGTTACTGCAGGATTCTGTTTGAGGTTGCGATAGCGGGCTGTCGCTTCGTCTACTCCAAGATAGAAGATTCCGTCAACGGCCACAAACCCCCCCGTAGGGGAGAGGTGAGGTCGGCCGTCCGGTCTCACGGTAGCTGCGAGAGTTAGAACCCGACTGTTCGCCATCTCGACCACCTCGCTCGCTGTAAGGGGATTCTGACTGTACACTCTTCTGGTGTGCGTGCTGGCTTTGCTTAGAGAGTTCTTGATAATCGAGTCTAGACTGGACAATGATGTTTCGGTTTCGAAATAAACGGTCGGGATAGATAAGGTGATTACCCTATATGCAACCTTGCAGCCTTTCCTACAAACGGATTTGCCAGCTCCTCATCACCAATCGTGGTCTCAGGTCCGTGGCCAGGATAGACAATTGTATCATCGTCCAGTTTGAAGAGCTGGTCCTTGATCGAGCGGATGAGGGTCTTGAGGTCTCCTCCTGGAAGATCGGTTCGGCCGATGGACTGGTTGAAGAGAGCATCCCCGGTCAAAACGTATCCGTCGCCGGCCAGGCTGATGCTGCCAGGCGAATGGCCTGGAGTGTGGAGAACGCGAATCGTCTCATCTCCCAATTTTAGGAGTTCTCCATCCTTGACATAGCCGTCGACCTTGGGCGGTGGCGGAACCTCGAAGCCCATGAACTGGCGTACGCGTGACTGCATCGACTCTAGCATTGGCAGGTCGTCTCGATGGATCATGAATGGGGTCTTGGTCGCTTTTCGGACCCCATCGACGCCGAGCACATGATCAAAGTGGGTGTGAGTCGCGACAATGCGGGTTGGTGTTGCGTTGATATCTTTGATGAACCTCAGAATTCTTTCTGGCTCGTCTCCCGGATCGACGATAATCGCTTCGGCCTGGGATTGAACGATGAAGCAATTAGTCTGTAACCGTCCAACAACCAAAGAGTGTATCTTGTTCATTTCGGTGCTCCATTCGTTCTACTCTGGGAGATATGAAGCTGGGGCCAAGCACTTCGCGTTGGAGCCGATTCATTGTTCAAAACGTCAATCGATTGTTGTTCCAGTGCGGACTCAGGGCTAAGGCTGCGAAAAAAAAGAGAGAGGATTTTCTGCCTAGAGTTTCTGAGGTGTATGACCGCCGAGTCCGCCGCCTGGAGGGTCGGCTCGGACCCAGTAGGGAAGATTCAATGGAATTGTTCCACCTGTCAGCTGAATGTCTCCGAAGTAGTCGCCGTTTGGCAAACTTGGTGAGAGGGTGAGGGAGACCGTGACTGTTCCTGTCCCGCCAGCAGCTAGTGTCAGAGAAGTGACGGATAGACTGATTGTGGGGCCGGCAGCTGCCGCAAGCACTGAGGCAGAATACGTCACCGTGGATGTTGAGACTGATGTGACCGTGATGTCAAAGCTCCGAGTTATCCCTGACGAAGGTAGGACGCCGAAGCTGAAGCTGGCCTGACCATCGCCGCTACCAGCCTCGAGAGTGGCAGTGACTTGAGAGGCAGCTGCTAGATCGATTCTGCCACCTCCTCTTACCATTGGGTTCTTGAGTGGATTACCGGTGCTGAAGCTCTTCACGGGTCGGTGGGCGGAGTTAACGAGGGCTGATTTGATCTGCTCCGGAGACCAGTTTGGATGCAGTTGTATTAGCAGTGCAGCCGAGCCGGCAACGTGTGGGGTTGCCATGCTGGTCCCCTGGAAGAATGCAAAGCATGGCGGGCTTGTACAGCCAAAGCTTGGAATTGAAGAGTAGACGTTTACGCCGGGAGCAACAACATCCGGTTTGATCTTGTCCTGAGGCTGACCAACGCCTACGCCAGGCACTTGCAGTAGAGGCGGTCCAATTGAGGAGAAGGCTGCGAGAATGTCAGCACTTGGACCATCAGTGAAGAATTCTTGTGGAGTTGTTCCGTCAACTGCGACCGATGAGGGTGCGATGGCTGCCATGGCTAACCCGTTCGGCCGTGAGACCATGACTGCTGGAATAGTAGGCTGGTTGGGGGTTCCGTCCTGGGCCATAGCGACAGGATCGCCCTGTTGGCTGTTGTAGACGATTACGCCAGTGGCTCCGGCGCTTTGCGCGTTGCGTATTTTGGTGCTGAAGCTGCACGCTCCCCTCGCGATGAGGGCGATCTCACCAGAGAGACTTCCGCTTATCGCGGTGCAACCGTTGGTAGGACTGGTCGTTGCATAAGTCGATGTTACTGCCGGAACGAAGTTGGCGAATTGGCCTATTGCTGCTCCAAAGGTGCCGATGCTGGTTACTGTTACTGGGATGCCGATGAAGTGTGGATTCGTTGAAGCGCCTACGGTTATGACTTTGTCGGCTATTCCAGGCGATTCCACCGTTCCAGGTCCTGGTCCAGCATTACCGGCAGCGATAGCCACCACGACACCTGCGTCGACAGCGGAGTTGACCGCATTGACCAACACGTCACTGGGTCTCGCTCCTCCACCCAGGCTTAGGTTGAGGACGTCCATTCCATCTGCTACAGCCGCGTCTACTGCCTTGGCAATGTCATGGCTGGACGCGCTGAGAACGTTGCCAGGGAATACGTTGTAGTTGCCGAGATACGCTTTGGGTGCGATTCCGCTGAGGTTGCAGGCGGGTACGAACGGAGCGCACGTGTTAGCCACGCCTGCGGCTATTCCGGATACGTGCGTCCCGTGTTCTTGGGCTGCGTGCCCGTCGAAGTTGGTTCGGGTCTCGAAGACCTTAGCCACTATGACTTTGTTGCTTACAAAGTTGCACGAAGTGTCGGCGATGCCTACTGCAGAGTCGATAGCGTCACACTTTGGAAATCCCGCAAGAGCCGGTAACGTGTTGTCCGTTAGGAATGGGTGTGTCTGGTCGATACCGGTATCAATAATTCCTATCTTGATCCCGGCTCCAGCGTTGCTCTGTCCTCCAACCGCGTTCCAGAGGACAGGTGCGCCGATCAGTGTGGGGGATCTGTTCATCTCCAAGTGGAAGAGGTAGTCGGGTACGACCCAGCTGGCTCCAGGGGCGTTGAGCAGATGAGTCATGCTATGACCATTCAGTTGTACAGCGATAGCGTTTAGAACGACCGAATATTCGTCGATGACCTGAACCTCGGGAGCATTGTTAGTTATCCATCCCTTTGCGAGTCCGCGACCGTTCGCAAGGTATGAAGAATATGACTGGACGGCTTGCGAACTCATATCGAGCTTATGACCAGGCGTTGGCATCGTTCTGGCGTAGCCTTGAATGTGGCCATCGTAGCTCGCCAATGGTTGATCTTTGAGTACGATGATGGCATTGTCAGTCAAGACACCATCGGGGGATGGAGTTGCATCTGAGCCGGTGTAAATAGCTCCGGTGAAGATTGGGGCAAGTGATAGCACTGAAACGAGAATGACCGAGAGAAGAATCTGTGTCTTCATGGATTATTTCCGAAACCGTCTACTGGCGTAGCGGTTTTAACCCTTGTGGTAACGTCCACTCTGAGACAGCAAGAGCAACACCACGATACCACGAGATTTATCCAGATATTCTTGATTCGAGCTCTTGAATCGGCTCTGCTGTTCTATGTTTCTAAAAAAGATAGACCCGGATTAGAGATTCAAAAAACGCATATAGTCATGCGTCCACGCTTAGCCTCCGGTCTTCGGTCTAGCTTACGGGAGAGACTAGCCATTGTCAGAAGTTGACATATGTCCTGTTTGCGGAGAACCTGTCAAAAGGAAGAATCTCATACGCCACTACGGGAAGGTTCATCCGAAGCGCGCCTCAACCCTTCTCCAGCCAAAGCCCGAGACCCAAGCGCGAAAGAGCGCTAGAATTCGTCGGCCAAGAAGAATCCTGTTCTACACTCTAATCGGTATCGCCATCATACTCGTTTCAGTTGCGGCAAACGAAGTCGTAAGCGTGAACACGATTCGAATGCATATCCATCCACAGCTCTCAATATCGATACGCGGCTCAACAGGAACCCTTCCGGCCAACATAGGAATCGACCGTGATTTGTGGAGAGACCACTCCCTCGAACGGTACGGCGTGAACGGAGCGTCCCCACTTCTCACAAGGGACAGCTCGGGCACTATTCATGTGGAATCAAATACCGTTCGAGATTTCACCTTGCACGAGTTCCTCGCCGTTTGGGGAGAATCGATCGACTACAGCCAGGTAGTTGGCAATCCGACCCAGCCCGGCGAATCAGCGTGCATTTTTGTTGATGGGCAATCGATGTCGCTATCCAATGATGTAGTATTTGCTAATCTGCAAAAGATCGTTCTTGAGATTCCTCCCAATTACCAGCCTTGCTCCGCGGTGAGCTAGACACGTTTGAACTACGATCTCGAACAATAAGCGATTTTCCTCTCTAAATGATCCACGGCAGGACCGATTGTCCAAGAATAGACTTGGCAAGGACCCGGAACCGGGGGAAGGGATTTGCAACGAAACTGTGGCGGACTGCGCGAACGCAAGTGGTGATTCCAAGAATCCTTAAACTCGATTCCAGAGTCTGCTTTGAGAGCGGTAGAGAACTTATGGGCACTGTGCATCGCGTTGTCTTCGGAAACTGCGGAACCATGAAGGAGATCGGTGACGAATCAGTCCAGCTCATGGTGACGAGCCCGCCCTATTACAACGCACCTTTCGACTATCCGAATCTGTTCAAAGACTATGATGAGTTTCTTAGATTGATTGATGATCTGTCCCGCGACCTCTTCCGAGTCCTAGCTCCCGGCCGAGTGGCCTGTTTTGTGACGGATGACATGCTTGTGAAGGGAGAGAAGTATCCCGTCGTTGCTGACATTACCAGACTCATGCTGGATGCCGGGTTTCGATACCGTGATCGCATAGTGTGGATCAAACCAAAAGGCTACGTACGAATAAGTCGAAGAAGCGGGGTCGTAATTCAGCATCCATATCCGATGTACTACTATCCTGACAACATTCAGGAAAGCATTCTGATCTTTCAGAAAGGCAGGTTTGACTACTCGTTCGTCCGAGAACTCTCTTCAAAGATCCTGAAAAAATCGAAGATTTCTCTACATGACTATAACGATCACGAATGGCACTTGACAGTATGGAACATCACCAATGTTCTCCCGCTAGGGACCAGACTGGAGAAGGGAATTGCGGCTTTCCCAGAAGAGATTCCCAGACGTCTGATCAAACTCTTCAGCTTTCACGGTGAGACCGTCCTGGATCCCTTCCTGGGATCAGGCACGACTATGAAAGTTGCACAAGAATTGGGGAGACATAGTTGGGGTTATGAGATTGACCGAGGACTGAAAAAAATCATCAATCAAAAGTTGGAGAGTAGCCATCAATCAGACTCGAAGGTCGAATTCCGGTTTAGACGAGAATCGAAGAAGTCTCGCCCATCCGCTTCAAGGAGACGAGTCGCCCGGTCAGTTGTTGTGACGTAGTATGAGGTAAAGTCCTCAGTTATTCCAGTAGGGCCTGGTCGTTATGAATTGAAGCTTGGCCTCTAAGAGGTCCTTGTAGAACTCATCATCGCTCTCATGCATCTTGGCTAGAACCCGGCTGGCCGTCTGAGGCCCAATTCCATAAACAGACTGTGCTATCACAGCCCTTCTCCCGTATGCAATGACCAAGTCGGCTGAACGGCGCGCTCTCGTCAAAGCCTTCTGCTCACTCTCGTCCAGTGACTGCTTGGTCCGTTTCTTTCGAAGAACGCCCGTCACGTATGCGCTTGACCAGAAGACCGGAGCCAAGAGAGCAGACCCACAATTCTGACAAGAAGGATGCTCCGGAAGACCCTCGATAGTGATTTCAGTTGTGAGGTTCGAGCAGTCGAAGCAGAGGAGGTCGATGGCTCGGCCTTCGATCGAAATACGCAACCTGGCCATATTGTCGGCCGCAACATTCTCCGGAGCGATAAGCTCTGGAATGTCCACGTGACGATAAAGGAGATGGTAGGCAAGTGGTGTAGGCTTGTCTTTGGATCGGAAGAATTTAACGTCCATATTTCGTTCTTTTATCTGCTTGAAGATCTTCTTGACCCCTTCAAAATCTGCCCTTTCGAGTTGCGCTTCGCGAATTGTCTCGTCGTAGATCGGAGTTAGCCGGAAACGGACCTGTAGCTCTTTCATTGCACCGCCATACATGAGACGGCCGCGGCTCAGCGCCCCAAACCTCTCAGCGATCTGTTTCATCTGCAACTCCCATGGAAAGTGGCGGTGCAGAACACCATGACAAGCCCCTCCTAGTATCGGCTCGTCAACTCCGAAGACTTGTTTGAGAAAGAGATCCTCGAGATCCAGGTCGGCAGTGTCCGCCGTCATCTCATAGAGTATCCGATACGAGTCCCACCACCACATTCGCACGAGCCCCTGGCGTCGGAAGAGCTCCTCGATCACCTCACCCAAGGTGAAATTGAGAACGTCTCCGAAGTGGGTATGAATTATGATATAACGATCAAACCCTTCGATCAGAACCCTCTCATTGGTCGGGACGGGTGCGCCAGTGGCTCTGTGAGTCTCTATCTCTTCGACGACCCTTCGTACTCCGTACGGGTCCGCCGGCCATATTCGTGAGAACTTCTCGACAACCGGGGCGCGAGTCTTGTGCTCGTCCAATAATTTATCGATCTGTTTCCGGTACTCTCCCACTCGCACGGCGAGCTCACTAGGAACCGGGAGTATTTGTCCGTCCCATCCTGGAATAGCCGCGGTGGGATCGTTGATTGGGAGAACGTACACCTTCCCGTCATCGGTGATCTGTTTCATCTGCCAGACCCGTCCCTTGACGATGAAGTTCAAGCCAACATGGGCCATTGTGAGCATGAACTCTTCGCCGAGAATTCCAACAGACTGCTGGTTCGTCAGATCAATCACCTGGTATCGTCGCTCGTCCGGAATCATGCTCAGGTTCTCGTAGTAGTACATCCTGGTCCGAGATGTCCGGTAGAGCGTCTGATCGTCTCGTCTGAGATGCCCCATTTTCCGCATGAACTCGACAACCTTCTCCAACTCAGCCTCCTCAAGCTCAGAATAGGGAAACGCTCTCTTCAGAACCTGTTTGACGTGGCTGAGGGGGACGCTGCCTTCTGAGTCCATCAATAGGCCGGCAATCTGATGTGCCAGGACGTCCAGAGCTCTATGGTGAATGATTGTTGGTTCGAGCCGGCCTTCCTTGGCAAGTTCGATGACGCCTATCGACTCCAATAGATCCTCTGTTGAGACGGATACTAGAACTCCCTGCGAAGTCCTAGTCAGACTATGCCCGGATCTTCCTACTCGTTGGACGAGGCTGTTGACCTGGCGCGGTGACATGTACTGGACCACGAGATCGACAGAACCGATGTCGATGCCCAGCTCCAGTGTGCTTGTGCAGACGAGTCCCTTGACCTGGCGTGCCTTGAATGCCTCTTCGGCTCTGACCCGTTCCTCTTTGGGAAGTGACCCGTGGTGGACCATTACGTTCTGGTCCATCATGTTGAACTTTGAGCCCAACATCTCCGCGTTGACCCGGCTGTTGACAAAGATTAGAGTCGAATCATGTGCATCAACAAGATCAGACACCAGCGCTAGTCGCGCGGCCGCTTCTGGAGCGGTATACAGGCGTCGCGCGAGTTCTTGATCCTCCTCGCCGGGAGCAGGATACTCAATCTTGTACCTAGTATCTTTGCTTAATGGAATCTGGACAATTCTTACAGGTTCCGAGCCACCGAGAAATCGAGAAATCTCCTCGGGATTCCCCACGGTTGCTGAGAGGCCTATCCGCTGGAAACCTTCGGGCCGAACTTCCTTCAATCTTTCTAGCCCAACTGTCAGCTGGACCCCCCGACGATTTCCGGCCAGTTCGTGAACCTCATCCACGACTACGGCCTTGACGTGTCGAAGGTGCTGTCTCATTCTCTTTCCAGGTAGGACCGCTTGCAACGTTTCTGGAGTAGTTATCAAGAGGTCAGGAGGTCGCCCTGCCATCCTTCTGCGATCAGCTACAGGAGTATCGCCATGTCTGACCTCAACAGTGAAACCTAGTTTGACCGACCAGATTTGGAGTCGTTTGAGTAGGTCTCGGTTTAGGGCTCTGAGAGGAGTGATGTAGAGCAGCGAGATTCCTTGTCGATTCTCGTCTTGGACCATCTTGTCTATCAGTGGTAAGAGAGCGGCCTCTGTCTTCCCTGACCCTGTGGGAGCAATGACCAAGACGTTCTCGCCTCGCATGATGAAGGGAATCGCTTCTGCTTGGGGCGGAGTGGGGGTACGGATTCCGGTCTCTTGCAGTAGACCCTTCAGGGGCGGTGAGAGGAGGGTGAATGCTTCTTGCACTACTCGATTCCCGGCAGTAGAGGAGCAATCAGGCTAGGCTTCTGAGAGATAAACCTCCTAGGTGAGGAAAAGTGTCCGAAGGAGGGAAACCTACGAGAGGCAGAATCTAAAGACACAACAGGGGGACATGCTCCACGATGGAGCTACTTTTTCTCAGTAATCGTTTTGACGAAGTCCCGGTAGGCTTCGGGCTTCATCAGCGAGGGAAGGTCCTTCTTCAGGTCGTCTGGCCGGATCATCGTAATCCATCCCTTCTCGTACGGGCTCTTGTTAACCAGTTCAGGGGCATCAGAAAGTTCGATGTTGACCTGAACCACAATGCCTGAAATGGGGGAGTACACGTCGGCGACTGCTTTCACAGATTCCACGGTACCAAGACTCTGCATCTGCGCCACCTTTGCTCCCACCTTCGGAAGGTCAACGTACACGATCTCGTGTAACGAGTTTTGCGCATAGTCAGTGACGCCTATTCGACAATCAGCACCTTCAACGTGGACCCATTCGTGCTCTTTCGTGTAGTAGAACTCTGGAGGGATCTGGAAGTCGCCTTTCAAAGTCTAGACACGGAATTTCTAGGCAGGAAGCGTCCCGTATAATAGTCTGGTCTCTCGAAGATCCACTAGTCTAACTCTTACTCGCTTGAACCCGCATCAAGAGTGCGGGCACTTGCCGCCAGCTCCTAGCCTTCAGAACTTTCGGCATATCTCCCACGTTCCGGTTCCAAGGCCTCTCATAGAGTACGCCCCATGCCTTCTGGCTACGTGAGATTAGAGGCATGAGGTCAGGAGCGTCGTCAATGTAGACATCATAATCTAAGAAAATCTTGTCTCTCCAGCCTAAGACCCTGACGAAATGGCGATATCGAATCTTCTGATTGTCGACCCAGCTTCTAGCGGCCTCTAAAGTTCTCTTGCTTCGACCAGTGACAATGTCTAGATCGCCAAACTTCTCGACTCGTGCAACCTTCTCAGCGATCTCCGGCTCCGTTGGAGGAATCTCCAGCCAATCGTCCCATGACTCGTCCAGTATTCGATAGAAATCATCCTTAGAGATTGAAAACTTGTTCCACGACGACCAGCTGTCAAGATCCTCCATCTTCAAACGTTTGCCGAACTCTCTGTTGACTCGTGCACACCAGACAAGCATCGACTCCGCTAAGACCCCGTCCAAGTCCACCGCAATCTTCAGCTTCGCAGGAGACACTTTCGGCAACTGCTTTTTCCTCTCTGGATCAGAAATGAGGCTTTAACGTTGAGAGAAACAAACGCGCAGAACTGCCATGGATCAGGGCGAAGAAACTCTAAAGACATGCGCTTTCAAAGCGAGCGAGCAACGAAGGAAAAACGGCACGGATCGAAATACGAATGACTGATACAGTCATCATAATTGGATCTTTCCTCCTCGCTTTCAAGGCCATACTGATTGAAGGAAGCGAAGTTGCCATTCTCTCGCTTGCTACGATAAAACAACTGGGAAGGAATAACATTCTCTTCGGAGTCATCGCTGGTGGACTGGGCTCAATCCTCACCTTCCTGGTCGTATGGAGGATCTTCCTTCTACTTCCCGCTATCATTATCGACTTTGCGACCGCAGCAGTTCTGTTCTACTTCTCAAGCCGGTTCCTGCGTGGCTTCGTCAAGTACCGGTTCAGGCACAAGTCATTCAGAGAGAAAATGGCTAGAATGGGAAAGGAAGCGATCGAGAAAGATCTCAAGCGGGAAGGTGCGGTCGACTCAACTCAGCCCATCCGCTTCTCTGTCCCCAACTCGCTCCCTGTTCTGACCATTACTCTAACTGAGGGGTTCGAAGCGAGCCTCGTTCTTGCGGCGGCAGGTGCGTTCAATATTCAATGGACCTTGATCGGTGCGGCGGTCAGCCTCATAGTCCTAGTCGCTGTCTCTGCAGTCTCTTACGATTATCTAATGAGAGTGCCCCGATGGCTCCTCGACCTAATAGCTGGAGTAGTCCTCCTGTCGTTCGGACTCATATTCTTCGCCAGTGGGGTGATATCAGCACTGACTGGAGCGACCTAGCGACCTCCCGACAAAAAAAACTCTGGCAATATGCTACGGCTCGTCCGACCAAGACTACTCCTAGTCCATTAGTACTGTGTTTGCGGTAGCTTCTGCCTGCTATTGCTTCCTTCCATAGACGGCGCAGACAATCCCAGCGGTCAACGGAACCGTCTTCGCGTCAGTGAGACCCTCATTGGTGAGAAGTTTAGCAATTTGATCTCCAGTTCTGGCTTTCAAGATCGACCTGCCCAAGTAGGATAGTGTTCGACCCCATGCTTCTGAAATCATTCGGCCGAAGAATGGGAAGAGCCCGAGCAAGTAGTCGTAGTAGAACAGTTGGAAGAGGGGGTTTGGTGGACGAGCAAAGTCCAGGGAGATCACGATCCCGCCTGGGCCCGTAGTGCGTGACATTTCCCTGAAAGTCATTTGGGCGTCAGAGACATTTCTTAGAGCGAGCCCGATGGAGGCTGATCCGAAACAGTCATCACGAAATGGTAGACTCTCAGCGCGGGCTAGGACCCACTCAACCCTGCCTCCTAATCCTTTCGTCTGTAATCTCCATCTAGCAGTTCTCAACATGGAGAGAGTAAGGTCCACACCGACTACAAACCCGTTGTGAGACAAGATCCTCGCGAAGTCAGCTGCCAAGAGACCTGTTCCCGTAGCCACGTCGAGGACTCGTTCATTGCTGAAGGGTCGGGCTCGGTTGACGACATATGCACGCCACCGCCTGTCCTGAGCAAAGGAAAGTAGGCCCAGCAGAATATCATATTCCAAAGGAACTTTTGAGAAAAGGCTCCGGACATACCGGGCTTTGGGGTCGAACACTGGTTAGGACGTTGGGGTTGTCGGGCTCTTTGGGCTGGCTTTCATGAAGCTGTATCCTACGGCGCCAATCCCCACGATAACCAAAAGGAGCGCTAAAGCGACCGGCAGCAGCTCAGCTGCAGTTGCTCCGACAAACCATAGAAGACCTAGACCAGCGATTAGCGCACCCCAACCCACTACCATCGTTCGGGGAGGAGCATAGGCGTTTGCTGGAGGAATGACGAATGCTTCGATAACCAGCCATATTCCGAAGACCGTGAAGATGAGAGGAAACACTGTGAAGAGGTTTACACCGATATTGAAGAATGAGAGGAGGATCAGTGCTCCGAAGATTATCAGGAAGACGCCGGCGTTGAGAGGCGCCCAAGGAAGACGGTTCATACTATCTCACTAGGGTGACGACTTTCCCTGTTTATAGTTCTGTTGCGGTCTCACTTTGAGGAGAAAAGG
>Ga0209152_10000860_pt1 | contig 12780 bp, 10 predicted proteins | sample GraSoiAngelo_107_FD_185873 | JGI IMG/M metagenome (GOLD analysis project Ga0209152, IMG submission 185873) | Grasslands soil microbial communities from the Angelo Coastal Reserve, California, USA - 14_0903_09_30cm (SPAdes) (version 2) | ecosystem: Environmental > Terrestrial > Soil > Grasslands...
GAGGCGTTGTTGCGGAAGCGGGTCGAAATCCATGAAGGGAATCTAGATCGTTCCCGCGACCTGTCGCTTCGGCGCACCATTAGTGGCGGCTCCCGCGACAGGCGGCCGGGTGCTGCACTCAGGCGGCAAGCTTTGCACACGAGCATCTCCAGATGAAACAACGGCGTAGCCACTAAGATCGGACGCCCTGGAGTGGCCTCGGGTATGCAGCGCCTCGCCGAGGGACACGACCACATGCCTACCGAAACGAGACCGCAGGAGCAACCGCGGCGGCGCCCCTGGGACCGCCGACGCGATCTCGGCCGTCGCATGGTGCGCGACCGGCGACGCGAAACGCTCGAAGTCCAGGTCGAGCGCCGGAGCGGCACCGATCGCCGCGCGAGCTCCCAGCGGCGCGCGCGCGGGGAGCGCCGCACGCCGCCTCAGGGCTTCCGCTTTCTCGACCGGTCTTGAAGTAACCGACCCCGGAGTTGGCGGGATCGCCCTCATCCTGCGTCACCGGGCCCACGAGAGCGGCATTCCCCTGTATGACTGGTCTGAAAACGACGACCGGCTGCGTGGGTGGCCCACTCAGCCGGTCTCGCGATTCGCTAGCAGCACCTTGGTCGATCGTCTATGCGGCGTCGAGCGCGCCCTCGATTGCGTCCTCGACGACCGCGAGATCGGCGAGCAGGTGCGCGCGGGCGCTCGGCGTCAGGCTTTCCACTCGGCGCACACGTTCGAAACAAGCGTCGAGCAAGGCGAGTGCGCCGCAGAGATACCCGGTCGCTTGGTCGGCGACCGCCCAGATCCGCTCGAGTGCGCCGAGCGAGAGACCGGCCAACTCGAGAACCAACCGCTCCGGGCTGCGGCGCTCGATGCCGGCAGGTGGCGGCGCGGGCACGTCGCTCCGCACGCGGGCCACATGCAAGCGGCTCGGGTCAAAGCGGCATGCCACCCAGAGACTCTTGTCGCCCACCGCCCCGACCCACGTTCCCAGAGCCGCGGCCACGTCGAATTCGATCGCGTCCCGCGGCGGATTCGGGCGGCTGGCAACCTCCGCCACCGCGAGCCCCCTCGCCACGCGCCACAATGTGACCACTCGCCCCCGTAGGGCGGCGCTCGTCTGGCGGAGGATGGCTTGACGTCGCTCGGTCAATCTGTGAGGTGCGGAGTCGCGCATGTGAGGCGCCTCCGTTAGGGTGTGAGGTGAAGACGTCACACCCCTGAGCGCAGGTAACGGGCGAGTTCTAGCCGTGTGCTGTCTGAAAGACTTACGCCGCGCGTGACACGGGTCCGGCCCGCTTGACGCCGCCCACGCGGCCACATATAAAAGGGGACCGAATGACCGCCGAAGACGTCGCCGCGCAGCTCGCGCGCGAGCGGGCATTGAGGCAGGCCGATAAGATGGAGACGATCGGCCGGCTGACGGGCGCCATCGCGCAACAGTTCAACGAGCTTCTCACGGCGATCCTGACGCGCACCGCGGCGCTGGCTCAATCGCTGCCTCCGAACCGCGACCTCGACGAGCTGAAAGTCACGGCCCAGCGCGGGGCCGAGCTGGTGCAGCGGCTCCTCGGCTTCAGCCGCCACCACGTGCTCGACCTGCAGCCGCTGATCCTCACCGAGTTCGTGCGCGGCGCGCTCGACTCGCTGCGGCGCCAGCTTCCGGCCAACATCGAGGTGCAGTTCGAGGCGGACGAGGACGGCGGCGTCGTCGAAGCCGATCCCGCCGCAGTGAAGCAGGTCCTGCTGCACCTCGTGACCAACGCCCGGGACGCCATGCGGAACGGCGGCACGCTGCACGTCGAAGTGCGGCGCGCGCGGCTCGGGGCGGCCGATCGGCCGCTGCACGCCTGGGTCGAGCCCGGGTCCTACGTCAGCGTCGCGCTGAGCGACACCGGCGTCGGGATGGACGCGGAGACCCTGGCTCGGGTGTTCGAGCCGTTCTTCACCACCAAGCCCGTGGGCGTCGGCACCGGCCTCGGCATGTCCATGGCGTACGGCCTCGTGAAGCAGCACCGCGGCTACCTGCACATCTACAGTGAGGTCGGGCAGGGCACGACGGCCAAGGTGTACCTCCCCGCCGTGCGCGATCGGGGGATGTCGGAGTTCGAGTCCGTCGCCGACGAAAGCCTCCCCGGCGGGACGGAAGCGATCCTGCTGGTGGAGGACGATCAAACCATGCGTTTGGCCGCGCAGCAGCTCCTGTCGAAGGTGGGCTACCGGGTCCTTACCGCCGTCGACGGCCAGCAGGGACTCGACGCGTTCCGCGCCCACCGTGCGGACCTTCAGCTCGTGATCACCGACGTCGTGATGCCCAAGCTGAGCGGATTCGACATGTATGAGGTCATCCGGGGGGAGTCGCGCGGCGTGCGGGTGCTGTTCATGAGCGGCTTTCCCGCGCCGAACTTCCGAAAAACCGTCGGCCAGGATTCACACGTGGCGTTCGTCACCAAGCCGTGGACCGCGAGCGAGCTGCTCGCGCAAGTCAGGCTGCTGCTAGAGGCGCCGCAAGCCTAGTGGAGGTGGTGGAGGATGGTGAAGGTTCTGGAGGATGGTGGAGGACGGAGCGCACCTCCACCAACCTCCACCATCTTCCACCACCCTCGCTACTTCTCGTCGCGCGGCCCCTCCCGGTGCTGTGGCTGTTGCGTGGCGATGTAGGTGACGGCGTCCCAGGCGTTGTGAATGCCGATAAACAGCAGCAGCAGCGCCGTCGCGCCGATCACGAGGAGGCACACCGGGGGATCCCGCTGCACAGCGAGCGCGGCCACGAGCAGCGTGACGTACGCGATGAGCGGAAAGGCGCAGTGCCACAGCCAGTCTTCCAGCACCGGCACGTAGCGCGTCTGCCTGCGCGCCCGCCGGATGACCACCGCCATGTACACGATTCCCGCCACACCCACGGCGGCGAGGGAGAGCCCGGCGTGCGAGACCGCGCGCCACGGCACGCTCAGGATCGCCGACATGAGCAACACCGCGCAGAAGTGCACGACAGTGGGCGTGCCAAAGGCGCCTACCTCCGGCCCGAGCGAGCGCGCCTCGGCCCCGAGCACGACCACCACGAATTGCAGACCCGTCAGCGCCGCGGCCGACGAGCCGATGATCACGTAGAAGTTTTCCCAGGCGCTGAACGGCGTTGACTCCACGATGGATCTCCCCTGCGAGGGTAAGCACTGCCGCGGCGGTAACATGCAGAACGCCCGTCCAGGTGGCGAGGGCGTCCATTGCGCCATCGATTAGATTCTTGCATGACCCTGTTCCGTAGCCTTGTGCCGCTCCTCGCCTGTGTCAGCGTCGCTCAGGCGCAGATCCCGGCCTTCGCGGCCACGTCCCGGGTCCCGCCGGCCAAGGGTGAGCAGGTCGCCGTGCTCGCGGGCGGATGCTTTTGGGGAGTGGACGCCGTGTTCAAGCACGTGAAGGGCGTGTCGGGCGTGGTGTCCGGCTACTCGGGCGGAGGTGCGGCCACCGCGCGCTACGGCGTCGTGAGCACCGGCATGACCGGGCATGCCGAGTCGGTGCAGATCACCTACGATCCGTCGCAGATTTCATATGGCGAGCTGTTGCGGATCTTTTTTTCGGTGGCGCACGATCCGACCCAGTTGAACCGCCAGGGCCCCGACGAGGGGAGCCAGTACCGTTCGGCGATCTTCTACGCGAGCGAGGCCGAGAAAGAGACCGCACAGGCCTATATCGATCAGCTGAACAAGGCCCACGTCTTCTCTCGTCCGATCGTCACCCAGGTGGCGCCGTTCGAGCACTTCTATCCCGCGGAGGAGTATCACCAGAACTATCTCGCCCGCCACCCCGAGCAGCCGTACATCGTCTTCAACGACCTGCCGAAGGTGCAGCGGCTGCAGCAGCAGTTCCCCACGCTCTTCAAGCAGTAACGTCCGGCTACTGCCGCACCCGCACGGCGTCCGCCACCACCACCGAGCCGCTCGCGGCGCGCCGCAGCAGCACGACCTGATTCCAGCCGGCCGGGAACGTCCACGTACCCAGCGTGTGCCAGGTCCCTCCGCCGGTCCGCTGATCCACAGGCACGATCCGGAGCGTGTCGCCTGTGGACGTGATCACCGCATACTGCGCCTGCGGTGAGCGGTTCGTCCCGCTGGTCCAGCGGGCGTCGAGCGCGCGGGAGCCCGCTGCGGCGACGAGGAACGAGAAGACGGCGCCGTCCCCCGCCGCCGGCTGTGTGAGTGCCCAACGATAGCCCCCACCGTAGTAATCGGGCGTGGTGTCGGCAGCGGTCCACGCAGCCGGGACGGACACCATGGCGACCGCCGGATCGTTGAACCGCGCCGAGTCGTCCACCACGACCTCGCCGCACAGCGCCTGCACCCGGTGGAGGTACGGGATCCAGGGCCAATTGGGCCCCGGGTCGGTGCGGTTCGCGGGCTGCAGCTGCCCGTGGCCGACGATGTGCTGCCAATCGCGCGGGATCCCGCGGTCGCGCGTGACGTCGCACACCAGCGTCGCCGACGCCTCGATCTGGGATGCGGGAAAGCCGGCCTGTGACGCGAACCCCGCGTGCTCGATCCCCACGGTGAAATCGTTGCTCTGCACGCCGTTCAGCCCGCAGTCGTGCCGGCGGTTGAGCGCGCAGTCGTACAGCGCCGCGATGTGCCACGCCCGGTCGGGCTCGCGCACCAGCTGCGAGATTTCGCCGCCTTCCTCGTCGACGACGTAATGCGCGCTCGCCTGCGACGCGGGATTGACGAGCCAGCTCCAGCAGCTCGCGTAGTCGCTCTCGCAGGTGTGGATGATCACCATGTGGAGCGTGCCCGTCTGGTCGGCCGGTCGCTGGTCGACGTTCGGTGATGCCCGCCACACGGCGGGCGCATAGTCCGGTGCGCCGCCGGGATTGGGCGGGCACCCCGCCGCCGCGGCGGCCGGCCCAGCTCGACCTTGCGCCTGCGTGATGGCACGCGTGTAGGCCGCGCGACCCGCGGGAAGGTCGATCCCGCTGAACCGTGCCGCGGCCGCGTCCCAATCTCCGCCGGCCTCCGCCGCGTACGCGCGCAGCAACGCCGCCGCCGCCCGGATGTTCGCCGCGGCGTCGCGGCGACCGGCCTCGACCGAGACCCCGGCGAGCGCGGCGCCGCGCTCGAGCGCCGTGCCACCGAGCGCCATCACCCCGAATACCGGCGGACGCCCGGCGAACTCTTCCCGACCCTCGACCATTTGCCAACGCGTCGCCACCCAGCCGATCGCCTTGAGCAGCGCCGGCGACACGTCAAACTCGGTGCCGGCAGCCTGGAACACGGAGTCGAACGGCGACGGCCGCGCGACGGGCGCTGCCCGCTCCGCCGAGATCCCCGCCACGCGCGGTGCGGGACAGGACTCGACGGGCGCTTCGTGGCAGGCAGCGACGAAAACGATGAGCGCCGGCTTGAGCCGCGTCGTCATGGGCGGCGCCGTATGTCAACCACCACACGCGCCGGCCCTGTGAGCTCCGACACCCGAAACGGCGACACTGCGGCGACGCCGAGCACCCACTCCACCTGTGCCTCGAAATCGCACACCAGCTTCATCTCCTTGACGGCCGGGAGCCCGAGCGCGCGGTCGCGCTCCACGGGAGCGGGATTGCCGTGCTCGTCGTGCGCGCGGGCGGGCTCGAATCGCACCACCAGATGGTGCGCGCCCACCAGTGAGACGGGATCTCCTGAGCCGCAGCGGCGCACCGGGGCGCTCGCGTACTCCACGTGATAGCCCGGCGCGCTATCGCCCGTGAACTGGAACACGACGCGATCATAGCCGGGACTCGAGCCGGTCTCGACCGCGCGGAGCATCGCGAGCGGGACGCCGGGCCTGGTCGGTCGTGCTCGGTGCACCGGCGCCGTCGTGCCGGCGAACGCGGTGTCTTGCGGTCCCGACGCCACCGCGGCGACGGCGCTCGCGCCGGCGGCCGGCGGTCGCGGCTCGTCGGGGCGGCAGGCGGTGAGGGCGCTCACGAGCAGGGCGATCGGGACGGCCATAGCGGGTCGTGTCATCGCGGTTTATACACCGCCCCTGCAGGTCGCGGTCGGGGATCTTGAAGACACCCCGCAAGGACCCTGGGGGGTATACACACGGGCGCCCGCATCCCCCTCGAAGGATGAGAGGCGCCTATGCCACGTTGCATCGTATTGATCCGCAGCCACGAACCTCTGCAAGAGGGATGGCGCAAGCGCTCGTTCGGGCCCGCCGGTCCCCTGCTCGATGACCGGGTCAGAGTCGCCGGCGTGAGGTTTGACGAGACCTACCACCCGGTCCAAGTGTGGCGCCGCGTTGGTGGGGGGGACGACCCTCCCGTCGCGAGCGGCTTCAACTACGGTGGCGTCGCACCGGCAGCCACCTACGCCGTGCGGCTGGAAGCCGAGGACGAGGACGCCATCCGACGGCTGCGACGCGACCGCCGGCCCGAGATTGTCGGTGTGTTCGCCGACCCTGCCGTGTCGCCGTTCCCGTCCGCCTACTGCGGCGCCGCCGCGATCGGGGCCACTGCGGACGTGGCCCGAAGGCTCGGCGTCCCGACGCTCTCCCGGGCGGGGCTGACCGGCCGCGGTGTCCACGTCGCCGTCGTCGACACGGGGATCGACGGCTCGCGCATTCCGGTCGCCGGCGGCTGGGCGCCGACCCCGGGTTACGTGCCGGGCTCGAGCGCGCCGAACCACGGCACCATGGTCGCGTACGACGTCCGGATAGCGGCTCCCGACGCGCAGATCTTCGACTACGCGCTCCTCACGTCCCACGCGGGGACCTGGGCCGCGTTCCTTTCGGACGCCATCGCCGCGTTCGCAGATCTTGTGGAGCGGGTGAACGCTGCGCCGGGGCGATGGGTCGTCAACAACAGCTGGGGGTTGTTCGACCGCGCGAGCGACGCCCCGATCGGCTCACCGGAGAACTACAGCGCCAATCCCGACCATCCGTTCAACCAGGTCACGGGTGCCCTGGTCGCGGCGGGCGCGGACGTGTTCTTTGCGGCGGGGAACTGCGGTGCGGGCTGCCCCGACGGGAGATGCGGCGCGGGCGATACGGGCCCCGGCGCCTCGATCCACGGGGCGAACTCTCATCCCGACGTCTTCACCGTGGCGGCCGTCACCATCACGGACCGAAGGTTGGGTTATTCGTCGCAAGGACCCGGCGCGCTCTACTCTCGCAAACCCGACCTCGCCGCCTTCAGTCACTTCAAGGGCGCGGGCATCTATCCCGTGGACGGGGGCACGTCCGCCGCGAGCCCGGTTGCGGCGGGGGTGGCGGCCGCGCTGCGCCAGCGGTTCGCGACCGATCGGCTGGCGCCGGCGCAGCTCAAGGGACTGTTACAGCGGACGGCGCGGGACCTGGGGGGGCACGGCTGGGACTATGACTTGGGCTATGGCGTGATCGATGCGGCCGCGGCGGTGAAGGCACTCGGGGTCAAGCCCGTCAGGAAGCGGGCTCCTGCATAGCGTCGGCGAAGAAGCGGACGCCGGGAATCTGCTCCGCCCGCTGGCGCGCGTCGGGCGAAGCCACGCCGCGGACCACGTAGCGACCGAGCGTGGGGTTGATGGGGACTGGACCGTAGTCGGGGTCCACCGCGACCCCGACCCCGTCGAGCAGGGCCCTGATCGTTGCCATGTCGACCCGTTCACCGGGTCGGTCCACCTGGATGATATAGCGCGTTGCGGGGGACATCTCGCCGGGGAGACAGTAACCGCTCCAACAACAAACGGCTAGCCCAGCGGTGTGACGCTGTAGACCGGATGCAATGCCCCACTCCACGGCATCTGGTCGGACTCGATCGCCACCCGTATCATGGACTCGTCTCAGCCGTCGAAGGCCCCGTGTCCGACCTCGCTGGTCGCTTGGCAGTCGCCCTCACTGGCCGGTACGCGATCGAGCGCGAGCTCGGCCACGGTGGGACGGCGCTCGTCTTCCTGGGACGAGACCCCAAACACGAGCGGGTCGTCGCGATCAAGGTGTTGCGGCCGGAGCTCGCGGTGGCCCTCGGCGCCGAGCGGTTCCTGCGGGAGATCAAGCTCACCGCCCGGCTGAACCACCCCCACATCCTGCCGCTTCTCGATTCGGGAGAGGCGGCCGGCTTTCTCTACTATGTCATGCCCTACGTCGAGGGCGAGTCGCTACGCGACCGGCTGGTCCGGGAGCCGCAGCTCCCGGTGGAGGAGGCGCTGATCATCGCGCGGGAAGTGGCCGATGCCCTGGAGTACGCCCACCAGCAGGGCGTGGTCCACCGTGACATCAAACCCGAGAACATTCTCATCTCCGCCGGGCACGCGGTCGTTGCCGATTTTGGCATCGCGCGCGCGATTCAGGCTGCCGGGGCTCAGACCGTGACGCAGACCGGCATACTGCTCGGGACGCCCGCGTACATGAGCCCGGAGCAGGCGGCCGGCGAGTCGGAGCTGGACGGCCGCAGCGACATCTACAGCTTGGGCTGCGTGCTGTACGAGATGTGGGCGGGGGCACCCCCGTTCACCGCGTCCACAGCGCAGGCAGTCATCGCGATGCGTTTCACCCACCGCCCGCCGGAGGTGTCGAGCGTGCGCGACGGAGTCCCGGTGTGGGGGAGCCGAGCCGTCGCCAGAGCGCTCGCCCGGGACCCGGCAGAACGCTACGCCACGGCCGCGCAGCTCGCCGCGGCGTTGATCGCGCCGGAGCCGGGGAGCCCGGTCCAACGCGAAGCGCCGACCGACAAGTCTATCGCCGTGCTCCCGTTCACCAACATGAGCTCGGACCCGGAGATCGAGTACTTCGGCGACGGCATTGCGGAAGAGATCATCAACGTACTCGCGCGGCTGCCGGGGCTACGGGTTGCCGGTCGGTCGTCCGCCTTTTCGTTCAAGGGCAAGCACGAGAATCTGCGCGTCATCGGGGACAAGCTCGCCGTCGCCAGCGTGCTCGAGGGCAGCGTCCGGAAGGCGGGGGCCCAGCTGCGGATCACCGCGCAGCTCGTCAACGTGGCGGACGGCTACGATCTCTGGTCGGAGCGGTTCGACCGCGGGCCCGAGGATGTGTTCGCGATCCAGGAGGAGATCGCCCGAACGATCGCTGATCGGCTGCAGGTGAGCCTGACGGTACCGCAGGTTGCGCGGCGTCGGGACGCTGTCGGGGATGGGGAACGGCCGGCGGAATCGTACCGCGATTTCCTTGATTATGACCTCGAGCGCAGGCTCGATCTCCTCGACCTCGGCTCCGACGTCGATGCCTAAGAGGGTCCGGGATGCAATGCGCGATGTGAGGCGCATCATGTCCTGGTGCACGTCACGCACCTCCCCGTCATGCCAGGCGGCGAGGACCTGCGCGGTGAGGTCCACCATGACCGTTCCGTAACCGGCGATTTGCTCACGATGGAAGGCCGGTTGGCACAGCCGGCGCTCGCGCAGCCAGAAATCCCCTTCGCTCGTGAGGAGGCCGCTCCCAAACACCGCTTTCACGTGGCGCCAAAAGAACGAGTTCTTGACGAAGTTGCGGTGATTCGTGACGAGGACGTACTCCATGTAATCGGGGTGATTCAGGAGATAGGCCACGCGGTTGGCAAGCCGCAGCCTCACGATATCCCCATACTCGCGCGCACACTGGGTGATGAAGCCGAGCAGATCCTTGCCAAACTCCGGCAGGTTGCCGAGGAGGAAATGCCCCTTCGGTCCGGGCGGGAGGCGACGCGTGCTCTTATCCATCGGTCGTGCAGCCTCTTCAGAGAGCTAACCGCGCACCTGCCAATATGCCCGCCGGCACTCGGCTCGCAATGACTCACCCGGGGCGCGAGCCCGGGGCTGATTCCCTATATTCCGTCCCCCGGCCCAGAGCCACGGCATGACGTTACCCAACCCGCTCCCTCAACCCGACGCCTCCTGGGTGGTCGACGAGCGTTCTCTCACGCTGTTCGTCGAAAAGCTCAAGGAGCCACCTGCCGATCGCGCCTGGTACGAGCTGCGGCGCGAGGCCGAACGGATTGCCTTGGTCCCCGGCTTCGACCGGCTGATCACGCTCGACGCCAATGCCATCAAGGAGCTGCCCCACCAGATCGACGTGGCCCAACGCGTGCTGCGCGACATGGGCGGCCGCGCGATCCTCGCCGATGAGGTGGGCCTCGGGAAGACGATCGAAGCGAGCATCGTCTACAAGGAGCTCGCCGTCCGCGGGCTCGCCCGGCGCGCGCTGATCCTCACGCCCGCCTCACTGGTGGGTCAGTGGCAGGGGGAGCTCGAAGAGAAGTTCTTCGAGCGCTTCGACACTCCGACCGATCCCGACGACTGGCAACGCGTCACGAAAGCGATCATCTCGCACGACCGCGCGCGCACGCGCCGGCACGCCGAGGAAATCTTGAGACATCGCTGGGATCTCGTCATCGTGGACGAGGCGCACAAGGTGAAGAGCCACCGCGGCGCGACCTACCAATTCATCGAGCGCATCGAGCGGGATTTCATCCTGCTGCTGACCGCCACGCCACTCCAGAACGACCTGCGCGAGCTGTACAACCTCATCACGCTGCTCCGGCCCGGGCAGCTCGGCACCTGGCAGGAGTTCAAGAGCGAGCACCTGGTCTCGGGCGACCACCGCCAGCCGCGTGACCCCGAAGCGCTACGCGCCCTGACGCACGAGGTGATGATCCGCACCCGGCGCTCGAGCGTGGTCGACGACTTGAACCTGCCGCCGCGCCGGCCGCGGCACCCGGAGGTGAAGCTGACGCGCGCCGAGGCGGACCTGTACCAGCGCACCACGGACTTCTTGAGACGGCTGTATCGAGAGGGCTTCATCCAGCCCGCCGAGCAGGAGGAGACGGAGGACGGGGCGCCACGCCGGCGTACCAAGAAGGGCATCCTGCAGCTCGCCGTGATCCACCTGCGCCAGCGGCTGTGTTCCTCGTCGCGGGCGCTCGCCGAATCGCTCGCGCACCTGGCCGAGAGCGAGCGCATCAGCCCCCAATATCGCGTCATCGCGACGCAGCTCGCCAAACGGGCGGAGCGCATCAAGACCCACGCCAAGCTGGACGTGCTGACCAAACTGTTGAAGGAAACGCCGGATCGCGTGGTGGTCTTCAGCGATCACCGGCCGACCATTCAGCTGATCGAAGAGCGCGTGAAGCAGCTCAACCGAAAGCCCATCGTCTACTGGGGCGCGCACTCGACCGCCGATCGGGACAAGCGTATCCGCGCGTTCCACGATGACAAGCGCAGCGTGCTGATCGCCACTCGCGCCGGCAGCGAGGGACGGAACCTCCAGTTCTGCAACGTGCTCGTGAACTACGACCTGCCGTGGAACCCGATGGTGGTGGAGCAGCGCATTGGACGGCTGCACCGCATCGGGCAGACGCGCGAGGTCCACATCGTGAACCTCGCCGCGGCGGGGACGATCGAGTCGTACATCCTCCAGCTGCTCGATCAGAAGATCAAGCTGTTCGAGCTGGTCGTGGGCGAGCTGGACCTGATCCTCGGCGAATTCGGCGGCGCACAAGAGTTCGAGGGCCGGCTCGCCAAAGAATGGCTCGCCGCCGAGAGTGAGGAAGACTTCGCGCGCCGGGTGGAAACCATGGGCGTCGACATCGAGAAGAGCAGCGCCGCCGGAAAGGAGCAGGAGGAGCTCAACTCCCTCATCGCGCCGGACGACAACGCCATGCGGCTCGAGCGCCGGTTCGCGACGCTGTCGGTCCCGGGGCGCCTGCGCCTCGGGCTCGGCACGAGCCAGGTCGTCAAGACCACGCGCTGGGAAACAAAACGCCACCGGCTCGGCGTGCACGTGACGGAACTGCTCGAAGCGCTCGAGTCGATCGAGCCGATCGGAGGCGTCACGATCGAGCAGCAGCCGGCCGGCACCCACCCCGAATATGGAGACCTGGTCCGGCTCACCGGCTTGACCAGCACCGGACGCGCCATCACGCTCGTGGCACAGGTGAAGCGTCTTCCGCTCGCGCTCGTAGACATCGAGGCTGACCCCGCGTGAAGCCACACCCTAAGCCCAAGCGCAAGACTCGCAGGAAGAGCGCGGCTAAACCCGCGTCTCGGCGTCTGCCCGTAAACGGGTCGGCCGTCGCCGACGCCGATCCGCTCGCCGACGCCCGCATCCGGCCGCTGCTCGAACGCTACTGCAGCCTCGCCGGTGTGAAACAAGCGGCGCTCGGCTCCGATCACGTCAAGTTGAGCCTGCCCCAAGCCGAGCAGCCGTTTTTCAGGGACCGCGAACGCTTGAGCGTGGCGTTCTCGCTCGACGCGCTCGAGCGCGACCCCGACGCCGAAATCGCCGTACTGGGGAGCCCCTTCCTCTCCCAGCTGATCGAGGCGATCCGCACCCGGGCGGCGCGCCTCTCGCTCGGTCTGCTCGCGCCGGCGTCCGCTTCGTCCCCCCTCTCCCGAAGGGAGAGGGGGACAGGGGGTGAGGACGGACGGGAGAGAGGGGACGACGGAGTCGACCTGCCGATTCCCGTGCGGGACGGCACTGTCAAGTCGAGCAAGGGTAAGCTGGCTGTGCATCCGGTGGGGCGGCTCGTCGCGCGCGTCGTGCTGCGCGCCGGGGCGGGTGTCGAGGAAGCCGTGGTCGAAAGCGACGTGTACGACCTGGCGACCGGCGCCAGACTGAGTGATGATCTGGCCGGCGCGTTCCGGGACCTGGAGGCGGGCCGGGTGGAGCCCGCGGATCCGGCCGACGCGGGCAAAGCGTCAACGGTCCCGGCCCGGGAGCCGGGGGATTTGCTGCGGCTCCTCTTGAACCATCTCCAGGAAAAGTCGGCGGAGCGGGTCGCGGCGCGACGCGCGGCCGCGGAGCAGGCCCTGGCTACCGAGCTCGGTCGCCTGGACCGGTACTTCGAGTCGATCCTCAAGG
>Ga0209152_10000862_pt1 | contig 12751 bp, 16 predicted proteins | sample GraSoiAngelo_107_FD_185873 | JGI IMG/M metagenome (GOLD analysis project Ga0209152, IMG submission 185873) | Grasslands soil microbial communities from the Angelo Coastal Reserve, California, USA - 14_0903_09_30cm (SPAdes) (version 2) | ecosystem: Environmental > Terrestrial > Soil > Grasslands...
GCGAGGAGATCACCGCCATCCGCGCCCCTAGCGATTCGATCGCCGCAGCGTCGACCGTCCCCTCCGAGCGGATCGGCTGCCCCGCCATCTCCGAGGGGACCTCAAGTCCGTAGTAGTCGAGGATCGTCGGTGCCACGTCGGTGGAGAGGACGTACCCGTCCATTCTGGTGCTGTCAGAGGTGAGGTTGCCGTCGAAGCCGGGACCGCCGATTCCGATCGGCAGGAGGTCGTCGCTGTCCCCCGTCGGCCGGGCGAAGGCGATCAGCAACGTGCTCGCATCTTGGGGCCGGCGACCCGGAACGGCCGCTCGAGCTTCGAACTGCGGCGCCGGCAGCCCTTCCTCCCTCAGGGTCGCGGCGAGGAGGCCCGGGACGACCTCCGCCGGAGCGGATTCGGCCCGGGAGACCACCGCCCGCCACCAGGCCGCCGGGTTGCCGTTCCGCTCGGGAAGGTCTTCGTCGTAGAGCGAGTCGAAGACCCGATTGCCCTGGCCGATGTCGAGGTAAGTCTGCTCGGCCGGGACGGTGCCGAGGCCTGGGCTCATCAGGCCCGGCGAGAAACCCGCTTCGGCGAGTTCCTCGACGCTCGTCGCCGGAGGCAGCAAAAGCACGTGGACCGTGGGCGGCCCCTTCGCCCCCGCGGCGGGCGCCAGAACCAGGAGCAGGACGAGCGCTATCGTGGCCCCGATGGCCGATCGCACGTTCGCCAAGTTCACGTTTTTCAAGATCGATCCAGCCTGGCGTCGTCGGGACCCGGAGCTGCGCGCTGCCGACAAGCAGGAGTTCCTCGCCGCCTGCGAGGACTTCGGCGTCGACCGTTCGCTGCGCGCCTACTCAACCATAGGAACGCGCGGCGACGTCGACCTGGTCCTCCTCAGCCAGAGCCCGAATCTGAACGACATCCACACTTTCCACGTGGTGCTCGGTCAGAGCGGGCTGGCGAAATGGACGACGACCCCCCACTCCTTCCTCTCGATGACCAAACGCTCGCCCTACTCCGAGGAGGACGCGCGGCCGGAGATCTGCACCTCCGAACGCAAATACCTCTTCCTCTATCCGATGGTCAAGCAGCGCCGCTGGTACGGGCTGCCGCCGGAGGAGCGCGGCCGGATCATGAAAAGCCACATCGAAGTCGGCCGCCGCTACCCGGAGATCACGATCAACACGAGCTACTCGTTCGGCCTCGACGATCAGGAGTTTGTCGTCGCCTTCGAGGGCGACGATCCCGGCATGTTCCTCGACCTCGTCAACGAGCTGCGGCCGACTGAGTCGAGCGAGTTCACCGAGCGCGAGACGCCGATCTTCACCTGCGTTGCGATGTCGGTCCGCAAGGCGCTCGACGCCCTCGACGGCACCCCGAGCGCCGTTGCCACGGGCGCCTCGGCGCTCGGCTGAAGCGCCGAGTTCCGTATCCTGCTCCGTCCCATGAGCAAGATCGGAACCGAAGACAACCCCCTCCGCGTCGCCATCGTCGGCGCCGGCCCCTCCGGCTTCTACGCCGCTGAGCACATCCTCAAGGACGGTGACCTGCACGCCCAGGTCGACCTCTTCGACCGCCTGCCGACCCCGTTCGGGCTGGTCCGCGGCGGCGTCGCCCCCGACCATCCGAAGATTAAGTCGGTAATTCGCGTCTACGAAAAAACCGCGGCCCGCGACGGCTTCCGCTTCTTCGGCAACGTCAAGATCGGCCACGACATCGAGGTCGAGGAGCTGGAAAAGCTCTACCACGCGATCGTCTTCACGGTCGGCTGCGAGACCGACCGCCAGCTCGGCATCCCCGGCGAGGACCTGCCCGGCAGCCACGCCGCCACCGCCTTCGTCGGCTGGTACAACGCCCACCCCGACTACGCCGACCGCGAGTTCGACCTCTCTTCCGAGCGCGCCGTGGTGATCGGCAACGGCAACGTGGCGATGGACGTCGCCCGGATGCTCGCCCTCACCGACCACGAGCTGCGCCAGACCGACACCGCCGACCACGCGATCGAGGCGCTCGACGCGAAGCAGATCCGCGAGATCGTCGTCCTCGGCCGCCGCGGTCCCGTCCAGGCAGCCTTTACCAACCCGGAGATCAAAGAGCTCGGGGAGATGGAGGACGCTGACGTCGTCGTCGATCCGCAGGAGGTCGAGCTCGACCCTGCCAGCCAGGCGTTCCTCGAGTCCGACGAGGTCGACAAGACGACCCGCGTCAACGTCGAGACGCTGAAGGAGTTCTCCGAGCGCGAGCCGGAGGGCAAGAAGCAGCGGATCGTCCTTCGCTTCCTCTCCTCGCCGGTGGAGATCAAGGGCGACGGCAAGGTGGAATCGATCGTCGTCGGCCGCAACGAGCTCGTCGAGGAAGGCGGGACCCTGCGCGCCAAGGACACCGGCGAGCGCGAAGAGCTCGAGTGCGGGCTGGTGCTGCGCTCGGTCGGCTACACCGGGATCCCGATCGAGGGCGTTCCCTTCGACGAGAAGCGCGGCCTGATCCTCAACGAGGGCGGCCGCATCCTCGACTCCCACGACGCCGGCCACAAGACCGGCCACTACACCGCCGGCTGGATCAAGCGCGGTCCCTCGGGCGTGATCGGGACGAACAAGAAAGACGCGCTGGAGACGGTCCAGAACCTCTTCGAGGACGTCGAGTCCCAGCAGCTGCTGAGCCCGGAGAACCCGGACCCTGTCGCCGTCGAGGATCTCCTCGAGGAGAAGGGCGTCCGCTACATCAGCTTCGAGGACTGGCAGGCGATCGACCAGGCCGAGGTCGGCCGCGGCGAGCCGCACGGCCGCCCGCGGGTCAAGTTCGTCCGGGTCGAGGAGATGCTCGAGACCGTCGGCGAGCGCCTCGCCGGCTGAGCACAAGTGCCCGCCGACCTCGCAGAGCTAGAAGGGATGATCGAGGCAGCCTTGCCGGGCGCCGAGGTCGAGGTGATCGACGAAACCGGCACCGGCGACCACCTGCGGGCAACCGTCAGCGCCCCCCAGTTCGATGGCCTCTCCCGCATCGACCAGCACCGCCTGGTCAAGGCCGCGGTCAAAGAGCGCTTCGACGACGGCACGATCCACGCGCTCTCGGTCAAGACCAGCCTTCCGGGCTGAAGGCACACTTCCTCGCATCTCCTACGACAAAAAGTTACACTTACGTGCGCCACACGTAGGAACTTTCCCTCTAGCTTGGAGGCATGGAGGCAATGCGATCGACCTGGACCGACTCTCGGCTCGACGAATTCAAGGATCAGGTCAACGCGAACTTCAGGGATCTAGGTCAGCGCGTGGACCATCAGAGCAACAGGATCGACAGCCTTCAGCACACGATCTTGATCGTGGGGGGCGGAATCTTCGCGGCCTTCGTCGCGGTGCTAGCGGCGATCATCGGCCTCATCGCCACGCAGCTGTAGGCCGAGTCACCTAGCTCCCTACAATGCCCCCATGGCCGACCCAGAGCTGAAGTCCAAAGTAGAAGAGCTGATCCAGGCGAACCCCGTCCTGCTGTTCATGAAAGGGACGCCGGACATGCCGCGTTGCGGATTCTCGATGCGCGTGGTCCAGGTGCTGGACCAGGTCGACGTCGACTACGGCGCGATCGACGTCCTCCCCGCCCTGCAGCCGCTACGCGAAGTGACGGCCGAGATCTCCGACTGGCAGACCTTCCCCCAGCTCTACGTCAACGGCGAGCTGCTCGGCGGCTGCGACCTGGTCGAGGAGATGTTCGAGTCCGGCGAACTCGCCCAGGCCCTAGGGGTCGAGCAGCCAGAGAGCGCTCAGGCCCCGCAGGCGCAGCAGAGCGCTCCGCAGCAGTCGCCGCCGCTCCAGATCGAATAGCCGCGCACTGCTTGCCGCGGACCGGATCGATGATGGACGACAATCCGGAGCGCCGCTTCACGTCCACGATTCGTCACTCTTCCGCCGCTTTCTGGGGCGCGGCGGTCGCAGTCGAGCTAACTCGACTGGAAGAGTGCCAGCGCCTCGTCATCGAGCAGAAACTCGCGCTCGAACGGGAAATCGAGGCCGGGCTTGTAGGGGTTGGTACTCCTGAGCGCCCAGCCACACCACAGCCTGTCCCCGCCCATGCGTATCGGCCGGATGGGGTTACCCACGTTCATCAGCAGAACGCCGATTGTCATTTCCTGTTGATCGCTATTCGCCACATCCTTCGCATCCTCGACCAGCGTCAAACGGAGGATCCTCGTCTCACGGCCTTCGCAGAGAAATTCCACGGGCGGTACCCAGGTGTGCGGGACCTGCGCGACATCCTCGAGCACCTAGACGAGTACGAGGCCGGCGAAGGGAGACTGCAAAGACAGGGAAAGCTCGACAGGACGGCGACCTCGCGGTCCGCCGACCCCGAGGCCGAGGTTCATTTCCATTTCGGGCCAGGCGCTCGGGCCGTTCCTTTAAAGGCGGCCGGCAACGCGGCGATCGAGGTCGCAGACCTAATTGATGCTGTCGAACGCGAGCAAGAAGAAGCTACGAGCGGCGCTTAGACGGCAGCCGCTTTCTCAGCTGCATCGTCCTTGACCTGGAAAGAAGAGCCACAACCGCAGGCCGCAACCACGTTGGGGTTGTTGACCTGGAAGCCGGCGCCTTGGAGGCCTTCGACGTAGTCGACCTCCGAGCCGAAGACGAACTGCATGCTGACCTTGTCGACGATGACGGCGACGCCGTCGACCTCGAAGACGTTGTCGTCCTCCTTGGCCTTGTCGAAGGCGAGTGCGTACTGGAAGCCCGAGCAACCGCCGCCGCGAACCGCGACCCGCAGCGCCTGCTCGGCGCCGTCCGGCTGCGAACCGAGCAGCTCGCCGATCTTCTCGGCGGCTTTGTCGGTGAGGGTGATCGCTGCTTGGGGGGTCTCAGTCACTTCACAAAGTGTAGCGGTATAGGTCGGCGTGCTGGTTGGTCTCCGCGTCTAGAATCGTCGCTGTGAGCTCGCCTGCCGAGACCGCGGTCGTCTGCGACACGACCTGCTACCTCCCAACCGAGCTTGTGGCCCGGCGGGGGATCAAGGAGATCAGCCTCTATGTCGCCGCCGATGGGGAGCTGGAACGAGAGTCGGAAATCAGCGACTTCGATGATTTCTACGAGCGGCTGCGGGCCTCCGAAAGTGGCGCGACCACCTCGCAGCCTTCAATCGGCGATTTCCTTTCCGTTTACGAACCGCTACTGGACGAAGGCCGCGAAGTCGTCTCGATCCACATCTCGGCCGGCATCTCCGGGACCTTCGAGGCGGCCGGGCAGGCGCGCGAGCGGCTGGTCGAGGAAGGCAAGGGGGGCGAGCGACTGCACCTGTTCGATTCCCGCACGGCCGCCGGCGGCATGGGGCTCTGCGCCCTCGGGGCCGCCTCGGCCGCAGCTGCCGGCGCCGATGCGGCGGGCTCGATCGCCCGCGCCGAGGAGACCCGCAACGACCTGAAAATGTGGTTCGCGATCGACACCCTCGAGTACCTGCGGCGGGGCGGCCGCATCGGCGGCGCTCGCGCCTGGATCGGCAGCGCCCTGAAGATCAAGCCGATCCTCACCCTCGAGGAGGAGATCACCCCGGTCGAGCGCGTCCGCACCCGCGCCCGCTCGCTCGAGCGGCTGCGCGGCTACGCGCGCCAGCGCCACGAATCGGGCCGCGACGGCTGGGTCGTCCAGTACATCCAGGACAAAGAGACCGCCGACGCGCTGATCGAAGACTGTTACGAGATCTTCGGCTGCGAGCCCGCCTTCATCTCCGAGGTCGGCCCCGTCCTCGGGGCCCACGTCGGACCCGGGCTGCTCGGCGTCGGCAGCGTCCGCACCGACCTGATCGCTTAGGCGGCGCTAGCGGTTTCGCCTGCGGCGGAGCATCGCCCGCGCGCCGATGAAAAAGCCGAGGGCGGCCGCGCCGACCATCAGCTGCTGTTTGTGCTCCTCGGCCTGGCGGCGCCAGTCGGTCAGCTCGTTGACCTTGCCGCGCAGGGCCTCGACCGAGGTGCCGAGCTGGCGACGCCGGACCTCGATGTCGCGGCGGATCTCGGCCGGCGAGCGGCCCGGGGCACCGGTCGTCATGAAGTCTCCCTTTCCAGCATCTCCTTGGTCAGCTTCGCCTCTTCGATCGCCTGCTCGGGCACCGGCGGCGCGCCGGACTTCAGCGCTTTGGAGGCAATCCAGCCGGCCAGTGCGGCGAGCAGGAGGAAGATCGCTGCGGTGACGAAGTAGCCGGCCCAGATGTTGCCGCTGAACAGTTTTTCGCCCAGGACCCAGGCGATCCCGTGCAGGATCATGATCAGCGCCAGGAAGGCGAAAGCACCGGCGGCGATGCCGACGCCGGCGCCGCGGGCGAGCTTGCTGACTTTCTCGGAGACCTCGGCCTTGGCCAGCTCGATCTCCTCGCGGACCAGGGTCGAGGCGTTTTCGGAGACCTCGACGACGAGGTCGGCGAGGGTGCGGTCCTCGGGCGGTGGCGGCGGTCCCGGGGGCGGGATCGGCGGCGGGTTCTGGGGCGGCTCCTGCATCGCTACGCCCTACTCGGGCGGGTCCTCGTTGTAGATGCGTCGGTAGAGAAGCCCAGAGGCGCGGGCGGCGACGATGCTCGCCAAGGCGCCGGTGGCGGCCAGAAGGCCGCTCCAGACGAGGCGTTTGACCAACTCGTTATCCATTAGCTCGAACCTTCCCCATGCGGAGTCGGCAGTAAACCCTATCCGCGCGGCTCGAGGCCGTCGCAGATCGTCGTGACAAGAAGATCCCGCGCCTGGTCGAAGTCGGAGGCGGAGGCGGGGATCGTGCCGAAGATCCAACCCGAGAGCAGCTGCTCGATCGCCCCGTAGAAGGACATCGAGGCGAACATTGGGGCCACGTCGCCGCGGAAGGCGCCGCTCTCCTGACCATCGGCGACGATCTTGGCGATCGACTCGTACGCGCGCTGGATCTGCTCGAGGTGGGTCTTGCCGAAGGAGTTCGCCGCCCGCGTTACCTCGACGATGATCACCTTCATCAGCTCGGGGTCGTGGCGGTAGGAGTCGAAGATGAAGGTGGCGACGGCGCCGAGCTTCTGGCGCGGGCTCGCGGCGGTCTTGTCGGCCTCCTCGATCGCCGCCAGCAGCAGCGACCAGCGCTCGATGAAGAGTTCGTTTAAGACCTCGTCCTTGGAGCTGAAGTAGTGGTAGACGAGCCCGTAGGCGACCCCCGCCTCGTCGGCGATGTCGGAGACGCGGGTCGCGTGGAAGCCCTGGCGAGCGAAGACGCGGATCGCGGCATCGAGGATGAGCCGGCGTTTGTCGGCGGGCGGCGCCTGGGCCATCAGCCCTCCCCCTCCTGCTTCTGCGGCCAGACGTAGGCGTCCGGCTGGCGGTTGGCGAGGGAGGGAAGCGAGCCGCGGACCCGCTCCTGCGCGGCGAAGTCGAGGTCGGCGGCGATGAAGCACTCCTCGTCGGGAGCAGTGGCGAGGACGACACCCCAGGGGTCGACGATTAGCGAGCGGCCGAAGGAGCTGTAGTGCGGCGGCGCCTCGCCGACCTGGTTGGGGGCGAGGACGAAGAGCTGGTTCTCGATCGCCCGCGCCCGCAGCAGCACTTCCCAGTGGTCGCGGCCGGTGGCGAGGGTGAAGGCCGAGGGGACCGCGATCAGTTGGGCGCCGCGAAGGGTGAGGATCCGGAAGAGCTCGGGGAAGCGGAGGTCGTAACAGACGGTGAGCCCAGCGGTGAGGTCGCCAACGGGAGCAACGACCGGTTCGCTCCCCGGCCGCTCGAACTCCGACTCGCGGTAGGAGACGCCGCCGGCGTCGACGTCGAACATGTGGATCTTGCGGTAGACGGCGAGGTCTTCTCCTCCAGGCCCGATCAGAACCGAGGTGTTGGAGGCCTTCTCCCCCGCGTTGCCGCGCTCGGAGATGCTGCCGGCGAGTAGGTGGACGTCGAGGTCACGGGCCCAGCCGCGGGCGGCGCTCAGGCTCGGGCCGTCGAGCGCCTCGGCCCCGGCGACGAGTTCCTCGCCGCCGCCCAGCAGGTTCCACTTCTCCGGCAGGGCGACGAATTCGGCCCCGTCCGCGGCAGCAGCACGCGCCAGCCGCTCGGCCGCAGCCAGGTTCCTGTCCTTATCCCCGTTTGAGTTGAGCTGTACCGCCGCTACGCGCACATCTGCCCTTCGTTGATTGACCAGTCAATCGGCAGGGCCAGTATATGAGCGCTCAGGGCGGCTTCGCGCTCTAGAGGTTGAGCTGGCGGGCGACAATGCGATCGAAGACCGCCGTTGGAATAAACGGCTTGATCCGCGCCTGCACCTTCGCGTCTAGGCCGACGAGGTAGCGGGCCTTCGGCCGGTTCGACTCCAGCGCGTGAGAGATCGCGGCGGCGACCTTTTCCGGCGGGATCCCCCGTTCGGCGGTGTCTTCGATCACCTTGCGGAACTTCTCGATCGCGGCACCGTAGAGGAGGTTGGTCCGCGGCGACTTCGCCTCGATCTCCTCCGATTTACGCTGGCCGCGATCCCAGATCGGGGTGTCGATCGAGCCGGGCTCAATGATCGCGACCTTGATCCCCCACGGGCGCAGCTCCTGGCGGAAGACGTCGCCGACCGCCTCAGTCGCGAACTTCGAGGCGTGGTAGGGGCCGCCGAAGGGGAAGGCAACACGGCCACCGATCGAGCTGAGGAAGACGAGGCGGCCTTCGGCGCGACGGATCGCCGGCAGCATCGCCTGGGAGACGGCAACGTAGGCGGTCAGGTTTACCTCGATCTGGCGGCGGAAGTCCTCGATCGGGATCGTCTCCAGCGGCCCCGGCACCGCGATGCCGGCGTTGTTGACGAGCCCGTTGAGCTTGCCCTCGGCCTCGCGCTCGATCAGCTCCGCAGCCGCGGCGACTTTCTCGGGCTCGGTGACGTCGAGGGTGACCGGAAGCAGCCGCTCGGAGGCCGCCGCCCGCAGGCTCTCTCCGTCGGCGGGGTCGCGGATCCCGGCGAAGACCCGCCAACCGTCGCCGTCGAGGCGCAGGGCGGTGGCGCGGCCGATGCCGGTGGAGGCTCCGGTGACGAGGACCGTGCGCATCGACACTGAGGCTACAGAGGGATCCGCGTAACCTTTGTGCGGTCGTGCACGAAACCATCAAGGACGATGCAGAGCGCAAGCAGGTTACGGTCCTGTTTGCCGACGTCAGCGGCTCGATGGACCTGGCCGAGCAGGAGGACCCCGAGGAGTGGCGCGAGATCATGCAGCGCTTCTTCTCGACGCTGGCCGACACGGTGACCCGTTTCGAGGGCACGGTCGACAAGTTCACGGGCGACGGGATCATGGCCGTCTTCGGAGCCCCGGTCGCACATGAGGACCACGCCAGGCGCGCCTGTTACGCGGCGCTGCAGATGCTCGAGGACGTCGCCGAGTACGCCGGTGAGCTACGCCGGGAGAAGGGGCTCAACTTCTCGACCCGGATCGGGATCAACTCCGGCGAGGTCGTCGCAGGCGCAATCGACGGGGGCGGCGGCTCCTCCTACACCGCGATCGGCCACACTGTCGGCCTGGCGCAGCGGATGGAGGCGCTGGCCGAGCCCGGCAAGGCGTACCTGACCGAGAGCACCGCCGAGCTGGCCCGGGGCTACCTCGACCTCCGCGACCTCGGCGAGTTCGAGATTAAGGGAGCGAGCCGGCCGGTCCAGGTCTTCGAGCTGGCCGGCGTTGGCGCCGCCCGCTCCCGCCTCGACCTCGCCCGCGAGCGCGGCTTCTCCAGCTTCGTCGGCCGCGCCGCCGAGCTGGCCCAGCTCGAGGCCGCCCTGGAGCGGACGAAGAGCGGCGAGGCCGCCGCGATCGGCGTCGTCGCCGAACCCGGGATCGGCAAGAGCCGCCTCTACCTCGAGTTCGCGCAGCGCTGCCGCACCGAGGGCGTGGAGGTCTTCGAGGCCCAAGCGCAGGCCCACGGAAAGTCGATCCCCTTCATGCCGATCCTGCAGATGCTGCGCTCCTTCTACGGAATCGGCGACGGCGATGCCGAGCAGCTGGCGCGGGAGAAGATCGCCGGCCGCTCGCTCCTGCTCGACCCCGCCTTCGCCGCCGATCTGCCGCTGATTTTCGACTTCCTCGGCGTCCCCGACCCCGAGCGGCCGGTGCCGCAGATGAACCCGGAGGGGCGCCAGCGGGCGCTTGGCGACTTCATCTGCCGCCTCGTCAGCAACCCCGCCCGCAAGAAGGTCCTGGTTCTGATCGTCGAGGACCTGCACTGGATCGACGAGGGCAGCCAGACGATGCTGAACGGGCTGGTCGAAGGGATGACGGGCACCCCGACGCTGGTCCTCGTCAACTACCGCCCTGAGTACACGCCGGCCTGGGCCGAGGCGGAGGTGTTCGAGACGATCGCGCTGCAGCCGCTAAGTCGCGCCGATACCGCGAAGCTGCTGCGCGACCTCGCCGGCGAGGACCCCTCGCTCGATGGGATCGACGAGCCGATCCACGCCCGCACCGGCGGCAACCCCTTCTTCATCGAGGAGATTGTCCGCGAGCTGGCCGAGGCCGGGTTCCTCCTCGGCGAGCGCGGGTCCTACCGCCTGGCGCGGCCGATCGAGGACGCCGGCGTGCCGGTGACGGTACAGGCGGTCCTCGCCGCCCGGATCGACCGCCTCGACCCCGCCTCCAAGCAGCTGCTCCAGGTCGCCTCGGTCGTCGGCAAGGAGGTGAGTGGTGAGGCGCTGCGTCTAACCGTCGACCTCGACGAGGAAGAGCTAGCCGGCGCCGTCGCTGAGCTGATCGAGGCCGGCTTCCTTTACGAAGCCGAGATCTATCCGCAGCGGGTCCTCGCCTTCCGCCACCCGTTGACCCGCGAGGTTGCCTACGGGACCCAGCTGGCGAGCCAGCGGGAAGCAACCCACGCCGCCGCCGCACGGGCGATGATCGAGCTCGAGCCGCCCGACCGCCACGACGAGCTCGCGGCGCTCATCGCTGACCACCTCAAGCAAGGGGGTGAGACGCTGGAGGCAGCCCGCTGGTCCGCCCGCGCCGCCCACTGGGCCGGCCACAGCCGCCCCCGCGACGCGATGCGCCTCTGGCACGAGGTGATGGAACTGTCCGGGCAGCTGGAGGAGAACGAGGAGACCGACGCCCTCGGCATCGCCTCGCGGCTGGCCCAGATCCAGTTCGCCTGGCGGGTCGGGATGGACCTCGAGGAGCAGGCCGAACTGCTCGACGAAGCCGAGGTAATCGCCGACCGGCGGGGCGACCTGCACTCCCTCGTCCTGCTGCGGATGTCGGCTTCGGGCCGACCGGGCCTGCAACTGCACACGGACGAGTGGCTGCAACACGTCGAAGAGATGAACCGGATGGCCGACCAGGCCGGCGACCCGCACCTGCAGGTTGCGATCCGGGCCGCGGGCGCCTACGCGTATCTGATCGCCGCCGACTTCGCCGGCTTCGAACGCGCCCTCGACGAGATCGTCGAGCTGGCGGACGGCGACATCACGATTGGCTCGGGGATCATCCTCAATACGCCCCTTGCCTGGGCTGAGATGGGCAAGGGGATGGCCCACCGCGAGCAGGGGAACCTAGATGGGGCCGAGAGCCACTTTCAGCGGGCGCTGGAGATCGCCGCAGAAGCCGGCGACCCCGAGACCGCCAGCTGGGTCCGCAGCAACCAAGCGGGGTTGATGGCGCTCCGCGGCGACGTCGAGGGGGCGCTCTCGGTGGCGCGGCGCAACTGCGAGCTGACCGAGCGGATCGGAGACGTCTTTTCCCGCAGCCTGGCGATCGCCAACCTGGCATGGGCCCATCTGGCGGCCGAGGAATACCAGGAGGCGCTCGACTCGATCAAAGAAGCCGACCGCACCTACCGCGAGGCGATGAAAATCGGCGGCGAGATGGAGGCCTGGCGCTCGCAGCTGCGGGCCCGCGCCCTCGCCGGCGTCGGCCGCACCGAAGAGGCGGTCGCCGAGGCGGAATGGGCGGTGCGAACCTCTGAAGAACGGGGCTTGCGGTGGTCGCTGCCGATCGCCCTGCTGGCGCTCGGCCGCACCCGCCACGCCGCCGGCCGCGAGGGTGCCGTCGAGGCGCTCGAGGAGGCGCTGGAGGTGGCGAAGGAGACCAGTGCCCACACCTGCCTGGTCGACATCGAAGACCAGATGGCGCTGATCGGCGCCGGCAACCCCGGTTAGAGCTCAGCTCCGCCGCTCGAGCTCGGCGACCATCAGCTTCGTGTGCAGGGCCGCGATCAGGTCCTTCAGCGGCTCGGCGCCAGCTTCGAGCATCTCCACCACCCGCTCCGGCGGCACCTCGCCGGCCAGGCGTTCCATCACCACGTCGACCTCCTGGCGGGCCAGCTCTTCGAGCGCGACTTTGTAGCGGAGGGTGTCGTAGACGGTGAAGCCGATCTGCTCGTCGTAGCCGCCGGCGCGGAAGCGGCTGATCGCCTCGATGATCGTTACGTCGGAAGGCGAGTAGCCGCGGCTGTTCGGGGTCAGGACCTCGAGCTCGGCGAGGCGGTCGAGGACCTCCTTGGGGACGCCGTAGCGTTTGCGGACCTCGGCGGCGCTGGTGCGGGAGCGTTCCCTCAGCTCGAGGACGTCTTTGATCGCCTTCAGTGGTAGGAAGCGCTCCTCCTGCAGGCGCTTGATCAGCTTGATCCGGTCGACGAACTCAGGGGGGTAGTAGGCCATGTTGCGGCTCGTCTTCACCGGCTCCGGCAGCAACCCCTCGCGCAGGTAGTGCTTGATCGTCGGCGCCGGGACGCCCGAGGCCTCGGCCAACTCCCGCATGCGGAGGAGGCCATCCTGCTGAGTGTCGTTCGCGTTGGTGCTCACGCGCGGAACTCCCCCTGCGGCGCCGCGGCGGGACCGGCGGCGGCGCC
>Ga0209152_10000870_pt1 | contig 12665 bp, 6 predicted proteins | sample GraSoiAngelo_107_FD_185873 | JGI IMG/M metagenome (GOLD analysis project Ga0209152, IMG submission 185873) | Grasslands soil microbial communities from the Angelo Coastal Reserve, California, USA - 14_0903_09_30cm (SPAdes) (version 2) | ecosystem: Environmental > Terrestrial > Soil > Grasslands ...
TGGCATAACCGCCAGGACCTGTTTGCCTGGAAAGACGATTTTTCCAAGGTTGCCGGCAGGCACACGTTCAAGGTCGGGTTCCTGTACACCCGCAACGCCAAAGATGAAGAAGTCGGCGACGAAGGCGGTGAGCTATGGGCCGGCGGCGACGCCAGTGGTCCGGCTGTTGACTACCAGGGGCCGGGCTGGACGTCGCCTGGCTTCTGCGGTGGAGGCTGGGGAGCCGGCTGCAATATTGGCACTGGCAACTACTATGGTGACTACCTGCTAAGAGGAATGACGTTCGGTTACGACGAAACTCAACGAGATCACACCGCCCTGGTGCGCTGGCGGGACTATGAATTCTATGGTGGCGACGCGTTCAAGGTCAGCCGCCGCGTGACACTGAACTACGGAGCCCGCTGGTCGCTTATCCGGGCACCGTACCTGGATGACAACAAACTTGCTAGTTTCTCGCCGGCCGTTTACGCAGCTGAAACCGGGTTTTCAGCTAGCGACCCTTGTCGCGGCATGGTCTTGGCCAAAGGGGCAACAAACACTTGCGCCGATATCGGCTCCTCCATTACGCCACCGCAGTTCGAGAACCGCTCGCTGGTCCGCAACAACAATCACATGATTATGCCTCGCCTCGGCATCGCTTGGGATGTATTTGGCACAGGCCGGTTCGCGCTCCGCGCAGGCGTGGGCCAGTTCGAATCCCGTGACCGGTTGCTGGCCATCAGCATGCGCGCCAACAATACTCCTTTTGGTGTAGGTACTGGAGCTTCTAGAACCCTGGACGGGCCATTAACTATTATCAACGCTAAGAATCCCGACGGAACTCCTAATCAATTGCATGCTGGGAACGCGGCAATATGCGCCACGCAGGGTTGCGCATTTGACGTTTCTCTGGGCGGCTCTCCGCACCAGGGGCTTGATCCCAGCTCGAAGCAATCCAACAGCTGGCAATGGAACTTGACCACCGAGATGGCAATCTGGAGGAACAGCAAGCTCGAGGTCGGATGGGTGGCAAACCGGGGTATTCACTTGCAAAATGTCTATGATGCGAACCAGATTCCCTTGGCAAATCGCTTGACGGCAGCGCAACTGGCGGTGACGGGAGGCAACACAGCTTCTTTCAAGCCCTTTCCTTATAACACCTCGGCCCAGATGCCCATCTGGAGCCACACCGGCGATTCCATTTACCATTCTCTGCAAGCGATGTATAGCAATAAGTTCCAAAACAACTCGATGCTGCAGGTCGCATATACGTTTTCCAAGAACCTGGGCGACACGACATTTGGGTACGTCGGCACGAACACTGTCTTCGCAGACAACACCGACCACAGAGCCAATCGCGGCCCTGTGGATTTCGACCGCAGGCATGTTCTCAGCGCCACGCTGATCTATAATTTGCCGTCGCTAGCGCACTCGAATATGCTTTTGCGTCAAGTCGCGGGTGGTTGGGAGAGCAATACCATCGTGAACTACGCCAGCGGCAATGCGCTGACCGTCCAGGGTAGCAATGGGCTAGGAGACGGAACGGGCACCGGGACAACCAGCGGGCTGTTTGTGAACCGACCGTTACGAGTCTATAGCCAGCCCTGTCACCTAAGCGATGCGCCACGGGACCAGTGGCTGAATCCCAAGGCGTTCACCTGGGATGGCTACAAACTGGGTACATTTGGCAACTCCGGCGCTGGTGCTTGCGCTGGTCCTCCAGTTGACAACGTGGACTTCGCCATCGTCAAGAACTGGAAGATGACCGAGAGAACAAAGCTCCAGTTCCGCGTGGAAATGTTCAACGTATTTAATCATCCCCAATTCAGGTTCAACGGTGCGACCTTGGCATTCAACGTGCCAGGCTCAACTTCCACCATTCCTGGCGCAGATGGTGGGACTTATGTCGTGGATGCTTCGGGTGCACCCTGCAAGGCCACTCCCAGTACGTGTGTGGCTATTAAGGGCGGCGGATCCCTTGTCTCGGGGAGCCTCTTCGGACAACCTCAATTCTCAAGTCAAAGCGGCAACCGGGAGATTCAGTACGCGGTGAAGTTAATCTTCTAGTTTTCATCTATGGCAGCAGGATTCTTGCGCCGGGCCTGACATCTGTCAGGCTCGGTTTTTTTATGCATCGAGATACGACCAAGATTGCAGTATGCGTCCGACTACAGCCGGGTTGCGCTACTATTGTCTTTTGGCGCAAATCTAGGTGATCAAAGCTGGTTCTTAGAAAAGGGTAAAGAGAGCGAGATGCAGTTAACTTGGCGGGACACAGGTTGCGCGGGGCAGGGTAGGTTTCCGGTCCCAACAAGCTGCACTCGCGCCCGGTTGCCAGCCGGGCTTCTAATCTTCTTCATCATTTCTGCGCAGCCTCTTTGGGCGCAGACTGCGTCGCGGAGCTCCGTTTCCGCGCTCATCGCTCAGAACCGGCTCGACGATGCTGAAAAGCAGCTCTGGAGCATCTTATCGCAGCAACCCGATCAAGGCTGGGCGCTTGACCTCATGGCGGAAATTCGAATGCGCCAGAAGCGCGCGCCCGAGACCGAGGCGTTATTTCGCAGAGCTTTGACGCTTAGGCCAAATGATGTGCAAGCCTACCGTGGTTTGGGTAAGTTGTACAGTTCACTTGGGAACAGTCCGCAAGCCATTGACTCCTACTCGCATGTGGTTGCTATCGCCCCGGCCGACGTGGCGGCAAACGTGGAGTTGGCTGTCCTTTATCAGAAGGCGGGCCAATACAAGGAATCAGTAGCCGCCGCGCAGCGGGTTCCGATGGCCTCGCGTCCTGCAAGAATCCTGCCCGTCCTGGCAGCCGATTACTTTGCAACCCGTGAAGATGCCAAAGTCCCGCCATTGATACCGTCTTTACTTCGCCATGCGAACTCGCAGCCAGAAGTCCTGCGAGACTTTGTGACCGTGCTTCTCCACAATGGGTATGTTGACGATGCGGCGGGGATTATGGCGACCGTTAAGCCGGCAAAGCCCTCTGCGGGTCACCTGCAGACCCTTGCGCTTGTCCGTGCGGCTCAGGGGAAGCCTCAAGAAGCTATGGCCTTACTTTCCCAAGCACTGAAGCTGCAGCCCAAGTCTTTCGAGCTGCTCTTTGATTCCGCCGGTCTTGCAGCGCAGGAAAATCAGTTGGACAAAATGATCGATTTCCTCCACCGCGCTGACGAGGTTGAACCAAATCGTCCCGAAGTGTTGCAGAAACTGAGTTTGGCGCTACTGAAAACCGGTCATCGCGCCCCGGCAGTCGCGGTGGCACGGAGGCTGAATGCCATTCAGCCGGATAATGCGGACAACGAGTACGTTATGGCCTTTGCTTTGATCGAAGCCGATTTGCCGGAGGAGGCCGAACCCATCGCTCGCAAGCTGGCAGCGGTGCGTCCAGATGATGCCAATAGCCAGTTGCTGCTGGGCATCGCGGAATTCAAGACCGGCGACGCAGCCGGGGCCAAGCGCGACCTGCAGCGCTGCCTGACGATTGATTCCCATTCCGCCGACGCCCATTATTATTTGGCCTTGATGGGCCGCCGGGAAGGGAACATTGATGCAGCACGCGGGGAACTGGAAGAGGCAGTGCAGATGAACCCGGAACACGCCTTGGCGCAAGCGGAACTCGGGACCTTGTACCTGCAAATTGGAGACTTGGAGCAAGCTCGGGCCGTGCTGGAACAAGCAGTAAAGCTTGCCCCGTCCGTTTCTCAATACCATTATCATTTGGGCCTGACCTATTCACGACTGGGAATGCTGGAACCTGCACGAAGCGAGATGGACACCTACAGCCGGCTCCGGCAGACGGAAGATGAGGAGCATAAGCGCGAACGCTCGGTTGCTCAACCTCCCGCGTCGTCGGAGCAGCCGTAAACGGAGCGAATGGTTCGCCCGAGAAATTTCGAAAGGACACAATGTTTCGAACACGGATACGCGTGAAGCTCTGTTTGTGGGTGTGGTGCGGCCTGCTTCCAGTTTCTGGCACACACGCTCAGGACAAATCCAAGGCTCCAAGCGAGGCACCTTCTCCTGAGGAGGCCTTTCAATCGGCAGAGACGTTCCAGGTCGCGGGGGACTATGAAAAGGCTGCCGCGGCGTATCGCGAAGCTGTCTCTGGAGCCTTGCAGCAGCTAGGAAACCTTCGCGTTTCCCACAAGGAGTTCGCCGAAGGAATCGATTTGTTAGCCCGAGCCGTGCAGGCCGCGCCCGCTCGGGTGACGGCGCGCGTGGACTTGACCATCGCCCACTTTGAGGCCCGTGATTTCGACAAGGCAAAGACGGAGATTGAAACAGCGCTTCAGAAGGAACCGGGAAATGCGAGCGCCTTGAACCTGGCAGGCAAAATCTATTTTATGAAAGGCGATTTCGGCGCGGCGGCTAATCGCCTGGAATCGGCGTTACGGCTGCAACCGGATTTCGATACGGGCTACCTGCTGGCTCTTGCTGATTTAGAGCTGAAGAACCCGGTTCCTGCGGGCGTCATTTTCGACGAGATGCAAGCGTCCTCCTTGCCCAGCGCCAGCATGCACGTCCTGATCGGCCTTGCCTATCGGGAAACCGGCTATCTGGATCAAGCCGCCATTCATTTTGCCAAAGCCATTGAACTTGAACCTAAAAAACCACGCGTGCATTCATCCTTCGGACTCACCTATTTCCTCCAGGGGCCTCAAAGCTACGCCAATGCCCGTGAGCAGTTCATGGCCGAACTTTCGATAACCCCCAATGATTCTAACAGCTGCTATTACCTGGGGATGATCGCAGCAAGAGAAGCGAAAGCAGATGAGGCGGAGAAGTGGTTCGAACAGCTTGCCTCCGCTCTCCCCGATGATCCAGACGCCTACTTCCGATTGGGCCAGGCTAGTTTCAATGCGGGGCACCTGGAGAAAGCCGTGGCCGCGCTGAAGAAATCGCTCGCAGTCGCTCCGCATTCGGGAGACGATGCGGATGCAGCAGAGGCGCACGAGTTATTGGGTAAGGCGCAGGAAAAGCTGGGCCGGCATGCAGAGGCGGAGTCCGAACTGGCCCGAGCTAAACAGCTTCGCGGCGAACAGCCAGAGCCCGGTTCACGGCAGATCCCAGACGCTATCTCTGGATCTGAATCCGTCGAAGCTGCCTCATTAAGCCGTTCCGGCCAGCAAGAGCTGCGCTCCATGTTGCTGCACGCACCGCAAGAATCTGAAATCCCGGGCACTCAAGAGGCCGAATTCGTTGCGCGCGTTTCCGCGCTGTTAGGAGAGGCGTATCACAATTTAGGCGTCATTGATGCGCGGGCCTCCCGCTACGCCAACGCAGAGGAACAATTCGCCGAAGCCGCAACGTGGAATCCCAGGATCGAAAAGTTGGATCGCAATTGGGGCCTGGCCGCTTTCCGCGCGGAACGCTACGAGCATGCGATTGGTCCTATCGAGCGCCTGCTTCGCCAGTCGCCCAAGGATAACAACCTCCGCCAGATGCTCGGCCTCAGCTACTATATGACCGACCAGTTCGCGAAAAGTGCGGAGACCTTCCGCCCGATACTGAATGATTTGCCCGACAATCCGGGGCTGCTCTACGCTGCCGGGGTCGCGTTGGTGCGCAGCGGCGATTCAGCGGCTGGCGGCCGCCTCTTTAAGCGAATGCTGGAGCATGGCGCCAATTCCCCCGAAGTTCATCTCATGGTGGGGCAGGCATACTACGGGCAGTCGCAATTTCCCGAGGCGCTTCTCGAGTTCGAGCGCGCGCTTGATCTGAATTCAAATTTGGCTGAGGCGCACTACTTCATCGGCATGGTCTATTTCAAACAGGGCAAGCTCGATCAGGCCGTGCAGGAATTGAATGCCGAATTGTCAGTGAATTCGCAGTCCGTGCCAGCGATGTATCAGCTTGCTTATGTCCATCTGGAACAGCGCCAAACGGAAGAGGCCATCCGGCTGTTAAACGCGGTACTGGCCGAAAAGCCTGCTTACGGCGATGCGCATTATCAGCTCGGAAAGGCGCTGCTGGATAAGGGCGAGACGCAAGGGGCGATCCAGCACCTCGAGACCGCGACTCAATTGCAGCCCGCCCAATCCTACGGTTATTATCAGCTGAGTCTTGCTTATCGCCGCGTCGGCCGGGTTGAGGATGCGGATAAGGCTCTCCGCACCTACCAGCAACTGAAGGAGAAAAATTCGCCGAAAAATTCAGGTGAGGGTCCTTCGAAGTAATCCGGAAAGTTTTTAGTGAGCAGGAGTCTCTGCGATGCTCAGCGGCAGTTCCGACGTCCCAAACTGTCCCGTCCGATTGTCGCGAACGCCGATGTGAAGCAAGTATTGACCGGGCGCTAGCTTTATGGAGACGGGCATCGGAAGACCGCTTTTCTGGATCCGGTCGTAAGTATCTTGCTTGAGCGGGGCCTCGGCTTGCTGCACCTGCGCCTTGACCAGCTTGCCGTCCGGCGTGAAAGCCTGAACCTGAAATTCCAGATTGCATTCGTGCTGGTTCTCCGATTGCGTCTCAAAAGTGATGGTGTGAGGGTCCACTAAGAACTCCACTTTCACGTCCGCATTGCCGGATGGCGGCATCGCTCGCGCGTAAAATAATACCCCGGTCGAGGCAAGGGAATCTCTTTCCAGGGCGGCCTTCATCTCTCCTGATCCGCTGCGACGCCAGCTCTCGGGATCGATGGCGTAGTATCCGCGACGATGCCGTACAGCTAACCCACTTCCCGCAACTTTCACCTTGATCGTGTGAAACTTACCGTCCCATTGCTTATGGCTGGGATAGTACCCGACCTGGTAGAACGTGCTGCTGTCGCGGATGCTTTCGACAATGGCGCGATCAAAGTCATTGGTGTTCAGGAACACGCGGCCGCCCGTCTCCTCGGCCACCTTGGTCAAACTCTCTTCTTTGTTGAACCGTTCGAATATTTCCTTGCTGTTTGCGTTCATATGGGCGTCGACGGTCAGTTGCATCCTGCCGTTCGCATCCCGGCCTGTCTCGCTTGGATCTGAAATCAGGTTTCCCGTCAGTCCCCGGGCATCCACGGGGTAGATCGCGATCTGGGCATCTGACAACAGGTTCGTTGTGGCCCGGAGCCGGTCGGCATAAGAGCGATAAACGTCAAAATCTTGCGGATCGACAACGGAGAGGTTCAGCGGAAAAGACGCGGAAAACCAAATGACCACCTTGCGCCCCGGGAATCCGGCCAGGTGGCGTGCAATCGCAGCGAGAGCGTCCGCCGTGTGCGCAATCCGCATCTCCATGGTATTTGCGTTGCTCTCTTTCTCAAATCGGGCCAGGGCGTATCCGATATTCATCAGCGATCGCGAGTTGGAATCTCCTGCGCCCACGGCCGCGCCGCGGGCCTGTGGCGGAAGATTCGGTCCGTCAAACGACGGGGGTTGCAACTGTACATCCGTGCCTCCCTGCCTCCCCGCGGCGGAAGCTTGCGAACGGTACTTCTGCATGGCAGCGATCAGCAGCGCCGGATCGGACGTGAAATCTTGCAAAACCTTGAGTTCGTTCCCCAGGAGGAACACCGCGATGCGCATGCGAGGGTCGAAATGATCGGCCAGGAATGTGAGCATCTGCTGGCGGACAACCATCTGGTTTTCCGCCGGGGTGTTAATGCCATCGAGAAGGAGGATGATCGGCGGCCCCGAGGGGTGCTGGTACTCCGGCCGGTTGGTGGCCACGTGCGGGGGGAGCTGCGGGGGCTGTGGGATCTGGCGCTTTTCTTGCCCTTCGAGTTGCTGAAAAGACAAGAACGAAAGCTTTTGCGGCTTTCCGTCTTCGAAGATCGAGAAGTCCTTCTCGCTGAGACGATCTTTGAGCGGACGCCCGGAAGAGTCAGTCACCACGACATCTACTTGCACCAGCCGCGTCGTCGCCCGGATCACCGTGGAGGAGTCAGACGAGTTTTGCTGAACTTGGGCGTCAACCGCTAGCGGGCTCGCGCAAATGCTGAGAACAAGTACGCCGGCCCTAATGCTTTTGCCCATATGCGGAATCGTCTGTTTAAGATATTATTCTGAATTACTCAAACGAGCAATGATTGGTTGTTTAGGACTCAGGGTGACCGGATGGGCCCGCGTGCCACTCAACAAACCTGATCCGCAGTCCGGATCGATCCTGACCGCCACTGTCCTGGCCCTCGCCATCTGCGTTTCTCTCGTCTTTGCGATGGCCCAAACAAAAACTCCATCAGCGGCAATGGTTCCGCTATTCGAGGATGTTTCGCACCAGGCGGATTTGAGTGTGTCTCATATCTCGACGGCCGAGCAGCATTATATTATCGAGTCCATGCCCTGTTTGACTGCGACGATGACGGCAAACTGGACATTGCCATGGTGAATGGCTCCACGGTTGAACACTATCGTAACGGCGGCGATCCTCTCGTCACGCTCTACCATCAAGATGCGAATCTTAAGTTTAATAACATTACGCCATCGGCCGGGCTCGCGCGAAAAGGGTGGGGCATGGGAATCACGGTCGCCGACTTCGATAATGACGGCAAACTAGACCTCTTTGTCACCGGCTTCGGGGGTAGCGCGCTCTACCGCGGCCTTGGAAATTGCAAGTTCGAGGACGTGACCGAGAAAGCGGGAGTGCGGGGAACCGGGTTCATGACCGGGGCGGCCTGGGCCGACTACGATCGCGACGGCTTCGTCGACCTCTTTGTGGCGCGGTATGTCCATCTCGATATGGGCAAGCTCCCGGAATTCGGCAGCAATGAAAAATTCTGCCGCTACAAGGGAATTCTCGTGCAATGCGGTCCCTGGGGCATGGAAGGCGAAAGCGATCTGCTTTTCCACAACCGCGGCGATGGAACCTTCGAGGAGGTCTCCAAGAAGGCAAGAGTTGACGATCCTCGGCACCGCTATGGACTTGGGGTTGTGTGGGGCGACTACGATGACGACGGCTGGCCCGATCTGTACGTAGCCAACGACGCAGGGCCTAATTTTCTCTACCACAACAAGCACGATGGGACGTTCGAGGAAGTCGGCCTTCTGACCGGGACAGCGCTAAGTGCCGATGGACAGGAATTAGGCTCGATGGGCGTTGACTTCGGTGACTATGCTCACGATGGCCGTCTGAGCATCTACGTCACCAATTTTAACGATCAACCGAATAACTTATATCGTAACTTGGGCGTTCAAGGTTTCACAGACGTTGGCTGGGCATCGAAGACTGCCCAGCCCAGTTATCCCTACGTGAAGTGGGGAACTGGATTTGTAGACTTTGACAACGACGGCTGGCTGGACATTTTCGTCGCGAACGGACACGTGTATCCTCAGGTGGACGCAATCCCCGGCGGGCCGAAATACCGCGAGCCAATGCAGTTGTTCCGCAACTCGCGGGACGGCACATTCGAGAATATCTCCGCGGCCTCCGGGCTGGGGCAGATTCCGCTGGCGTGCCGGCGGGGCGTGGCGTTCGGCGACGTCAACAATGATGGCAACATAGACATAGCCATCCTCAATGTCGGTGAACCGCCTACGTTGCTTATCAATCAATCTAGCAACGCCGATCACCGCGTGCTGTTCAAATTGATCGGCACCAAGAGCAATCGCGCTGCGATCGGCGCGCGCGTCACGATCGTCGCTGCGGGCGTCCGTCAGTTCAGCGAGGTTCGAGCCGGTGGAAGTTATCTCTCGCAGAACGACCTGCGCCTGCACTTTGGCCTCGGTGCTGGCATGAAGATCGATTCCGTGGAGATTCGCTGGCCTACTGGCAAAGTGGAGATGCTGGAGAATATTGCCGCCGACGCGATCTATACGATTGTAGAAGGGAAGGGAATTCGAGACACCAAGCCGCTTCCGCCTCCAGCGATCGGTGCCCCAAGTGGATCTCGTTGATCGCTTCACGGAGTTCTTGGCGATACGTGGGAACGCCCATTTTGGAGAGACGAATCTGCCGAAGAAGGGTTTAACGCGTCAGCCCGCTCAAATTTTGCTCATTCTGCTTCTCCTTGTCCGCCTCGCAAATGCCCAGGGTGGGCACCCGCAGGCGCCTCCCCCGCCACCGGGAGCAAAATCCGCCAAGTGCAGCGGACGGCCGATTCCTCAACTTGAAGACATCACTGCGAAAGCGGGAATCACCTTCAAGCACACGGCCGATCCTGCGAAGAAATATATCGTTGAGTCCATGAGCGGAGGCGTGATCCTCTTGGACTACGATCGTGACGGATGGCTGGACATCTATTTCACGAACGCGCCAACCGTCGAAATGGCCGTCAAAGGCCAGCAGAGCCGCGGCGCCCTTTATCACAACAATCAAAATGGAACGTTTACCGATGTCACGGAGAAATCCGGCTTGACCTCACCCTGCTTTGCGATGGGTGGAGCAGTCGGTGACTACGACAACGACGGCTGGCCTGATCTCTACGTGACCTGCCTCGGTGGCAACATTCTTTACCACAACAACGGCGACGGCACTTTCACCGACGTGACCGCCAAGGCCGGCGTTGCCGACGGACGCTGGTCCGCCGGCGCCGCGTTTGGCGATTACGATGGCGATGGTTTCCTCGACTTGATGGTCACGAATTATGTCGATTTTCACCTCGATGATCTTCCCGGCTTCGGCAAATCTCCCAACTGCAAGTATCGTGGAATTGATGTGCAGTGCGGCCCCCGCGGATTGAAAGGCGCGGGTGATGCGCTCTTCCACAATAACGGTGACGGGACATTCAGGGACGTCGCAAGAAGCGCCGGTGTCGATGATCCGAACGGTTACTACGGCTTGGGTGTTGTCTGGGCGGATTTCAACAACATCGGGCGGCCGGATATTTATGTCGCCAACGATTCGACTCCAAAATTCCTATACAAGAACTTAGGTAACGGAAAATTTGCCGACATCGGACTCGAATCCGGAACGGCTGTCAGCGAAGACGGCTCCGAGCAAGCTTCCATGGGCATCGCCATCGGCGATTACCTCCACACCGGCCGGCCATCGCTCTACGTCACCAACTTTTCTGACGAGAACGATCTTCTTTACCGCAACGACGGCAATTGGAATTTCACCGACGTATCTTACGCCTCGGGCGTGGCCCTGCCGTCCTTGCCGTTCGTCAAATGGGGCACCGCCTTCGCCGACTTGGATAACGATGGATGGCTGGATCTGATTACCGTAACGGGCCACGTTTACCCGCAGGTGGATGCGCTGCCTTCCGCATGAATCAGAAGGACGGAACGTTTTGTGATGCCAGCGGCCAGGCGGGGCCGGCGCTCCTCCAGAAGCGCGTATCCCGCGGACTCGCCGTCGGTGATCTTTTCAACACCGGGAATATCGACGTGGTGATCAGCGATATCGACGGCGCCCCTATGATCTTGAAGAATCAGGGCGTCCCTGGCCGCCACTGGGTCAGTTTCGAATTGGCGGGAACGAAGAGCAACCGCCTGGCGATCGGCGCCAGAGTCAAAGTCATCGCCGGGGGAATGACGCAAAGTGACGAGGTCCACAGTGGCGGTAGTTACCTGTCGCAGAACGATCTTCGTTTGCATGTTGGTTTGAGCACCGCCGCCAAAATCGATCGCGTCGAAATTCGCTGGCCCTCTGGGAAACAGGATACCCTCACGGATTTGGCCGTGGACCAGTTCTATTCCGGGCTGGAAGGCGCCGGCATCGTTCCACCTGAACGCATCCGCCCTACTTCCCCCGCCAAGTTCAAGCCCGCAGCAAGACCGCAATCGTTGCCCCAACCCCTCGCGGGCCGTCCATAACGCCTATGCCCTCTTTACCATGAATCTCACGCTGCTCCTCGCTCTCCAAAAGAGTAAGATATCCGGCGAGAAGCATTTGCTCTGGAGAGGCGTTTGTTGACCTCTCTTTTCGTTGCGTCCGAACCCGATGTATGGTTAGCATGGGGTTCAATGAGGGACTTCGAGCTGCCATGAAAAAGTTGCACTTTTTGGTTGCCCTTACGACCAATGACAACGATTACCAGATCGAACAGGCGCAATCCGCGCAGCAGATGGCCCGCAAACTGGGGGCGGAAGTCCAGATCGTTTATGCGGATAATGACGCGATTACCCAGAGCACGCAGATCCTGAAAGCCATTCAGGTTGCCGAGGATAAGAGGCCGGACGCCGTTGTTTTTGAGCCCGTCGGTGGCACAGCTCTGCCCCAAGTCGCCCGCGCGGCCGCATCCGTCGGTATCGGATGGGCCGTGCTGAATCGCGATGCCAGCTACATTCCAGAAATGCGCAAGTCGTCTTCCGCCCCCATTTTCGGAGTGAGCTCCGACCATCTCGAAATTGGCCGGATCCAGGGCCGTCAGTTTGCAGCCCTCCTGCCCCATGGCGGTGCGATCCTCTATATTCAAGGACCGGCGGAGAATTCCGCGGCCAAGGAGCGTGCCCTTGGGATGCAGGAGACAAAACCATCCAACATTCACGTCACCGCGCTGCGAGCGCAATGGACAGAGGAGAGCGCCCAGCGAGCCGTCCGTTCCTGGCTGAAACTGATCACATCGCAAAGGGCCGCCATCGACTTGATTGGCGCACAGGATGATTCGATGGCCCTCGGTGCCAGGAAAGCCTTTGAAGAATTGGCGAACGAATCGGAACGGGAGCGCTGGCTGAAACTGCCCTTCACCGGCTGTGACGGCTTACCCAAGACAGGTGAGGCCTGGGTGCGCAGTGGACTGTTGGCCGCGACCGTCTTTGTTCCTCCCAATACCGGGCAGGCCATCGAGATGATCTTCCAGGCCATTCAGAACGGGAAAAAGG
>Ga0209152_10000875_pt1 | contig 12646 bp, 14 predicted proteins | sample GraSoiAngelo_107_FD_185873 | JGI IMG/M metagenome (GOLD analysis project Ga0209152, IMG submission 185873) | Grasslands soil microbial communities from the Angelo Coastal Reserve, California, USA - 14_0903_09_30cm (SPAdes) (version 2) | ecosystem: Environmental > Terrestrial > Soil > Grasslands...
GCGATTGACGTCATAGATGGAAGCAATTTCCAGATCCTGCTTGCCGGAGGCCGCCGCCAGGACCAAGCGGCAGCGCAAGGCCACCTGCTGCGGCGTGCTGGGCGCCGCTTCCCACCGGACCACTTGCTCCAGATCGTCGGCGGCTAAGCTTACAAGCGGGCTGATTCTGGCCATGCGTACACACATATCATACTGGCCACAATATGTCTATCTATTTATGATACATACGACTAGCGAGTCCCAATGAGGTTTGTCAACTATATTTATAGGACTTCGAGAATAAAATCCGCCTCAAGGGGTTGGTTCCTGCCATGCCTTTCTCACAGCCAAGGAAATGCGAGGGGCAACATGGCACGTGAGCCCGGAGTTCCCGCCTCCCACAAAGCAGTAACGGCGAGTTCAGGACACTCTGGCGGTTCTTTCCGCACCGTTCGTCTTGCTGCTCTAAACCTGCGAGCCGGACATCTTCGACTGAGCTCCTAGCGGTTCGCGGAAAGGATCCATCGGAATCGGCGAGTACTCGACCTCGATGATCTCGAGATGCTCCGTCTTCGCTGGCGCGCGCAGGTCCACACGGTCGCCGGGGCTCGCCTTCATCAGCGCATTGGCGAGAGGCGAGCGCCAGCTGATGTAGCCGCGGTCGAGGTCCACCTCGTCGATGCCGACGATCGAGACGATGTGTTCGAGGCCGGCGGCGTCCTTGTAGGTCACGGTTGCGCCGAAGAAGACGCGCGTAGCGGCTGACCCTGGCCGCGGAGCGGCGGGATCGACGACCACGGCCGCGTCAATGCGTTTCGTGAGAAAGCGAATCCGCGAATCGATCTGGCCTAACCGTCGCTTGCCGTAGAGGTAGTCGGCGTTTTCACTGCGGTCCCCGTTACTAGCGGCCCACGCTACAACCTCCACCACCGCGGGCCGCTCGCGACTCAGTAGGAACAAATGCTCGTCTTTCAGCCGCTGCAACCCGGCGGGCGTGATGTAGTTCTTGAGTGTCGGCCCCGCTTCCTCGCGCACCGGTCCTCGGAGCGGCCGCTTTGTTCGCATTTGCCAATCTGTCATGGGATTTCGTGTACTTGTGGGTGACCCAACCTCGGAAGGTCCGCTCCTCGGTTCCGATAATTCCTCGCAAGGTAAACGTGACGTTACGCGGGCTAGCCCGAGTTTACCGCCCTCAGAGAGGGAATACGACTCTAAGCCGCTACTGGAGCGGTCGCAGCTTATGCTGGGTTGTATGACCTACGGGCTGCGATAACGCTCGAGACCGAGAATCTTGACGAGTTCGCGCTGGGTCGGGTCCATGTCCGCCAGGACGGTTCGCGCAAAAGGCTTCTGGGAGGCAGATGCTCCGGGGTAGAGGAGCGTCGCCTCGCGAATATCGGTAAGCAAGTCCATCATCTTCGCAATGCTGAGCGGGATGCCGGCCTGTGCGAGCTTGCGCCGTAACAGGTTCAGCAGCAGCAGGGCGAGCACGCAGTAAAAAGCGTGAACCTTGAGCTTCTGGTCCGTCCAGTGGAAAGCGGGACGGAAGGTCAGATAGTGCGGATCCTTCAAACGTCGAAAGTCGGCTTCCACGTGGTGTTGGGCGCGATAGGCAAGAACGATCTGCTCATCGGTCCAGTCGCTTCGGTCGGTGAACAGCAGGGTCTTGCCCAGCAGGGTCGCGCGGAGATGCTGATAGGCCTTATCGCGAAAGCGGAAAGAGAGTCGCGGGAGGCCAGCGCGATTCTTGCGTACCTGCACGGCAAACAGATCCGCCATGTGGCGGCCTCGCAGAATCCCCTTCACCTTCTTCTGAACTCCCTCCAGGGTAGGCGCTTTCCCTGGGGAATCGGGGCGGCGATTTTCCAGGTGTGTCCGGAGTTCCTGTAATTTCCGTTGGCGCTTGGCGATCTCGCGGGAAAGGGTCTGTGTCTGGGAATCGAAGAGCTCTTGGTTGAAGGTGCACAGGACGGTGCGCTCGATTCCGAAGACCACTTTGCGGGTGCGGTAGGAGCGCACCGCGGGCAGCTGCGCGGGATCGAGCTGGCGCATCGCTTTCCGCGAGATGCTCAGGAGATCCTGGTGCTGGGTGGGAACTAAAGAGCCCACGAAATGAAAGGGGCTGTCCGCGACGCGCTCCAGGTTCTCTTCGGAGTTGTTGCCTTTGTCGAAAACCAGGGTTATGTCACAAGCGCCGCGGGCCAGAGAACGGCACCGTTGGAAAAGTTCTTCGGAGACGCTGTGGAAGGTCACCGAATCGTGCTGATTCCCCGCATAGGTATGATGAAACAGGGGAACCTGGCCATCGGAAGTAACCAACAGGGCCAGGCCCAGAATCCGCAGGTTGTCCCGACCCTCCTTGCTATGGCCTCTCTGCGGCAGCTTCGCTCGTGCGTTGAAGCTGTCCAAGAAGGTGAAGAAGTTCGTGGCGTCAAACAGCAGGCAATGAAGGTCCAAACCGAAACGCGAAACCACCGTGCTGGCGATGTCCTGTTCTATGGCGGTGATGTGTTTGTCGCCGATGCGCGCCATGTTGTCCCAAAACCGCTGACTGGTGAGTTGCCCGGAAGACAGCGGCAGTAGGCGCCGCAGCGCCGTTTTCTGGTACCAAGCGGCAATCTGGGCCTTGCTGCGGGGGGCCATGCAGCGGTTGAAAGCTGCCATCAGCATGTACTGACCGACCGAGGGCCCCTGGGAAGCTCGTTTGGGCACGTGCCGATCAATGGTGGCGCGCAGATCGATGGCCTGAGCCGTATCCCACACGGCTGCGGAGGCGCCGAATTCATAGATGGCCAGCTGGGCCGGTTCGGGGCGCATCAGGCGATCCAGGATGCTTTGCGGGGGGCCTAGGTAAATGGTGGAAACAATCTTTGGCTTGCCCTCGACCCGCTGGCATTCGCGCAAGTAGTAGTAGGGTTTGCCGCGAATGATCTTCTTGGTGAGGCTTGGCATTCTGTTAGGTCATACTACACACTACTGCTTGTATGTCAATGGCAAAATATCCGCAAATACTGGTGTAATGGTTGCACATTAGTTGTACATCAGGCACAATTCCGCTTCATGCCGGAAGCGATACTTTTAATAGGATTAGGTCATACACAAACTGGCTGCGTGAGCTGAAGCGAGTTGGGTCTGCGAACCGCTCCAAATCGGGCGCGGAAGCACTTAGGCCTGTTGCGGGAATTACATCAAATCAGGCGAGCGCGGTAAACTCGGGCTAGACGTTGAATGATACATCGGTCTTTCCTGTGGCACTCTTAGAAAATGCGTGACCCGTCCGATTGCATATCAAGGCAAAGAAGTATGCGGTTCTCCTAAGCGATGAGCCGATGAGGTGCCCATTTCCAATGAATTGTTTGTTTTCGACCTGTAGGCTCACGCTGATTCCGGGCGGTTGGTCGGCAATCGGGAAGTTGGACCGCAGGTACTCTCGTTCGGGGTCGATCGGATTCAATGGTGTTAGAGCCGATGAGGAACCACGCCGAGAATTGTTTTGAGTTATAGGCTCAGGTGGCCGTGATCTCGGCGTCGTTCTAAGCTCAATTCCCTAACTGTAGGGCTCGTTGCTTTTTAGGTGTTTATCTTCGAGCGACCCGCATTGTGGTTCTGTTTGTTGATCGGATCTACGCGAAAACACTGCACTTCCTGGCTGAGCCAGTACATCTTGACGCTGCGTGGGCTGGACCCTCCGCGATAGACGGAACTCTGATTCAGGAGATCGTGCACAGTAAGTGGACCGGAGAAGTTGCTGTTTTGTACCGAAGCGCAGATTCCGCACAATTGCGAAATGCGCTGAACTACCGTACAATCAGATACTTGTGAGCGGTTCCCCCGCGAGGTTGGGGCCTGTAGCTTAAGAGTCTGTTGTTGATTCTGCGTTGCTTAGGTCCATTTTCAGGCCCTTCAAACCCGCCTTCTTGTACACAACTTGTACACAAATCGTTGACCGCGGGATGCACTTCAGGTCGGCGCTTAGAAAGCTCGTCAAGCCGCTTCTGAGTCTGCGCTGTTTGTTTGCTGGAAACTTGAGCTTGACCTCTCATTTCGATCACAAAGGGAATCATCCCACCGGCTTTTCGTAGGGGAATTCTGGAGCGGAATAACTTCCGGTTGGGCCGTTAATTCGGGAGTGGCCGCAAGGGCATCCGCGAAGCCGACTAGGAGGACGCATTTTGATCAAACTCTTATCTAAAGACCTTGCCCATCAGGTGCTGTGGGGTTTCTTCAATGCAGTATCCAAAGCACTTCTCATGCTAGCCTATTTCCCATGCAGCGGCCTCTACAGCACATGCTTCTGGTGCCCCTAATACTGACGAGCACCGCGAGTGCGTATGGACAAACCATAGATCTCGCCATGCGCAGGCAAATCGATCAGGCCACCCAACGATGTCTCCAAACCGATGGCACACCCTCGGCATCTGTAGCAATCGTAGTGGACGACCATCTTGCCTACGCCAACGCGTTTGGAGAGGCAGTGCTGACGACGCATCTGCCGGCCTCAACCGCGACTCGATATCAGCTAGCTCAATCTCCAAAACTTTCACCGCGCAGGCGGTTTTGCTGCTGGTGGCCGATGGCAAACTTTCGCTCAATGATCCGGTCCGTCGTTGGTTTCCCGATCTGACAGGCGCTTCTCAAATCACTGTCCGGGAGTTGCTCAACCATACCTCCGGCTACCCTGACCACTATCCTCAAAGCTACCCTGCTGGCCCAAAAGGGGCTGCGGCATCGCCAGATCGCATCATCAACGAATGGGGACACCATCAACTGCTCTTCTCACCGGGAACACAATTCCACTACTCCAATCTGGAGTATGAGATCGCGGGGCGGATCGTTGAAAAAGTTTCTGGCGAGCCGCTGTTCCAGTTTATGCAGGAGCATATCTTCGGGCCGCTCCAAATGACCTCGACCATGGACTTGGATACGATTCCGGACGGTAGTACAGCACTGGCAACCGGCTATGTCCAAAATGCGCTTGCTCCATTGCAGCCTGCGCCCTATGAGGGACCGGGGTGGTCCTTTGGCTCAGGGCAGGTCGTGACTACGGCTGAGGACGTCGCACGTTGGGATGCGGCTTTCCTACAACACCGCGTACTTCCCGAACGGGAAGCAGCGGAAGAAGTAACGATGGCGCGGCTTGCGAATGGCGGGACCTACCCATCCGCGCTTGGTTTATTTGTTTCCCGGGAAAATAGCCCAATCCGTTACTACCACACTGGGGAGGGGCTTGGATTCGAAGCGATCAATCTCATCTACCCCGAAGCCCACATGGCATTTGTCGTGCTGACAAACACAAATGCAAAAGCAACGTATCTCAAGATTGCCAACCAACTCACCTATTTGCTTGTACCTCCCAACAAAGACGAGATATTCGCTCGTAAAGTATTTGCAGATCTTCAGAATGGACAGCCGGATAGGTCGGTCTTCAGCGAAGACCTCAACAAGTACATGAATGATGCGATGCTTGCGGAGTATAGATCCAGCCTGGGTTCACTTGGACCCGTACAGAGTTTTACGGGGACAAGCGCGCACGTGACAGACGGCCTTGAGACCAGGGACTACAACATAACGGTCGGTGGCCACTCACTCAAGCTGCATTTGCTGCTGCTGCCGGACGGACGATTGGAGGACGCGGCGATTACGGGTGCTTCGACGGACTGAGCATTAGAAGTGCGCTCGATTAGGTTCCGCTAAAGCGCGCTTGTCATCTGCAATTGGCGAATGCCCGTCATTTGCCCACAATCGGCCCGCTACGCGGTTGTGAGTGTAAACGCCTGATAACAACAGTTAGGAATCCCCGCTCGACAGAAGCGCTCGAAGTCGTTTCGTCGCAGCAACTTGGCCATGCTTCCCCTTGGCTTGCTTTAGACCGGGAATGTCCCGATCCGCTTCTTCCCAGACACCTGAGTTGCAATCTCTTCGCCGTTCAAGGGATGGGTCTTTCTTCAGGGCTCATTCGTAGTACCGATATGATAGGCCACTCGTTCATGACGTGGGAGGCGAGCGTGAGCGTGGAGAGCGAAGTTGCCCAGCTTCGACGCGGCGACCTCAACGCGCTTTCTGCGCTGCTCATGCGGTATCAAAATCGTCTGTACCGATACTGGAAAAGCAATCCTGGTCCCTGAGCTAGAGCGCACTCAGATCCTGCATTGCCTTTCCGTAGGAGGTTGACATGCATGACACAAAGGAGCGGTTGTCTCTGTTTTGGATCTTCGCGTTATTGAACTACCTGTACGCGGACGTGCTTGCCCTGTTCGCTTTCGTTGGCTCGCCGAATTCAGCCCCACACCTCCCACAATGGGCTCTGCTGGGTTCAGCGGTCTTGATGGAAATACCCATCGCCATGATTCTGGCGTGTCGACTGGTTCCGTTTAGAGCGAACCGGCTGGCGAATATCATCGCGGGTGGCATTATGACCCTTGTAAACGCTTTCCTGACCTTCGTTCTGCCTCTGACTAACGGTGACTTTCGGGATCCCGTTTATCCAGCGTACGTGTTCTTCGCGACGATCGAAACTGTATGTACCTCGGTCATCATCTGGAGGGCGTGGACTTGGTCAGGGGTTGAAGCGACCAGTTAGTTCGGAGGGGGTTATCGCCAATCCGAAATTAGGCTGCCTAGCGCGCTCGCAACAAAATTCGCTCAAATGAGGTCAATGTGAAAAGAGAACGCCTAACACAGATCGTCCTGGTGATCGTGGGGCTGTTCAATCTGGCCCTAATTTATTTTCTATATATGGATCTGCGGCATTCCAGCTGGCTTTTGGAGCGGAAGAACGAGGTCGAGCCGATGTTTCTGAGCTTCTTTGTTCCGGTCGGGGTCTTTCTACTGATGGCCGCAAGGAGACCATCTGGGCATCGCTCGATGATTGCACTAGCAGCTTGGTGGAACATCTCCCATGGCGTGGTGATGGCTATTCAAACCGTAGAAGCCGGGATTCACGGCGTCCACAGGGACTTCACCGATGTGGTCGTTTTCATTGTGATCGGAAGCGTACTGTTAGCGCTTCTGCCAGCAAAACGAGAGCCAGTCGCGCCAGGAGTTGCGTGAACGAGCGCAGAAACCCCACACTCTGCGCGGATAACTGTTTCTTCTCGTCTTCTTTTCACGGTTTTTCCCGAGGGGATGACAGTGTAGCGCAGCGGCTCTGGGCCAGATTGGCGTTAAATCGCAATTACACTCAGAACCTTCTGAGCTTTCAGCCTGTTGGCGGGTTGTCGGCATAACCGGGTGTATGGACGTCAGAGGCCCTCAAGCATGCACCCAAACTGCACCTAAAGTGAGTTGTTATCAACTTTCGCGCAAGGAACCGAAACTAGAGGAAGACTGGCTCACCCTTAGGAGACGACTCTAGAACCATCGTCGTTGCCGACGCAGCTTCGTTTTCGGTGCAATTGCTTCGGCAGGGCTCAGAAGCCTATAATCCCGCAACGTTTTTCGCTTGCTCTCGTCAGGAGTTCACAATGAAACACCATGTCTCTCGACGCCATTTCACCAAACTTGCCATTGGCGCTGCCATTGTTGGGTTCAATCCCGACGAGCGTTCCTGGGTCACCCAGTCAAGCAACACAGCGCGCCCCTTTGATCGCGCGCCTAAGCTCGCATCAGGAGAACTGACTGCGGCGAGCCCCTCGGAAAAGTAAGTGTTGACTCCAGCAAATCTCGTTTTCAGAACGTGTTTTCCTTGCCTATCAATAAATCCAAGAGCGCTACCATCGAGACTGTAGGTGCTGGCAACACCTTGGTGATATTCGTTGATCGCCTGTGTAACTGGTCCATAAACCCGGCGACCAGTTCGATCGATCACGCTACTTCCGTACCATTTGCCGATCAATTCAGGCTCTATCACTATTACAACTCCTTCGTGGAACGGTGCGGCCATGTGGTAATGAAGCGCAATCGCAACTTGCCCATTACGGTCAATAAAACCAAACGTAGCTGGGTGCCCCGCGACACCGACCGCTGCCAAACCATCAGAGAAACCCTCAGCGAAGTCGTATTTCGGTGGAATCACCAATTTGCCAGCCTTGTCGATGTAACCCCACTTCCCGTTCGTGAACACAGCCGCCAGTCCTTCAGAAAATGCTCGTCCGCCGGGACAGGTCATTTTTGTGCCGTACTGCGGCGAGATTACGAATTTGCCCGAGTGGTCGATGAACCCGCAGCGTTCTCCAGTACAGGCACCAGCGAGCCCCTCAGAAAAAGGAAACGCATCTTCGAAAGTCGGTTGCACGACGGCAATGCCATTGGAATCGATAAAGCCGTATTTGGCATCCACCTGGACCACGGCAAGTCCCTCCCGAAACGCCGAAGCCGAGTCGAAGCGGCGGGGAATGCGGACACTGCCATTGCGGTCGATGTAGCCCCACTTGCCGTGAACAGGAATTGGATAGAGTTGTAGCGGCTGAGATTGGCCAAGCGTTGAAATAAGGCCACAGCACATCGCAACGGAAACGAGTACGTATCGGAGGACGGTCATCGGTAAAAAGCCATTGTGTGCTGCGGAAACTAACTGAGGCAACAAGGAATTTTCCAGGTTCGCCAATCAGTAAAACATCGCAATTGCGCTCAAAAGTCCAGAACGACTGGGGCCAGTTGGCGAGTTGTCGGCAATCGGGAAGTTGGACCGCAGGTACTCTCGTTCGGGGTCGATCGGATACAATGGTGTTAGAGCCGATGAGGAACCACGCCGAGAATTGTTTTGAGTTATAAGCTCAGGTGGCCGTGATCTCGGCGTCGTTCTAAGCTCAATTCCCTAACTGTAGGGCTCGTTCCTTTTTAGGAGTTTATCTTCGAGCGACCCGCATTGTGGTTCTGTTTGTTGATCGGATCTACGCGAAAGCACTGCACTTCCTGGCTGAGCCAGTACATCTTGACGCTGCGTGGGCTGAACCCTCCGCGATAGACGGAACTCTGATTCAGGAGATCGTGCACAGTGAGTGGATCGGAAAAGTTGCTGTCTTGTACCGAAGCGCAGATTCCGCACAATTGCGAAATACGCTAAACCACCGTACAATGAGATAGTTGTGAACGTTCCCCCTGCGATGTTGGGGCCTGTAGCTCAGGTGGCTAGAGCGCGCCCCTGATAAGGGCGAGGTCGGTGGTTCAAGTCCACCCAGGCCCACCATAAATCCCCCAGTGTTTATGCGGCCATTCTCGCTTTTGCCTTTCTCCGGACTTTCCCGCAAAGCCTTTTGTCAACGATTTGTCAACTTCCGGAATCGCCATATGCCGCCCCCGACGTCACCGCAGACACCATGACCTGGCGCGGGGATTCACGGACTGCTTGAATCTTGCTGACGGCCACTGCTCCACGGCACTCAAGGAACGGAAAGAACATAAACGTTCATTCCCGGCATATTGGATCGTGGAAGTCCTCCCTCCAAAACCAGCGTTCACAGATTCGAGGGGCAACCGTCATCGACACTTGCGTTATTTGGACCATAGTCCGCCTTATCAGGGACGGGTAGCCTGCGGGCAATCGTCGCTGCTGGTCTTCGAGTGGGAATGGTGCGCCATTGACAAAGACCTAGAATTGGCATAGGCTGTGACATATGCCAAGACGAATAGTCACAGCCGAAAGACACGTGAAGGTCTTTAAGAATGGGCGAAACCGGGCTGTGCGGATTCCTCGGGAGTTCGAATTCCCCGGTGAGGACGCCGTCATGCGCAAGGAAGGAGACCGGCTGATCATCGAACCTGCACCGCCCAAGTCCCTGTTGTCCGTTCTTGCCACCCTGCGCCGGCTCGATGAGAATTTCGCACCAATTCTGGATGAGCCTCCTGATCGGGTCGATCTATGACGGGCTATCTGCTTGATACCAACGTGGTCTCGGATCTGGTTCGCAATCCACAGGGCAGTGTTGCGCAGCGCATCAGGAAGGTGGGTGAAACAAAAGTTTGCACCAGCATCATTGTGGCCTCAGAGCTCCGCTATGGTGCAGAGAAGAAGGGGTCGCAGCGGCTCACGACACAACTCGAAGTGGTGCTGGGGGCTCTGCAGGTTCTTCCTTTCGATTCGCCCGCAGATGTTACGTACGGCCGGGTTCGAGCACAGCTTGAGCGGGTCGGCAAACCGATCGGCGGCAACGACCTGCTCATCGCTGCTCATGCTCTTACGCTTGGTTATACCCTGGTTAGCGACAACACAAGGGAGTTTGCTCAGGTGCGAGGCCTACAGCGAGAGAACTGGCTTCGTGCCTCTTAAAGGGAAAATACTCTTCCTATCTAACTCTGTGCAGCCCAAGGGAATGTCGACGCGCCGCGAAGGTCAAGCACTTTGCGAGCCTGCTTGAGTCTGATCGAGGAGGCTCGCGCACGCACGCAATCGGCGATGAGCACTACTACTACTATGATAGCTTTATCATAAAGTGACCGCGTAGGATTGTTCGCTAGCGAGGCCCGCGCTACAGTGGAGAGCCTCTCCTCACGAAGAAAACACTATGCATATAGCACCATAAAGGCCCCTGATAAGGGCGAGGTCGGTGGTTCAAGTCCACCCAGGCCCACCATTCAAATCACCAGTAAATACGCATCGATTCTCACTTTTCCCCTTTTCGGGGCTCTCCCTCAAAAAACCGTTTTGTCAACCGTTTGTCAACTTCACGATTGGCCGGATGGCACTACACTCAGGGCGTTAAGACCCTTCAGGTGAAGGCCGAACGGTTAGCATCGATTAGGCATTGCCTCGAGAATGCTGCCTGTCATGTCGAAGGACGTGCAAGGCAGCGCAAGACAATGCAAGGCCGTTCAGAGGGTTGGGGGTTCGAATCCCTCCGGGCGCGCTCAGCGAGAAATGCGATCCCACCCGACCTTCTGCTTCTTTGACAGATCGGCCGGACTGGCAAATCGCTGGCTTAGTTTCAGTTTGTCGTTGAGATTCAAGGAATTCCACGATCTCGATGTCTTGTAACCCGTACCAAGAATTGCTTTCAGTCATGGAAACGTAATAGCACGCCTGGCCCGAGCGCAAGCTGCACTCTGGTAAGTGCTTGTACTGCCTGCCCGTTGCCACGATATTCTTTGCCGAGATTTTCTACGACTAGTCGCATGAACTTCCGGGCGCCCATGAATACTTTCACTGCTCAAAAACGGGCGGAGGGCCACTGATTCGCTTCCACCTCAAGTTGACGCTGACCTCAACTCGGTTCGCAATCTTGATGAACGGAATGCCGCTATTCATGCCGTATTCTTTGCGGTCAAAGGCCATGGTCCCAATGATGTTTCCGGATGGGCTGCCGTTGCCTGAATCTGTCAGTTTCAATTTCTCTTTCTTAGTGACTCCCCGGATGGTGAAGTCTCCGTCCAGTTCGAAGGTAAGCGGACCTGTTTGCGTGATTTTTGTCGACCTGAACGTTATGTAAGGATTCTCGGCTGTGTGGCAGTATCTGTGGGTGAAAGCAGCCATTGTCCGTGAGTGAATCGAGTGGCCTTTCCCTCCGCCACGATGGTTTCAGAGCGGTCCTCGCTGTCATTAACCGGCCAATCTTTGCCCCGCGACGGCTCTATCCCTTATGACGTGAGTAGGTTAAGTCGCGTGGAAAGATTGGACCGGTTAATAAGCCGTTAACCAGCCAATCGACCTGTCTTTTCTAGACTTAGCGGTGAGGTCGCGATTGGCCGGTTAACGGAACAAGGGTTCGCTGCGCCGCGCCTAAAACCGGCGCGCCCTTGACTGCTCCGGGCTGCTCTGGAACCTTGCTCCGCCATGGAGGGAAGGATAAGGACTGCGAAAGTCCAAAACAGGAATAGCTGACCTCGATCGGATCGATTAATCTGCAGTTGAGAAAAAGAGATTCATCGACCGAGGAGATCAGCTATTCAACTTAAGGTTAAAACCATCCTGAACCAGGTGCAACATTTCGTGGGCTTCGTCTACCAAGAAGTGCGGATGCATTCTCACAAGGCGCGGCCGCTCTTGATCGAGATCACCGTGAGATCTCATGACCGCATCCGAGGGCGCTGTTCGCAGTGCCAGCGATCGGCACCCGGCTATGATCGCTTACCCGAGAGGCGCTGGCGGTTCGTGCCTTTGTGGGGCATCCCCACCTCTTTCCTCTACCCACCGCGGCGAGTGGAGTGCACCGAGCACGGGGTCGTGGTCGAGCACATCCCCTGGAGCCACGGGAAGCGCCCGGTGACCTGCGCCATGATGGGATTCTTGGCACGCTGGGCGCGAAGACTGAGCTGGCGAGAAACAGCGCAGGTCTTCCAAACCAGCTGGGAAGCCGTGTATCGCTCGGTGGAATGGTTTGTGGAGTGGGGCTTAGCCCACCGCGAACTGGAAGGGGTGGAAGCGATTGGGGTGGATGAGATTCATCACGGTCACGGGCTGCGGGCAGACAATTTTCTAACGGTGATTTATCAGATCGATGCCCATTGTCGGCGGCTGCTGTGGGTGGGGAAACGGCGTTCGCAGGCGACGCTGCGGCGGGGGCTGCAAGCGCTAGCTAGTTTCTGTCTTGAAAGCCAAAATATCGCATAAAACCAGGGGTTCATGCGTTTTTTTTCTTCATTTTTTTCATCCTTTTTCATTTTTCTCTTGACAAGTATATGTGTGTTGTGGCACACATAATACATGCCATCTAAATCCGAATCTCCTTCCGAGGTACTGCGCTGGCTCCAAAGCCAAACGGCCGACCTCTGGCCCGCCGTTCTGGGCTCGCTT
>Ga0209152_10000879_pt1 | contig 12620 bp, 9 predicted proteins | sample GraSoiAngelo_107_FD_185873 | JGI IMG/M metagenome (GOLD analysis project Ga0209152, IMG submission 185873) | Grasslands soil microbial communities from the Angelo Coastal Reserve, California, USA - 14_0903_09_30cm (SPAdes) (version 2) | ecosystem: Environmental > Terrestrial > Soil > Grasslands ...
AGACCGGTGAGCAGCAGGAGCGCACCGAGTGGCATCGCGTGGCGCTCTTCGGGCGGCTCGCGGAGATCGCGGGCGAGTACCTGCGCAAGGGCTCGCAGGTCTATATCGAGGGGAGCCTGCGCACGCGCAAGTGGCAGGATAAGCAAGGAAACGACCGCTATTCGACCGAGATCGTCGGCAACGATCTGCAGATGCTCGGCGGTCGCGGCGGCGGGGCCGTGAGCGCGCCGGGCGCCGGCGCGGCGGCGAGCGGGGGTGCGGGCGCGAGCGCCGGTGGGGGCGGGGGCGCTGGCGCCTCGCCCGACTCCGAGGAGTCCGGGGCCGGTGCCGGTCGCGGCGAGGATTTCGACGACGACATTCCGTTCTAGCGCGCCCGTCTGTTACGCGTAAGTCTCTGGGTATACTCGAGTTTTCTGCATCGGACGCGGCCTGCGGCCGTGCACGGGCGCGCGCCGGCGGAGCCCTTGCGAAGGTCCCCGTAGGGTAGAATTTCCTCTGCACGCCCATGCCCCGCCGCTACTTCATCAAGACCTTCGGCTGCCAGATGAACGAGTACGACTCCGCCCGGATGGCGGACGTGCTGCGCGCCGGCGCGGATCTGGTGGCCACCGACGACCCGCTCGAGGCGGACCTGCTGCTCATGAATACCTGCTCGGTGCGCGAGAAGGCGCAGGAGAAGGTGTTCTCGCTGCTCGGGGAGTGGCGGCTTCTGAAGGCGCGCCGGCCGCAGGTGATCATCGGTGTCGGCGGCTGCGTGGCGAGCCAGGAAGGCGCCGGCATCACCGAGCGCGCGCCGTTCGTGGACCTGGTGTTCGGTCCGCAGACCCTGCACCGCCTGCCGCAGATGCTCGATGAGCTGCGCCGCACGGGTAAGCCGGTCGTGGATGTGAGCTTCCCGGAGATCGAAAAATTCGATCGCCTGCCGGCGCCGCGGGCCGAAGGCGCGCGGGCCTTCGTGTCCATCATGGAGGGCTGCAGCAAGTACTGCAGTTTCTGCATCGTGCCGTACACGCGCGGCGAGGAAGTGAGCCGCGCCTTCGATTCGGTGCTCGAGGAGGTGGGGCAACTCGCGGCCCAGGGCGTCGCCGAGGTCACACTCCTCGGTCAGAACGTCAATGCCTACTGCGGAGCGATGGCCGACGGCGCGCGGGTGGATCTCGCCACGCTCATCCACCATGTCGCGCGCGTGCCGGGCATCGAGCGCATCCGCTTCACCACTTCCCACCCGCTCGAGTTCAACGACAGCCTGATCGAGGCGTTCGCCAGTGTCGGCAAGCTCGCCGACCACCTGCACCTGCCGGTGCAGAGCGGCTCGGACCGGGTGCTCTCGCTCATGAAGCGCGGCTACACCGCGCTCGAATTCAAGGAAAAGGTGCGCAAGCTGCGCGCGGTGCGGCCCGCCATCGCGATTTCCTCGGACTTCATCGTCGGCTTCCCCGGCGAGAGCGAGCGCGATTTTGCGGCGACACTGGCGCTGGCGCGCGAGGTGGGCTTCGACCAGTCCTTCAGCTTCCTCTATAGCCGCCGGCCTGGCACGCCGGCGGCTTCGCTCCCGGACGAGATCGAGCCGGCCGTCAAGCAGCAGCGCCTGGCGCGCCTGCAGGCGCAGCTCGAGTCCCAGGCGCGCGCCATCAGCGAATCGATGGTCGGCACGCGCCAACGCGTGCTGATCGAGCGGCCGGCGAAGAAGAACGCGCGTGAGCTGGCCGGCCGCACCGCCAACAACCGCTGGGTGAACCTTGCCGGACCCGCCACCCTCATCGGCCGCTTCGTCGACGTGATCGTCACCGAGGCGCACCCGCATAGCCTGCGCGGGCGCCTGGCGGACGCGCCCGGCAGTGCGCATGCGCTCACCGTCGCCGCGCCCGCCGTCGCGGTCGGCGCCTGAACGCCAGTGGCCGCCTCACCGCCCGAACCGCAGCGGCAATTCGCCCTCGGTCCATCGGATAATGCGCGGCTCGCGAATCTGTGCGGGCCGCTGGATGAGAATCTGCGTCTGCTGGAGACGCGTCTTGACGTGCACATTCGTCGCCGCGGCGGGACCTTCCGCGTGAGCGGCGCCCAGGCCGAGAGCGCGGAAGGACTGCTGCGCGAGCTCTTCGCCCTCACCAAGAGCGATGAGGTCACCCCCGAGCGCGTGCATCTCGCCCTGCGCGAGCGCGAGTCCGGCCTGCCGCCGCCGGACGCGCAACCGGGCGAGCACGGGGTGAGCGTGCCGCGCGGCGGCATACGCGCGCGCGGCGCCCACCAGCGCGATTACCTCGACCACATCCGCACGCGCGATCTGACCTTCGGCGTAGGTCCCGCCGGCACCGGCAAGACCTATCTCGCGGTCGCGTGCGCGGTGGAGGCGCTGCAGGCGGATCGGGTGCGCAGGCTGATCCTGGTGCGGCCGGCGGTGGAGGCCGGCGAGCGCCTCGGGTTTCTCCCCGGGGATATGACGCAGAAGGTCGATCCGTACCTGCGCCCGATGTACGACGCGTTGTACGAAATGATGGGCTTCGATCGCGTGGCACGCTTCATGGAGCGCAACGTCATCGAGGTGGCGCCGCTCGCCTTCATGCGCGGCCGCTCGCTCAACGATTCCTTCATCATCCTCGACGAGGCCCAGAACACCACCATCGAGCAGATGAAGATGTTCCTGACGCGCATCGGCTTCGGCTCCAAGGCGGTCGTGACCGGCGACATCACCCAGACCGATCTGCCCGCCGGCCGGCAGTCGGGTCTCTCTCACGTGGTCGAGGTGCTGCGCGCGGTGCCGGGCGTCGCGTTCACGTTCTTCGACGCCCAGGACGTGGTGCGCCATCCGCTGGTGCAGCGCATCGTGCAGGCGTACGAATCGCGCGGGGGCTCCTCATGAGGCCGGCGCGGCGCCGGCGCGAGCCCCGTGCCGCAGCGCGACACGGGCGGCGCGGCGTGCGGGTGCAGGTACAGCGGCGCGTGCGCAGCTGGTCGCCGACGCGGCGAGAGCTTGCGCGCTGGGCAAGCGTGGCGGCAGGCGGGGCGGTGAGCGGGCGCGAGCTCGGGGTGTGCATCGTGGGGGCGCCCGAGAGCCGCCGGCTCAATGCACGCTTCCGCGGCCGTGATGCGCCGACCAACGTGCTGTCCTTCGCTTCCGTCGCGCTGCCGCGCGCGCCGGCCCGCGGGGCGCGCGTCCTCGGGGAGCTGGTGATCTGCCCGCGCGTGCTGCGCGCCGAGGCGCGCGCGCAGGACAAGAGCCTGAAGGCGCACTGGGCGCACCTGGTGGTGCACGGCACGCTGCACCTGCTGGGCTACGACCACGAGCGCGCCGCGGATGCGCGGCGCATGGAGCGGCGCGAGATCGCGCTGCTCAAGCGCCTGGGATTCGCCAATCCCTACCGGAGCAGTTAGCCGATGCCGAAGGATCTGAACTCCACCGGCCGCTGGCTGATGAAGCGCCTCACGCAGGGACTGGCGCCCGAGGTGCAGGACCGCAAGGATCTGCTGGCGGTGCTGCGCGAGGCCGGCGAGCGCGGGCTCGTCGACGGCGATGCGCTCACCATGCTCGAGGGGGTGCTCGAGGTCGGCGACCTGCAGGTGCGCGACATCATGGTGCCGCGCGCGCAGATGGTGTTCGTGCGGCGCGATGAGCCGGCTGCGCGCATCCTGCCGGTGGTGGTGGAGTCGGGTCACTCGCGTTTCCCGGTGATGGACGAGGATCGCGACGACATCGTCGGGATCCTGCTGGCGAAGGACCTGCTGCGTCTCACCACCGCCTCGGCACGCGAGCGCTTCGACATCCGCGAGTACATGCGTCCGGCGGTGTTCGTGCCCGAGTCCAAGCGTCTCAACGTGCTGCTGAAGGAGTTCCGCCGCAACCGCAACCACATGGCGATCGTGGTCGACGAGTACGGCGGCGTGTCCGGACTGTGCACCATCGAGGACGTCATCGAGCAGATCGTCGGCGAGATCGACGACGAGTTCGACGTCGAGGACGACCAGAACATCCGCCGCGACGCGGAAGCGCAGTTCACGGTGCGCGGTGTCACCCGCATCGCGGAGTTCAACGAGTATTTCGGCGCGCGGCTCTCGGAGGCCGAGGGCGTCGACACCGTCGCCGGCCTGCTCATGAAGGAGCTCGGCCGGCTGCCGCGGCGCGGCGAGAGCGCGAGCATCGGCGGTTTCGAGTTCCGGGTGCTGCGCACCGACCGGCGCCGCATCGATGCGCTGCGCGTGGTGGCGCCGCGCGACGTGCTGCCGCCGGACGAGCGGGCCGCGGGCGCGTAGCTCCTGGCCGCCATGCGCGACTCGCCCGACGCCGCCGTCACGACGCCGGCGCAAGAGCACTACCGCCTGCCGCCGCCGCCGTCCGCGGCGCTGCGGGCGGGGCTGGCGGTTGCCGCCGGGGCGGCGCTCGCCGCCGCGTTTGCGCCGCTCAATCTGTGGCCGCTGGCGGTGCTGTGTCCGGCGATGCTCCTGTGGCTGTGGCAGGACGCCACGCCCGGCGAGGCGGCGCGGCTCGGGTTCTGCTTCAACTGCGCAACCTTCGCCGCCGGCACCTACTGGCTGTACGCCAGCATCCACGTCCACGGCCCGGCGCCCGTGTGGCTCGCCCTGTTCCTGCTGCTGGGGCTGGTGCTCGTCATGGGCCTGTATCAGGCGGCGCTCGGGTACGCAGTGGCGCGCTGGCTGCCGCCGAGCGGCGCGGTGCGCTGGCTGGCCGCGCTGCCGGCGAGCTGGCTCCTCATCGAGTGGTGGCGCGGCTGGTTCCTGTCGGGGTTTGCCTGGCTGTCGCTCGGCTACTCCCAGACCGACACCTGGCTCGCCGGTTTCGCCCCGGTGGTGGGCGTCTACGGCATCAGTGCGCTGCTGCTGGTGAGCGCGGGCGCACTGGTCGTCCTCGCCTGTGGCGCCCGGCGAATCCGCAGCCTCGCCGCCATCCTGCTCATCGTTCCGTGGGCTCTCGGGGCGGCGCTGCACGGGCATTCCTGGACCCAGGCCGCCGGGGCGCCGGTATCGGTGGCCGTGGTACAGGCGGCGATACCGCAGGACGAGAAGTGGCTCGAGAGCAACCGCGACACGACGCTCGAGGCCTACCAGACGCTCACCGAGAAGGCACTCGGCACGCAGCTCATCGTGTGGCCGGAGTCCGCGCCCGCCGACGTCGCCAACGACCTCGTTCCCTACCTCAGCCACCTGTACAGCGAGGCCTACACCCATGGCTCGGCGCTGGTGCTGGGCGTGCTGCGCGCGCAAGGCGGCGCAGCCGACAACGCCGCGCCGCGCTACTTCAACTCCGTGCTCGCCCTCGATCAGAAGGTGAGCTGGTACGACAAGCATCACCTCGTGCCGTTCGCGGAAGTCTTTCCCGTGCCGCGCTTCGTGCGCTCGTGGATGCGCCTGATGAGCCTGCCGTATTCGGACTTCACGCCTGGGGCCGCGGACCAGCCGCCCCTGCCCGCGGCGCACCTGCGGCTCGGCGCCACGGTGTGCTACGAGGACGCCTACGGCAGCTCCATGCTGCGGGTGTTACCCGCCGCCGACGCCCTGGTCAACGTCACCAACGACGCCTGGTTCGGCCACTCGAGCGCCCGGCACCAGCACTTCCAGATCGCGCGCATGCGCGCGCTGGAGGAGGGCCGCTTCCTGGTGCGTGCCGCCAATGACGGCATTTCCGCCGTGATCGGTCCGCATGGCGAAGTGATCGCGCGCGCCCCGGAATTCCGACCCTGGGTGCTGGTCTCAAGGATCGTGCCTCTCAGGGGCCTGCCGCCCTACGCGCATGTTGGGAACTGGCTGGTCATGAGCCTGGCCGCGCTGGCGCTGGCGTACGGGCTGTGGGTGCGGAATGATAGGGGCCGGCGCACCGCGGCCAGGCCGGCCGTTCGTGACTGAAGCTGGAAGTGTCCCCATGAACCCCAAGTTCGAGTCGACTCTCACTCCGTCCCTGAAGCGCATGATCGCGCTGTGCGCCATCGCCGTGGCCCTCGCGGCCTGTTCGCGCGACCTGAGCGCCCAGTCCACGCGCGCCGCTGCGCCCGCGGCGGCGGCGCCCGCCGCCGCGCAGGCCCCGGGCGCCGCGTCCGCCCCGGCACCGGAGCCCGTGCTGCGGGGGCTGCCGGACTTCTCGCAGCTGGTGGACCGCTACGGGCCTGCGGTCGTGAACGTGGAGGTCGTGGAGAAAGCGCAGCCCGCGGCCGGGGGCCCGCCGGGACTGTCGCCCAACGATCCGTTCTATGATTTCTTCCGCCGCTTCGGCGTTCCCGGCCCCGAGCAGGGGCCGCGGGCCCACCAGCCGCCGGCGCGCGGCGCGGGCTCCGGATTCATCGTCAACTCCGACGGCTACATCCTCACCAACACGCACGTGGTGGCCAACGCGGATGAGGTGACGGTGCGCCTCACCGACCGGCGCGAGTTCCCCGCCAAGGTCATCGGCGCCGACGAACGCACCGACGTGGCGGTAATCAAGATCAGCGCCACCAACCTGCCCATCGTGAAGCTCGGCGATCCCTCGCGCATCAAGCCGGGGCAATGGGTGCTCGCGATCGGCTCGCCCTTCGGCTTCGAGAACAGCGCCACCGCGGGCATCATCAGCGCCACCTCGCGCTCGGTGCCGGGCGAGAACTACGTGCCGTTCATCCAGACCGACGTAGCGGTGAATCCCGGCAACTCGGGCGGACCGCTGTTCAACATGGCAGGCGAGGTGATCGGCATCAACTCGCAGATCTTCAGCCGCACCGGCGGCTTCATGGGCGTCTCGTTCGCCATTCCGATCGACGTGGCGCGCAACGTCGAGGAGCAGCTCATCAAGACCGGCCGCGTGGTCCGCGGCCGCATCGGCGTGACCATCCAGGACGTCAACGCGCAGCTCGCCGAGTCCTTCGGACTCGAGCGGCCGCACGGCGCACTGGTGTCCTCGGTGGAGAAGGACGGCCCGGCGGCCCACGCGGGAATCGCCGCGGGGGATGTCATCCTCGGTGTCGGCGGGCACGCGATCGAGCGCTATGGCGAGCTCTCCGGTGCCATCGCCGCGATGCGGCCGGGCTCGGATGCCACCCTGTCGGTGTGGCGCAACGGCAAGGAGCAGAGCATCAACGTCAGGGTCGCGGAACTGAAGGAGCAGCCACAGCTCACCGCGCGAGCGGGCAAGCCCGCGGGCCATGGCGGCGATCGGGCGAGCGCGCTGGGACTGACCGTGCGGCCGCTCGCGCCGCAGGAGAAGGAGCAGGCGAACACGCAGGGGAGTCTGGTGGTCGAGGAGGTCTCGGGCCCCGCCCAGGCTGCGGAAGTCGAGCCGGGCGACATCATTCTGGGCATCAACGGCAGGCGCGTGCACTCGGTGAAGGAGCTGCAGGATGCGGCCAAATCCGCGGGCAAGAGCGTGGCGCTGCTGATCCAGCGCGAGGACGCCCAGATCTTCATACCGCTGCGCCTGCCGTAACAACGATGCAAGAGAGCTACGATCCCGCGGCCGTCGAGCGCGCCGCGCAGCAGTATTGGGACGAGCGGCGCGCCTTCGAGGTGCGTGAGGATGCGACGCGGCCGAAGTTCTACTGCCTGTCGATGCTGCCGTATCCGTCCGGGCGCCTGCACATGGGCCACGTGCGCAACTACACCATCGGGGATGTGCTGGCGCGTTACCTGCGCATGCAGGGATACAACGTGCTGCAGCCCATGGGCTGGGATGCGTTCGGCCTGCCGGCCGAGAACGCGGCGATCAGCAACGGCGTGCCACCGGCGCGCTGGACCCGCGAGAACATTTCCCACATGCGCGCACAGCTCAAGTCCCTCGGCTTCGCCATCGACTGGCGCCGCGAGCTCGCCACCTGCGACCCGGACTACTACCGCTGGAACCAGTGGTTGTTCCTGCGCATGCTCGAGCGGGGCATCGCCTACCGCAAGACCGGCGTCGTGAACTGGGATCCGGTCGATCAGACCGTGCTCGCCAACGAGCAGGTGATCGACGGCCGCGGCTGGCGTACCGGGGCGCCGGTGGAGAAGCGCGAGATCCCCATGTACTACCTGGCGATCACGCGCTACGCGCAGGAGCTGCTCGAGGCGCTCGATACCCTCGGCGACTGGCCCGAGCGCGTGCGCGTGATGCAGGCGAACTGGATCGGCAGGAGCGAGGGGTGCGACATCGCCTTTCCCTACGCCCCCGATACGGTCCGGGCCGCAGGCGGCGCAGGGGCGCTGAAGGTGTTCACCACGCGCGCCGATACACTCTTCGGCGCGACCTTCATGGCGATCGCCGCCGAGCATCCGGTGGCGCTCGCCGCCGCGCGGCACGACCCGGCGCTCGCCGCGTTCATCGACGAGTGCCGTCGTGGCGGCGTGACGGAGGCCGCGCTCGCGACGCAGGAGAAGAAGGGCCGGCCGACCGGGCTGCACGTGCTGCACCCCCTGAGCGGCGCGCCGCTCGAGATCTGGGTCGCCAACTACGTGCTCATGGCCTACGGCGAGGGCGCGGTCATGGGCGTGCCGGCGCACGATGAGCGGGATTTCGAGTTCGCGCTGCGCAACGCCCTGCCGGTGGTCACCGTGGTGCGCTCCGGCAGCGGCGCCTACCAGGAGGTGCGCGCGCCCTGGATCCCGGCCTACGCGGAAGTCGGCATCACGGTGAACTCGGCGCAATTCTCGGGCCTCACGTTCCAGGCGGCGGTGGATGCCATCGCCGCGGCGCTGGAACAGAAGGGTCTCGGCAGCAAGCGCGTGCAGTACCGCCTGCGCGACTGGGGCATTTCCCGGCAGCGCTACTGGGGCTGCCCGATTCCGATCATCCACTGCGGCGCGTGCGGCGCAGTGCCGGTGCCGGACGAGCAGTTGCCGGTGGTGCTGCCCGAGGACCTGGTGCCGGATGGCGGCGGCAATCCGCTCGCCAGGTGTGCGGCGTTCTACGAGTGCGGCTGCCCGAAGTGCGGTCAGCCGGCCCGGCGCGAAACCGACACCATGGACACCTTCGTCGACTCGTCCTGGTACTTCATGCGCTACGCGTGCCCGGGCGCCCCCGCCATGGTGGACGCGCGCGTGGACTACTGGCTGCCGGTGGATCAGTACATCGGCGGCATCGAGCACGCCATCCTGCACCTGTTGTATGCGCGCTTCTGGACCAAGGTGATGCGCGACTTGCATCTGCTCAGCTTTGGCGAGCCGTTCACGCGGCTCCCAACCCAGGGCATGGTGCTGAACCACATCTATTCATCCCAGGCCGCCGGCGAACGCAAGCGCTACTTCAACCCCGCCGAGGTGGACACCCGCCGCGGGCCCGACGGCACCGAGGTGCACGAGGTGCTGACCGCCGACCTCGGCACCGTGCCCGTCACGCACGAGGGCCTGGGGAAGATGTCGAAGTCCGAGGGTAACGGGGTCGACCCCGAAGGCCTGATCGAGCGGTTTGGCGCCGACACCGCCCGGTTGTTCATGATGTTCGCCTCGCCCCCGGAGCAGACGCTGGAATGGTCCGACGAAGGGGTTCAGGGCGCCTCGCGCTTCATCCGCCGGCTGTGGCATGCGGTGTACGAGCACGTTGCGGCGGGCCCGGCAGCGGCGCTGAAGGCGAGCGCGCTGACGGGCGCGCAGCGCGAGCTGCGGCGCACCGCGCACCAGGCACTCGCCAAGGCCACCGACGACATCGGCCGGCGCCGCAATTTCAACACCGCGATCGCCGCCATCATGGAACTGCTGAATGCCCTCGGGCGCTTCGGCGACCCGAGTGCCCAAGGGCGCGCCGTGCGCCAGGAGGCGCTGCGGATCGCGGTCCTGGTGCTCGCGCCCATCACCCCGCACGTGTGTCACGTGCTGTGGCAGGCGCTGGGGTCGACGAGCGCGCTGGTGGACGAGCGCTGGCCGGCGCCGGATGCGGCGGCGCTGGCGCAGGAAAGCTACGAGATCGTCGTGCAGGTGAACGGCAAGCTGCGCGGGCGCATCAGCGTCGCGGTGGACGCCGATGAGGCCGCGGTGCGTGCCGCGGCGCTGGCAGACGCCCAGGTGCGCAGGTTCCTGGCCGACAAGCCGGTGAGGCGCGTTATCGTGGTGCCCGGCAAACTGGTCAACGTGGTCATCTGATGAGGCGGCGCATGCGCGTGCCGGGCGCGGCCGCCGCGGCGCTGCTGCTCGGCGCGTGCGGCTTTCATCTGCAAGGCCGCGCACCCCTGCCGGACCCGGTGAAGACCCCGTATCTGGAGGTGCCGGACCGGCAGAGCGATTTCGTGCAGAGCCTGCGTCGCGCGCTGTTGTCGAACGGGGCGCACCTGGCGCGCGAGAAGGGCCAGGCATCCGCTGTCGTGAGCATCGTCAAGGACAGTCTCACGCGGCGCGTGGTGTCGGTGTCGGCCACCAACCAGCCCAAGCAGTATGAAGTGACCTACACGGTCGGCTTCTCGGTCACCGCCGGGGACAAGGAGCTGTTGCCGCAACAGGAGGTCTCCGCCACGCGCACCTACAGCTTCGACGAGCGTCTGCTGCTCGCCAAGGGGCACGAGGACGACGTGCTGCGCGCGGACATGGCGCGCGATCTCGCCGACATGGTCATGCGGCGGCTGTCGAGTCTGTGACGCGAAGGCCCACGCGCCCGCCCCCGTGACCACAGCTCGCGCCGTGCTCCTGCTGAACGCCACCGATCGCGTGGCCCTGGCACTGGTGCTCGGCCGCTACGGGGCGCACCTCACGCTGGTCGCGCCCGGGGAAGGCATTCCGGGATCCTACTGGGGTCACAGCGAGGCGGGCCTCAAGGGCGAGCGGCCGTACGCGCGCCTCGACACCCCGGTGCATTCGGTGCTGCACGAGGCGAGCCACTACGTCTGCATGACTGCCGAGCGGCGCGCGGGCCTCGACCGGGACGCCGGCGGGAGCGATCTCGAGGAAGCCGCGGTGTGCTATCTGCAGGTGCTGCTTGCCGGGCAGCTGCCCGGTGTCGGGCGGGAGCGCATGTTCTGCGACATGGACCAATGGGGCTACAGCTTCCGTCTGGGCAGCACGCGCGCGTGGTTCGCGCAGGATGCAACCGATGCGCGTGACTGGCTGTGGCGGCACGGCCTCATCGACGCCGCCGGCCGGGTGACCGGGGCGGTGCGTTCCCGCTAGAACGCCTGCGTCACCCCGAGAAAGTACCCGCGCCGCGGACCGTACTGCGACGCGCCGACGCCCACGCCCGTGCCGTTGCGGATCTGGTATTCCTGATCAAAGGCGTTGATCACATCGAAGCGTGCGCTGAGGCCCTTCAGGCCCTCGGCGTCGAAGGCGTGACTCGCGCCGAGATTGGCCTGGCGGTAGTAGGGCAGGTGAGCGCCGTTCGGAACGCTGCTGCCATCCGGCAGCGCCAGATCGGCACGCAGGCCCGAGCCCACCAGCAGATCGCCGCTCAGGCGGGTGCCGCCCCACAGGTAGGACACGCCGCCGGACATCGTCACCTGCTGCTCGTGGTCGAGATGGATGTAGTGGTCGGCGATGTAGACCAGATCGGCGGCGCCGAAGTTGAACTGGCCGGACTCGATGGCCTTGCCGATGGCGCGCTGGAACGCGACGTTGCCATACGTCTGGAAATGGCCGGCAGTGTAGTTGCCCGTGAATTCCACGCCGTACACCTGGCCGTAGCGGTAATTGAACGGCGTGAGGATGATCGGCGCGCCGAACTGACCCTCATCGATGAGGTGAGTCGACTGCTTGTAGTAGGCGTCCATGCCCAGGGTCAGGGCCTTGGAAAGGTTCTGCTCGACCCCGACGTCATAGTAGTTCGAGCGCTCGGCTTTCACCGTGGTGTCGAGGGCGACCTCCGGCGCCGCGGTGGTGCTCTGGAACTTCGCGATGGTCGTGCCGCCGACGAGCTCGAACGGTGGCGGCGAGAAGAAGCGCGAGTAACCGGCGTGCAAGGTGGTGTTTTCCGCGGGCTGCCACACCAGGTTCACGCGCGGGCTCAACTGGCTGCCGCTCGAGAATGCCGTGTAATGATCGAAGCGCACTCCGTAGTTCACCACCAGCACCGGGGCGAGGTGCCACTCGTCCTGCAGATAGGCACTCTCGATCCACTGCGTATTGCGGGTGTCGTCGATGATGCCGAGGGGCACATCGCTGGTCTGAGCACCGGTGGCATCCGTCGGCAGCACCTGCGAGGCGGTGTTGCTCGTGAGACGGTCGGTCTGCGCGTACACCCCGGCGCGCAGCGTATGGGCATCGCTGAGCTTGTAGGCGCCGTCGCTCTGCAGGCCGTAGGCGACGTCGCGCTTGTAGGCCTGCTGCGAGATGCCGTTGAAGAGCAGGTCGCCGAGGTTCGGGTCCGGCGAGAAATTAAGGCTCGAGTAGCGGGTGATGAGCGAGGTCTGCACGCTCAGGGGTCCGGCCGAGTGCTGCAGGCTGAGCGCGGCGAACTGGGTGATTTCGCGCTGATTCTCGTTCAGCAGATTGCTGATGTAATCCGTCTGGCCGTTGACCGTGACTCCCGGACCGATGTCGGCGGCGTGCACACCGGCGCGGTTCGGAATCTCGAAGCGGTCATCGGAGCTCCCGGCCAGGACCGACAGGCGGTTACTCTCATCGAAGATGTGCTCGAAATAGCCGAAGCCGTGGTACTGACTGGTGTGGTCGTGGAGCGGGGTGGAGCGGCCGTCCGGAGACTCGATCCCGAGGTCGTTGCGGATCATGTCGCCGGTGACGAAGTAGGTGTT
>Ga0209152_10000880_pt1 | contig 12618 bp, 17 predicted proteins | sample GraSoiAngelo_107_FD_185873 | JGI IMG/M metagenome (GOLD analysis project Ga0209152, IMG submission 185873) | Grasslands soil microbial communities from the Angelo Coastal Reserve, California, USA - 14_0903_09_30cm (SPAdes) (version 2) | ecosystem: Environmental > Terrestrial > Soil > Grasslands...
TCACAACCTTCCTGATCACACTCGTTATTGACATTACGAGCGCGTCCCGAGAAAAGAGCCCGATTCCGAAAGACGTGCTGTTGTTGCATATCGAGAAGCTCAAGACCGCACAGTCAGATCTTGAAACGCTCCTTGGAGTCTACAGTAACGTGCTCGATGTCGAAACCGCGCGGATGACAAACGATGTAATTCTTCAGATCGAACACTTACAGGAAGATTTCGAGTATCTGGCCGAGACTCAACCAAGGCCGCCGACCGAGTCGCATGCCTCGCACATGGAACAGGTTCTCCTCAAGACAGTCCACTTGACAAAGGCGGAGCTCATCGCTCTGGGAACAGATAACGCCCAGATACGCGCACTGGAGGACTGGCTTACCCAGTATACTCGGGAGAGGAGGCCATTGCCGAAGAAAGAAGAGCCGATCGCGGTGCGTGGAGGACATACTATCTGATGAGTCAAGAACGAGCCGCGGGTCCCGCCCAAGAAATCAAGGTCGCAGATCCTAATGAGATCGCGGACGGAGGCTCGAAAATCATACACGTCCAAGGCAGAAACATTGCACTCTTCCGTGTCAAAGACCAATATTTCGCCATCTCAAACAACTGTCTACACCGAGGCGGACCCCTCGGGGAAGGCGAGGTCAGAAACTACGAGGTCACCTGCCCCTGGCACGGATGGAAATACAACCTCCTGGACGGCAGCTTCAGCTTGATACCTACCCTAAAGGTGAAGACGTATCCTGTGAAGGTGGGACCTGAAGGAATCTTCATCGAAGCATAAGCCAGGAAGGTTAAACCGGGTTTACCTGATAAGGTTCATGCAACCTACTTGGTAGCAATTGACTACTTGATTTATAACATAGACTCGCAGCGCTTACCGTTACCATGAACAATATTCAAGAAATTCCGGACGTCGAACAGTCGGAGGATGCCCGGTGATGCTGTTCTTCCAATCCCTAGATCTCGCGTCCATCATCCTAAGGCTTGCAATTGGATCCGCGTTCATCATTCACGGATATCCAAAGCTCAAACAAAATGAACAAGGCAAGGGCTGGATGAAGAGCATGGGACTGCCCACCGCTCTGATTCCTTTCGCAGGAGTCGTCGAATTCTTCGGTGGACTCGGACTGATCCTCGGTATCCTTACTCCTGTCATCGCTTCTCTCTCTGCACTATGGATGCTATCCACAACCTGGCTGTCAGTGACAAAGATCAAGAAGAAATACGCGGGCGGCCTAGAAGTGGACATAACACTCCTCCTAGCAGCTCTTGCTCTCACGTTCTTAGGCGGGGGAACATTCTCGATCGACCACCTAATCGGATTGTGACGCAACCGATGACTAGCGCAAGAACCTCAACCTCTCAGAGACTCGAGAGCAGCGAAGATATCGAGGAAACAGTGCGGAAGGCCCGGCAGACAGCCCTCGAGATGATGAGGAAGGCCGCATACGATATCGGTACGAAAGTGAAAGTTGTCGTCGATCCGCAGCTACCATTCATGGGATACACGATGCCCCAGGGAGGAAACTTTACGATAGTTGTGTCCGGTGGAGCGATAGGGTCTGGACTGCTAGAAGGATTGCTGGTTCACGAGATGTCGCACATTTACAGGATACAGGCGAACCATCCTTCCCACAACGGTCAGATCTTGGAAGAGGCGGTCGACAATCTTGGCAAGAAGGCCGTCCTACTTGACTATCAGCAAAAAATTGTCCACGACCTACTCAACGATATTCAGGACCTGTACGCCGACGATATCTCGTTCAAGGTCCTTCGCAATTCGCCGATAATCTCGTCGGACCAGATGACCAGATTCCTTCAAGACTGGGTGAAGGATGAGCCTGCCAAGTCGCGGGATGCCGTAATGGATAGTTGGAACAACGCGTCGATCATGACGCACAACGCGCGTGCAATCGCGCAAATGGCGAGGCATCGAGTGGAAGATATCGGCGGTCTAGCCGAACAGGCAAACGAGAGTTTCCTGTCCCAAGTATCGCCCTCAGTCGCAGGGCGCTTCGAGTATTTTCGCAATTTGCTTCAGAACTTAAGAGAAGATATGACAGCTGAAGAATACAGAGCACTTTTGGCAGATTATCTGCGCCAGTTCCTGGAAATCGCCGAAAAGAACTAATGGCCCCCCAGTAGAGCATTTGACTGAGAGTTTGAGCGAGGATTTCGACTTTAACGCGGCTCTAAAGGAGCTGGACAAGAGCGAGACTCATCTCGTTGTCAGGGTAGAGTTTCGAAGATGGGGAAAGCCCGTGACGATCGTGCAGGGATTGCCCAAGACTGGACGGTCACTCGACGAAGTTGCCCATCGGCTGAAGGCCCGTTTAGCGACTGGCGGAACCTCAAAAGAGGGCGTAATAATGCTGCAAGGGGACCACCGTAGCAGAATGAAGGACGAACTAGTAAAGATGGGGTTTGCCGAGGACCATATTGAAATCTACTAGATCAATTACTTAGAACGTACTGAGGCTCGAACCTTCTCATCATTGGCTCGAGCGGTGCCGTTCGATGGTTTGTCCCATTTCATGACCCACTCCGCCAGAGTACCGAGGATCACTGAGAGCTCCACCCCTTTCTTCGTAAGCGCATACTCAACTCGTGGCGGGGTCTCGGGGTAGACCTTTCTCTCTATCACTTTTCTCTGGTCCAGCTCGTTCAGCCTCTCCGCGAGACTCGTTGCGCTAATGTTCTGGATTCTTCGCTTAAGCTCATTGAATCGAGCTGGCTGCTTGAGGCTCAGAGCATGGATGACTGGAAGGGTCCATACTTTGGTGAGGTCGTTCCAGGCAGAGTGAAGGAGGTGGCACTGCTCAGACTGCTCTTTTGTTATGTCTTGGTCAACCGGGGTTAACTTACTCAAGTAACTTGCACCTACTTGGTTTGCTACGACTACCAAGTATATAAGCCCGACTGATGCTAGGCTTGTTAGAGAAAAATGATGACTCAGAGGACGAGAAGGACGACCGGGGCTGATTTCACCGAGAAGGAGCTTCGGTATCTTATGGAGAGAAGTCTTGGAAGACTTGCTTTCGTATGTTCAGATACTCAGGCGCACATCATGCCAGTACTCTTCGAATTTGACGGCGCTTACTTCTATCTTAGTGGCTGGAATCTCAAGTACAGCGAACGATTCCAGGACGTCTCACCAAACAGCAAGGTAACTCTACTGGTGGACGATGTGGATTCGCCGACCAGGTGGGTCCCTAGAGGCGTCGAGATAACTGGAGAAGCCGAATCAAGAGAAAAGGGAAACTATCTCTACGTAAGGATAAAGCCCGTTGGAAAGACGAGCTGGGGGCTCTAAACATGTCAATTCTCACATCCTTGGAGAGCCAGATCACCGGAGCAGTCGAAAGGCTTAGCGAGAGCGTAGTTAGCATAGACAGCGTCAGAGTAACACGCGACTTTGCCTACGGAGTCGTACCCATCGAAGGAAAAGGCTCCGGACTAATCATCGACTCGAAAGGTTACGTCATTACGAATAATCACGTCATAGACGGAGCAGCTAAGGTTCAGATTCATCTCAAAGACGGACGCTCCTACGTAGGAGAGGTCGTCGGAAGCGACCCATCTACCGATATTGCGGTTATTCATGTTGAGGCCGAGAAACTCCCAGCCGCCACGTTGGGAGATTCAGAGCAGCTTAAAGTCGGACAACTCGCATTAGCAATCGGAAACACTCTTGGACTACAGGGAGGACCAACGGTGTCGCTGGGTGTCGTAAGCGCGCTGGGGAGACCGTTGCCCGGTGCGGATTTCATCTTCGAAGGCCTAATCCAGACAGACACAGCGATCAACCCAGGCAACAGCGGAGGGCCACTCGCCGATATCAGCGGAAACGTCATCGGAATGAACACCGCCATGATCCCCTATGCCCAAGGCGTCGGGTTCGCCATTCCAGTCAACACGATCAAATGGGTAATGCAACAGATCCGGGAGAAAGGGCGAGTTGTGCGACCCTGGCTGGGAATCTATGGAACCACCCTTAACGAGGCACTTGCTAGAAGATACGACCTGCCCGCCGACTCAGGAGTGTTGGTTGTTGAAGTGGACGCCCGAGGACCCGCATACCGGTCCGGACTACGAGTCGGAGACGTCATAATCGGCATAGGATCCCAAACCATAAACCAGATGAAAGACGTGCTCTCAGCCCTCTCCAAACACGCCATCAGCGAAGAAGTAGACCTACGATTCATCAGAACCGGCACCAAACGAGTGACCAGATTACTGCTCCAAGAGACCCCTCTGCAAACCGTCCAGAGACGATAAGATGATAAGCATCGAGAAACTGTCGATTTTCAACGTGCTGTCGTTCGAAGCAACGCGTATATCTCGGAACGGAGTATTGATCTACCAATGGCCCTTATAGACGTCAGCAGCATCATCCAACTTGCATACTTTGGATCGTTCATCGTCCTAATGTTCTACGGACAGCGAATCCAGGTGAGCATGATGCTTGTTGGTGTCAAACGGAATCTAGGTAAGCTAGAGAGGCTCCGAAAGGCAGCGCACGATAGTGTTCTCAGCTCGGCTCTTCGCTTCAAGGGCGAACAGAAAGCCGTTGAATCCCGTATTGACCGGTTAACCGGCTCGTTCGCCATCCAACCCGTAAGCATGGACCCTTCTGGAATTGTAGGCAAACTCGAGCACGTTCTCGACACCTACGACGATAATCTCAGAACTGAGGTCAAGAGCATTGCCACGGGGGCAACGGATGCCGAGGTTAACACACTCTCCAACCAGATGGAAATCTCCATCGGCGCGGATCAAATGTACAGAGTGGTCCGCCACTTCTACCTCCTAGCTAGGAAGCAGGGCGGAATCCTCGCACTATACCAACTCCAGATGGCTATGCCTCAGATAATGGAAGAAGCAGAGGCTTACAGCTCAGCAATAGACGCTTTTGCCAAAGGTAATCCGATAGGGGACGGAATAGGGCCCCTAATCGCAAGCAAGATGGCCGAAGGCGCTCAGCCTCGGGAGATCGAACAGGACACGATAATGTACGAGACGGGCCTCGACGGGAGAACCCTCCTGCTAGTCCGTGCGAAGGGTCCAGGCGGTAGCGTCGGAAAGCCCGGGCTCGCTGTGGAGAAACTCATAGAGCAAAACTCTCCCTCGCTCGTAGTGACTGTTGATGCAGCCCTCAAGTTTGAGGGTGAGCCCAGCGGAGAAGTCGCAGAGGGCGTAGGCGCGGCTATTGGTGGTCCCGGAGTCGACAGATACCACATCGAGCAGAGTGCTTCCAAGCGTCACATTCCCATGATCGCCATAGTTGTAAAAATGTCGAACAAAGAAGCAATCTCGGCTATGACTCAGCAGGTCAGGCTGGCTGTAGACGAAGCAATTCGACGAGTCAAGAACACAATTCAGGCTAGTTCCAAGTCCGGGGATACCGTAATTGTTGCCGGCATAGGCAACACCATGGGAATACCGTAGCTCGACCTAGAACGACGCTTCTATTCGGACATAACCAATCAGCGATGAGCTATATCGTTCTCTGAACGATCCTCAAACAGGCATTCATGACGTACGGGATCTGATTCTTCGACAGAATCTGTTTAGCTTCCTCGTTCTCTAGTCCTAGCTGGGCCCAGAAGACAAACGGTCTTCCATACTTCCGGTGAAAATCCACAACTTGTTGAGCCACTTGAGGAAGCTCTTCGCTTGGCCGGAAGACATCCACAATTTCCACTTTACTTGCTAAGTCCGGCGGGAGATCCACTAGGCTTGGGTAGGCTTTCTCACCAACAATCTCATCAGCAGTCGGATTTATCGGAACGATCGAGTAGCCGTGATCTTTCATGAATTGAGGAACAGTGTACGCGTCCTTCTGCGGGTTCTTACTAGCTCCCACAACCGCTATCGTCTTGTATTTTCTTAGAGTGTCTCTTGGAGAAACGGTTGCGGTTGGAGCCTTTGTAACAGACATTTCGGATAGAGACCATGTGGCTCTCAAGGTAAAAAAAGGCTTGGAGCCAATGCTTTAGAATTCAAAGTCCATAAATATGTAGACTGTCCCAGGACTGTCTGTGTCTCCCAACTGGAATGCTAAACCGCCCAAGAACGATGATGAATACTTTGAGCGCATGACAAGATCACTCTTCACCGCAGGCCTCAACTGGAAAGTGATCGAAAACAAATGGCCCAACTTCCAGAAGGCGTTCGCAGGATTCTCAATCAGCAAAGTTTCACGGTTTTCTGATAAAGACGTGAAGAAGCTCATGACCGACACGGGCATTGTCCGGAACGAGAAGAAAATCCAGGCGACAGTGCATAATGCAGGCGAATTTTTGAAACTGGAGAAAGATTTCGGCTCCTTCCAGAAATATCTCAACACATTCGGAAAGGATGAGGACCGCATGTTAGAGGCCGTGCAAGAACGGTTTCAGCATGTTGGACCATCGACTGCTAGGACTTTTCTCTGGGCGTCGGGATGCGAGTTGACTCCGACACGTGAAGAGAAGAAATGGATGAGCAGCCACAAGAAACCTTAGACGGTTGTTAGCGGAGAGCTAGGAGTAGAACTCGCACTCTACGTCGTGAGGATCAAGTACGATTACGAATTATCGTCTGGTAACGGATTTGGTAACCGCAAATGGTAACACTGAACGAAGCTGGAATATCCGAACAGTGCCAGTTTCAACCATTATCGTAAGGGTTCTGCCATCCCTTGTCGTTGGTGTCCTAGTAACTGCGGTTTGTTATTCTGATTTTTCTCGATGTTCCAATCCTTCACGATTGGAAAGCGTTCGCTGAGAAATTCGACACGGTTCGCAGCATCGAACTCAAAGCTCTTGAACATGGCCTTGGCTTGCACGGGATAATGGAGTTGCTATTGTGAGAGGTTGGGAGTTGATTCAAGTCCGAATTCGGCGTTCCTCTGGATCAAGAACTCGTATTCTTTGGAATGGGCACCCAAACGAGAAGGTGGGGCACGCGTTTCCCAAACTGGATGACTTGTGCTACTTTGAGCAGCGGAAAACCGTCTAAGACCCGTGGCTGAGATGAACAGCGAAGTACATGCTGTGAAATTGGATACGTTTCTCTTCGACCTCGGAGGAGTCTTGGTAAATGACTTGGATCTCAACTACGATACCTCGATTAGGATTTTCAAGATGCTGGGGAAGCGCAGCAGGACATTGTGGCGGGTCACAGTGCTGGAGTCCAAACTGTGGGCATCTATCGAGGAAAATCCGCTTACCATACGAGGGAAATGCTTCAAGAAGCGAATCCAGGTGTGATAATTGATGATCTGTATGAGTTGACGAAGCTATTACGGTAATTCACAAAGAAGTTAGTCGTTGTTCTGCTCGTCTGTTCTAGATGTGTAAAGCCTGTTGCAAATGGAATGGTCTTCTCCTCACTCAGATTCACATCCCAAATGCAAATGGGAAGATTCATGCGCCTTCCTCCAAACACCCTAGGCACGCCCGCGAATTCACCAATCAGCTAAATCTATGAGCAGCCGGTCCGCAGGCTCTGGGTTCGGTGCGAGATGAATAACAAGTTCTTCGCCGACAAAAATGACTTCTTCAAGTATGACCTTCTGTTGGAGGTGATGGAGAAATCTCCATTCCTGAAGCAGCTAACATTCATTCCGATGCTGACCCCGATGGACGACCGCAAAGGAGGAGAACTAAAGGACTACAAGCCGGGAAACAGAAGAATGGACCTCTACGAATTTCTCAAAAAGTGCCTGAATACAGGACGACGAGACATTCGTCAACTCACGAAATTCTTCAGCAAGAAGACCTTTCACTACACTCCCTACCGAGATTCCACTTTCTTCTCAAACAAGACGAGAAGCGAGTACTTTGCCGCAATCCCGGAAACGGCACTGGATACTGCTTTGATTTTCTTTGATCCAGACAACAGTCTATCTCATTCCCGGAAGACAGACGATAAGCACTTGACCTATGACGAACTCGAACGAGTTTACGAGCGAGCTAGGGATCCCTCTCTCATACTCGTATATTACCACCTGCCGCGTGTCTCACGAGAGGCCCTGTTCCGAAGCATCAACCGGCAATTGGACCACTTTCAACCGCGACCGAAAACAACGTTCATCCACGACAACAGGATAGCGTTCCTTTCGTTGGCAAAACAAGCTCGTATCCACGCGGATGTTGAGACGATTCTACGCGATTATGCGGCGAGGATTCCGATTGAGCCTGGTGTCTGGTCTCCTCTGACATAGAGCCAAATCGGCACGAGAGCGAAACTGTGCTTCTTCGTCCGTCCTGGCTGGTTTCAGGGTATCGGCGGACAAGGGTTGGGCGGGATATCGACTCCCACTCCTAGAAGAAAGCGGCTCGGGGACATCCATTCAGTCTCGTTTAGGTAGAAAGCTGGCTTCTTCTGGTCATCCAGAAATGTGGCTCCCACGTAGCACGGAACTTTGACCGGCCGTGGAATCACTGGAGCGTCGACGAATACGCCGAGGAAAACAAGTGCGATGAGCAGGACGTACGCTGGAACCTTCTGCCTATTCATTGTCTTCTTCACAAGCTGCCTCAAACTTTCGAGTCAAACGACGATACAGAAGCTCCTCGGTGTGTTTATCATGCTTCTCTGAATTTGAGAGGTTTTCCTGCGTACTTCTCTAGGCTTTTCCTGAGTTTCTCGGATATCTTAACCGTCCTACGTGTATTGTAGCCTACCTGGGTTATTCGTCCTATCGCAAACTCGACCTTTCCAGTGCTGACGGTATAGTCGAGGTGGTCCCATGACCGTTCTCCTATACGGCTCACCCAGCACAATACCGTCACACGAGGCTCTTCCCTGATCGGTTTCTTGTATTCGCAGTGGGCCATGGCCACGATGAAGCTGGAACTGGACATGTCTCTTATGATGCCTAGACGTCTTGCAAGCTCTACACGCGCAGTCTCCATGTACTGCAAGTAGACAGCATGGTTGACATGGCCCATTCGATCAATATCTCTGAACTGGACGGGCAGTTCTATCATGACCTTCACCTGCAACCCTACCAGCGTGAAACCTTCGGGTCCGAACAGAAAAGAGATCGCTCCTGATGTGCCGATCCAAACTGTTCCTGCACATCCAGAGGCTCAGCGTTATGAGATGTCTCACAGCTAGTGGCGCGGCCGGTCGAGCCTCATCGTCCCGACTCTCTGATAGATTCCTTAGCTTTTGGAACGACCTGCTCGGCGAAGATACGAGCTTGGCCCTCTTCCTCTCCTTCCGCGGAGGGCCAGAAGATGAATGTATCCAACCCTAAATCTTTGTAGGATGAGACGAGCCAATCTACCCAGTGTGAGACGGAGCCTACAAACGGCCTCTTTTCATGGAGGAAGAATGGTTTCTTTTCAGACGTCTGCGACCGCTCCCGATCATCGATCACGCCGACAACCTGAGCGATTCGTCTTATCGATTCTGGTGATCTACCGTTCTTCTTTGCCGACTCGTCGATAAGTCGTTGTCGTCCCCTTATCTCGTCGCTTGACGTGTAGGTACTGAGCGGATTAACCCAGCCATCCGTTAGTCTGCCGATAAGTCGCATCATACGCGGCCCGACGGCGCCGGTCCAGATGCTTATCCGATGATAGGGGCTCGGACCTGCTTGGGCATTTTCCAGCCGGTAATATTTTCCGGGAAAACTTACACGATTACGATCTTTGCCATAGTTCCAGATGAGATGAATAACCTGTAGCGCTTCCTCGTACGCTGCAACAGCTTCACTAGGAGTTCTCCTGGTCCCGCCCCATGACTGGATAGCATCCCAGAACGCGCCCGTCCCCAGGCCCAACTCTATGCGTCCTTTCGTTAGAATATCCAGGGTAGCGACCGATTTTGCCAAGATTGCAGGTGCTCTCATCGGTAGATCGCTAACGTCAGGAAAATACCTAATTCTCCTAGTGGACGCCGCCAAGGCGCTAATCAGGGTCCAAGTATCAAAGAAACTACCATTGTACGGATGATCCTGAATACCAATAATCTCTAGGCCCACTTCGTCAGCTGTCTTTGCTATCTTGAAAATATCGTCCGCACTACTACTATAGGGCGTAATACTGATGCCGAACTCCGGCTCCCGACGCCGGGACGTAGCATCCTCTCTTCGCAACGAATCCCGCACTCCTCGACACGTCCCGCCGCTAATTAATCAGACGCCGACCAGATTCGGTCTTTTAGGCAACACTCTACACCGATGGCACTAGCAATGCCAAGCAGCCGGAATTCCCGCCCCTACGTGATACTCAACGCTGCGATGAGCCTCGACGGAAAAATCGCCACGTACACAGGCGACTCTCGAATGTCGTCGCCTGCGGACCTTGGAAGGGTCCACCGCTTGAGGGCCTCAGTTGACGGTATAATGGTCGGAATGAGAACATTGCTCAGAGACGACCCAAAACTTACAGTGAAGCTTGCAAGAGGGCGCAAACGCCACAGGATCATCGTAGACAGCACCGCACAGACACCGCTGACCTCGTACGTAGTCAGAACAGCGAGAGAGATCCCTACAATCGTCGCTGTAACGTCCAGAGCACCAAAGAACAGAATCGAGATTCTTGAACGGAGAGGCGTGAAGGTCTTTGTCTGCGGAAAAGGCCCGCTAGTATCAGTAAAGATCCTCCTACAGACCCTGAGAAAGCTCGGAATCCGGAAGATTCTCCTGGAAGGAGGAGGCGCGCTGAATTGGAGCATGCTGGGTAGTGGCCTTGTTGACGAGATCTCGGTCGCCATCACTCCTAGGATTCTGGGAGGAGAGAAAGCGGTGAGCCTCGTCGAAGGAAAAGGAGTCGCCCTGGTCAAAGATGCCGTGAAACTGAAACTCCTCAGGACGTCGAAATATGGACCGGACTTGGTTGTTCATTACAAGGTGCAAAACTAGGTTCAACCCTTCTCGGTTGATTTTGGCATCGCTATGGGAATCCTCCAACCCCTGCGCAAGCTGACCATTCTAAGCGTGAAGGTTGCAATCGCGGCGAGAATCTCCGCCGGGACGCCAGAGAATCCGATTTGAGTAGCGATAATGATGATTATTGCTCCAAGTAAAGATGCAACCGCGTAAATCTCGCTCCGAAAGATCAACGGGACTTCCGCTGCCATGATATCCCGCAATACTCCCCCGCCCACTCCTGTAAGCATGCCGAGCAAAGCGGCAGGTGTGGGACCTAGTCCCGCATTGAGGGCGATGACCGTCCCGGTGACGGTGAAGACACTGAGCCCAACTGCGTCGAAAGTCGCTATGAACGTTCCATGATTTGCGATTCTATTGTACCAAACGAAGACTAGGACCCCAGCCAAACCGGCCGCGCCAAGATAGCGCCAATCGGCCAGGGTTGCCGGCGGCGTATGTCCCAGAATTAGATCTCTCACGATTCCCCCGCCGAGACCAGTCGACACACTGAGCACGAGGACGCCGAAGAGATCCATTCGTTTCTTTACAGCCAGTATTCCGCCGCTGAGGCCAAACGCGAAAGTTCCCATCAGATTGAGCGCTAGATTGAGAAGTTCTTCCATTCCTCGACGCTAAGGAGCGCTTGTTGTGTTTCTTCATAACTGTGAGCGATTGCTCGACCGTCCCAATCGATGGGTGAGCCAAAGGCCAGCCTCCACACGCTTATCTGTTTCGAAGTTGCGTCGACTTGTATGAAAGAATACGACCTTATCGTGATCGGTAGCGGATCAGCGATGAACATTGTCGAGCCGATGATTCAGGATAATCCTAACATTCGGATCGCTGTTATCGATAAGGACGAGCCCGGAGGAATCTGCCTCACAAGGGGATGCATACCGTCCAAGATTCTACTCTATCCTGCTGAACTGGTTCGGAAAATCGAAGAGGCACGGGAACTAGGTATTGACACTCAGATCAAGAAAATCAGCTTCGAATTTGTAATGGATCGAATGCGGAAGCTCATCTACACGGACATCGACCAGATAAGAGAAGGTCTAACCAGTTCAAAGAATATCGACTACTATCATGAACCCGCAGAATTCATCGCACCCTACACCATGAGAGTAAGGGGTACCGAGATCAAGTCGACGATGATCTTCCTATGCATCGGCTCCAAGACGACCATTCCACAGATCAAAGGCCTCGATAAGATCAGTTATCACACGAGTGACTCTGCCTTCAAGATGAAACAACTGCCGGAGAGCATCGCGATTGTAGGAGGAGGATACATTGCAGCAGAGTTTGGCCACTTCTTCGCGAGCATGGGGTCCAAAGTCACAATCATAGGAAGAAATCCGCAGTTCGTGCCCGAGGAAGAGCCTGAAGTCTCTGCTTTAGCAAAGAAGGTGTTGAGCCGACACATCAACATAATCACCAACCACGAAGTGAAGGAAGTCAGAGAGATCTCATCGGGCTTAAAGGAGCTCATTGCTCTGGACCGGAAGACTGGGAAGACTGTGACGGTCACAGCGAGGGAGATCATGATCGCCAGCGGAAGAGGACCAATAACGGATATCCTCCATCCTGAAAAGTCGGGAATAAAGACAACCCCCGATGGGTGGATTGCAGTCAACGAATATCTGGAAACGTCTCAACCAGGCATATGGGCGCTTGGAGATGCGGACGGCAAGTATCTCTTCAAACATGTTGCGAACTACGAATCAGCGATTGTCTACTATAACGCGATA
>Ga0209152_10000881_pt1 | contig 12615 bp, 13 predicted proteins | sample GraSoiAngelo_107_FD_185873 | JGI IMG/M metagenome (GOLD analysis project Ga0209152, IMG submission 185873) | Grasslands soil microbial communities from the Angelo Coastal Reserve, California, USA - 14_0903_09_30cm (SPAdes) (version 2) | ecosystem: Environmental > Terrestrial > Soil > Grasslands...
GAGAAGATTTGCTTGAAGTTGTCTGAGATCTCCGGGAGCGATTTTGAAATTGGAAAGTGCACCAAATCCTGTATTGACGCCGTAGACTACTTGATCCTCTCGGAGTAGCTTTTCAAGAACGGCTCTGCCCCTTATTGTTCTCTGTAGTGCCTTCTTGTCTATTCTAACTGTGTCGTTGCTTCGCGCCACGGACACTAGCTCTTTCAGCGTCAGGTTTGATCCGTCTATGCTGACTTCGACCAATCTTCCACGAGAATCCGGCACAATGAGATTTGGGAGATAAGGTTGGCTGTTCACTTATGCAACCTCTTCCTCTCAAATTGGTGATCGTTTCTGGTAACTACTTCCTAAGTTCTGGGCGTAGAAAGGTCCTCCGGAATCATGCTTCGTGGACCAATTGGGGTTGGCGTATAACGCTGATATTCTTCCCCGAAACCTCGGGCCTGACCTTGAGTCTGGTAAAAGACCCCAAACTTGCCCCTTCCGGCAAAGTGAAGATGGCATGGGCTCGAGAACACATGCCCGTGCTCGCAAAAATAACAAAGAGACTAATCGCCCGTAAGAGCTTCGAGGGGTACAAAATAGGAACCTGCCTTCACCTTGAAGCAAAGACCGCTGTCCTAGCAGAATCCATACACCGAGCCGGTGCAGACGTAGCAATAACCGGTAGCAACCCTCTTTCGACTCAAGACGACGTTGCAGCGGCGCTATCCGAAACGGGAGTTCACGTGTACGCTTGGCACGGAGTGAGCGAGAAAGAACACAAACAAAACTTGAATCGGGTTCTAGACCTGCCACCAGACATTCTAATCGACGATGGTGCCGAACTCTCAATTCTTGCACACTTGAAAGGCGGAAGCCGTTTGCACAGGATCATTGGCGCTTGCGAAGAAACCACAACCGGCGTGATGCGGCTCAGAGCGATGGAACAGCAAGGAAAACTAAGATTCCCAGTCATTGCCGTCAACGACGCTCTCACCAAATATCTATTCGACAGTCAGTACGGAACCGGCCAATCTGGGCTCGAAGGCATAATGCGGGCAACAAATCTACTGCTCGCAGGTCGTAATGTCGTAGTAGCAGGGTACGGCTGGGTTGGAAGAGGAGTAGCGGAACGCGCGCGTGGAATGGGGTCAAGGGTCACCGTGACTGAGGTGAACCCAGTTAGAGCGCTAGAGGCGTTGATGGAAGGATTCGATGTCATGCCAATGGCCGATGCGGCCGAGAAAGGTGACTTGTTCATAACCGCGACCGGAGACACCGACGTCATAACCGCCTCCCATATGCTCAGAATGAAGGACCAAGCGATCCTCTGCAACGTCGGCCACTACAACGTTGAGGTGAGTGTCAGAGACCTTGAGAAGGTTGCAGTAAAGCGCAAGAGGGTACGCCCCGACGTTGTCGAGTATACCCTAGGGAACAAGAAAAGGCTCTACCTGCTTTCTGAAGGGCGCCTTGTCAACCTGGCTGCCGCCGATGGGCACCCCGCCGAAGTGATGGACATGAGTTTCGCCGATCAAGCTTTATCGGCGGAATATCTAACCCAGAACAAGGGCAAGTTACCAGCTAAGGTTGTCAAAGTACCCGAAATCCTCGATTTCGAGGTCGCTAGTCAGAGACTCGAAGCCTTCGGGCGCAAAATTGACACTCTATCCCGATTGCAGCAAAAGTACCTCAGATCTTGGCATGGTTAGCTTCCTCTGCACAGTACAACGCACAAGTCTGCACAGCAGTGTCCCGCTCTGCATAGGCGCGTTTTGCACTGCTCCGAGTCAAACCTCTGCCACTTACAGCTCGTTTCTTTCCTTAGAACCGATAACAAGGCGACGGGGAGAGTTCAGGACATTAACCCTCTAAGCGCGAAATTTCGCGTGTAGGACGTCCAAACCTAATTAGTTCTCAGAAGGGACTTTGTCGCTCCCGGTGTATCTAGCTGCGATTCTGGCCATTCAGTCCCAAAGTCTTCCATCGAGTCCGGGACACCAGCCGGAGCAAAACCCGACTGCCACCCTGGCTGATCACACTCATCGCCATCTTCTCTCTTTGGGAGGCAGTAGCTCTATCGGGCCTAGTCTCTAGCGATCAACTTCCACCTCTTCACAGCGTTCTTCTCACACTAATCCAGCTCGGAGGAACACCATTCTTCCTCGTTCGCGTCAGCCAAAGCTTCGTCAACGTAGCGGCGGGAGTTTCTCTTGCCCTGGTGGTGGTCATGCCCCTAGCATTGCTAGTAGGTCTGAGAAACCAATTGGACGAGGCAATAACCCCGATCATTATGTTGGTAGGCGCGTTGCCGGACCTGGCGATACTGACTCTCCTAGTTACCGTGATCGGTCGAGGTAACGTAGCGGCAGTATCCATCTCCGCCTTCAGCGCTTTTTTTCCGATCTACTTCACAATTAGGCAGGGAGTCAAGGAGATTCCGTTAGACTACTTCCACGTTGCTTCTGTGTTCAAAGCGGGGAGACTCGACACTTTCTCGAAAATCGTGCTTCCCTCGATCTTTCCGAACTTCCTAACCGGACTAAGATTGTCCTTCGAGTTCAGCTGGAATGTGCTTCTTGCGGTGGAGATCATCGCTAGCGTCGCGGGGGTCGGAAGTTTCATCTCCAGCAGTATTCAGGGGTCAGCGCACTCAATGACTTATGGCCTCGCGGCAATCATGACGGTAGGGCTTCTAACTATCCTTCTCGATCGAGCATTTTTCGAAAGGCTCGAACAACGAATCAAGAGGTGGCGGTAGAAAACTCGATGCAGGTTGAATTCTCGAATGTCACAAAAGTGTACTCTGAACCCCCACATACCGTGACCGCGCTGAACGACATCTCTTTCCAAATCAAAGAGGGAGAATTTGTCTGCATCGTGGGACCGAGCGGTTGCGGGAAATCCACTCTTTTGCGAATGATTGCAGGACTAGATCGGCCGTCCTCCGGGGAAATCCGTTTCAGGGGCGACCTCCTTACCGCTCCTCACCCCAAGATCAGCATGGTCTTTCAGAGCTTCGCCCTACTTCCTTGGCGAACGGTCCTAGACAACGTCGCCTTTGGCCTAGAGGTCCAGAATATCTCGAAACGCGAGAGGGAGAATACGGCTAGAGAGCTGCTCGGAATGGTGGGTCTCAAAGATAGCGAGAAACTCTATCCGAAACAGCTGTCCGGGGGGATGAAGCAACGGGTCGGTATAGCAAGGGCCCTTGCCATCGACCCCGAAGTTGTCTTAATGGACGAGGCCTTCAGCGCTATCGACGAGTTCACCGCAGAGGCGCTCAGGGAAGAGGTTGCAGAGATTCATGCCGAGACGCAGAAGACATTTCTTCTAGTCACACACAACCTTCCTGAAGCAATCGAACTGGCCGATAGGATCCTGGTTCTCTCTGCTCGTCCCGCCAAAATCAAGAGCATAGTGCCAATCGAGCTGCTTCGGCCAAGAACACCTACCGCTACGGATTTCGTTAGCATTCACAAAGACATCTTTTCTTTGTTGCAATCCGAGCTGGAGGCCAGTATAATGCGACACCGGCTGAGCGGCCTCAAGGAGTTTCAGAGACTGCGAAACATGGAGGATCGCTAGTCATGCAGTTCAAACTCGTAGTTCTTGGGCTGGCCTTGTTAGTAGTCGGCCTAGTTACCTATGCTTTAATCCCGGCCGTGCACACGACTCCCGTTGTTAACGATCAGAACGTTTGGGTTCAAAACGGATTCCCTGTTCAGGCACGTAGTCTAGTGGAACAGCCAAAGAACATTACCGCATTTTCAGGCATGACCAATGAATTGCGTGCCAATGTGACGGTTTCGGAGCCTGGTGTAGGGGCTCCTACTATCCGTTTCGAACTCTTAGCCATGAACAACTCTCTAACATGTTCTCCCTCGTCCAGTCCCCCAACCGTTCTCGTGGACCAAACGGTGGTGAATGAGTCGTTCAATATTCCACTCAAAGCAACAGGGACTTACTGCTTCGTATTCGACAACCAGGGTTCTCAATCATCGAAAACCGTTGACATCTCAGCCCGAGTCTTGGGAAGTACGGAGAAGGTCTTGATAGCTAGGGATGGAAACGCGAATGCTGCAGGTCTCGGGCTAGGAGCCCTTGGTCTCGTTGTTGTTATCTACGGGTACTCCAGAAAGACCATTATTCCCTGGGAATGACCCTTTGGGATACGACGGATTGCCCACTTGAGTCACGCCCTGTTCAGGCGGTTGATAAGTCGTTGAACCCTGGGCTTTAACAAGGGCCAGATGGCGTCTTCGATGAAGCGTTATCACGAGGACAACGACTCCAAGGATTGTCGCTGCCGTAATAGCAGTAGCGAACGAGGGCTCAATTACAACTCGATAACTCGCGGTGAGTACACTGTCTTTGACAATTGAGACCCATCGAGGGTTCGACGTGCTTCCGTCGTCCCATGAGGCAAAGCTGTCCGTGAGTCCTAGTTGAATTGTGTTGGATCCGATCGACACTGGAATTTGCGGTTGTATGAAAATGGTGTGGGGACCATATCGCACCGGGAGCCTCAACTGGTTTGATGCGTCCGAAGTCCAGTTGGCACCGTCAATAGTGATGCTAACGCCCTGCGACGGAGTGTTGATTTGCAAAAGAAGCTTTGGAGCGTTTGTTCGGTCAACTAGAACCGAATAGGAAGTTGGGCTGGTCGTTGTCATGATAACTTTTACGAAGTTCGCCTGGTCTGAGAACGTGTTATCACTAATGCAGGGCGAAATGCATGGTCCGAAGGGCGCGTCGCTAAGGTCTCCGCCTGGATGCGCGTCTATGAGGCGGACGCTCCCATGCCCCCCGGCGATACTCTCGTTTATCTTGTAGATTAGAATGCCTGCTCCTGGATAATCTGAGGGAAAGGGTAGGTACTGATCATACGTGCCGATCTTTGCTCTCATCTCCACGAGGTAGTAGGTAAGGGAGCCATCCTTGTTGGCGGCAATAGGGATCTTAACGGATTGGTTGCCGGTGGTCGGGGATTCTAAGTTCTTCAAGGTGATGTTGGCACTTTGACCTGGTTGAACGACTGCGACTCTTGAGCTTGGAACAAAGCCCAGTTGTATCTTCGACCAGATCGAATGGTGAGATGGATACGTGCCGGGTTTAGGCTGGAGCGGGTTTCCAGTGTTCGGATTCCATTCTCCCAAAGCCATTATGTCCCAATAGCCCAAAAAGTTATTCGACGGGTCGATTTGACCGGTCAAATCGTAAAGGTCGGGAAGTCCCAGGAGGTGGCCTGACTCATGACAGAAAACCCCTGTCGAGTCAGATTCGGCAACCACGGATGTAGAAATCCTGTATGATATCAATGGGGCCGGATTGAAAACATAACCTGGAATCGTGAAGGAATGAATGTCAGCAGTTACATGGGTCATCGCTTCATCGTTGCCTGAGTGGACTACGATTGCAAACTTGTAGCTAGCGAGGTCGACTCCAGCGTTGTATGCTGCTTGTAGCGAGTCGAATACTAGTTGGCTGTCACTCGATACAGTATCTGCCCCGTAGTACGTCATTGAGTTCGGCAAGGTGTACCATGTAGAAGTGGCCGTTGGCGTCATGCCAGCTTGAAATGAAACTGTTCCGTACGAGTCTTCGTTGTAATAGTTGTTCAAGTTCGAGAGCATCGTCAGAATCTGGGTGGGAGAAGTGCCGTTTCCTTTGTCGGGAAACTGAACCGCAATTACGATGGTTCGTTGAGGGCCATTCACCGCTGCAAGGGGTAAATGATTCGGGACGAGTCCGGCATTCCTCTCTTCATGATGAACATTCATGGAGCCTGCTGAGAAGGATAGAATTATCAGTGCCAGAATTGTGCTCGTTGTGGAGCGGAGTACCATCTGTGGTCCTTCGAGAAGCTATGAGTGAACCGGGTTGGTCTCTAGCGCCAAAAACAGACTGTAACCAGGTGATTACTCTTCGAGTTTCAGAAGGATTGAAGAAACTGCTCGCCCGTGTCGTGGGATGGAAGAGTCGCATTTTGCCTTTGGCTAGGGATTTAATCAGCTCGCCTCACAAACCCCTGTTCAACGTAGTCTTAAATACCGTGTTGGCTGAGAAAAGTCTCTTCACATATCGAGTGTTTCCGAGGGTCTTCTAATGAGTCACAGTAAGGTTGGAATCGTTGGTTACGGGGTTTACATTCCCCGAGAAAGGATTGAGACTGCGAAAATTGTTAGGGAACGAGAGAAGAAGCGGGGGAAAGAACTTGAAAAGGTTCTGGACAAGGTCAGACACGGACTTCTTTTACGTGAAAAAGCTGTAGCAGGCCACACCGAAGACACAATGACCATCGCCACCGAGGCGGCGGAGAATGCAATCCGAATGGCCGGGATTTCCCCGGGGGAGATCGGGAGCGTTACTGCTGGTTCAGAGTCGAAGCCGTATGCGGTAGGAACGATTGCGCGTCACGTCGCGTCTTTCGTCGGTGTCGGAGAAAACGTATTCATTGCTGATCTCGAAGGTGCGTGCAATTCCGGAATGCAGGGTGTGGGGTTCATTGACGCTGAGATTCGTAGCGGGCGAATAAAATACGGTCTCGCCATTGGGTCGGACGTTGCTCAGGCTGAACGTGGAGACCCTCTGGAATACTCGGCTGGAGCGGGTGCTGGAGCTTTTGTCTTAGGAAAGAGTGATGTTATCGCGAGTATCGAGGACATTGCCCCCTATTCAAGCCTCTTCATGGACTTTTGGAGACGTGAGGAATCCGCTGTTCCCAAGCACTTCGGCAGGACAACTGTTGAGGCATACAAATCACATATCATCGGTGCGATCGCCAACCTGTTCCGCAAGCATCCCGATCTCTCCTTATCAGACTTTGACTGGATAACATTTCACCAGCCATCTGGGTATCTTCCGATGAAGACGTGTAATGCGCTAACACAGGACGTAATCCCGTATGTTACCGATTCATCTATCTCTGAACGGATGAGACTCACCGAGCAGGATATTGAGAGGAAGATCAAGCCTTGGCTCAGAGTGCTGGACACTGGAAATACGTACGCTGCCTCCACAATGATCTCCCTTGCCTCACTTTTCGACAAAGCAAGGCCGGGTGACCAGGTTCTGGCTGTGTCCTACGGCTCGGGAGCTTATTCAAACGCAACTTGGTTTGAGGTACAGGATGGAATCGAAGATAAGAGAGGACGAGCTCCCACCGTGATGGATTATGTCGAGCGAAAATCTGAGATCAGAATAGACACTTATCATGATCTGATTCGCGAACGACTGTCAAGAATTAAGCGAAGATTGGAGATCCCACGACTGGTCGGCGAGATTCAACCGGTCAACGGAAGCTACTTCTCACTCTCTCTTTGCAAAGGCTGTAGCAGAATCTATTATCCCGCAAGAGAGACCTGTCTTGCGTCCGACTGTCTAGGACCGATGGAGAAGAAACGGTTTCCACGATTTGCGAGGCTAAAGAATGTGGCAAAGCTTCCCTTCAAGAAGAGGTGGACTTCAAACTTCCAACTCCTCGAGGATGACAAGGTGCTGTTCGTCGACGCGGACGTTGCTGATTTGAAACCAGGAGTTCGATTGGAAGGTGTCATCAGAAGGCTAGACTATGAGGGGAAGGACGGACTCATCCTCTATGGAATCGCTTATCGACCGGTATTTCGGGAAGCCGTTGCGGTGGTCTCCAAGCCGAAGGCGGTTGTCGTCGCACAAACCCAGTACGCCTAAACTCATCCTAAACTGCACTAGCCTGAGCACTGAACTCGACGAGATGCGTCATGAGCTTAGCTCTGACGAAGCAGGAGGTGAGCTTCCAGCGCAGAGTGAAGGCGTTTGCGCAAAAACACCTGAAACCATTGGCAGCTAAGATAGAAGCCGAGGAGTATTTTCCCAGGGAGTTCCTTCGCTCCCTCGGGAGAAACAGGTTCCTAGGAGCTCCTTTTTCGAGATCCGATGGGGGTCTCGGCCTAGGCTGGGTTTGCGAGACGATTGTAGCCGAAGAGGTTTCCGCCGTCAGTGCTGCCGCGGAAATGGCTAGACTAGCTTCTGCGGCGCTCTATTCAGCGCCGCTTGCATATTTCGGAAACAAGGTCCAGAAGAAGGATTTCCTCCGCCCGGTCCTTTCAGGAGATAAGGTTGGCGCTCTTGCTCTTACCGAACCTGAGGCTGGGTCCGACGCAGGTTCCATCAAGACCCGTGCAAGGCGCGACGGCCGAGACTTCGTTCTTGACGGAGAAAAGCGATTCATAACTAACGGGGGTGTTGCGGACTATCTCTTTCTGTTCGCAGTTACTGATCCTGGTAGATCTCCTCGGTCCCGGATTAGCGCATTTGTGGTTCCGCGGAGTTCAAGGGGTCTCGAGGTCGTGAAGGCATACGGTCTTCTCGGAATGAGAGGCGCCAATGTCGTCCATCTACGGTTGCGCCGGGTCGGTGTCCCACGAGAGAATCTGGTGGGCCGTCTGAACCATGGTTTCCCAATCATCTTGGATGAGTTGGACCGGGAACGTCCCGCTGTGGCTGCTGGAATGATGGGGATCGCTCGCTCCTCCTTTGAGGCTGCTGTGAACTACTCGTCGAAGAGAGAACAGTTTGGCCGTCCAATTCGTCATTTTGAGGGGGTGAGCTTCAAGATAGCTGACATGGCTGTCAAGCTTGAGGCTTCCCGTCTCCTCATTCTTCATGCTGCCCGAGTTCTCGACCGAGGAGAGCCTGCAAGAAGGGAAGGCGCAGTCGCTAAGTTGTACGCGACGGAATCTGCCTTCGAGGTGGCGCACGAGTCTTTGCAGGTCCATGGAGGCATAGGCTATACCAAGGAATTGCCGGTGGAGCGTTACTTCAGGGATGCACGGTTTATGATGATTGGAGGAGGTACAAGCGAGATCATGAGGTACATCATACAAAGAGAGGTGTACAAGGAAATGAGTCGACCTTCCTGATGTTACCGGCCGCTTTTGCTTGAAGTTACGCGAGACTTTAGTCGATTTCATGTTGAAGGCCAATCGTTAAAGGCCTCGCTTGTATGTCTACTGTTGAGATAGAGAATTATCGATGGAAGTGCGAGAACTTTCTAAAGGGGTATTGTCCGGGTAAGGACTGTGATGTTTGCGCGAAGATAACGAATCGGCTCCTGCTCAAGGGGCTGGTCAAGATCACTCACGCGGACGAGGTCTTGAAACCAGTTCAGACTGCACCGCCGACCAGTCACGCCTGATGGTTTCCCTGCAAGATTCCAGAAAGTCTCTCAGAGTAGGATATACTTTTCAATAAACAGATACCTATCGCGGCAGTTTGCGCCTTTCATTCTGAGGTAGGTTTATACCGCAAGTTTCGCATTATAGCGTATGAGCGCCAAATCCTGTCCACTCATGCGTCCACACCTCTCTCGTGTCGTGTTAGAGGGCTCCTGAATTGGTCGACATCCACTATTTCATTTTCATAATGAACGTGGACTCTGCAATCGCGTCGGCGATAGCAGGTATCGTCGTTTTCGCTTTGACTTACGTAGGGCTCAAACTGATCTACCGGATGTGGAGAAGGAATCTCAAGTGTCCACACTGCGGAGAGGCCTACCATGGTCATCAGGTTTCTCCCCCTGTGGAGAAGGCTCTGCCTAACGCCCTTTGGACGTAGAGTCCGCTTCTGCTCTTCTAGACTGTCAGTTTTTCCAGACTGCGTGGATATTCAGTTATGAAGTCCAGTCCATTTTCGGTCACCGTGATTGTGTCAGAATGTCGGAACCCGCCGAGGCCGGGAATGTAGAGTCCTGGCTCGCACGAAAATACCATTCCGGTCCTCATGACCGTCGTCTCTCCTGGGTCGAGCCAGGGTGGCTCGTGGCCATCGATCCCAAGGCCGTGGCCCACATGGTGGCGAAGACCGCCCGCCAGACCGGCCGCCTCAACGGGCCTTCGCGCTGCCGCGTCGACCCTGGAACAAGCAATCCCGGGCCTGAATGCCCTTAGTGCGGCGTTTTGAGCCTTCAGCATGGTCTCGAAGTATCTCTTCTCTTTCGGCCCAGCTTTCCCAACCATGACAGTCCGTTCGAGCTCGCTTGTATATCCTCCGACTTCGACACCGGCTTCAGTAACTAACACATCTCCTTTCCGAATCCTCCGCTTGGAGAAGACGGCGTGTGGCACAGCAGACCCCGGTCCAACTTGTCCCCGACAGCCTACAACTACAGGTGAGAGACCCCACTTTAGCTGCTGATATCTAGCGCCAAGTTTTTTCATCATTCTTGTCAACGCCTCGTAGCTCGCCTTTAGTCCGATTATCGCATCATGCGCTCCTGGAGCGATGCTTTCCATTAGAAGATCGTGAGCCTTCTCAGCCCATCGAGCACTCTCTTTCAACAGGAGTATTTCCTGCCTCGATTTTACCCACCTAAGATTGTCAACTAGATCTCTACCATCGACCATCTTGGTCTGATGGAGCAAGTCTCGCAGGGAAGGGCCTCGGTAACCCCAACCTCCGGCTGCCCCGTCAACGGAGTCCGTCGCGATTTTCGATCCTGCCAATCCTTTTCGGGTCAATACATCGACAAAGTGTCGAATTGGGTGTGTATTGCCAGGATAATCCGGATAGCTGGAGAACTCTTCTATGAGAGGGCAGTCCTGTTTCGCATGATCCTCCTCCAGATGGGGGCCCATCATGAAGATGGCGTCTTCTTGCGGGATGACTAGAGCTAGGGGTCGCTCCGTGGAAATGTGGCTAAATCCTGTAGCGTAGAGTATCCGGGTGGGATTCGTTAGATAGAGTGCGGTGCACCTCGAATTCTTTAATAGATCTCGAATTTTCTCGATCCTGGATTTGTGCTCTGCCTGGCTGATGACCAATTCGCCTGAAAGCATGCAATTGAATCGTGGTGATTAGCGGTTAAGACTTAGGTCCTGGTCTATCAATCTCTGTCGTTCATGGCATCGGAAAGGTTGAACTGGATTCCTAGCAAAAAAAAGGAAAAAAAGGGTGGTGGGAGTACTCCCACATTAGTCGATAGCTATCTGCTTGGCCTTTGCCCCGGTTTTTTTCCTAGTCAGCAGTAGTTCTAGGACGCCGTTCTTGTAGGAGGCTTTTGACGTGTCAGGATCTACTTCGACCGGAAGTTCCAGCTCTTTGTAGTAGCGCCGTTTGTCCGTGTCCACTCTCAGTGTCAGTTTTTGTCCGTCGCATTCGAGGGTAATGTCTGGCTTTTCGACGCCTGGGAGCTCAGCTACGACTTTCACTGTGTCGGGGTTGACTATTGTGTCTACGAGAGGCTCTCGATCTTCTTTTACGTCGAGTCGCGGTTTAACTGCGCCTGATGGTCCTCCTTTCAGGGAGGGTTTGACGTTGCCGAACTCTCTGATTACTGGTTTGCCGTCGGGACCCATGCTGAACGAGTAGCCGTAGACGAATGGACCCATTTCTCTCACGGTGCCACCGTCAGGAAGCTTTCGCTCTCTGATGAGATCCTTTGGAAGCTCCAGGTCCTTGAACATCGACTCGAAGTCCTGCTCTAGTTCGTCAAAGAGGTTGGCTGTGGGAAATCGCCATCGACGACGCAGCCAATTGGAAAAGAATTCGTCTTCACTCAATCATTTTTCACCTCCCCTAGTTCTTGATTCACCAAGGGTCTTCCGAGTCTTTTCTAGGAATGTGATGAATTCCGCGAGAATCGTCTTTCCGAATTGGCTCAATTCGTATGCTCCTTCAATATTCTCATCGAGGAGACCTGCATCGGAAAGGGCGGAGATGTTGTGGTAGACAAGCTTTGGATTTATTCTAGTCCGATAGTCTCTTTTCGCGCCCGACCTTTCGAGTAGTGGTGCTAGCATTCTCATTCTAGTTTCATTTCCCAAGAGCTCTATCAGGCCAAGGGTTTCCCGGAACGTTTCCTGGAATGTATCGCCGAACCAGCCGAGCACTTCAATCGTAGCCTTGCCTCTCTCGATGGCCATGCGCACCGGTTCCGTTAGGGTAGGCTGATCCAAATCTCTTGGTAGAAGAATTATGGCGTTGGTGTTCTGAGATTTGTTGATTGTTTCGATGAATTTTGCGACGGGCTCGTCTATTCCTGCGGTCTGACAAAACACTGCCGTCAGGGTTTCGTTCTTGACGCCACATACGTCGACAATTATAGTTCTGGAATGGTCGTTCGGCGTTAGTTTCGCGTCCAGGTATGTGTCCATTTCCTGGGAAATCAGATGTCTTGCGGCGTGAAATCGTTCGAATTGTTTGAGTTCATTATTTCCCGCTGGAGTTTGGTGCTTGCGAGCGAAGGTATTGTACTCTAGAATGTCTTGTGGCGAGACGCGTTGCGTTTCTACTGACTGGGTTAGTTGTAGTTTCATGGTCAGACCCTTATTCGTTACTATAGGTAACAGAATTGGCCTATAAATGTTACCTCTAGTAACATTGAAGGTCTAGGTAACTAGTAAACTGACACCCTGCTAACTCCGGGAATCTTGAGGAGTACCGGAATGGCCTTTCCCGGGATGACCCTGTCTCCTATTAGAGTAAGCTTGGGGTCGGCTGTTATCTCGACAACTCCTAACCCCAATTGCTTGGCTGTGGCCCGGAGCGATGGTCCTCCTGATTCCAGCTTCGAAAAACCGTCCTGATCTTTCTGTCATGGTCCATCGCTCGAATGGTTTGGTTCACGGTCCGGCGATCGACTCCGACTGCTCG
>Ga0209152_10000886_pt1 | contig 12574 bp, 9 predicted proteins | sample GraSoiAngelo_107_FD_185873 | JGI IMG/M metagenome (GOLD analysis project Ga0209152, IMG submission 185873) | Grasslands soil microbial communities from the Angelo Coastal Reserve, California, USA - 14_0903_09_30cm (SPAdes) (version 2) | ecosystem: Environmental > Terrestrial > Soil > Grasslands ...
CCCCGCTTCCACCTGGCTTGCCCGGGACCCCCTCGGATACGATCCCGAGGTTGTTCTACCGGGTCGGAGGGGCCGGGACTTGAAAGCAAGCGACGATCCGTGGCTGCCATACCATTAGGCGAGGAAACTGGTCCGGCGGCAAGCCGGGGGACGACCCCAGCGCGGGTCGCGGTGATCGTTGCCCTCGCGGCGGCGGTGATCATCCTCGCGATCGTCCTCTTCGGCGGCGGCAGCGGCCACAAGTACACGCTCGTTTTCCAGAACGCGGGCCAGCTGGTGCCCGATAACCAGGTCCTGATCGGCGGCTCCCCCGCGGGGACGGTCGAGAGCATCGGGCTGACGGATGACAACCTCGCCGAAGTCAACGTCGAAGTCGACCAGGAGCTCCACGAAGGCACTACCGCGACGATCCGCGCTACCTCCCTCTCCGGCGTCGCCAACCATTACGTCTCAATCAGCCCGGGGCCGAACAGCAACGACGCCCTCGACGACGGGGCCGAGCTGGGGCTCGCCTCGACGACTACCCCGGTTGATATTGACCAGTTCTTCAACACCTTCCCGCCCCGCGTCCGCAAGGGCCTCGAAGACTTCATCAAGGGCAACGCGGCGATCTACTCGGGCCAAGGGAAAAATGGAAACGAGGCATACAAGTACTTCGGCTCTGCGCTCAATCGCACTGCTGCCTTCGCCCGCGAACTGAACGCCGACCAGCGCCTGCTCTCGCGCTTCGTCGTCAGCTCGGCCCGCCTCACCACCGCGGTCGCGGGGCGGGGGGAGCAGCTCTCGAGCGCGATCTCCAACGCCAACACCGCCTTCGAGTCGATCGCCAGCCAGACCCAGACGTTCGATGCCTCGCTGCGGCGGTTGCCGCCGGTGTTCCGCCAGTCGAACACGACCTTCGTCAACCTGCGGGCGGCGCTGGACGACCTCGAACCGCTGGTCAACACGGCGAAGCCGGCGACCAAGGACCTGGCCCCCTTCCTCGCCGAACTGCGTCCCGTCTTCCAGAAACTGGTTCCGTTCACGCGGAACCTGAGGCTGACCGTCAGCCAGCCCGGCAAGGGGAATGACCTCGGCGACCTGCTCGCAGTGCTGCCGAAGGTGCAGGACCTGACCTCGAGTGCGTTCCCGCATTCCGAACAGGCGATCAGCGACTTTCAGCCGAACCTGAACTTCATCCGTGCTTATACGCCGGACCTCTTCAATGCGTTCTCGAAGCTGGGGCAGGTAGCCGGCTACTACGACGGGAACGGGCATTACGTTCGAGCAGCGACGTCTGCCCAGAATCTATTCCGATACGACTCGTCGAGCTCCGAACTCAAGCCGATCTCCAAATCGGAACAGTTTTCTCCCTTCGGATCAACCGAGCCCAACCGTCGCTGCCCCGGTGGCGCTACCCAGCCCGCCCCCGACGGCTCCAACCCCTGGGTGGGCGGCGGCAGCGTCGACTCCTCTGAATGCGACCCCGGCGACGTGCCTCCCGGACCATGAGCAAAAAGCTCCTACTCGTGATCGGTCTGGTGGTGGCGGTGGTCGCCGTCGTCCTGCTGGCTTCCGACGACAACGGCTTCGACGACGGCTACCGCGTCCGCGCGATCTTTGACAACGGCGGCTTCATGGTCCAGGGCGAGGAAGTCCGCGTCGCCGGTGCCACCGTCGGCGAGATCGAATCCGTCGAGGTGACGATGCCGGGAGAGGCTGTGGCCTACGAGAACGGCAAGCCGGTCGACAAACCGGGCAAGGCCGTGATCGTGATGAACATCGAAGACGCCGGCTTCCAGGACTTCCGCCAGGACGCAACTTGCCTGATCCGGCCGCAGTCGCTGATCGGCGAGAAGTTCGTTGACTGCCGCACTACCCTGCCGCGGGCTCCCGGCAGCGAGCCGCCGCCGCCGCTGAAACAGATCCCCGAGGGGGAGCCAGGGGAAGGGGAGTACCTGCTGCCGCTCGGCAGCAACGGCACCAGCGTCGACCCCGACCTGATCAACGACATCTACTCGCTGCCCTACGCGCAGCGCTTCCGGCTGATCCTCAATGAACTTGGCGCCGGCCTCGCCGGTCGCGGTGAAGACATCCAGGAGCTGGTGAAACGCGCCAACCCGGTGCTGCGCGACGCCGACCGCCTCTTCGGGATTCTCTCCGCCCAGCGCAAGCAGCTGGCGCAGCTCGCGTCCGACTCCGACGAAATCCTCGGCCCGCTTTCGCGTGAGCGCCAGGCGGTCGCCGGCTTCCTTACCAACGCCGGTGCCGCTGCCGAGGCGAGCTCGGAAAAGGGCCCCGAACTGGAAGAGGCGCTGCAGAAGTTCCCCACCTTCCTCACCGAATTCCGTAAGACGATGCGCAGCCTGCAGACCTTCTCTGACGCCGGGACGCCGCTGTTCGAAGACTTCGGCACCGCGGCGCCGGCGCTGACGGACGCGACCAAGACCCTGACCCCCTTCTCGGAAGCGCTGACTGTCGCGCTGAAGAGTCTTGGTGATGCGGGCGAAGCGTCGGGCCCGCTCTTCGTCGAAGCGGATCCGGTTATAAAGAAGGCCGCGACCTTGTCGAAGACGGGGGTGAAGCCCACCAACGATCTCGCGAAGCTGCTCGTGAACCTCAAGCAGACCGGTGGTTGGGATGGGCTAACCGAACTTATCTACGGATCTGCCGCTTCGCTGAACGGCTTCGATCAATACGGCCACTTTGGTCGGACCCGGGTAACCCTCTCGGCTTGCCTCGAATACGTTGCCACTGCGGGGGGATCCTCAGGATGCGCCGCAAGGTTCAACGGTCTTAACGCCGGAGAAGCCGCTGAAACGAGCACGGCCGCGATCTCGCGACTGATCCAAGATCGACTCAATGAGCTGAACGGCGGGACCCAGGCATTGTCTGGTCCAGCGATTGGCATCGGCAAGTCTGACAACGCAGGGTCTCGTTCGGAAGAAGAAGCCGGCGTCGCCCAATCGTCGAAAACCGAAGGGACCGAACCCCTTCTCGACTATCTCCTGGCGCCATGAAAAATCGCAGCGGACTCAGCGGCGTCGCAAGCAGCCCGATCCTCGTCGGAGCGGTAACCGTCCTCGTCGTCATCGTCGCGGTCTTCCTCGCCTACAACGCCAACAACGGCCTGCCCTTCGTCTCCACCTACAACTTGAAGGCGCGGGTGCCGAACGCCGACGCTCTCGTCAAAGGCAACGAGGTGCGGATCGGCGGCGTCCGCGTCGGCGTCGTCAAGAAGGTCGTCCCGGTGCAGATCGGCGATGGCAAGGTCGCGGCCGAACTTTCGCTCAGCCTCGACAAGACCGCCGAACCTCTCCCGGTCGACTCGACGATCACGGTCCGCCCGAAGTCGGCCCTTGGTCTCAAGTTCCTCCAGGTCACCCCCGGTGACTCGGATCAGGGTTTTGAAGCCGGCGAAACGATCCCGGTTTCTTCGGCGAAGCCCGAACCGGTCGACATCGACGAGTTCTTCGCCATGTTCGACAAACCGACCCGCGACGCGATCCGCCAGAACCTCGCCGGCTTCGGCAATGCCCTCGCCGGACGCGGGCCGCAACTGAACGAAGCCTTCGGGGCCCTCCGCCGCGCCGCCGAAAGCGGCCAGCCGATCCTGCGCAAGATCGTCGAACCGAGCTCCAACTTCGCCGGGTTCTGGCGCGGTCTCGAGGCCCTCTCGGCGACTGTCGCGCCGGTGGCCGAAACCCAGGCGACGATGTTCCGCGCGCTCGATGCGACCTTCGCCGCCTTCGCCCGTGTCTCCCGCCCTTACATCCAGGAAACGATCGAAAAAAGCCCGCCGACCCTGGACGAGGTCAACGCGGATCTACCGGCAATTCGCCCCTTCCTCGAGGACTCCGCTCGCTTCTTCACTGCCCTGCGCCCGGGCGTCAAAGCCTTGGCCGAGACTTCGCCGATCATCGCCGAATCGCTCCACGCCGGGATCCCAGTCCTCAACGCTTCGCCGGTTCTAAACAACCAGCTGCAACCAACGGCGGAAGCGCTGGTCGACTTCCAGGAAGCGCCAGGGGTCTTCAACGGGCTTGACCTCTTGATCGACACGAATCGGGTTCTGAAGCCCTCGCTTAGTTACATCACTCCAAGTCAGACGGTTTGCCATTACTGGTCGCTCACCTTCCAGTACCTGGCGAACGCCAATAGCCAAGGCAACAGCGACGGCAACTGGCTTCAGTTCCTTTCCTTTGCCCCTCCCGAAGGGCCCAACAGCGAGAGCACCTTCGCCAGCTCTCCCGCGAACGATCCTGATCCGGCGAAAAAAGCGAACCATCTCCACTACAACCCCCTTCCCAAAACCGCTGCTCCTGGTCAGGAAAAGGTGTGCGAAGCCGGCAACGAGAAATACGCCCGCGGTGAAACGGTCATCGGGAACGCTCCGCAGCTTTGGGGAACGACCACGCGAGGGGGTGTACAGAAGTGAGCCGCCTTCCCGAGCGCGACCGCCGCGCAGCAGCCGCCGGTACTGGCCGCATCAAGTGGCGGCCTAGCAACGCCACGATCGCGATCATCTTCATCCTCATCTTCACGATCGGGCCCTACCTCGCCTTCACCAAACACGTGCCCTTCACCGGCTACGGCTACGAACTGAACGCGACCTTCTCGAACTCGGCCAACATCGCCAAGAACTCGCCGATCCGGATCGCCGGCGTCGACGTCGGCAAAGTAATCGCCACCGAGCGCGACGGCAACAACACCAAGGTCACCTTCACCGTCGACGACTCCGGCCAACCGATCCACGACGATGCCTTCGCCGCGATCCGCCCGCGGATCTTCCTCGAGGGCAACTTCTTCATCGAACTCGATCCGGGCAGTCCGAGCGCGCCGGATATGGACAGCGGCGGCACGATCCCGGTCAGCCGCACCTCGACCGCGGTGCAGATCGACGAAGTGCTCTCCGCTCTGCAGACTCCCGTCCGGGCGGACCTCGGTCGCCTGCTCGAGGGCTATAGGAAAGGCCTGAACTACGAGCCGACTCCCGAAGAAGACGTGACGCAGCTGCCGGAGGTCAAAGGCCGCACCGGTGCCCAGGCGCTGAACGGTGCCCTGCAGTACGGCGGTGATGCCGGTCGCTACAGCGCCCAGGTGACGAATGCGCTGCTCGGCACGCAGCAGCGTGACCTCTCACGCCTCGTCTCCAGCGCCGGCCAAGCCTTTGGAGCCTTCGCCAGCCGCCAACGCGACCTTCAAGGGTTGATCGAGAATTTCGACATCTTCACCGGCGCCCTTGCCAACCAGTCGACCAACCTCTCGGCGACGATCCGCCTGCTGGCGCCCACCCTCAAGGTCACCCAGGCTTCCCTGGTCAGCCTCAACCGCACGCTGCCGCCGCTGCGGACCTACGCGATCGAGTTCCGGCCGGCCGTTGCCGAGCTTCCAGATCTGATTGAAGCGTCGAAACCGTTCCTCGCCCAGGTGCGCCCGCTCCTCTCCGGCCGCGAGGCGGGAGGGGCAGTCAAGCTGCTGCGCGAATCAACCCCCGCTCTCGCCGGCGCCGCCCAGGCGAGTAAGAAGGTCACCCTGCCGCAGCTGAACCGACTCAGCCTCTGCACCACGAAGGTGATGGTTCCGACTGGAGACCAGGTCATCAACGATCAATTCAGCACGGGGCAGCCGAATTACCGAGAGTTTCTCTACACCTTGGTCAACCTCGCTGGTATGGCGCAGAACTTTGATGGCAACGGCCCCTACGCCCGCGCACAGGCGGGAGGCGGGCCCGTCCTGGTCGGCGAAGCGAATCCCTTTGGCAACAAAGCAACGTTGAGCGACCAGCGCAACTACGCCCACACCATCGAAGATCCGAAGGGCACCCAGCCTCAGCTAACGAAGCGGCCTCCCCTCAAGCCCGGGGTCCTGTGTTACACCAACCCGGTTCCTGACGTGAACGGCCCGCAGGGCCAAGTTGGCCCGCCCTCCCCGTCCGTCGCGGGGGTGAACCCATGAGCGCCCCGGAACAGAAAGTCAGCCGCTTCACCCACTTCCGCGCCTGGCTCAGTCGCCAGGTGCGCGGCCGCCGCAAGGACACGATCGCGATCTTCGTCCTCGTGATCGCCGGCATCGTGATGATGCTCGGGATCTTCGTGCAGCAGAAAGCTTCGCTGCCTGCCTGGCTACCAGTGGTGGGTGAAGAATTCGAACACATCACCGCCGAGTTCTCCACCGCCCAGGCGGTTACCCCGGGCCAGGGCCAGGCCGTCGACATCGCCGGTATCCAGATCGGCAAGGTCGCCTCGGTGGATCTCGAAAACGGCCACGCGGTCGTCGGCATGGACATCGAGCCGAAGTACATGGACCTGATCCACCCCGATGCCAGCTTCCTGCTGCGGCCGAAAACGAACCTCAACGACATGATCGTCGAGATCGAACCGGGCACGGCTAAGGGCGAGGTCGAAGACGGCGATCACTTCACGCTCACCCAGACCGAACCGAACACCAACCTCGACGCTTTCTTTTCCACCCTCGACGCCGACACGCGCCAGTACATCCAGCTGCTGGTTGCCGGCGGGGCCCAGGGGCTTGGTGGCCGAGGGAAACAGCTCTCAAACGCCCTGCGCCGCTTCCAGCCCTTCGTCCACTACACCGCCAAGCTCAATAAAGCGGTCGCTCAGCGCCACGTCGAGATCTCGCGGGTCATTCACAACTTCAACCTCCTGACTACCGAGCTTGCCAGACGCGATTCAGCCGTCAAGCGCTTCGTCTCCTCCTCCAAGGCAGCCCTCGGGAACTTCGCCAACCAGCAGGAGTCGGTCCAGGCCGCGTTCGAGGAGTTCCCGGCAGCACTCGAAGCGGCGAACGCCGGGCTGGCAAGCAGCAACCGCTTCTCGCGGGCGGCATATCCGACCTTGATCAAGCTGATCCCGCAGGCACAGGCGCTGACCCCCGCATTCAAGGCAACCGAAAAGCTGTTCAAGGAAACCACGGCGCCTATCCGGGATCAGATCCGACCGTTCGCCCGGGAAATTCGCCCGGTCCTCGAGCACGGGAACGAAGCGGCGCGACCCTTCGAGAAGACCGTCCGCAACTTTGGCAACTCGCTAGGAGGATTCAACTCATTCCTCAACGAGCTCAGCTATAAGCCAGAGGGTTCTCGCCAGAGCTATCTCTTCTACCTGCCTTGGCTCAACCACAACTTCAACGGGGCGTTCAACTTAGAGGATGCGGGCGGACCAGTCCTGCGAGGTCTAGTTCTCATTTCCTGCACCGGAGCCGACCTTGGTTACCAGTTTGCGGAAGGTGAATCGACCAAAGACAAGGCATACCTGCAGACCCTGCTGGAAACCATCCAGGTGCCCCGTAAACAGGAAATTCCAGTGCCGTTCAAAACCGACGAACCTGGAAACACTTGCGAAGAAAAGCGGGTCGGGGAATGAGTAAGCGGGCCCCGAGCACCACCCAGTTGCTCGTTATCACCGGCTTCGCGCTGTCCTGCTTTGGCATCTTGCTCTTCCTCTGGGTCACCTTCGGTGGTCCAACCCCGTTCCGAGCGAAAACGTACGAGGTAAAAATTCCGTTCACCGAGGCGACGCAGCTTGCTGAACAGTCAGATGTCCGCATCTCGGGAGTAAACGTCGGCAAAGTCCAGACGATCGAGTTGGCGCCGAATGGAAAGCAGGCCTGGGCCACCGCAGCGATCGATGACCAATATGCGCCCCTGCCCGAGTCGACCCGGGCGATCCTGCGCACCAAAACCCTCCTCGGCGAGACCTACATTGAACTCACGCCTGGCTCCAGAGAGGGCCCCGAGATGGAGGATGGCGGAGTTCTTCCAGAGGCCAACGTCGCACAGTCCGTTCAGCTCGACGAGATCTTCCAGACCTTCAACGCCCAGACCCGCGCCGCCTTCCAGGAATGGATGCAGGAAGCCGCCGTCGCAATCAACGGCCAGGGACAGAACCTCTCCTACGCGCTCGGCGGGCTTGAACCTACCTTCACCGAATTCGACAAACTCTTCCGTGTCCTCGACAGCCAGCGTCTCGCCGTCGGTCAGCTCTTCCGCAACGGCGCGACCACCTTCCAGTCGCTTCGCGGCCGCAATGGAGAGCTCGCGAGCTTGATCCAGAGCTCCAATGCCGTCTTCCAGACCACCGCCCGCCGCAACCGCGACATCGAAGCCCTATTCCGCGCCTTCCCCACCTTCCTCGACGAGTCGCGTGTCACGTTCAGCCGCCTCAAAGACTTTTCCCTCAACGCCGATCCTCTGATGCGCCAGCTGGTGCCGGCGGCCGAAGAACTCTCTCCGACGCTGATCGCCCTTTCAAAGCTTGCGCCGGAATCGAAGGGGTTCTTCGAAGGACTCGGGCCGGTGATCAAGCGTGCTCCCACTGGATTCTCCGCGCTTCGAACGATCTTCAGGGATGAATTCCCTCCCTTGCTGCGGGCGGTGGATCCGTTCCTGAGGAATCTGAATCCGATCTTGGTAGGGCTTAAGTTCTACAGGGCCGATCTGAGCGCTTTCTTTGCCAATGTGGCGGCTGCACTGAGTGGAGAATTGCCGGGCGAAGGAGAAGGCCCCCAACCGCATTACCTCAGGGTGGTCGGGCCGCTGAATCCGGAAGTCGTCTCAACCTATCCACGTCGCCTGACGATCAATCGGAACAGTCCATATAGCCCGCCGAAATGGGCAGAAGGACTCACCAGTGGACTTCCATCGTTCGACACCCGGCAGTGCGCCTCCGGAATTGTCGCCGTGCTCGACCCCAACACTCCAAATGAACCAGCCTTCCAGGAACGCGCAACGGAGACCCGTGACTTCGAAGACCCAAGCAAAATCAAACGAACGCGCGAGGAAAACGCCAAACTCCTCTTCGAAAGGATTCAGCGCTACGCCTTTGCCGGCCAGACCAGCACCTCCGGCATAGCCGCCCCGCCCTGCAAGCAGCAGGAGCCATTCAAGCCGATCTACGGCAGCGGGCCGGCGACGCAGTACCAGCACACGTTCGAACAGCCGTAGACACCGATGACGGGGCGTTCAAGAGCCGAGGTGCAGCTGCTCAAGCATGATCGGATAATCGCTAGTAGCAGCTGCAACATTATTTGTCACTACCAATGACCGGGTGCGCTTACCAATATGCGCAGTTAGTCGGCTGACCCCGTCAGGGACAAGAGCCATCACTAAGAAGTTGTGAGGACGGCGAGCACCCCTTGAGGGCGGTGAGAAAACACCCAGGGTTAACCCTTCTGACTTCGCCCTATTAATGGCGGCGCATGCCACCGCTCCTCCAGCTTGGGCAAGGCAGACATTCCTTCCATCTATGAACGCCCAGAGACCTCCCTCGGACGTGGGTTCGTACTGGACATTGGTTGGGAGGAAGCGTCCCACGTCCTGCCTAACCAGGCGGGCGAGGTGACGGCGCGTAACAGTCGGAAGCATCTCGTGTCGACTGCGGAACAGCTTGAAGCTATGTTCAACCGTCTGCATTGGAGTAGGGTGTGCCGCGGACCTAGATTGTTTGATCTGGGAGCCACACCCGCAAGCTGCGGCGGCAACTAAGAGAGCCGCGACTATACCTCTAGGTGCATTCAAGGGGGTGTGGACCTTTCGTCCACACCCCCTCTCGCCTAGGGCGCGAATGACACACCATGAACGGTATTGCTGCTCCCGGCATTATTGTCGATGGTTGGATACCAGGTGAAGGTTTCGAACGTAGGACTGTAGACGCCCGCGCCTGCGCCGCTAGAACACCTTCTGAGTGACGGGAAATTCTGGACTCCCACGCAGACTGAGTGCTGATCCCCCCAGCCATAAACCTGGTTCATCTTCCTGAGCCCTCCAGTGCAGCTACCGTAACCACCTAGGGTTACCGGGTTGCAGTAATTGCTCCAGCTAGCCTCGGCCTGATCTGCCTCCGCCGAAGCAATAAATAGAACCGACAGGCAGGCCAGAGCAGCCAGTACCGCCTTGGATTTCGTCAAAACGTGGGACATAACTCTCCCTCTAAACAGGCGCCAAACCCTTGCATTCGGCGCGGGCGGAAAGTGTCGTACAGGTCGCAAGCCGGGCAAACTGCAATTTGCCTAAAAACGGCTACGTCAGTTTGCCATTAGCAAAAGCGAACTATGGAACGTGCTGAAGCCGCTCTAGGCGCAGTGCGGCATGTAACAGATCTCCGCACTCGTTGACCGGCTTATGAAGGCGCTCTTCTGCGACGTTCAAATGATTGTCGACCGTCTGGCGGGACACCCCGAGGACAACAGCTGCGGAACTACTGTTTCGGTCAGCGTTGAAATACGCCAGTAACGTCCTACGCAGGTCTACTCCTCGACGGCCAACTGGCTCCAGCGGTCGAAGGTACAGATCCCTCATGGAATCGAGAAGGAGAGGATCGCTGCTGGTGCTTGCGAGTAGAGCAACATCCCTGTATTGCGTCGCGCCTGCTGACGAAATGGCAGCGATGCGGCTGGCTGCTTTGGCTTGGGCATGGCTTCGGCGCCAGCCGCTGGGAGCCTCTGCGGGCTCGCCTACCCCTAGCGGGAGGGAAGCCGGCCAGTGGGCCCTAAGCCAGCTCGAGAGCTCTTTGGGATCAGCAGGCCTGCTCGTTCCTATCCATGCCCAGGTCTCCATGGTGGATATGCGTACTGACAACGTGTGGCCCCCAAGCTTCATTGCTAGCTGGCGGACATGAGGCTTGGCATCCGGGGAAGGCGCGACGAGCCCAATGTGGTGCAACTCCAGGTCGTAGTCGAGGAGGGACGTATCAACAGACTCGCAGGCCAGGAGCCGTCGGACTCGCTGAACCAGCCGCGAATCCGGCGAGGTCGAGGCCGCTTCCACCTCCCGCCTGTACTCCTCTGTGGCAGCGGCGAGGATGCGGTCGAAGGCCTCGTCGTGAGTTGCAGACACGTGTTGGATGAAACCGAGCTCCTGGAGGCCGATTTGCTTGGCCTCCTCCAGTAGGAAGTGGTTGAGCAGCGTGCGAGCGGCGAAGTAGCGGCGCTGGACTTCCTCGATGGCGATGCCATGACGGGCCGCGAGCCGGGCTTGCCCGACGAGCGGAAGGGGGGTCCGACGTGCACCTGCCTCGCCCAGCGCCAGAACTTCGATTCCGTAGTCGACCCCGGAGGACACAGCTTCGCGCAATCCGTGCAGGTATTCAGCGTCCCGGACCGGCGCGGCACTTTCCATCGCGTGCAGGCGATCGAGGATGGCTTCCTGCATCTCGGCGTGTCGAGACCGAAGGCCGTCGGCCAGCAAAACTCGCGCCTGCCCCCGCGAGGCGCTACTAGATGAGGAGCTGCTCGTGATGGCTCACATACTAGTAAGGAGTACTAAAAGAAGCTGAGTAAATTAAAAAAGGTCAATCCAGCAATCCAAGAGGCCTGGGTGGTGAAGAGACCGGCATGAGCAACTCTCTGTACCTCAGCTCAAAGTTCGTCGCGTGCTGCTTTGAGGCTCTTAATGTCGAGCTCGTCCTGGGGGCGGCCGGCACCCCTCTTCATTGACAGCAGGTCCTCGTAGCCGCAGAAGAGGCAGTCGTAGCCAAGGAAATTCCTCCGCTCGGCATGGCGGGAGAGCTCTTTCCAGCCGCCTTCGTCCCTCCGAGCCCCTTGATGTGCTGCATCACGTCGAGTCGCCCGTGTTTGGTGCGGAGGGTCCAGTTGGAGTAGCGCTTATCGAGACTCCTCCACTTCCCAGTTCGAGAAGTTGACGACGTCGGGTTCGATCGCCTCTTTGACTCGCAGCAGCGCCTCCTGGGAGGAGCCGGCGTTGAGGCTGACGGTGTAGATCGGGCGGCCGGTGCGGGCAGTGCCGGTCTCCGGGTTGCCGGTGATCATCGAGGGGCGGCTGCCCTCGAGGCGAATTTCGGCAGCGGTGAGCCGCTCGCGCTCATGACCGGTGAGCATGCCCTTGAAGCGAACTTGGAAGTGGGGCATCGGCTCACCCTAGCGCCGGACAGGGTGAGCTGGCCGCCCGTTCTAAGTGTTCTTGAGGTCGACCCGGCAGCTATCAATTCGCGACACGTAGGAGCCGGGGCGCGACCAGAGAAAATGGCCAGAGCGGGGTGTGTTTGTCCTCGCTCCGGCCACCGAGGGCTCGATTCAGCCCCCCTTGTTGATGGACGCGGCCGGGTAGACCGGGTCGCTGCCGATGATCGTCATCCGAGTTCACCCCCTTCCCGTTGCCTCGGGGAACCCGGCCTTTAATAGAACTAGCTCCACTAGGAAGCGCTCTGCATGGAAGACCTGAGTCCGATCCGGTTCCTGCGCCGGGGGTTGTTGCCACCCGGATTCGACTTCGAAGGCGACGAGAAAAACGCCCTTTCTCATGTCGCCTACCACTTCAAGAAGCTCGTTGAGGCCGACTGCGTGATCCTGGTTGACACGATCCCGGGACGCGGCGCCAGCGAACACGTCTATCGGAGCAAAGCGCTCGCGCTTCATACCGACGCGGACTTCGCGGCCCTGGACCTGGAGCTTCGTCGCCAGATCTCGCGCTCGACTCTGCAGATGCTGGTGGCCCGAGCCGAGGGCGCGATCTACCAGGGGACCTTTGACAAGCGCACCGACCGCCACCTGAGTTGGGTTCCGCTTGAATTGATCGTTGCTAGGCCGCCGCTATGGCCGCTCGTAGCGCAGGATCGCG
>Ga0209152_10000893_pt1 | contig 12506 bp, 13 predicted proteins | sample GraSoiAngelo_107_FD_185873 | JGI IMG/M metagenome (GOLD analysis project Ga0209152, IMG submission 185873) | Grasslands soil microbial communities from the Angelo Coastal Reserve, California, USA - 14_0903_09_30cm (SPAdes) (version 2) | ecosystem: Environmental > Terrestrial > Soil > Grasslands...
AAACGCCGTCGGTGCAATAGACACCACTCTCACACCAGGCGAGATAGTCGTACCCTCAGACCTGATCGATTTTACGAAATCTCGACGAGGAACCTTCTACGACGACTCCCCGGTCACACATGTCGACGTATCCGAACCATACTGCCCAACTCTGAGAAACGCGATAACCAGCGCCGGCTCTGACAGCAAGAAAACCATTCGAAACGACATCGTAATGGCCGCCACCGAAGGCCCAAGATACGAGACACCAGCGGAGATACGCATGCTCAAGACACTCGGCGGCGCGATCGTGGGAATGACAGGCGCCCCAGAAGCCTTCCTCGCCAGAGAGCTCCAGATATGCTATGCATCAATCAGCTTCGTCTCTAACATGGCAGCCGGCCTCCAGAGAACACTCTCAGCAAGAGAGGTGGAAGAGAAGGGAAAAGAGACCAGCCAGATCCTGAACAAGATTCTCATAGAAGCTATAGGCAAGATACCTGACACGAGAGACGGCTGCTCCTGCGCAAGAGCGCTCGCCCAAGCCCAACTCAACAAACCGGAGGTCAAAGAACAAACGTGTTAGACAGCCTACTCAGAATAGCAGGAGTATACACCGCCTATGAAAAATGGCTCACCGAGCAGGTCAAGGGAAAACCGCTACCTGAACATATTGGAATAATACTAGACGGTAACAGAAGATGGGCCGTGGAAAAAGCTCTCCGGCCCAACGACGGACACACTATTGGCGCGAAGGTTGGAGAAGAAGTGCTGGACTGGTGCCTCGAATACGGAATCAAGACCCTAACCCTCTACACGTTCTCAACCGAAAACTTCGACCGGCCCGCCGAAGAAGTAAACGCCGTCCTCAAACTCGTCGAGGAAGAAGCCCGAAAACTTGGGAGAGACAATCGTCTCCACACACAAAAGGTCAGGGTCAAAGCCCTCGGCAGAACAGACCTCCTCCCAGAAAGCCTCCAAGACGCGCTGAAGAAACTTGAAGACGACACGAGCGAGTACACAGGACACTTCCTAAACATCGCAATCGCATACACAGGACGAGCGGAAATCGTCGACGCCACCAAAAAGATCGTTGACGATGTCTACCAAGGAAACCTGAGACCCCAAGACATCGATGAGGGAATATTCCACAAATACCTCTACACCGCACACCTCCCCAACCCAAACCCGGACCTGGTTATACGGACGTCAGGCGAAGAGCGCCTAAGCGGCTTCCTCCTATGGCAATCCGCATACAGCGAACTGGTCTTCGTAGACGTTTATTGGCCCGAGTTTCGAAGAATCGATTTCTTAAGGGCCATCAGACTCTACCAGAGGCGCTACAGAAGATACGGCCGATGAGAACACGTCCCACCTGCGAGTGAGAGTCCAGGGCCCCAGCCTTGGTGTTCATCAAGAGAATCGACATCCGAGGATTCAAGACCTTCAACAAGAAGGTCTCCATCAACCTCGGAACAGGATTCACAGTCATAACCGGACCCAACGGATCGGGCAAGTCCAATATCCTGGACAGTCTCAAGTTCGCGCTCGGTGAGCTAAGCCCCAGAGAACTCCGAGGCAGAAGCCTATCCGACCTAGTCCACAAGTCACAGGGCGAAGGAGCACGATCCGCTTACGTGGCAGTGCAGTTCGACAACAGTGACCGAAAGCTGCCCGTAGATTCTGACCTCGTAACTATATCCAGAGAGTTCTCGAAAGGCGGAGAAGGGATCTACCGCCTTAACGGACGACGCCTCTCCAGAAAACAAGTCCAGGACATAATGAGCTCAGCCGACATCCAAGTCACCGGCTTCAACCTTATTTCACAACACGCCATCACTCGCCTCGCGGAGATCAGTACAGAAGAACGAAGAAGGATTCTTGAAAGCCTAATCGGAATCGGAACCTTCGAGACAAAGAAGGCCGAGGCAAGAGTGCAATTACAAGAGGCCGATCTGAACCTCAAAGTCGCCGCTGCGAGAGTTGATGAGGTGAGACAGAGAATAGAACAGCTGGAACGAGAAAGAAACGACCTTCTCAGGTTCAATCTTCTCAAGACCGAGATAAACAGCCAGCAAGCGCGCATCCTCTCCGCCCAGATCCTTGCACTCGAAAACCGGCATCAGGAAATGTCACAGACCCTCGAGCAGGAACAGGTCAAGCTCTCTCAGGTGAGACACGAAAGAGAAGACCTAACTCAACAGCGAGCAAAGATCGAACAAGACCGACGAAGCTTCGAAGAGAAAATAGTCACCCAGGGAAACCAAGAACTCTTCGATCTCGAAAGACTTATCGCAGAAGCCAGCAAGGGCATCGTCGAAGCAAAATCCGCCGCGGAAACAACGAAGAACCTGGTCACAACCCGCGCAAGACAGCGCGAAGCCTTCACAAAACAGGCGGAAGAGATGGAAACCTCAGTCAAACCACTTGCCAGCTCGATCAAAAGTCTCCATTCACACAAGAAAATCCTAGAGGACAAGCTAGAGGATTCCACATCCAAGGTCGAAAAAATCGGCCAAAAGCTTACCGACACCCGATCGTCTCTCAACCTCGACGCCAAGAAACTGCGTGAAGTCCAGGACGAGATCGACGGCCTGGGAAAGGAACTTTCAAACCTAACCGCTCAAAGCAAGGGCAGTTCGACAAAACTCGACCTAACCGCCAGCCATCTGCAAACCCTCGAAGCCCGCCAGAAAGAGTTCGCCCAGCTCTCAGAAGAGCTGAAGAATAGAATCCGCGAAATGGAGAAACTTCAGAAGGAAGAGGAAAAACGGCTCGAATCAATCGAGCAGAAAACAAAAGAATACAGTGAACTCAAGGACCAGCGCAGAAAAGAGATCGACGAAGCCCTCGACGTCGCAAAGAAGGCAAGAGTCACCGTGGTGGAATTCAACACACAAATGATCCTAGCGGACAGCATGGGAGCAGAAGACAAAGCTATCGAGAAGATCGAAGAGATGGCTGATGAAGGCGCTCTGAAAGGCGTCTACGGCCGTCTAGAAGATCTCGTCAAGTTTCCCGAAGAATACCGTAAGGCAATACAGGCAGCCAGCGCCGGCTGGATGAAAGCCCTAGTTGTGAAAAACCTCGAGGTAGCAATCCGGTGCGTCGAAAGCCTGAAACGTACTAAGCTTGGACGCGTCAAGATCGTTCCGATAGAAGATCTTGAACTCTCGGATCTGGAGCCCGACGCTGGCAACGTCTCCGGAATAATTGGTCCGCTTTCGAAGGTAATACGGTCCGACAAGTCAGTTGCCCCCGCTGTCAAATTCGTCTTCGGCGATACTGTACTCGCCACGACGCAAAGAGCAGCGTTCCTGACAGCATCCAAGGGACAAAGATGCGTCGTAACCAGCGGAGACCTTTACGAGCCAGGAGGAGGCCTCGAGAGCGGCTACTATAGAGCCCCGCTCGAGATCTCAAACCTAGTTCCCCGATCCACTGCACTTGAAAGCCTCGAGAAAACAGTGAAATCGCTGGAGACCGTTGTGCAACGCTCACGGTCCGACGTTGACCGTATCGAGATTGAGCTAAACGAGCTGTTGGAAGACCGAGTATCCGCGAGCAAGACCCGAGAGGCCTTGGCAAGGGACGTAGAACTTGCCAAGAAGAGTTTCGAGAGAACAAGAACATTCTTGCAACAGACGACCCGGCGAATTGACAGCCTCCAGAACTCCATGGCGAAAGAACAAGTCTTGTTGAAGGAGACCGCGGAGAAACAAGCGGAGATGAAGAGGCGGCTCGCGGTCATAGAAGAGGAAAGAACGAGGCTGAGGATTGATTCCAGAAGGTCAGCGCTCTCTCAACTCGAAACGGAGCGAGACCAAGCCACCACCGAGAACCAACTCATTCTCCGAGAGAAGCTCGAGCTAGAAACACGTCTCTCCTCCCAACAGTCTACTCTCGAGACCCTGAGGCCGGGAATCGACCAGATCCGAATACAACTGCGCTCGCTTGACTCTGAGATTCATCGCGAAGAGGCCCGAGCCAAAGAAGCGCGCGAACGACTCGAAACATTGGAGAAAGAGATGAAAAAGTTCAACGAGGAAAAGCAGCGGCTGGTCCGAAATTTGGACAGCGTTGGGGATGAGAGGAAGAAGTACGAAGAACAGTTTGTGGAAGTCGAAAAAGCAACTCGGAAACTTCTGCAAATGATGGATCCACTCAATGCAAGCGTGACCGATCTAAAGGCGGGCCTAAGGGAAGTCGACGCTCAACTAACAATCTTCAAAGGACAACTTAGAGGCCTTGGATTCGAGACGCCGCTCGAGACTCACCCGGATCTCATCAAGGAGGCTGAAGATATGAAACGCGTCCTCGAACAGGAACGGGACGAGATAGGTGCTATCAACCAGCTCGCTGCCCAACAATACGAATCACAGAAAGAAGGATACAAACATCTCTCAGTTAGGATCGGAGAACTCGAAAGAGAGAAGCTGGCTATCCTCGACTTCATGAACGAGCTCGAGAGGAAGAAGCTTGACACGTTCATGAGCGCATACCACAAGGTCAACGAGACATTCCAGAGCATTTTTCGCGAGATGACTGGTGAGGGAAACGGAAGAATGGTCCTGGACAATCCTGAAAACCCGTTTGAAGGCGGACTCGACGTCCTGCTTCAGTTCCCCGGAAAAACAGAGCTTACGATTGGGAGCGCGAGTGGAGGAGAGAAGTCTGTCTCAACGGTCTGCTACCTTCTAGCACTCCAACAAATCCATCCCATGCCATTCTACGTAATGGACGAGATTGACGCACACTTGGATGTGCTAAACGCAAAACGCCTAGCGACCCTCCTTCGGACGAGGAGTATCATGTCCCAGTTCATAGTAATCTCGCTCAAGGATACGACAATATCGAGGGCGGAGAGGGTGTTCGGAGTCTTCATCGACAAGGGCAGCAGTCAGATCGTGTCCCTGCCCTCGAGGGAGGAGAACAATTGACGCTTCACGAAGAGGCGTACTGGCTGAAGGCACCATATGCCGTTCTCTTCGACCTCATCCATCTTCACCGCGTCAAACCGTGGGACGTAAACCTCGCAAACATACTGGAGGAGCTTCTTCATGAGATGAGGGGTCGAGGGTTCATCGACTTCTCCGTTTCTGGGACAGCCCTTCTCTCTTCAGCAATCCTTCTGCGCATGAAATCAGAACTAATCCTCAAGATGGAGGAACCGCCGAAGCCCCCCCTCGAAAGGCCGACAGACTTCGTTCCCCCTCCCCTATCCTTTCCCTTACGCTACGAGTCGACAACCACATCTGTTGAGGAAGTCATCAAAGGATTACTGGAGGTGTTGACGGCGGAGAGAATGCTCCCGGCAAACGCACAGATGGTTCTCAGGACGCCCGAGGTGTTTGAACAAGTCGACGATTTCCTCGTCAAGATTGAAGAGAATATCAAAGCGTTTCTCCAGAGACTAGTAGCAAAAGCTGGATCCGCGCGAACAAAATTGTCCTTCCTAACCCTCCTTGGAAAGGGAGACCCTCTCGAAGCGGTCAGAATGTTCATCATGCTGCTATTCTTGGCAGTAGAAGGAAGAGTGGGCCTCGCCCAGCCTTTAGAGTTCGGTGATATCGAAATCGAGCTGAGAGACGACGGAAACACAAGTTTCGACTAACACAGCTCAGCAGAAAACTGCTGACCTACAGCAGCAGCTCTGCGAGGCTGCACTGTACGTATCCGGAAGACCACTAGACCTGAAGATGATCGGGTCTGTCGTAGGCGCTAGATCAGAGGACAAGATACGCGGAATCGCAACGGCGGTTTCTGAACGTTACAAAACCGCCAGTAGTCCGATTCAAGTCGTGGAACTTCCCGACGGACGCTTTGTCATGCAGCTAAAGGCAGAATTCGCTAAGCACGTTCGAAAACTGGCGAACAGACCGCTTCTAACACCAGGACCCCTTCGGACGTTATCATTCATAGCTCTGAAGCAGCCCGTAACCCAGTCCTACGTGGTACGGGTTCGCGGTAAACTGGCCTACGGCCATGTGAAACAGCTGAAGGACATGGACCTGATTAATGACGAGAGGATCGGAAGAACCAGAATGCTAAGGACGACTACAACGTTCGCAGACTACTTCAATCTCAACCATGACCCATCACTCATGAAAAAAGAACTGAAGAAAGTACTCCAGCTTGGGGAAGACGCTCCACTACCGGTCGAGACAGCCAAGCAAGACAGTTAACACTCTGATTCTTGCACTGATCGTTCGAAGAACTCTAGACAACGGGATATGTTTTCACAGGAGAGGTGGCTAGCGGAGCCAGTGTCGGGCCTGCTATCCCAATTATCTCCAGCAGATGGCGATAAGTGGGAATCGGATTTCGTTGTCGGAACAGGTATGAGAAGTGAATACCATTCGCTTCTCCACGTAGGGCCTCGTAGGCATCAGCGGCAACAGCGAGACTTCCTCCAGTCGGATCCTCCAGAAGTTTTCTCCTGACCTGAGCCGGGACGGGTATGTCGAATTTCTGGCTCACAAACAACACATTGTCTAGGTTGAGCGGAATAGAGACTTGAATGAAGAGTGGCACGTCTAACCCTGCTTCCAGTAGGGAATCCCTGTGGTCAAGTACACTCTCCGAGTCGAAGGCGACGTTTGTGACAATAAAGTCCGCGCCCGCGTCTACTCGTGATATCGTTCGGGAGATTTCGCCTTCCCTGTTGTCAGCGTGTTGGTTTGTCACTGCCCCAATGCATGGGTCGTTTCCGTCGTTTAGGGAGGAGACCTCCCGAATTAGCTCGTTCGTTTTGGTGAACTCATAGGTCCCGGGACGAGGCTCTGGATAAGGGTCCCCGTAGACTATCAGTACGTTCTCAAGCCCTTGTTCCACTTGGTTCGAGACAGTTGACAAGTCCAGCCTGCTGCAATCACGACATGTTAGCGAGGGAACAGCGGTTATCCCAGCCTTATTGATGATAGATGCGGAAGCAAGACTTCGGCGTTGGGGCGTTATCGCGAAAGACTTTGGATAACTTGGGTCATTATGGCCATTCCGCAAGGCCGGAACGGTGATAGCGTCAACTCTTCCCCTAAGGAGAGCCAAATCGCTAGTAACCACTCTGTCCGGAATAAGTTCAACCGTAACGAGGTTATGACGCCTCGCCCGATCACCTAGTCTCACTGGTATGTCTCCCTTGCCAGTTCGGCTCCATGCGTGACGTTTGCGAGCTTCGCGAAGGCCACATCCCAAGTTCTGGTCCGAAGTCCACAGTCTGGGTTCGCCCAGATTTTCGCCGGATCCCCTACAATCCTGGTAGCGAACAGAAGACGGTCCCGCACTAGCTCCGGAGACTCGATAAAGTCTCGTCCCACGGATTTTCCTGCACCGGAGGACACGTTTCCTGTGAAATCGTGTACGTGGGCGACACCGAGCCCGAATTCTCCGCTGAAACCAGCATCGACGAAATGTTTGAGGTCGCCGTAGCCTTCCCGCGAGTCCTTGTCGACTCCAAGACGCGAAGTGTCTCGGTTGGCGAACTCCAACGCGAGCTGGTCGCACTTGTCTAGCTTCGGCGCGTATTCCGAGAGCACTTTGTATCCTATCTCGGATGGGTAGCACGTGTGGTCACTGAATTTGCAGTTGAACCCTTTGACCGTTTCATTCCACGCCTCAACGAAAAGCTCCATTTCCTGAGGTTCTGGATGAGTAGTCACCGCCGGCTCATCTATCTGTATCCAAGAGGCTCCCGCATCAACTAGGTCTCGGATCTCGGGTCGTATGACTTGCTCCACGATATCGAGGAGGAATTCACGCTTTGCCTCGATCCTCCTTGTCTTGGGAGAGGAGGCGTGTTGCTTCTGGATGTAGTACCCGCTAAAGGACCAGTCTACTAGTGTGTACGGTCCGGTAATCGGCACCTTCACGTCCCGGTGGGCGTATTTCTTGACATCAAGAAATTCAGGCACGTAGATAGGATGTTTTCTAGAGATCTTAGACTCTGCAACTCCCTTGTTGAAGTACTTGTTGTCAAAGGAGTGGACGTGGCCGAGGAGGTTCATTCCCTGTACGGCCTTGATTACGTGCTCGTACATTTCGACTCGTTGCTGTTCTCCCCCGACACCTTCGTTGTCTACACCCGCGATTTCGAAGAGGCGCAGCCCATACAAGGTGGAGAGTTCAAGAATCGCTTTGACCCGCATCTTGTCGTCACCGGTCTTGAAAATGCTCTTTGCTCGGTCATGGAAGTCCTGAATTCCCAGCTTCGTAGCCCATTCTTCAGCCTCGGAGAGGTCCTGCGAAGAGAGTTGTTGTCGCAACCCCTTCGTTCTCCACTTGGGCTTTGCGAGACTCCCTATCTCTTGAACGGGGAAGAGCTTCGGCATCTATCGGCTCTCCTCGAACAGTTCCGATGCCTTAGACAGCGCCTCCAACTTTTGGTTCGCGATCCCTTGAGGCACAAATTTCAGGTCTGAATTGGAAGCAAAAACCAGGTCGCGGGCATCTACTTTCTCGGAGAATTTCCTCGCCGTGGCAGCGATCCAATTCGGATTTTCAACGAAGGATTCACGTGAGTCGACAACTCCCAACACGAGTGCCTTCGAAGTCTTTTCCTGTTCGCTGAGCGACGAAACGTCAGTTTCGAACAGGTCAATTCCAACACCGAAGACCGGCAGATCTAAAAGGTCAGGGAGTAAGGGGGCAGCGTCGCCGAAATAGGTCTGGACCAGAAAGTCTCCTGGCTTCTCTCTTACTAGGGAACGGATTGCTCCAAGGGCTTGCTCAACTTCTGAATGGTCCCTGAAGCTCTCCCTGTAGGGTTGATAGACTAAACAGGGCTCCGATAGTTGGAAGAGGGTAACGCCCTCGTTCTTGAGCCTCCGAATAATCTCGAGCTCGGCAATTGCAATGTCGAAGAGCAAATCAGCATAATTCTTGTAGTGCTTGTTTTCTGACAGTTGAGAGAATGTGTACGGTCCGGGGAGAGTGACTTTTCGACCCCTTTTCTCTGTCAAGAGTTCGGCTCGAAGAAAGTTCTTGGGGTCGATGTCGCCGGCGGAAATCTTGCCTACGATGATGGGTTTTTGGTAGAATGTATTAGTGTCAAACCATCTTGAGTATCGGGTTCCAGACTCCACTCCTTTCAGAGATCGCGTGACAGGTCTAAGTTGGTCCTGCCAGTCTAAGGAACCGTCGGAAAAGTGCTTGAAGCCAAGGCTGTCCTGAAGCTTGATGACTTCCCTTGTCTCCTGCCCAAGTTGGACTTCTACTTGGCTCCAGCTAGCTTTTGCCCGCTCATACGACCGGGTGAGTTCAATTAGCCTCTCTGACCGCGGGTGAATTCCCGCAAGCTGGATTTCCGGAGACATGTTTTCGTTGCCGTTTCGTTATTCTAATTATATAAGTTCTATCGTACTCATATTCCGTTAGGAATAGCCCTAATGTATTCCGATAGGAATAAGAGCACGGTCCAACATGTTCGGGGGCATGCTACCGTCGTTGGGGGAGATTCCGAAGAAGAGGAAAGAGCTGGGACTAACACAGTCGAGACTCGCTGTATCCGCTGGAGTAAGTCAGTCGATTATAGCAAAGATAGAAGCCGGTTCCGTGGACCCATCTTATTCTATCGTTCAGAGACTGTTCGGCGCCTTGGAAAGGGCGGGGGTCGAGAGCCCCGCGCGTCGGGTGGATGAGCTCATTAGTCGTCCCGTCGTTTCCGTGGCCAGAACACAGCTTGTACGGGATGCTGTTGACTTGATGCGACGTAGGGGCTATTCGCAGCTTCCTGTTTTCGAAAGCGGAAGATGTGTCGGAAGCATTTCGGAGAAAACGATTCTTGATCGGGCTGCTCGGGGTGAGTCCTTAGAATCTGTCCTGGGCCTCAAGGTTCGCGAGATCATGGATTCGCCATTACCAGTGGTCAACAGCGATACTCCACTCGATCTGGTTCTAGGACTTTTGCAGAGCAACTACGGCGTCCTCGTTTCGAAGGGTGAGAACCTTGTCGGCATTCTGACAAAGTCGGATATTCTGAAGACAAAGAGATAGTTCTAGTGATGAATAATATTGGAGTGCGTGTGGTATCTAGGCTGTTTCCGATGACCATTCACTAAGGTAACATCACTCCTATCCAAGAACAACTCATGCTGTGTCCTCCTGTTCGAGATACTTCCTGAGAGACAAGAATCCTTGGATGAGAGTGAATGATCACTAGGTATGGGTTGAACGAATGCTAGTCCAACTTGCAAGTCTGGATCCCATCTGGACCCTTTTCACTGTTATAGGAATACTCACCATGTTCGGACGCAAGAAGAAAGACGAGAAAGAAGGCCAGGGAACGGAAGATGCGTCCACATCAGTATCAACGTCGGCACCTACCCCTCCTGTCACGTCGACTCCGGTCCAAGCTCCTCCTATTTCATCAAGCTCACCTACTCCTCCCAGCCCTCAACCCATGAGCACCAGTTTCTATCAGCCTCCGAGAAGCTCCCCCGCTCCGACCCAGGCAGACGAGGATAGTTCTCTCAGTAGACTGCTTCAATCTCTGCTCAAAGATTTGCCACCCGATGCGAACTCGTTTGGCGGGGAGCAGCCGAGAGGGTTCGCGCTGCAGAGCAGTCCAGAATGGGTGCCACCCAGAGCAACCCCCACAAGCAGGCCGATGACGATCATTCCAGGCGGAAAGAAAGGTCCTGAGCCAGACAAGCCAAGTGTTGCACCTCCACAGCCAGCGACTCCAGTCCGCTCCATGAAAACTCCCGAATCTGTGGAGCAACCTACAAAGGAAACTGTCCAACCGAAATTCTACCCACCCTCTGCCGACAAGCCGGAGAAACCGACTCGAGAAGAGGCTCAGAAACGTCCCAGCGCTCCAAGGGTCTCTCAGAGTTTCGACCACATCTTCGAGCTTACCCAAGGAAACCTCGAATCTTCCGGTCTCGTGGTTGTGAATGGCAGTCCAGGCTCTGGGAAAACGACTTTGTGCTCCGGACTCGCGAGCAGTTTTCTGAAGCATGGAAACCCTTGCATGTTCGTTACTTACGATAAGGCGCCGGCGGCGCTCAGGGAGCAGATGAAGAAGATGGGCGCGGATCCTTCGGAGGCCGAGTCTCAATACAGGTTCTTACTGGTGGACGGGTTCTCGTCGCAGTCCGACTCGTTCAGTTTTGAGCCTTACTATGTTGAGAAGGCGTTTGACTTCGATTCGATACAGGACGCCCTCGTCAAGAATAGTTCCATGTTTATCGGCGAGAAGACCAAGATTCTGTTCGACTCCATCGATCCGGTTGTTGCGAAGGTTGCGCCCAAGGATCTTGTCAAGCGATTGAGCGAGATGCTGGACAAGCTGCGAGATTCGAGTGTGACACTGGTCCTGACGGTGGATCTCTCGAAAGCTCCTAAGGATGTGTTGAAGTGGTTGGAGGATACGGCTTCGTGCGTTATCGATCTGGACAAGGACGATTCTGATCCGAACGGGCGAGAATTGAAGGTCCGGAAGCTGAACGGGTCCGCGTCAAAGCTTGACACGGAGACTTTCGAGATAGACTCCGGGAAAGGGCTCGTTTTCGTAAAATAGCCTCGTCCTCACATGGACACAGTTTCACAGGACTAGTTACTCATCGTCTTTCGGATCCGCTTGCTGCGTTTGCGGTTGGAATGCTTCTAGGGGCACCCATCGGCTCTTCTGGGTACCTTTGACCCATGCGCCCGCTCCATCGATCCATTCTACAATACCCTCGATTGTTTCGCCGCTCATCAATGTCACCTTGACGTTGTCACCGGGCTTGGGAAGAGGCATGGAGGTGCGAAACGCATCTGGTCGGGCCATGATAAAACCCTAACTTGGGCAAGCCAGACATATTCAGGCTGAAGTTTTGTAGACGGTCACGTCTAAGCACGTTGTTGCCGGTTCCTTTCTTCAACAAAAATATGGATGTGACGATGTGGAAGATTGCGGTGGGCTAAAGAGGTTCTACGTAGCCGAAACCTTCGCGTATGATCTTGCGCACTTTCTCAGCTCTCTCTTCTGTGTTCTTGTCCAGGAAAATCTTGACAATATGGCCCTTCTCCGTCTCGAAGCGCAAACCTTCCGCGCGAAACTTTTCTAGGGCATCGTTCAAGGTGAAATGGTTTCCAAAAGTCGCAACAATAACCGCGCGGTTCTTCTTTTTGCCACCGAGCCTTATTGCGGTCTTTCTGAAACCTTCGGCTAAACCGTAAGCCATCGTAAATCCAGCAGCTCTCTAGAGTGAACCTGCTATATGACTATCGGGTCAGCTGTTGAGGCTTCGTTCTCTAGGATTTTCACGCTGCCAGTTCAATAGGCCGCATCTTCTCAGATGGTCGTTTGCCCAGGACTCTTCCAAGGTCCACTGAGACAACTCTACGGTTGGACCGTTGGCCGCCATACCATCTGTTTACTTGATCGTCACCATATTTCCGTCGAAAGAGGTCGAATACATAGTCGAGCTTCTCCTGAGCAAGACTTCCGCTTCCCTCGAAAAGTATCTCCCCAACTTCAATCTCCACCCGGGGGGTCTTCTTCACGTTTTTCCACCAATCAGAATTTTCATGAGCTAAGAAGT
>Ga0209152_10000894_pt1 | contig 12504 bp, 6 predicted proteins | sample GraSoiAngelo_107_FD_185873 | JGI IMG/M metagenome (GOLD analysis project Ga0209152, IMG submission 185873) | Grasslands soil microbial communities from the Angelo Coastal Reserve, California, USA - 14_0903_09_30cm (SPAdes) (version 2) | ecosystem: Environmental > Terrestrial > Soil > Grasslands ...
CGCAGACTCTGAATTGAGGGGGATGCGCCGATCCCCGACCTTATGCAAGAGCCGGAAAGCATGATATGACGGCTTCGGAATACCACCAGCGGCAATTAGCCCAAAGCCACCGTAAAACGGTGTCTTTACCACGCCCTGTTCTTCAAACACATCGGAGAACGTCCAGTACGCCATGATGTCCACCAGGCCATCACACCGGCGAATGGTGTCGGCCAACCAAGGCCCCATATAGATTGAGTCGGTCACCGGAGGTTCGTTCTTATAGCTGGCGTTGAACTCGCTCCAGATCAGAGGAAGGTTCGGCATAGGAGAAGCGCTGATCTGCTCATGAACTTTGTTTACCGCCCGGCAGACCATTTTGTCGCGTGGAATATTTTCATTCGTGCCGAATACGTCTTGAGCCCGGTCGTTTCCATAGACGTGAGTCGAAACAAAATCCAGAGGGACATTGTTCCGCGCGCAATGTTCTATGAAGGCATCTACCCATGCCGCTTGTGCGGTCGCAGGACCTCCGACGCGAAGGCGGGTGTTCACCTTCTTAATGGCGCGGGCAGTGTGATCGTAAAGCTGCCAGTAGGTTGCCTGTTTCGGCTCGCCTGCCCAGAAATCAATGTTGGGTTCATTCCAGACTTCGAAGTACCAGCTGGCAACCTCATCGATGCCGTATCGCTCGACTAGATGCTTGATAAAAGCCGTAATGAGCTGATCCCATTTTTCCCAATCCTTCGGCGGGGAGACATTCGGCTTATACCAAAAAGCGTGCAGGATGTTTTTCGCCGCCAGCTCGCTCGGCATGAAACTCAACTCGACAAACGGCCGAACTCCATTGGCCAGCAAGCCGTCGTAGATTTGGTCGAGGTAGGAGAAATTATACGTGGCGCGCCCTTCGCTATCTTCTTGATACACTCCGACCTCGTCGTGGAAAATGGCGTGGAAACGCACGTATTCGAAATCAGTAGCCTCTTTGACTTCGCGTAGATCTCGGCGGTAACTTTCGCGCAGGCTGAGAATGGCGCGGCCAGAGCCAAACATCTTCTCCCAGAAATGAGGGAAGGGTCGCGAAGGAGCATTAGCATCTGCGGTGATGAGTTCTGGGTGGGCAGTGGCTTGCCCCTGGGCTGGAGCAACGCTCAGAACCAGCGCCATCGCCACAATAAAAATAACTGGGCGGTGGCTTCTAGACGGTTTTTGCATTCAGAGCGATCTCACTCAGGGTTGTTGTTCAGGCAGCAGCAACTCTGTGCGGCATATCTCTTCTTCGGACGTGGGCGACTGGCTTTTCGTGCAGCAATAGTTCTGTTGCCTGCACACGCCGATTGCTATGGAACCATCGCTGCACGACATTTCCATGCAGAAAATTAGCAATGGCGAGCAGGCTCATCCCCTGATGATGGGTCATCCAGCATCGTACCAGCTTATGACTTGTCCCCCAGAACCTGCGCCGGGAAGAACTATAGTCCGCAGCTTCGTAGAAGCCATATTTGCCGAACCAACCCAAATCGGCCATTCGCCGCAGATTCCGCAATGCGCTTGAACAGTCAATGTTCAAGGCGAGAAAAGTGGAGTAAGGCGAAATGACGAGCCCATTGACCTCACATTTGCGCATTGCAAGGTGCGAAAGCCCGAAAGCGTGATATTGGTAATTTCCAGTCTCGTCAAGTTTGAAGTAGGCTGATTCGGAAATCCCCCAGGGGACGCCTTTATGCCTGGCGTGTGCCTGCTGTGAGCGCAAAGCCGCTGCGCGCGAGCGCTCCAGAAGTGTATTTGAATAGGTACGCATCCAGAGTGCGGGCATTAAGTACTCGAACAAAGTTCCAGTCCATGAGAGCAGGACAGGACGTCCTCGGTCGAGAGTATGTGCCCGGCCAAGTAGGAACCAGCTCTCTTGCGGAATATCCTCTTTGGCAATAGCAACAAACACTGCAGTACGGGATTCTGTGCCGAGCAGATCGTAGCAAGCAGGATGAAGCTGTTGTAATTCCACATTGAACCCGACCGACATCAGCTTGCGGCGTCGGTTTAGAAGAAACTCAAAGTCCATTTCATCAGCGAGCTTACCTGCCTCAGCAGCAACGATTCGCAGATCTCTGATTAGCCGTACCACATTCGGTCGCGCTTGAAGAATCAGATCGCGAAGACGCTCATATAGCGCTCTGTGCTCTGGAGAAGCCAGATGGATCGCCACATCGATCCGGTTGGATAACTTATCACTGAAATCTGGCACTCGCTCCAACGCTAGGTTGTCCATCAATTTAAGATTAACGAAACGATCGTTCCGCAGAGCCGCAAATTCTGGCAAGAACCATGGTGCATAGTTGCGTGCAGTTTCTTTAATGGCTTGAACTCGTGAGATTGCCTCTTGCGTAAACCAGTGACCACTGGCGGCGTCCGTAGAATTGGAAATGAAAGCACGAACTCGATCAAAAGTCGATTCGGGCAGATCCAGCAAGGATTGCAACCAATTCTCCGTGTTCATCTCCCGCTCACAAATGGAAAGCCAATCGCCGGGGAACGCACCTAAAGATACAAGTACACGAAGATTATCAAGCAACCCCTCCGCTAAACACTTCTGCAATATTGGCTGGCGCAACCGCTCCAAACAGCCCTGCTGCAGGGTCCAAAGCGAAGCCAGCAAATTGCCACTATCGACGGAGGAAACAAAGAGCGGGGCGAGGGGCTGAAGCGTGCGCGTATCGTACCAGTTCAGCAGGTGCCCGCGATGCTTACGCAGACTTGATACGGTCGCAAGTGTCCTCAGAGTCTGTTCCGTAAATTCTGGGACGGTGAGATATCCGAACTCACATGCCACCTGCCTCGCATTCAGCAGGAAGCCCAGATTGGTGGGCGACACACGGGCCGCTACGGCCGGCGGTTGCTCTTGGATATTGTCCGGTATCAACCAGTTGTGTTCTTCGGTGCTGAACTCGGCAAAATACCGCCACATGTGAACAGCAGAATTGCGAAGAAATGACGCCTCGGTACGAGAGACTTGGCTTCGTGACGCAGGCGGCCGGTTCAGCCACGCGGAAATGATTTTGCTGCAGCCCCAGAGCAATAGAATCGGCAGCGCAGCAGGAAGGGCATTAGGCCGCGTGACCAACACTAGAAGACCCAGTCCGAACGCGAGGGCTGGCATCCAGTTCAGATATAGATCCGCTGGTGCACGCCCTCGACCAAGCTCGGCTTCTGCCGCCGTTTCCCATTCCAAAAGCCGGCGATGGGTGATGATCCGCCGGACGAGAGCACGCACCACTGCATCGAGCGAGAGCAACCCCTGGTGGGCAAGGAAGGTCAGTGTGAAAAAGAGGTTGATATTCGCAGTGTAGAGCGCATCGAGAGCTTCGCGGGCAATGATCGGATTGAGCTTGAATAGCGCGCGCAGGAGGTTAAGGGCAAACTGGCTCCACGCTGGGATAAACAGAATGCAAATGGTGAGCAGGGTCCAATATAACGGGCGCCCGCCGAGCGCAAGCCAACCAAGCACAAGCAGCAAAAACGTTGCTGGCTCCACCAAGCTGCGGCGTAGATTATCCAAAATCTTCCATCGCGAAATGGATGAAATCGGATTCGGCGCATGCTCCCCGGATTCCTCAGTCACCCTGGGGAATAGCCATCCCGCGATCTGCCAGTCACCGCGCAGCCAACGATGTTTGCGGCGGTTGTAGGCACTGTAGTGGGAAGGATAATCCTCAATCACCTCGATATCGCTTACCAAGCCGGCCCGTGCGTATGCGCCTTCGATCAAATCGTGACTCAGCAGCGCATTTCGCGGGAATCGCCGATCGAGGACGCGATAAACAGTATCTACTTCATAGATTCCCTTGCCGGTGAAGATGCCCTCGCCAAACAGATCTTGATAGGCGTCTGAAACAGCCCGGGTGTAGATATCCAAGCCGGTTTCACCCGCATAGATGGCAGCAAGCCGTGACAGTGCTGTGCTTTGCACGCTGACTCCAACCCGCGGCTGCAGGATGCCGTATCCGCTGACGACAATATTCTTCTCCGGATCAATAACAGCTTGGTTCAACGGATGTGCTAGAGCCCCGATCATCCGGTGTGCCGTTCCGCGCGGAAGTTCCGTATCCGCATCGAGAGTAATAACGAACCGGACCTGCGTGAGTATGGAAAGGTCTCCAACTTTTACAGGAAAGCTGTCGTATTTCCCGCGGAGTAGTTTGTTAAAATCCAGTAGTTTTCCGCGCTTGCGCTCCCAACCCATCCAAGCTCTTTCGCGCGGGTTGTAAACGCGGTGACGATGGAACAGGAAGAACGATCCCATCCCCTGTCCGGCATATCTCTCATTCAGTTCGCGAATCAAATCGGTACATAGATCGATTAGCGGGTTGTCTTCTCGAGCAGGCTCACGCGAATCAGGCAAATCCGTCAGGAGCGCGAAATGAATATTTGGATCGTGGTTCCCGAGAAAGCGTACCTCCAGGTCCTCAACCAGGCCGTGTACCTGCTTTTCATTCAACAGCAGACTCGGAACTGCGACCATGGTAATGCAGTCATCCGGAACTGCTTCGGACAAGTCGAGTTTTGGAAGAATCTCCGCCGGCAGGAGTGAAGTGATTAGCTGATTCATCAACTGCACTGCACTCTGGGAGACGGGTAACAACAACATCAAAATTGAGGCAACAACAAAACCAACGGAACTGTGGGAATCGTAGAGCAGCGACCCAGCTGCCAATGCAATGGTGAACGTAAGTATTCCAATCCCCAGCAGGAAGAATTTATCCGGAAATCTGCGCAATGACGCTTCGACTTCTTGCCCTAATGGGCGCTTGAAACCTATCCTCTGATAAAGAAGATCCGCTCCCCTATCGACAAGGTAATAACCTATGTGCGATTCGCGCAGGCCTATTCTCGGATTCTTGTAGCTCCGCCGGCGAGCTTCCTCAGCCAAAGCAAGCGCTTCCTGGGCAACCTCCATCTCGCTGAAACTGGAGTGGGCCGCAATATTCGACAATTTACGCCGGTAAAAATCGCGGCTTTCAAAATCCATTTTGCTGTAACAGTCCGCTGGATCCTGCCGCAGAATGCGGTCAAAGGCAATCAGCGGCTCGAGAACCTCTTTCCACGTAACTTGACCGATATTCCGGAGATTGCGTACGTAAACGCACACACCATTCGACTCGCGCGGATCACGGATGATAGAACCAGCATGCGCAGCGATCTGTTCCAGAAGGATTAGCTTCAGGGCTGAGACAAGAACCCAAAGCTCCCGCATTGTCAGAATGGTGGTTTGTTGAAGGGTTTCGACAAACAAAGTAAATTCCGGCTCGCTGAACTCATAGGAAGTGGCTTCCAGAAAGCCCTCTGCCAGCGCAAGGGCCCGCGGGACGATTTTGCCTGCCTCGGTACGGACGTGGGCTAGGTTCCGCTGTGACTTGAGTGCTGCAACGGTATTCTGAAGTTCGCCATACAATACCCGGCTGTTTTCATAAAGCCAGCGAAAATCATCCGAAGTGGGTGATTCCGGCGGTGATGATTCCAAAGCCGCGAATAGAGGTTTGAGTTTACTTTTCAGCACGCCACAGCGGTGGCGAAACGTCGGGGACGACTGCATCTCCGACAACAGAGTTACACTGCATGCCAACTCTGCCGCTTTCTTGCGCAAGATCTGAACGTTGGCGGCTTCCCTCGCGGGTTCGGGCAGGCGTTCGGTTTCTGCGCTAATAAGCTCTAGATGTGTATTCTGGGGCATCTAACTTTCTAATTTCCTATCGATAGCTGGCCGCTTGCATTTCAAACATCTCTGCATAACGACCACCGAGATTAGCCAGTTCCTCATGATTGCCATCCTCGGCAATTCTGCCGTTTTCGAGCACGACAATACGATCCGCCATGCGCACGGTGGAGAATCTGTGCGAAATAAAAAGAGCAGTTTTGCCGGCCGTAAGATCGGCAAATCGCTGGAAGACTGCGTATTCGCTGCGCGGATCCAGCGCAGCAGTGGGTTCGTCAAGGATGAGCACCTGCGCGTCGCGGAGATACGCGCGCGCCAGCGCAACTTTCTGCCACTCACCTCCTGAGAGGTCTACTCCCTCTTCAAAGCGCCGCCCTAGCATTTGTTCATATCCGCAGGGAAGGCGTCCGATCACCGTATCCGCCATGCTTTTCTTAGCAGCCAATTGCAGCCGTTCCAAGTTGCCGAGATCCTCGATCTGCCCGATCGCGATGTTTTCACGGGCGGTCATCTCGTAGCGCACGAAATCCTGAAAAATGACGCCGATTTTTCGGTAGAGGTCTTCGAGGTTGTATTCGCGGAGGTCCACGCCATCGAGGAGCACTTGCCCTTTTTCCGGGTCGTAAAGGCGGGTCATGAGCTTAACAAGCGTGGTCTTGCCTTCTCCGTTTTCCCCGATTAGGGCAACGCGCTCGCCCGCGCCGAGGCGAAAATTCAGGTCTCGGAGGACAAGACGTGAGGTTCCCGGATAGCGGAACGATACGTTACGGAATTCGAATCCGTGCAGAATGGGACTCGGAGTCGGCAACGCATTCGGCTTAGACCGAATAGTGGGTCGCATCTCGAAGAATGCAAGCAGGTCGGTAAGAAACAGGGCTTGGTCCGCAATACTTGAAAGCGTGGAAAATATCTGTTGGATATTGCTGCTTGCCTGAACGATTGCCCCGGTGAGGAAGGTCAGGGTACCGATGCTCAGGAATCCTGCCACCGTGCGCCAGATCACATATACGTATGCAGAGTAATAGCCTGCCGTTCCGACCAGCGACAGGAAAGCTCCCGCCACCAGCCTGCGCCGTGCTAATGCGACGTTCTCCAGGTAAATTTGGTTCGAGAGCTTGGTGAACCTTTCAACGAGGAAATCCTTCAATCCAAAGAGCTTGAGCTCCTTCGCAGCTTCTCTGCTTCCTCCCAGGACACGCAAATAATCGAGTTGCCGGCGAATTGGGGTCTGGCGCAGATTCCGGGCGTATCCGAGAAAGGCGAAATGGCTTTCGCCAAGAAACGCAGGAATAATGCCAGCGATCAAGAGCAACAACAACCAGGGTGAAAACAGGAGAATTGAAACCGACAAAGACCCAGCGGTAATCACTTGCTGAATGAGTCGCCCTATCGACTGAATCATTCCCAGCCGATCCGTCGCTTGCACGCGCGCCCTCTCGAGCCGGTCATAAAAAACCGGGTTCTCGTACGCCAGGAGATCCAAATCAGCAGCGTGCTTCATCACCTGGATACTGACGTGCCGGGTGTAGTTGTCAGCCAGCAGAGCGTCCAAATAGTCAATTGTCCGGCCGAGAACGCTACCGAATATGGCCAGCGCGAATTCCGCAGCGACTAGCCACCAAAGCGAACCTTCCACCGGCCGATGCGCAGCAACCGCACGCACGATGGTGTCAATGATTAGTTTCGTGATCCAGAGAGCCAGGACGGGGACGAACGAAGCCAGAAAGCGGAAGGCAAGCCCCAAGCCCACGACCACCGGACCGGATTCCCAGACAATTCTGAGGACCGGTGGCACATTGCGGAGGGCCGAAAAGCGCTCCCGCCATCCCTTCCAAAAATTTTCCCGCTCAGCCATATCAGAACCCTGGAAATCGCTCCCGTTGAACACCTGCGCGACAATCGCTTCCGGAACAGGGATTCCAGGATCCAAATTCCTAATGGGTAAACAGACCAAAAAAGGTTAAGAATTGAGGTCCCCAGTCCCTTCCTAAGGGTTGCCTGAGAGCCGGAAACTTTCGCTGAGCGGAGCGGATTCCAAGCTAAGTCACTTCACGTTGAGTTCCATACCTGAATCATCACGCGAAGGCAGGTTGGGGTCACACCAAGCCACCGAGAATTTCCTGGTTACCCCTTTATCCTCTGCACCTTTGAGTGGGTGGGGTGTTGCAGCGGACCCAACCGGGTTGCCGGAACCCAAGTTGTGGCAAGGCTTTATCGCCAAATCCGCGCGAAAAAATTCCACGTTTTTTGAAAAAAATCCTCTGGGAGGTTTTGAGAAACTTACTGCGATCCTGCAGGGGCCGAGCCTTTAGGATCATCAATTCGAGGCTGGTAATAACTCCTGAAGCCGGCGCGGTCCATTCCCCGACGTGCTTCTGGACTCTTCATGAATGTCTGCCAGACGAAGCCGGTTCGAGTGTTCTCCGCCATGAGCATAGTGATTCCGGTATCAATTCCAATCACGCTGCTGTCATACCAATTGGTGAGCGGATTGAACGCGTTCACAAAGCCGTACTTGCTCCACGCGGTCCCATAGCGATTCTTCATCGTCTGCAGAACGAGCATGACGGGCTGGGGCAAGAAGGGCAGCGAACCCGCGGAGGCACTGGGCACCAGGGTCCCATCAATGGGGCCAACCGCCGGCGGTCCACCCCAAACCACATAGCCGGTTTGAGAGTCAGAAGCCGTTATTCCCCACATGTCGTCTTTGTACGTCGGGAACTGTTTGGATAATTCCAAACAAAAACGACGGTGTGCCTCAGTAGCAATGGCTGAATTTCGAAAATAATCAGCAAATCTATCCCGTTTGCCACGAAAGTCAAACCAGGCTTGCGAATATTGGTGTATGAAGAGGGGAGCAAAGGACCCGATGTAGCGTAAGCCATCATAGTCGAAGGTCAAGCGTTTCCAGGCATACCAGGCTTCTGGCCGCAACGGATGAGAAGATGATCCCAGCCCCAACAGATACATCATCATCAGCTCACTGTAGTGATCCCAGCGGTACGGGAGGAACCCAAATTCGGGGGTCCAGCCATGTGGTAGTAAGGTGGTGTCTTCTGAGAGCCATGTCCAGTCCACGCGATTGAAAATGTCATGCGCCAACTGGGAGATTTCCCAATGCTGGAAATATTGCTGGCAAGTGATAACCCCGCACAGCAAAATGGTCGTATCGACCGAAGACACCTCCGAATCCCACACTCTCTCGCCGGTATTTATATTCGCCCAGTGATAGAAGAATCCTCGGTGATTGGGCAACTTTTTCCAGAGGAATCGGAGCGTGGTCAGAGCACGCTCTCGTGCCGCTGCGAGGGGGATCCAGCCGTGTTTTTGCCCGAGGCACAAGGCTGTCAGGCCGAAACCAGTGGCCGCAATGCTAGCCACAATGCCTTGATCATTAATTTTGACGTTGCATCTGTCCTTCACCAAGCCGGTTTTTGGATTAGCTTGCTCCCAAAAATACTGAAAATTGCGGTTCTCCAGGTCGTCAAGGAACTTATCATCTTCCTGTGAAAGAGAAGGGGATGCAGCAGGATGTTCAGGCGCCCGCGACTGCGCAGACGTGGGCACAAGAGACAGGAATTGCACGCACGGTATGCACACACCAGTCCCCAGGATTTGCTTCAGCACCTTCCGGCGCGAAAGCTGTTTAGACTTCTGATTTGTCATCCGCCGTATCTTGATATTAACCGATCTTTCGGATAGATAAAGACCCTAGAATGGTGCCATGGCAGCTACCTCGGAACCCGGCGTAAGTCTCAGGATGGGAAAAAAACGATCGGTTGCAGGATGGGTCGTGGCGGCGGCCGTGGCTAGCGTCATTTTAGGCACTGCGCTCTTTTTTACTTTTCATCGCAAGCCCGTATCGCTCAGGGGCGCAGTCACCATGCAGGATCCTGATCCAAAAAAAGAATTGCCCATAGCTGACGTCGAGATTACGGCGGCGAACGAGTTGAAAACCGTTACTGCCAAATCTGACGCTATGGGATACTTTCGAATCACGCTGCCCATCGCACTTCGGCGAGGTCATGCGGTCACCCTTCAATTTCGGCACCCCGGTTACAGGCCGCTCGATTTAAAGGAATTCGCCAGTGACAAACTTTACGTTGCTCGCATGACGCCACTCCCTCGGGAGACCCGCATCGAGGCCAACCAGTCTCAATCTTTGGTGGGAAATGTCCGGATAAGATACTCGATCAAGACCATGGCAGCGGTGAATATAGGTAGTGCGGTGCAAGTATTTCAAATTGAGAATAAAGGCAATGTGCCGTGCAACGGGCAGGATCCATGCTCGCCCGACGGCAAGTGGAAAGCCGCGATCGGCGGCGCATCTCTGGATGCCGGAACAGGAAACGAATTTCGCGACGCCAGAGTCTCGTGCATTGCCGGGCCGTGCCCGTTTACAAAAATCGAATCGGATCAGTTCTCCAAGGGTGGTGAGACGATCTCAGTATCGGCTCGCGGTTGGTCCGACACAACTACGTTCCTGTTGGAAGCCGAAGTCTTTCATCCCATGGCCAGCGAGATGATCCATCACTCGTATCCCGTGATCTTCGGTCGAGCGCTCAATTTCACTCTGCCGTCCGAATCGGAAGGTGTGAGTATTGAGGCTGACATGGAGCGATCAACGATCATCTTTCCGCTGGGGCCAGCTCTCCACTTGAGTTGGGCGGACTGCAATGCCAGAGTCAACCCAGACCGGAGCAAGGTCTACCGCTGTGAACTCAAGCCGGGATACCGGTTCCAATAGCTCGACTGCGGTCCGGGTATCCAGACTGCCCTTCTTGGGATTACCTCCGATCTTGCGGCGGGTCTAGTCGCCCATTAATGGAGCGAGTTTCTACGGCTGAGGTTGGATTATTTTTCCCGAACTACAACGAATTCCGGCGCCCAGAGCAGAGCGCGCTTTATCTCACTATCGGGAAAACTGCAGATTGCGTTTCGTGCGAGCTCAGCAAATCGTAGGGCGCGGGCGTTGGCCGCTTCGAGCGACCCGTACTTCTCCAGAATCTCCAGAATTTCTGCATGGGTGACGCCGTCAAATGCCCGCTCCTGGAGCACAGTTTCAATCTGCTTGCGCTCACTGGCAGTGCAGCGTTCAAGCGCGTGGATCACAGCCATGGTTACTTTTCCTTCGCGCAGATCGCTGGCTACGGGCTTGCCGAGAACATCTTCGGATGCGGTAAGGTCGAGCACGTCATCAGTGATCTGAAACGCCATACCCAGATCGTGTCCATATTGCGCCAAACTTTCTTCCTGCTCGCGTGTGGCGCCGCCGAGGATTCCGCCCATGCGCATGCATACGGAAAACAAGCATGCGGTTTTTCGATAGATGAGGTCAAAGTGCTCGTCCAACGAAATCAATTTGCCGAGCTTTTCCATCTGCAATAGTTCGCCTTCGACCATTTGCTGGGTCAAATCAATCAGCGTATCCAGAATGCGGAAGTTGCGTTCTTGCACGGCGATTTTGAACGCCTGCATGTAAAGCCAATCGCCGGCCAGCACGCACTTCGAATTGCCCCACTGGGTATTTGCGGCGGGGCGTCCGCGGCGAATCTGAGCTTCGTCAATAATGTCGTCGTGCACCAGGGTGGAAGTGTGGATGATCTCGACCACCGCTCCCAGACGGATAGCGCCGCGACCCTGATAATTGAAGAGTTTTGAAGAAAGAAGCAGCAATGCTGGCCGGATGCGCTTCCCGCCGCCGCCACGCAGGTATTCGCCAATCTCGGTGATGGCCTCGACGCCAGCCACAGTATCGCGGCCGAATTCGCGTTCGATAGCTGCGAGATCGTCGCGGAGAAGGTCGAAAACTTCTTTTCCGTTGATGGTGGCGGGCGTGCTCATCGCACCTTTATCTCACCACTGGGGCACAGAGACACGGAGAACAAACTCAGGCTCACGTAATTGACCGTCATTGTCTCCATGCCTCCGCGGTAAGTTATCAATTTGTGCGGTAATTCGTGAATTGCATATCGATTCCGAAATCCTGCTGGCGCAGCAGCGCGATCACTTCCTGGAGTGTGTCGCGATCCTTACCGCTTACCCGTACCAAATCTCCCTGGATCGAGGCCTGCACTTTTTTCTTTGAATTCTTGATCAATTTGACGATCTCCCGTGCCTTCTCGATGGGTATGCCTTGTTGCATGGTGATGCGCTGGCGGGCTGTTCCGCCCAAGGCCGATTCCACCGCGCTGTAGGTTAGACCCTTCAGGGGCACGCCGCGTTTCACTAACTTTTGCTGAAAGACATCGTTGACCGCTTTCAATTTGAATTCGTCAACTGACTGCAGAATGATCGCATCTTTACCCTCGAGCACGATGCTCGACTTTGAGTCCTTCAGATCGAAGCGCGTGTGAATCTCCTTCAGTGCCTGCTGGATGGCGTTGGAGACCTCCTGCAAGTCGATCTTGCTCACGATGTCGAAAGTATTTTCTGGCATGCTGATCTACCCAAAAACTGTGCAAACCAACCTTTGAGGGTACCAGAAGAGGCAGAGTTAACGCCCTGGAACTTTTTCTTTGTTCGATTCAGCCAGTCTGAAAAAGTTGTAGAAATTGCTGGCTGTCACGCATCCGACTTCTTCGGTAGAAATACCGCGCAATTCGCCCAGTTGGCGGGCGACTTCCTTTACGAATGCCGGTTCGTTCCGCTTGCCTCGATGCGGAACGGGCGCCAGAAAGGGAGAGTCGGTTTCAATAAGCATGCGATCAAGCGGCACCTGTTTGGCTGCATCGCGAATGGGCTGCGCTTTGGGAAAAGTGATATTTCCGGCGAAGGAAATCATGAAGCCTAAGTCGAGCGCACGTTTGGCATAG
>Ga0209152_10000901_pt1 | contig 12440 bp, 12 predicted proteins | sample GraSoiAngelo_107_FD_185873 | JGI IMG/M metagenome (GOLD analysis project Ga0209152, IMG submission 185873) | Grasslands soil microbial communities from the Angelo Coastal Reserve, California, USA - 14_0903_09_30cm (SPAdes) (version 2) | ecosystem: Environmental > Terrestrial > Soil > Grasslands...
GGGCAGCTGCAGGCGTCGCAGGCGTGGCGGGCGGGCCTTGTGGGGTATCCCGAGCCACACGTGGGCCGGGGCCTGCGATCCGATGCCATGCACGCGCAGCGCCGAGAGCAGGCAAACGATGCTGTTCGGCACGCGGGCGCAGGCCATCGTGAGGGAGTAATTCTCCGTTGGCTGCGCATCGAGGATGCGATAGAGACCCCGTGCAACCTGCTCAACGACCCGTCGACGAATGAGGGATGGCAGCTGATCGGGAGTCAGTCCGGCTTCGCCGAGCTGGCTCGGACGAAAGAAGGCGCCCAGCTTCGCCGCATGTAGCCGCGCGTTTGCATGGTCGGCTGCGTGGTGATGACGCAAAATGTAGGCACGCTTCGAATGCATGCCGACATTTTGCGCCAAACGCCGGCAGTGGATGCACTACGCCGCGGGGCGTGAAGTCGAGGCGCCGCAAGATATCCCGGCCAGGGGCCGGACTCCTGGTCAAGTCCTCTTGTGCGTCTCCTGCCACTTCCTGACGGCGGCCATGGTGTTCTCGACATGCTGGTCGGGCTTCATGGCCGTGTAGGAGTAGATGATCACGCCCGTGGGGGCGATCACGTAGGAAGTGCGGTTGGCGTACTCAGGGTGATCGGCGAGCACGGAGTCGTAGGATTTCATGATCGAGCCGTCCCCGTCGGAGGCAACCGGGAACTTGTTCTCGCACTTCTGGACCGAGAACTCGTCGAGCTTCGCGATCGGGTCGTGCGACACGCCCACCACGGTGGCGCCCAGCGCCTTGAACTGAGCGGCCGCTTCGGCGAACTTGTGGGCCTCGATGTTGCATCCTGGCGTGAAAGCCGCCGGGTAGAAATACAGCACCACCGGTCCCTTCTTCAGGGCATCGGCCAGCGAGAACCGGAACTCCTTGCCCGCGAGCGATGCCACCGTGCTGAAATCCGGTGCCTTCGCGCCGTCGGGCAGCGCGGCATACAGCGGAAGCGCAACCAGTATGGTGAGTGCCCCTGCGAAATAGCGTCGCATGATCGTCTCCCGTATCGATGAGGCGAAGGGCGGCCATCATCGGCCAAGGCGGCCGGGCACGCCAGTCTCGTCGTGGCGCCAGCGTTCCGGCGCGTAGCCGACCAACTCGACATAGCCGCGCCCGGCGATGCTGCGCCCGGCGCGCGCTCCGCTGACATCCACCGCGCCCTCCCAGTAATCGGGCGTGGTCCTGAGCTCCTGATCGGCAAGCACGGGACGTACGCTCAGCTCGAGCGCGAGCGCGGGCACACGCAGGCGCCAGAGCGCCGGGTAGCGGGTCCCCTGCGCGTTGCTCCAGTGATCTGTGACCTCGATGCTCACCTCTTCATTGGACAATGGGCGGGAGCGACCGGCCGCCTCCACCCAGGTTCCGGCACTGTGCGGATCGCGGGTGTCGTCCCGATCGCGCAGTGCGTAGAACATCAGCGCCGTGCCGTCGTTCAGCTGCAGCGCGAACCAGTCCCAACCCACCTCCCGCGCGCTTAAGTCCCCGCTGCCCCACTCGCGATCGAGCCATGCCAGGCCCTGAAGCCCAAGCGGATGACCCTCGCGGATCAGGCGCCCGCGCACGCTGAGGCGCGGAATCGAGTAGTAGTAAGTCGCATCGCCCGGCTCGCCCGACTTGCGACTCAATCCTGCCTCGCCGTTCAGGACCGGCGGCGCCTGCGCCTGCAGCGTGAGCTCGAGCTCATATCCGGGCTGCGCGGCCCGCAGCCGCCACGGGGCAGCGAAAACGGCCTCAGCGGCGCCCTCTGCGCCTGCCGCCTCCTCCAGCGACCAGTCGTCGATCCACACGTGCAACGGTGCCGCCTGCGCACCCGCAAGGCCCAGCGCCGCGCGCGAGAGCTTGTGCGCGAAGCGGAAGCGCTGGCGTTGAACGTCGGTGATCGCGAAATGCGCCATGTAGATCTCGTGCGTGCGCCAGGCGGAGGCCGCCACGGGCTCGGGCGCGAGCGCCGCTCCGGGCTGCAGGGCAAAGCGGAAGAACGTCAGCTCAAATCCCACGCGCTCCCCGGACGCGGCGTCCAGATTGCCGCTGACATACCACCACTCCTGCCGGAACTGCGGATGTGGTCCGTGATCGCGCGGAAACGCGAAGGTCCAGGGCGCCAGCGCCTGCGCAAAGCCCGCCGGCGCGACGCCGGCGCCCGGGCGCAGCTGCGCGGGGGGCGCCGCCGCGCTCATCGCGCACGCTGCCGCGCCCGCGAGCGCCAGCCGGATCACCGCCCGCGTGCGGCTGCGGCGCATCACTCCTCCCGCAGACCCTGCGCGAGCGGCGCCCGCGCACTGCGCCACGCCGGGTACACACCGGCCGCCAGCGCCGCGCCGAGCGCGAGCCACAGGGCATCGGTGAACTGTGCCGGCGTCAGGTGCAGGCCGATCTGCCAGCCGAAGGCCCGGCGGTTGATGACGCCGGTCAGCACCAGCGCGGTCAGCAGTCCCGCCGGGATAGCGGCGGCGAGCGCCGCGACGCCCATGAAAGTGGTCTGCGCCAGCACCAGCAGCGCGGTGCCCCATGGAGTCAGGCCGAGCGAGCGCAGGATCGCCAGCTCCCGCGACCGTTCCAGTTCCCACGCCAGCAGCGCACTCACCAGGGCCACCGCGGCCACGCCCGCGGCGAGCCAGTACAGCACCCGCGTAATCACGAAGGTGCGCTCGAAAATGCCCATCGACAGCGCGCGAATGTCGGCGTTGGAGCGGATGAGGAGCGCCTGCCGGCCGCCCGCGGCCGCACGCAATTCCCCTACCGCCCGCCGCGCCTCGACACCGGGTGCCAGATAGATGCCGAGCCCGCTGATGGCCTCATCGGCCCACAGGCGCTGGTAAGTCCCGAGGCTCATGAGCACCTCGCCGCGGTCGTTACCGTATTCGCGGTACACGCCCGCCACCGCAAACGCCCGCGGCCCGGCCGCGGTCGTGAGCGTGAGGGTGTCGTGGGGCGCGAGACCCAGCCGCCAGGCGAGCGGCTCGGAAACCAGGATCGCGCCGCGCGCAAACTGCGGCCACGCGTGCGCCGCGTCTCCTTGCGTGAACTGCAGCGCCGCGTAGCTGGCATGCGCGAGTCTGACGGCGTTCAGATCCAGCGCGCCGCGCGGCGATGCGACCTCCACCCGGCGGCTCTCGCTGTGATCACGGATCCCGGGTGTCGCCAGCAGCGCGCGGATGACGGCCGGGTCGAGCCGGCGTTCCGACGCTTCCGCCGGGCCCGGAGCGCTGACGTACACGTCCGCGCGCAGGGTGTGAATGAGCCACTCGCGCAGTGATTCGCGGAAGCTCTCCACCATGATGGCGACCCCGATCATGGCGGTGAGCGCCATGCCGAGCGCGGCGCTGGCCACGCCCGTGCGGCTGAGCGAGGCCGCGATGTCGCCGCAGGCGAGCCGCGCCACCGGGCTCAGGCGCGCGCCGAGCCGCGCCGCGGCCTGTGCCAGGACGCGCAGCGCCGCCGGCGTGACCGCCGCCACACTCAACAGCAACATGAACAGTGTGGCGAACCCGGCCAGCAGGCTCCGTCCGGAGACCCACGCGATGAGGCCCGCCCCCACCGCCAGCAGTGCGCTGACGACGGCCAGGGTTCGCGCCACCCGTACCGCCCGCGTTTCGAGCACCGAACGCGCCAGTCCCAGCTGCGGTGCGCTCGCGGCCACCTCGAGCGCCGGCAGCAACGCCGCGGCGAGCGCGGTCGCCGGTCCGGCGCGACGACCCCGCTCACGGGCACGGTGACCTCGTTCACGGTGACCACGAAATACAGGTCATTGATGGTTTGTGAAACGAGTCCCACCAGGCCCCGTCCGAGCGCCACTCCCAGCAGCACCCCGCACAGCGCACCGACGACGCCCAGCACCGCCGCTTCGCCGAGCACGACGGCGAGCACCTCGCCGCGGGTAGCGCCCAGCGCCCGCAGCACGGCGATGGTGGCGCGGCGCTGCAGCACCGCAAAGCTCACCGCCCCGTAGATGAGAAACGTGCCCACCAGCAGCGCCAGCAGGCTCATGGCCTTCAGGTTGGTCGTGAACGCGTCCGTCATGGCAAAGGTCTCGCGCGCCTGGGCGCGCGTCGCGTGCAGCTCGAGATCCGCAGGCAGTTGCGCGCGCAGCCACGCGAGCGCGGCGCCGGGCGCGCCCCCGGCAAAGCGCACGTCGATGCGCGACAGGCGGCCGGCCGCTCCGAGCCATTCCTGTGCCTGCGCGATGTCCGTGAACAGCGCTGCGTCGAACCCCGCGCCGGCGTCGGTGATCCGGCCGATGAGCGTGGCGCGCTGCCGCACGCCGCCGACGGTCACGTCAAAGCGGCTGTTGACCGCCAGCCCCAGCTGCTGCGCGGTCGCCGCGCTCAGGACCACGGCGCCCGGCTCGGTGAACCAGCGGCGCAATCCCTCGACACCGTCAGTCGCCGGGGCGGGCGCTGCGCCGACCCGCCCCTCGTCCGCGAGCTCCACGGCCGCGAACGGGTCTACGCCGACCAGTTGCATGGTGCGCTCACCCACCGTGACGTACCCCGTCACCAGCGGCGCGAACCGCAGCGGCGCGCCTGCGGCGGCCTGCGTACGCAGCTGCGCGTACAGCCGTTCATCGATCCCGCGCGGACCGCCCGTGATCTGATGGGTGGCGGCGCCGTTGACCGCCTGCAGGGACAGCTCGAAGGCGCGCTGCGAGCTTGCCGTGGCAACGTCCACCGCCACGATCGTGCCCACTCCCAGTGTCAGCCCGATGAGCGCCAGCGCCAGTTGGGCCGGATGGCGCAGCAGATGCCGCACGCTGGCTGCACGCAGGGTCGGCATCATGAGTGCAGCCGGCCCTCGCGCAGTTCGAGCACGCGATCCGCCAGACGAGACACGGCGACGTCGTGCGTCACGATCACGACGGTCGTGCCGCGCGCGCGGGTGAGCGACAACAGCACCGCCAGCACCTCGCCCGCGGTCTGTTCGTCGAGGTTACCGGTGGGCTCATCGGCCAGCAGCAGCCCGGGCCGGTGCACCAGCGCGCGCGCGATCGCCACCCGCTGCTGCTCGCCGCCGGAGAGCTGGTCCACCGCGCTGTGCGCCCGCTCGCGCAGACCCACGTCCGCGAGCGCCGCGAGGCTGCGCTCGCGCGCCTGTGCCCCGCGTGCGCCGTTGAGTTCGAGCACCAGGCGCACGTTCTCTTCGACATCGAGCGTCGGGATCAGGTTGAAGAACTGGTAGACGAAGCCGATGTGGGCGCGGCGGAACAGGGTGCGGGCGGGCTCGCCCATGGCCGTCACGTCACGGCCGTCGATCTCCACGGTGCCGCGCTCGGCGCGGTCGATGCCGCTGATGAGATTGAGGAGCGTGGATTTGCCCGAGCCGCTGCGTCCGGTGACCGCGACCGTCTCGCCGCACCTTAGCTGCGCGTCGGCCCCATCGAGCACCTGGTGCACGCGCCCGCCCTCGCGGAAGCTGCGGGAAAGACTGCGAACGATGAGCATATGCTGCGCATTGTAGAAACATCGCGCCTTTGGCACTGTAGCGACACCATGTCCGACTCTGAATGGCGCCTGCTTACCACGCTGTCGGATCTGCCCTCCGCGCAGTCGCTGGCCGAGGTGCTCGCGGCCGATGGGGTCGTGGCTCGGGTCATGTCGGATGCCGGCGTCCTCGGGCAGGCTGCGCCCTCCCGGATATACGTCGCCGCCCCCCAGTTGCACCGGGCCCGCTGGCTCCTCTCCCAGGGCACGTTCACGGACGAGGAGCTCGCGTCGCTGTCGGCGGCAGCCCAGCCTGCGAACGAGCCGCCGGACGGCTGACAGCAAAAAGTGCAGCGCGCAGGCCTGCAATCAGCCACACTCCCGACCCGCTGCGGTTCCCAAGCCGTGCCGTGCACGGCCCGCATGCCTGTGAAGGGTACCCCATGACACTGCCAGCGCCGCGCCGCGCCCGCACATTCCTTCTCGTCAGCACCGCCGCCGCCGTCGCGCTTGCCGGCCCGATGCTCGCGGCTGCGCAGCAACCGCCCGCGGGCGCTGCGCCCTCGTCGGAAACCGCCGCCCCGGCCAAGAAAGCGCCCGCCACGGCCGGCGCCGCCAAGGAGGCGCCCGCAAAGACCAAAGCCGGCTCCCCGAGTTACAGCGTCGGCGTGTCGATGGGCGAGCAGCTGCGCGCCACCGGCATTCCGCCCGAGCTGCTCAACGCGCAGCAGCTCGCGCAGGGCGTCCACGATGCGCTCTCCGGCAAGGTCTCGATGACGGACAAGGATCGCGAGAACCTGCGCGGTCTGGTGGACTCCGTCGGCGAATCCAACCACCGCGTGGCGGCCAAGTTCCTGGCCGAGAACGGCAAGAAACCCGACATCGTCACGACCGCGAGCGGCCTGCAGTACAAGGTGCTCGCCGCCGGCAGCGGCGCATCGCCCAAGCCAACCGACGAGGTCACGGTGAACTACCGGGGCACGCTGATAAGTGGGACCGAGTTCGACAGCAGCTACAAGCGCGGGCAGCCGGCGAACTTCCAGCTCAACCGCGTCATCCCCGGCTGGACCGAGGCGCTCGGTCTCATGAAGCCGGGCGCCAAGTGGCAACTCTTCATCCCACCGCAACTCGGGTACGACCTGCGCTCCGCGCCGCCGATTCCGCCCGGCTCGCTGCTGATCTTCGAAGTCGAGCTGCTGAGCGTCAAGGCGGCCCCGAGCACGGCGCAGTCCGGGGCGCCGGCGCCACCTGCGACGCCGCCGGCGGAGAAACCCGCGGCCAAGTGAGCGCCGCGGGGCGCCGCCCCGCGGGAGCTTCAGCCGTCGGCGTTCGCGCCGGGATTGAAGCGCATGGGCTTGGTGACGCCCATGCGCGTGAGTTCGCGCAGCAGGTTCCCGGCGAGCTCCTGGCAGGAGGCGCGCTCGAACAGCGGCGCCGCGGACCAGTCGTAGGCCCAGGGCTGCGCGCCGCGCAGCGCCTCCGGTTCATCGACGTAGCGCGGGATGACGTGCGCGTGCAGCGCCGGCTCCTGGTTGCCGAAGATCGCGTAGTTGATGCGCGTGGCTCCGGTCACCTTGAGCAGCGCATCGCCCAGGCGCGACATGTCGGAGAGGAAGGCGATGCGCTCGCGGGCGCCGAGCGCGTTGAGATTCGGCACCACCGGATCCGGCAGCAGCACCGCGTAGCCGCGCACGAACTGCCGCTCGCCGAACACCGCCCAACCCGAGAACAGGCGCGCGATCACGCGCGGATCGCGTCCCTCGCGGGCGGCGATCACCTGCGCGTGGATGACGGTAAAAGGCTCCGCTGCGACTTCGTTCTTCATGGGGCGCCCGGTGAACGGAATACGAAATATACCGCACCCAGAATGCACAGGGTCGCCCACAGGTAGTCGAGCTTCAGCGGCTTGTGCATGTACAGCAGGGCGAACGGCACGAACACGCCGAGCGTGATCACCTCCTGCAGGATCTTCAGCTGCGGCAGTGACAGCTGCGTGTAGCCGATCCGGTTGCCCGGCACCTGCAGCAGATACTCGAAGAAGGCGATGCCCCAGCTCACCATTGCCGCCAGGTACCACGGCCGGCCGGCGAGATTCTTCAGGTGCGCGTACCAGGCGAACGTCATGAAGACGTTCGAGGCCATGAGCAGCAGGGTCGCGGAAATGACCGGGTTCACGGATCAGGTCCTGAAGCAGTCGACCCCGAGGTCCCCCAGGGCGGTGAGCGTGCCGTGGTAGCCGCGGTGCACGATACCGCGCCAGCCGCGCGCGCGCGCCCCGGCGATGTTGTCCGCCCGGTCGTCGATGAACACCGTGGCCGCCGGCTCGAGGGCAAAGCGCCGCTCGGCCTCGGCATAGATGCCGGCGTGCGGCTTCATGACACCCGCGAGGTATGACGGCAGCGCTCCATGCCCGATGGCGTGCAGGCGATATGCGCGCGACAGATGTGCCCAGTGCAGGTCGCCGATGTTGGACAGAAGGAACACCCGGTGGCGCTCGCTCAGGCGGTGGGCCAGATCGACCATCGCCGGCTCGAGCTCGAACATGTCCACCCAATGTGCATGCGTCTCCTCGAGCGACACGGGCTGGCGCGCGAGGCCCGCCAGCCGCTCGAGGAGCTCGCGGCCCGGCAGGCGCCCGCATTCGTGCTCCGGGAGCCCGATGCGCTCCATCACCGCGTCGCGCTCGGCCACTTGCGCGCCGTGCGCCTCGAGGTGCCCGAGGATCGGCCGGTAGTTGAGCCGCACGAGCACCCAGCCGATGTCGAACACGATATTGCGGATCAAGCGCTGCCCCGCGGTATCAGGCGCTACAGCGGCCACGGCGTGACGCTGCCCGTGTCCCCGGGGCGCAGGTTGACCGACACCACGGTGGCCTTGGGAAAGAAGTTGAACTCCGAGGCGCTCGCCCAGGTGTAGGCACCCATGGCGCGGCCGACCACCAGGTCTCCGGCTCGAAGCTGCGGCAACATGAGGTTCTCCGCGATCACGTCGATGCTGTCGCAAGTCGGCCCCGCGAGCACCGACGGCAGCCGCTCGCTGCCCTCGCGCAGCGCTTCCACCGGGTAACGTGCGTGATCGAACAGCTGCCCACTGTAGGAGCCGTACAGCCCGTCGTCGAGGTAATACCACCAGTGTCCCTCGCGCCGTGCACGCCCCATCACCGAGGCCACGCCAATGGCGGACGGACCCACGACGTAGCGCCCCGGCTCGGCGATCACGCGCACGCGCCTGGGGAGCCTCCCCACGGCCGCACGCAGCGGCGCGCAGAAGCGGCCGATGTCCTGTACCGGCTGCCCATATTCGATGGGGAAACCGCCGCCGATGTCGAGCGTATCGAAGGCGCCGAGCCTTTCGCGGCGCGCCGCCGCCATCAGCCGGGCGCACGCGGCGAGCGCCTCGACGTGCTTGCCGGCGTCGGCGGTCTGCGAGCCGACGTGGAACGAAAGCCCGCGCACCCCGATACCCAGATCGGCGGCCAGCCGCGCCAGCGGCAGCAGGTCCTCCGGATCGCAGCCGAACTTGCGCGACAGATCGCACACCGCGCCGGGGGCGCGGAACGACACCCTCAACAGCAGTTGCGCCGCCTCGCCAAGGCGCGCGAACTTGCGCACTTCATCGGGATTGTCGGCGACGAACAGGCGTACGCCGAACTGCAGCGCGTTGGCGATGTCCTGCTCGCGCTTGATCGGGTGGCTGTGAATGCAGCGCTCGGGCGCTACGCTCAGGCGCTGCACCAGCTGCACCTCGCCGCTCGTGGCCAGATCGAGGAAACCGCCCTCGGCGATGACCGTCTGCACGACCGCCGGATGCGGCATGGGCTTCAGCGCGTAGTGCAGATCGACTCGCGGCAGCGCCTTGCGAAGCTTGCGGAACTGCACGCGCACGCGCTCGCAGTCGAGGATCAGGAGCGGCGAGCCGAACTCGCTGACGAGGCGCCGAACTTGCGCGGGCTGGAACGGGTCGATGAATCGCGGGCGGCGCACCAGGGGAGTTTACGGCAGCACTGCCATGCTGCCGGTGCCGTCGTCGCTGTCGGCGACGCTGGTCGCGGCGCGCAGCAGGCGATCGCGGATCGCCTGCCAGCGCTCCCCGTCCGGTACCGCCTGCACGAGAATGCGCTGGCAGCCCGCTTTGTCCAGGGTACGCAGATTCGCGTACAGATCGCGGCCGTAGCTCTCGGGCCTGCGTCCGGCATTGATCCAGGTGACGTACTTGTGGGCGCGCAGCGGCAGGCGCTGCGCCAGCACCGCCACGCGGCGGGCGCCGCCGGAGGCTGCATCCGTCTGCGCGTCGATCTCCCCGGCCGGCACGATGATCATGGGAGTGGTGGGCGCGTAGTGCCTCGGCGTGCCGCCGGGAACTCGCGGGGAGAGGCGGTCAGCGCCGCTCAGCAGCTCGCCCACCACCTCCCGCAGCTGCGTCGCGGTCACACTGCCCGGCCGCAGCAGCCGCACACCCCCGTCTTCAAAGGACACGATGGTCGACTCCAGCCCGATCTGGCACTCCCCGCCATCGAGGATCACGCGCGCCGCCTCGCCCAACTCCTCGCGCACGTGCTCCGCACGGGTCGGGGAGAGGCGCCCGTAGCGGTTGGCCGACGGTGCGGCGATGCCGCCGCCGAACGCGGTGAGCAACTGCTGCGCCATCGGATGCGCCGGCACACGGACCGCAATCGTGTCCTGGCCACCGGTGATGACGTCGTGAACGTTGGCGGCCCGCGGCATCACCATGGTCAGGGGTCCCGGCCAGAAGCTCTCGGCGAGACGCGTGGCGGCCTCCGGAACTTCACGCACCCAGCGGTGCAGGTAGCGCGGGCTGTCGAGGTGCACGATCACCGGATGGTTCGGCGGACGTCCCTTGGCCTGGAAAATCTTCACTACGGCGGCCGGGTTCTGGGCGTTCGCGCCCAGGCCATAGACAGTCTCGGTCGGAAATGCCACGAGCTCGCCGTCGCGCAACGCCTGCACGGCGCTCTCGATCTCGACCTGGGTAGCTCTGACGGCACGAACCATGGATGAGACGAATTCTAGCAAGCCGCGGGCGCCGCAACCGCGCGTTGTGGAAAAGCAGCACGCGCGTCACTGCCTGCGGTGAAGCCGCAAAAAACTGTCAAATGGGGCAACGGGGCGCTGTCGCGCCGCACCGACGGCGCGAGGACCTCACTCGAGTGCGCGCCGCACCCAGCCACCGGCGCCGTGCGTGAGCTCGTACGCCGGCCAGTAGTGCTTGTCGAGCTTGAGCGTGATCACTTCCGGAGCGTTGTTCCAGGTGATGGTCTTCAGGCGCACCGAGGAGCGATCGGGCCGCCCGGTGACAGCCTTGAGAAACGTATCCAGATCCGGAGTGGCGACTCCGTCCACTTCCACGATCCGCCGGCCCGGATACAGCCCGTAACGCGTCGCCGGCGACCCGTACGAGAAGTAACCCACATACACGCCCACCGGGGCAATCCCCCGCTGCACACTCATGGCGCGATGCGGCGCCTGCAGTGTCGCGCCCGCCCACTCCACCAGGCGATCGACATCCGTTCCGGGAAGCTCCGCGGTGGCGACGTCGAGCGTCTGCTCGCTCTGGCCGCGCCACACCGTGACCTGCACATGATCCTTGTCGGCCGCGGCTCTCTCCACCTCGCGAAAGCGCGTCACCACGCTGCCATCGATCGCGAGCAGCAGATCGCCCTGCTGCAGGCGCTGCGCCGCCGCGGAGCCGCCGACCAGGCGCACCACGGTCAGCGCCTGGCGCCGCGTCGGCGCGTGCTGCGCGAGCCGCCGCGCCCAGCCCTCCGACAGGCCGATCTCGCGCGCAGTCGCCAGCGACAGCACCCCGAGCTCGGCCTCGAGCGAGTGCAGCGGGCGCTCGTTGCGCACCCGATCGAGCATATCGGCCACCAGGTCGATCGGCACGCCGCGCGTATCCTGCGACAGCTCGCGGCCGCTCTCGTACGCGAAGCTCGACCAGGTGCCCAGGACGTTGCCGGCCTTGTCGGCCAGTACGCCGTCGAATTCCAGCGGCGGATTGACGAGTTGCACGGTCTCGACATTGCTGTCGCGGAAGCGCATGGTGCGCGACAGCGGCAACTCCAGCGGATCGATGCTCGCGATCTCGGTCCCGCGGGCATGCAGCTGGCTGTCACCGCCCAGTCCCACCACCCACACCGGTTCGCCGGCCACCAGTTCGCGCGGCGTCAGCCTCGCGGACCTCACCGGCGTGCTGCCGATCAGCGCCGGATCGTAGGCGACGACCGCGAAGTTGTGCTGTGGATGGATGTACACCACGCGCCCCGGGACCTGCACGGTGCCGGCGAAGGTCACCGTCACGTCGCCGACCGCCACCGGCACGGTGTTGCGATCGACCACCACCAGGCCCCGCTGCGCATCCACGATCAGGCCGGTGCCGTGATAGTTGCGCTCGGTGATCCCTGACACCGAGTACGGCATGTCGAATGTCACCATGGCGAGCGAGGGCGCGAGCGCATTCAGCCGCGGATCCTTGAAGTGCGGGAATACCGTGGAGCTCTCCGGCACGGGCTTGGGTTGCGGACCGGCGGCGAGCGGCTGGCAGTCCCACAGGCCGGAGGCGTCGTCGCGATCGCAATGGCGCGCGGGGAACCACAGGCGATCCATGCGGATGGCGCGCAGCTCGCTGTTGTTGGGATCATCGATGGTCATGTAACGCACCGGAGCGCGCTCGCCGTCAGCGAGCTCGGCGATCCCCGTCTCGAAGTCCCGCAGGGTGTCGGTCTTGCGGCCGTTGATCGTCATGAGGACCGCGCCGCGGGGAATGCCCGCCGCGCCGAACACGTAGCCGGGGTTGGCGACGTACACGCCGCGGGTGGGTACGTTGAAGTGCCGCGCCTGCTGATAGGACATGGCATTCACCACCGCATCGCCAAACTCCGCATACGAGCTGGGCGTGATGGCGTGCAGGTCGCCCACCGGGAGCTTGGCGGACACGGCCTTGCCACCGCGCTCGAGCTCCACCTCCACCTGCTTGGCGAC
>Ga0209152_10000903_pt1 | contig 12434 bp, 11 predicted proteins | sample GraSoiAngelo_107_FD_185873 | JGI IMG/M metagenome (GOLD analysis project Ga0209152, IMG submission 185873) | Grasslands soil microbial communities from the Angelo Coastal Reserve, California, USA - 14_0903_09_30cm (SPAdes) (version 2) | ecosystem: Environmental > Terrestrial > Soil > Grasslands...
CTTCGGAACTGTGGTGTATCCGTTCACGACCTTCGACTCATCATTGACCAGTTCTCGTTTCCATGCTGGAAAACAATCGTAGAAGGATTCTTGTATCAGGAAATTCGGGAGCGTAGCGTCCACTTGAATGGTAGCGGCGTTCTGGATCGGACCAAAGGCGTTGTGGAAGGCTATCTCGACACCGTAACCCTCGGCGATCGCGCAGATTTTTCGCGCCTGGGTGATCCCGCCAATGTTGGTAAGGTCCACTTGGAGAAAGTCTGCTAGATTGTTGGAGAGAACTTGGACGACTTGCTCTTTTGTGAGGAGCCTTTCTCCCAAAGCAACCCTAACGTCCGTGGCCTCTCGATATTTTCTTAGACCATCAGTGTTATCAGGGTGCACTGGTTCTTCCATGAAGAGAGGAGAAAATTCTGCCAGCTTCTTTGCTATCATGATGGCGGAGTTTGGGTTGAACCTGCCATGGTGCTCGATGAGCAGATCAACTTTACCCTTGGTTGCTTCCTGAACTGCTTTGACTCGTGAGTGGGCGAGATCGAGATCTTCCTTTTCGATATAGTCGTAGGAGCTCCCAAAGGGATCGAACTTGAGAGCCGTGTAGCCCTTTGCGGCTGATTTTCTTGCAGCTTCTCCAAATTGGGCCGGCGTGACACAGTTATCGTACCAACCGTTGAGGTAGAGCCGCACTCGCGACCGGAAAGCACCCCCGGTCAATTCGTAGATCGACGCTCCGAAATGTTTCCCGATAATATCCCAACAAGCAATATCGAAAGCGCTGACAGCCGTGGTTGATTCGAACGATACTGGCATATAGAAATCATGCTTATGCCACTCATGCATGTTGCGTTCCACATCAAGCGGATCCTTACCCTTGTAGACACGTTCCACCTCACGCAACGACTGAATGACAGGTTGGACCCGGAGGGTTGGAACTGCTTCACCGAAGCCCACGACCCCATCAGAAGTTGTCAATTTCAACAAGATCGAGTTACTTGCCCATGTAGCGCTTCCAGGAGAGGCGTGCTCGCCTAGCTGGTAGATCTCAACATCTGCAATCTTCAATCTGCGATCAACAGCAACTAACTTCGGCCGTATGGAAAGAGATAGGGAAGATTTGGTTTGTCATTCCAGTCAACGTAACACGTCTTGAGCTGCGTGTACATTTCCAGGCCATACCTTGATCCTTCGGCTCCGAGACCGGATTGTCTGAAACCGGTGTGAGCGCCTTGAAGCTGCTCTGGTCCCACCTGGTTGATGTAGCATTCCCCGAACTTGATCTTGTGCATCGCTTTGAAAACTCGAGCATTGTCCTTTGTAAAGACATACGATGCCAGACCGTACTTGGAGTCGTTCGCATACTCGATTGCTCTATCAAAACTGTCGACGTTTAGGACGGGAACGACAGGACCGAATATTTCGTTTTGGACAAGAGACGATCTCTGACCTACATCTTCGATAACAGTTGGTTCATAGAACCATCCCTTGTCATGGCCCTTGGGTTTCTCTCCTCCAACGATCACTTTCCCACCTTCATCTCTGGCTTGTTGGACAAACTTGACACTGGTCTCTCGTTCCTTCTCGCTAACCATAGGTCCCAGATCAGTTTGACGGTTCGTTGGGTCGCCGATCCTAAGTTCCTTGGCCATTCTCGCGAAGGCTGGGATAAATCGGTCTTTCACCTTCTCGTCCAGATAGATTCTCTCTGAGCAGATGCATGTCTGCCCGCAGTTCCAGAACCGTGCCCAGACAGCGCAGCGAAGTGCCCAGGATAAGTCCGCGTCGTTCCAAACTATGAAAGGTGCCTTTCCCCCCAGTTCGAGGATGAGCTTTGCAACATGATTGGACGCCCTTTCCATTATTCTCTGACCAGCCTCCGTACTTCCTGTCATCGTCACCAGCGACGTGATTCTGTTGGAGACCAGCTCGTCGCCGACCAGCTCTCCACTCCCTGTCACCAGATTCAGGACCCCTTTCGGCAGTTCCGCTTCTTCGGCGAGTCTAACAAGTTCTACAGTGCTCAATGGCGTGTTGCTAGACGGTTTGGTAACCACGGTGTTTCCTGTTATCAGCGCGGGAGCAAGCTTTCTAGCGACAGTGGCTGACGGAAAGTTCCACGGAGTGATGGATGCGACTACTCCTAGGGGAAGTTTGAGAATCATTATCGATTGTCGATGGTTGTCGCTTGGGAGAACATCTCCCTGTAATCTACGAGCAAATTCTGCGTAGTACTCGAAATTCTGCGCCGACCCCTCGATTTCCAGCCTGGACTCGAACAGAGGTTTCCCTTCCTCGGCGGTCAGGACCCCCGCAAGCCTCTCCTTGTCCCGACGAATGAGCTGTGCAATCTTGAACAGGAAAGAAGCCCTTTGAACCGGTGGCGTATCTTCCCATTTCTGCTGCGCGTCTTCGGCAGCCTCTAGCGCCCCCTTTACTTCTTCCCTGTTGGCTCGCTGGACCCTGCCGATGACTTGCTCGGTTGTCGGGTTCACAACATCGATTTTCTCTTCGGTTTTCGAATGAACCCATTCTCCATCGATATACATTCCAAACGTCTGGATTCTGGAGTCCGAAGATGATTTCTTGGTGGACTGGAGGATTGAAGAGCCTGCTCGTCGATGTGACATTGAAAGTTCGACATCAAAATCTATGGTAATATTGTTTCTCCGATCGGTTTCGAAGCTCAAAGGAGTGGCCCAAGCAGCCTTTTTCAGGAAAGAGTAGGGCGTCTAGAGTATTCCCATATAGAGGGTCCCAGGCAATGGGTTCCGAGTTGACAGCCTCCACCCGCAGCGTGAAACTTGCTAGCCACGGACAGAATCCTTGGCAAGTCCGGCTAAGACAAGACGGATCATCGTCCCGGCGGGTCATCGCAGAGGCACTCAGTCAAGCACTCTCGACGGCAAATCCTCAAACAATCTTGAGAAGTAAAGTGAAACTCAGAGGGAATATCCTCGGCGTCGCAACTCTTTCCCTCAGACTCTCAGAGTTCAGAAGAGTGTTGGTTATTGGTGGAGGAAAAGCATCCGCAAGCATGGCCTTGGAAATTGAACGGATTCTTGATGACTGGATAACCGGCGGCTCTGTAAACATACCAGCCTATACCAAGCCGTGGCCCGAAAGTTCCCGGATCGATTTCAACCCAGCGAATCATCCGGTCCCTAGTGAAGAAGCTGTTCGGGGAGTCAGAGACATGCTCGAGCTCGTCGGACAACCTTCCAGAGACGACTTGGTGATCTGTCTAATTTCCGGGGGAGGGTCGGCACTAATGCCACTCCCTTTCCCGGGTCTCAGACTCTCAGACAAACAGAAGACAACTAGACTTCTTCTCAAATCCGGAGCATCGATCGATGAGATCAACGCCGTCAGGAAGCATCTATCGGAAATAAAGGGAGGTCAGCTTGCAGAGAAATTGTACCCCGCAATGGTTGTTTCACTCATCATTTCCGATGTTGTAGGCGATAAACTGGAATCAATCGCCTCAGGTCCCACTGTACCGGATGATACGACCTATTCCGATGCTTACAATGTTCTGAAGAGGCGAGGCCTCTGGCCGAGGGTCCCTAAGTCGGTCAGAAACCATATTCAGAAGGGAAAGGAACGCAGATCGCCAGAGACACCCAAGGAAAAGTCCTGGGTCTTCAAAAGGGTCCACAACATTCTCATCGGAACCAACAAGGAATCATGCAAAGCTGCAACGAGGGCCCTAGCAAAAAGAGGGTATCATGCATTGATACTTTCGACCAGGCTTCAAGGCGAGGCAAAGGAAGCGGGGAAGGTATTGTCAAGCATCGTTTCTGAAATCCGCGAAAACCGACATCCGATCGCCCCTCCAGCCGCGATCATCGCTGGAGGCGAAACCACCGTTACCGTCCGTGGAAAAGGGCTCGGCGGACGAAACCAAGAACTTGTACTGTCAACAGCTCTCTCGATTCGAGGAATGCCCGGAGTAGTCGTCTCCTCTATCGGAACAGATGGCATTGACGGTCCAACAGATGCGGCCGGTGCTGTCGCTGATGGCGCAACTGTCGAAAGAGGCCTCAAAAAGAGACTGTACGCCGACGCTTTTCTCCGAGACAACAATTCCTATCCATTCTTCAAGAAACTCAACGACCTCGTCATCACCGGGCCAACAGGAACGAATGTCAACGACATCACCATCGCCATTATCGAATCGCCAAGAGCAAAAACATGATACGAGAAGACGATTTGTAAGAAAGTGAACACACATGTCGAAGAAGCTCGCAGGTAGTTCCGAGATTACTGACGTTAAGGCAAGGCAAGTTCTCGATTCCAGAGGAAACCCGACGGTCGAAGTGGACGTTTGGACCCGAGATGGGAAGATGGGGCGAGGAACAGTTCCCTCGGGAGCATCAACCGGAATCCACGAGGCCCTGGAACTGCGAGACGGCGACACGAAGCGCTTTCACGGCAGGGGAGTTCTGAAAGCCGTGTCAAACGTGAACAAGATCATCAAACCCAGAATCATCGGCAGAAACGCCGCGGGCCAACGTAACATCGACGAGTTGATGATCAAGCTCGACGGAACACCGAACAAGAAGAAGCTAGGCGCAAACGCGATCCTGGCCGTATCGATCGCCATTGCAAGGGTAGCAGCAGAATCCCAGGGCAAACCAGCCTACAAGTACCTCAAAACCCTGCGACGCTACAAGCTTCCGATCCCGATGATGAACGTGATAAACGGCGGAAAACATGCAGGTAACAAGCTTGCGGTACAAGAATTCCAGATAGAACCCATCGGCGCAGCAAGCTGCTCTGAAGCCGTCAGGATCGGTGACGAAGTCTATCAGTCATTGAACTCAGTTCTCAAGAACAAGTATGGTCCCAGCGCGATCAACGTGGGAGACGAGGGAGGTTATGCCCCCCCTGCGGGAAAGACGGGCGATGCGTTGGAAGCAATTCTTCAAGCAATATCCGACGCGGGCTATGACCAATCAGCCGTCCACATAGGCATCGATGCCGCCTCATCTAGCTTCTACGGCAACAAGGATTCGATCTACCAAATTGACGGGAAGAGGCTCAGCAGCGGCGAACTGGAAGATTACTACGAAGAACTCGTCAGGACATATCCGATAAGGACCCTGGAGGATCCTTTCGACGAAGACGACTTCGACAGCTTCGCGCTGATAACCCGGAAGCTTGGAAACCGAGTCAAAATTATCGGGGACGACCTCTACGTCACAAACCCCGACCGGATCAAGAAGGGTATTCAGAAGAAAGCTACTAACGCGGTCCTGATCAAGCTCAACCAGATAGGAACGGTAACAGAGACGCTGGACGCGATCAAGATGTCGAAGGAAGCTGGCCTAGATATTGTTGTATCCCACAGATCAGGTGAAACCGAGGACACCTTCATCTCGCACCTAGCAACATCGCAGGAGAGCCTCTTCATCAAGACAGGCGCTCCGGCTAGAGGTGAGAGAACCGCCAAATACAACGAGCTGCTCAGGATCGAAGAAGAACTAGGAAGCGATGCCCTGTTCATGGGCTCAACTCTGAGCTAATCCTGGGTTGCCATCCTCTCGTCTACCCTAGAAATCCGCCACGTCTGAGATGACCAGCAACAATCCGCTTCTCGGCCGCTGACAGTGCCTGAAGAGGCGCTTTCATTGGTCCTACCGGCATTCCGATGAGACCCATGGCCTCTTTCAGTGCTGCAGGATATTTTCCCACTCCCAGAGCCTCGATAATCGGCAAGAGTTTCTCCTGAGACTCTCGCGCCGCTTTGAAGTCACCCTTCTTGAAGTCATCGAATATCTTGCCAGCAACTTTGGGGGCTACGTTTGCGGAGCCGATTATGCCTCCGCTTCCACCGAACTCGAGGCTGGAATATGCCAGTGCGTCGGACCCTGTGAAGATCGATAATCTTTTCCGGCCAACCTTCAGGAATCGGACTAGACTTAGAAAATTGTACTCGGTATGTTTCATTCCCACGACAAGATTTTCGTCGGCAAGTCGCTGGACCGTGTCGGGAGTGACGAAGGAATGGGTCCATTCAGGGATATTATAGATCAAGAGCGGAAGGTCAATGCTCTCCGATATCATCTTGAAATGATGATAATGTCCCTCATCAGTGGTTGTGAAGTAGTAGGGTGGAGTCGCAATGACAGCGTCGGCTCCCGCCTTCTTCGCGTCCAACGACAGCTGTAAGACGTTCTCAATAGATGGGTCAGATACTCCCGCCACGACCGGAACTCTGTTATCCGCCTGATCAACCACCGTCTTGATCATAATCTCGCGATCTTCTCTAGTAAAGAGGGCAAACTCTCCAGACGTGCCCAAAGGGAGAAGACCGTCTATTCCAGACTCGATATGAAAGTCAACGAGTCTTCTAGTTGCTCCCGTGTCAACTCTTCCTTGCTTTGTTAGAGGAGTGGGGACGGGGGTCCAGATCCCCTCGAGCTTCAGCTTCATTCCTAGAGTAGCCAGTAGGGTTTCGATTTAAGAATTGCAATAGCAAGAATTCTCGAGGAAAGGGTTTAACCGAGTTCGAACATCCCAGCTCGGTTGAATCAGCCACGGCCCATCATGAGAATTTGTAAGGAAACGATAACCTGTGTTAGTCGATCTTGCTAGAGCCGGCCTAGTAATTGTTCTAGGCGTAATCTTTGCGTATCTCTACGGTTTCATCGAGCACGGGTATATTCCTCCTGCGGAACACCTTGTCCTTCGGTTCTTCAAGCATTTCTCGAACTATCATATTATCATGTTCGGCTTGTTCTCCGCGCTACCCCTCGCAGTGCTCATCTATGACCCATCATGGGTCGGGATCCTGATTGCTTTCGGCCTCTGGGCATTTCTCCCACTGGGAGAGGACATTTCCTGGTACCACTTTGCGGGAGCGTGGCCTGGTCCAGAAGACTGGACCTCATGGGGAGGAGGATACTATGTGAAAAAACGCTGGCTGCCTAGATGGTATCTTGTAAACTCGATAGCCACGCTCTTCTTCTACGCCCTCGCGTTCGCAGTGGCAACCCTGTGACTCTGGACAACTTCAGCTTCAGCGTGCCTTATACCGAGTTTGACAATTCGTACTTTCACTTTCTCACCCGGAGACGCTCCACTAACGAAGATGAGTAATCCATTGAGACGCCCTAATCCTCTGCCATCCCTAGACCTCTGCGTAATTTCCAGTTCCGTCTCGTCGCCCTCATTCAAGCCATGAAATGTGGACAATTCGGTCCCAGCAACCAGCCCTTGATCGTCTTTCGGTTCCTGTTCAACGACCCCTTTAAGATTGTTGTCGACTCTAAGCTCCTAGAGAGAGCAGAGGCATACTGTTCAACGAGGAATGATACGCAACGTCGTCCGTTCGCAAGAAAAGACCTAGCGTGGCCAATTTCAATCGCCACAGGCTGAAATATCGACCTCGCAAGGTCCGACTCCTATTGATTGCGGAGTCGCCACCATCTTCAGGAGGCTTCTTTTACTTCCCGACTACAATCGGCAAAGACCATCTTTTCCGCGAGACCATGAAAGCTCTCGAATTCTGGCGCGAAGACGAACCTATGCGAAGGGGTGTTGACAAGCGACCGATGCTACGACGCTTTCAATCAATAGGATTCTATCTCCTCGACGCTTGCATCGATCCAGTGGACAAACTGCTGCCGAGAGAGAGAAGAGAGAGCTTTTTCAGGCAAACACCTCGGTTGGTCAACGACGTGCTCGAGGCCGATCCATTTCGTATCCTTATCATAAAGGCATCCATCTTCAATCCAGTAAATATCGCGTTGGCAGACGCTGGCTTGCGGAATCGGGTCCTGAACACTGGACCCGTCCCGTTTCCCTCCCACGGAAACCAACCCATCTATCGATCCACGTTGAGACTTGCAATCAGCAAGGCACATTTGTTGTCATAAGAGGCCTGCTCTTCGACCGGTCACTGATCCTAGTTACCTTAGGTTACGGTGTAGCTAAGTGACTCGTCTCCAAGGTTGTCGTTACTAATCGCGGTGCCTTATCTTGAGTGAAATTGGTATTGAGAAAGTCGTCGTGGAGTTGAACGGCTTCCGACAAAGAACAGCGATGATCAAAGAAGAAATTGCGAAAGTGAGCAGAGCCCTCGGAGAGCGAGCGGCCCAGCTCAACGACATTGTCAGCAAGAGTTTATCGAACCTTCGCGAACAGCTCGGTGGAACTACACTAACCGGTTATCTTGCACTGCAAGGAAAATACAGTTCAGGTGAACTAAGCGAGCAAGAGTACAGTTCACAGAGAGACTATTACAAGAACGAGATGCAGAGCATGCTCAGACGACTCGACGAAACTCGGAAGCTCATGATGCTAATGGCGCAATTGGATGCGCGACAGCCGGGAGCAACTCCGGGTCCGCAACGGCCTGCCCCAACAAACTAGATCTCTTCCATCCATTCTATCTCAGAACGCCACGCTAGGTTCCGAATGGCCCTAGGTGATCAGATTCTACGGGCTTTCAGCCAATAATATTCGAAATATCTGTCCATAACTCCGGCGAATTCCTCGTCTGATAATCGAAACGCGATCCGCGAACCGGGCTCGTTAGGAGTTTCAAGATTCCAGAGATATGTTAAGACAGTATCCCTCCCATCCACTGCGCAGACATTGTAGGGTTTAGGAGACTCTTCATTCGGTTCCTGTATCACTCCAACCTCCGCCTCGTCAGAAAGCAGTGACAAGCTTTTCTGATCGACAAAACGAGGATTAACAAACGACAGGATCTTCACGGATACACCTCTCTCCCGAGCTACTTTCAACGGTGAACGAAGATCCTCAACATCTTTCGGGATCAGAGTCGCAAACTGGAGATAAGCTCGCGTCTTCGCGCTCGATACGATCTCACCGATCTTGTCCGAGATCTTATCGCCTCCATGGATAACCCAGAGACTAATGTTCTTGACCACCTCCCGACGTTCGTAGATTGCTTGAAGATCTTGTTTCATCAGGTTGGTGAAGGCAACCATTTCGGATTGTTTCTGTTCAAGCTCTAGTTCCGCCACAGACCTCGGTGGATTCGCTTCGTATACAACCGGTCTTCCGGGTCTTGCTCTGATCCACCTCCTCTTCTCCAAGCCCTCAAGAGTTCCATAGACTCGCGCGTAAGGGATCTGTACACCCTCGCTAATCTCGAACGGAGTAGCGGGTCCATCAAAAACGAGTTTGAGATAGGTTTTGATCTCGTATTCTGTCAGCCCGTGGTCTTTGAGTATTCGATGGAGATTTTCGTCGATTCTGGACATGGTTGCGGTGGTGACCTACCTTTTTGCGTAAATCGGGTAGCGACTATTAGAGGTATTTGACTAAAATAGGTAACGTACAATGGAGTGTCATGTTGACGCCCGGGTTAAAAGACCAAACTAACCTCGGTCGCTTCGAATCCTCCCCAAAGCGAACCTTACAATCTTTTGAGTTCGACCCACAATGAAGCAGATTTAGAAAAGCAGAGCTTTCCTAGACGCTTTCAATCTTCTCTGGATGACATCTCCGTTTCACGTTTAAGTAACGTCTGCGCCTAGATCGAAATATGGCGGACATGAAGTACACTCCACTCGGCAACACGGGCGTCGACGTATCAGTTCTCGCTCTCGGAGCAATGACCTTCGGCTCGAAAGACACATGGAAGCTAGGAGGACTCGGTCAAGACCTTGTGGACAAGATGGTATCCCGAGCAATCGACGCCGGAATCAACTTTTTCGACACTGCGGACGTATACGATGAGGGCGAGTCTGAGAAGACCCTCGGAAAAGCCCTCCAACCCTACCGGGATCGAGTTCTGATTGCTACCAAAGTTAGAGGCAAGAGCGGTCCGGGAGTCAACGAGATCGGCCTTTCAAGACATCATATTCGGCAAGCAGTCCGTCAGAGTCTCGAACGACTCGGCACAGACTGGGTCGACCTATACCAGTTCCACTCCTGGGACGCGCACGTCCCGCTCGATGAATCAATCGAGGCAATGCAGGATCTAGTCGAAGAAGGACTCGTGAACTATCCCGGCGTATCAAACTTTACCGCCTGGCAGATGGCCACCGTTCAAGCAAGAGCGGAAGAACGAGGCTTCTCCAGATATGAAACCGCCCAGATGAACTATAGCCTCTTGAACCGTGACGTCGAGCATGAAATTCTTCCATTCCTCAACTATAGCAAGATGAGTTTACTGGTCTGGAGTCCTCTTCACGGCGGCGTCCTCAGCGGAAAATACTCCAAAGACTCCAAACCTCCTGGAACCAGAGCAGGCAACCGAGGACTATTCTTCCCATTCTTCGATGAAAAAACAGGCTTCGACATAATCGAGAGAGTCAAACAGGTTGGCAAGGAACAGGATGCGACTCCGGCCCAAATAGCTCTTTCCTGGTTGCTGTCGAAGGGACACATCGTCCTTGTAGGAGCGAAGACCATGGAACAATTCGAGGAGAACCTAGGTGCACTGGACGTCAATCTTTCAAGCGACCAGGTTGGAAAACTAGACGAACTTACGAGACACCGGATTCAGTACCCGAACTGGATGATCGAGAGACAAAGCTCTGGACGAACTTTTCCAGTATCAGAACCTCCATGGACTAGAAAGAACTAGGCAGAAGACGCGATTATGGATTCACAACAGACCTCTGGTAAAGATCGAGAAGTGGCCACTCTAGGTGGAGGATGCTTCTGGTGTACAGAGGCCATCTTCGATCAATTGAAAGGAGTAGAGAAGGTTGAATCAGGCTATTCCGGAGGAAAAGTTCCGAATCCATCTTACGAGGATGTCTGCACTGGAACTACAGGACACGCCGAATCGATCCAGATCACCTTCAATCCCAAGCAGATCTCCTTCAAAGAGATCTTGCAGATCTTCTTCACGACGCACGACCCGACTACACTGAACCGTCAGGGAGCGGATGTCGGAACCCAATACAGATCAGCGATCTTCTACCACAATCCGGAACAAGAGGCTGTGGCGAAGGAGGTTGTCAAGGAAACTAACGCTTCGAAAATCTGGAAGAAACCAGTCGTGACTGAGGTTGTGCCGTTCAAGGCGTTCTACAAGGCTGAAGATTATCATCAGGAATATTTCAAGAACAACACGAGACAACCATACTGTCAGGTTGTAATTGCGCCGAAGATCGTGAAGCTACGTGAGCATTATCGGGAAAAGCTAAAGACTGCTTAGCCTCTGGACCCGTTTTCGTCGACCAAAGACCAGTGAATCTCGGTCAAACACCCAGAAGAGAACATCTCTCTGATACTTTGCCCCTCTAACGCGCGGTTACGAATTGCCAATATCTGCACGGTCGGATATTCCTACCTGTGACAGCTGAGTAAGAATGGCGGAAACCGATTCAAGAGAAACCCGACCTGCCAGAACACCAGCCATCGTCAGAACACTAATGCTCACATTATTTATCTCGGCGATTCTATTCTCCAGTTGGACTCTTCTCAAGTACTTCCACTATGCCTCCCTCCCGGGATACATTCAAGCCGGCATCAAGCTCAGCGTTTCGAACCTTCAGATCGAGATTGGCTTAGCCGGGCTGACAGGCCTATTGACATCGCTTTTCCTTCAAGGCCGACGACGCTCAAGGAAGGCCGAGAGCAGTCAATCGAAGATGACGCGAATGAGCTTCGGAACCGGGAAGCCTACTCACCCACTCATGATGACCCAGAGACCCGCGAGGGACGCGCAGTTTGTAATCCGAAAGACGCGCAACCGCGGAAGAATATCGCGGAATCGGATGGGTGAGAGATTGCCGCCCAGCTACGTTGCTGGACCAGAAACAGAGAGCCCCGGTTAGTAAACAGACATTTTCCCTCGCTGGAGTTTTTCATTCCGGAACCACAACATACGTGAGCAGGGCGAGGGTCCTATTCTCGCCCCTTCTTCCAGCGTACCTTTAACAGGGCAGACCAGTTTTGTCGGACACTTCTACGTCCTTGCCAACGCCGGAAGAAAGCAGATATCGAAGAACACGCGATCACGATCTCCCATGAGGGAGATAGTCGTCAAGGAACTAGCTCCGTCTCTGAGAGACGACTTCCTAATGTTCTTCGATAGTATTGCATTCGCAGACAATCCTGATTGGTCTGACTGTTACTGTTCAGCCTATCATTTCACAAACAACAAGGGAAAAGCTGAGAGTCGTCTCCAGGCCTCAAGCCTCATCGATGAGGATAGGATGCACGGATTCCTCGCCTACGATAATGGAAAGCCCGTTGGCTGGTGTAACGCGGCCCCTCGCAGCAGCTACCCCGGAGTCCAGTGGCTGATGAGCCCCGGTCCCGATAAATATGAGAAAGTCGGTTCAATAGTCTGCTTCGTAATAGCCTCTACCCATCGCAACCAGGGAGTCGCTTCCCACCTACTGAAGGCTGCATGCAAGAAATTTTCCCAAAAAGGAATAGAGTTCGCTGAAGCTTACCCGGTCAAGAAGCCACGGTCAGCTGCTTACAATTTTCCAGGCCCG
>Ga0209152_10000913_pt1 | contig 12339 bp, 12 predicted proteins | sample GraSoiAngelo_107_FD_185873 | JGI IMG/M metagenome (GOLD analysis project Ga0209152, IMG submission 185873) | Grasslands soil microbial communities from the Angelo Coastal Reserve, California, USA - 14_0903_09_30cm (SPAdes) (version 2) | ecosystem: Environmental > Terrestrial > Soil > Grasslands...
GGGTACCTGGGGGTCGTCATGGAAAAGCTGGGCCCCCGCCGGGCGGAGCTCCTAGACATGCGGAACCCGGGGGTGGGCATGGTGCGGATGCGCTTCAAGATTCCCGCCCGGGGACTGCTCGGGTACCGCTCGGAGTTCTTGACAGACACGCGGGGCACGGGGATCATGCACCACCGTTTCTTCGACTACGGTCCCTGGGCGGGGCCGTTGCAGGGGCGGAGTCGCGGGGTGCTGGTGGCGGACCGGGAGGGGGTGGCGGTGGGGTACGCGCTGTTCAACCTGCAGGAGCGCGGGACGATGTTCGTCAAACCCGGGGATCCGGTGTACGAGGGCATGGTGGTGGGGGAGAACGCCCGGGTGGGCGACATGGACGTGAACCCGTCCAAGGAAAAGAAGCTCACGAACATGCGGACGACCGCGTCGGACGAGATGATCAGTCTGGAGCCGCCGCGGCAGGTGACGCTCGAGCTGGCGCTCGAGTACATCGAGGACGACGAGCTGATCGAGGTCACGCCGTCGTCCATCCGGCTGCGTAAGCGCGCGCTGGGCGCCACGGAGCGGCGCAAGCTGGCGCGGAACGCGCGGTCGGTCGAAGAGTCGTAGCGGGAGCGGGAGTCGGGGGAAGCTCGTTCAAACAACCACCGCAACCCTAGCTGGGGGTGACAATGTTGTCCCGTGAGACGTCGGACTGGTCGCTCAAGCGTCGCGGCGACAGTCTCGGCGAAGAGCAGTTCGGAGACTTCGAAGAGGACAAGGACCTGGACGAGGACTTCGACGACGAGCTGGACGAGGACGAGCTTGAAGAGGAGGACCTGGACGATCTCGACGAGTACGACGACCTGGACGACGAGTTCGACGACGAGGAAGACGATGAGTTCCGGCCGAAGAAGGGACCGGGACCGCGCCGGGACTGGGAGTGACGGGAGTAGGGCCTGTAGCTCAGGTGGTTAGAGCGCACGCCTGATAAGTACGAAACGCCGAGCGGGAGCATGACGTCATGCTCCCGCTTCGTGCTTCATCGAGCTTGGGTTAACCCACCCTCCGACATCGACCGGCAACCCATGGCAACCGGGCGCCAATGGCAACCCGAACCAGCTCCGAGGGGTCAGCCCACTGGACGAGTTCGACCAGTGCTCTTACCGTCGAGCTTCCTCGCCAAGCTGTTGCAGCGATCCGTCGGCCGGGGCCACCAGGGCATCGACCGGGGGGCGAGACGCCCGGCGCCGTCTGGGGCCGTCCTGACGCGTCTGGGGCCGGTCCGGGTCGTGGTGGGCGCAGCGGAACCCGGCCGAGGTGTCGCGGCCCGCGATCCGACCGCAGGGGCTGCCGTCTTTCTTCGAGCCCGTGCAGCGCTCGCTTAAAGTGTCGTTAATCATTCTATGCTCCTTACGTATGGGTCGTTCATGCATTTTCTAGGTCGATAGCACGCACGTACGGCGAGCGATCCGGCCCCCGGAGGGGGGTGCCCCGCCCATCGTCGTGCGCGGCTCCGATTCGCGTGTCAGGATCGCGGCCCACACGCCTACGGGGCTGTTGCTTTGCTATGTGCTACAACGACTTTCGGCAGTCCGGTTGCCGCTCGGTTGCCGCAGGTCGGTCGAGCACCGGGCGAGCTGCTCGGGCCGAGGTCCGCGTGGTACGGGGTTGTGCGGCCGCGCTGTGACGCGCCGCGGACCATACATTTTCCATACATTTTCAGAGGAAGGCAGCAGGCCGTCGGGACCACTCGGTACTTGCGCCGCCGGGCAAGCGGGCGGTCCAGCTCGGCGCGTGCATCCCTAGCGTGAGACCAGTCTTGCCAATCCGAGGACGGTCCGGTATGATAGAACGTACAGAACGTGCGGTTTCCCTTGAGGTTGGGCTGAGGGGTCCTGTGAGTGCGGGTGCAGGGCAGGGCGAGGGATCATCTCCTTGGGAACGGTGGGCTCGCTTGGTGGTCGCTGTCCCGGGGCCGCTCAACCTCGGCATGTGGTACCGCGTTCTTAGTGCCGGTCCAGAGGAAGCGGTCGTCGTTGTGCATAACCACACAGCGATCGTCCCGCGCCGCAGCCTCGAAATCGTAAACACCCGCCCAAACCGGTAGGCAATCGACCTCCACTGTCCTATCGTCGTGTGAGGCATCGCTGCCTCACGCGTTGACCCTACCACAACAGCGCTTGGGCACGTCGTCTGACCCGTAATTGGGTCGGACGGCATCTCTAGTTCCAGCAAGGCAATACCCGGCCGACTTCGGCGCACCGAAGTGGCCCCGGAGATGCAGGTCGGCGTGACTTGAGCCCGACTGGACTGGCATGCCAACGAGACTAACGACATGAGCACCGAGACTACGCAGCGACGCGGTTCGGACCGCCGGCGAGACTTCGGCCGCCGCATAATCCGCGACCGGCGACGTCTCTTGATCGCGGTTCACGTCCAGCGCCGTAGCGGCACGGATCGCCGATCTGGCGATCAACGGCGCGCAAGAGCGGAACGTCGCACGCCACCTCAGGGCATTCGGCTTCTCTAGACCTCGCGGCCGGTGCCGAGCGGCACAATCAGGCGCCGCGGCCGGCACGGACCCGTCGTGCCACCCTCAAGTGTGTGAGGTGTGTAGAGCCGTAGTAAGGCTCTACACACCAACTGTGACACACTAAAATCAGGCCGCGCGGTCCTGCTCCACCGTGAACTGATTCGGGCTCCACGTGCCGCGCTCGTCGTCCTGCCGCACGTACTCGTGCTCCCGGAGCCACCGCACCCCTGAGCTGAAGCGGTTCCGCTCTGGCCGCAGCTCGAAGCGATCCTGCGTCCCTACGTGTTCAACACGGATCGCCCACCGACCCGCCTGCTGTTTCCGTCGTTCCGCACGGGGCGGGAGGCCATGATCACGGACTTCCGAAAGCTGCTTGACGCAGTGGCCGAGCGCGCTGTGCCGCACGGCTCCAGACCCTCGATCATGGTGCGCCGGTGAGTGTTTTTCACAGTGGCGCGGGAGTTGGGGCATGGCGGCACGGCACTCGTCAACCGGGTGTATGGCCACCTCGGCCAGATGCGCCATCGCTCGAAGGCTGTGGAGTACCGGGTGGAGCAGCACAAGGCTAAGTTGAAGGACCGTCTAGCCGCCCTGCGAAGTGCGCAGGCATGTTTGCCATTGGAGCGGCAAACAAAGCGCAGTCGGAAATTTGTAAGTGGTTGCGGGCCTGTAGCTCAGGTGGTTAGAGCGCACGCCTGATAAGCGTGAGGTCAGTGGTTCAACTCCACTCAGGCCCATCACAGAAAAAAGGCGTCAAGCAAAGACGTCACGCCGGAAACGTCGCGGGGAATCGTAGGTTACGGTTTCGCGCGACGTTGTTGTTTCGTTACGTGGGGAGGGATCACGCTAGTGCTCAGACGCCGAGCAGCTGCTTTACTGCGCGCTCCGCTTCGCGAATCGAGTTCCGATGATCGCTGGCCCCAGCAAGATCCGTATTCGCAAACGCGATCCGACCGTGCGGACGATTCCGCAGGATGTCCCGCGGCGCCGGTTTGCCATTGATGCCGAAGAAAAACCCCGGCTGCGGATTCACGTACGCGTGACCCCAGCGATTTAAGATGATGCCGGCGATGTCCCGGCGCGGATCGAATCCGCCGGGCGCGAACATGTCGGCGAGCTGCTCGCGGAACGCGCGCTCGTACTGCGCGAACGAGGTGCCGAGCAGCTGCGTGCGTCCCCGACTCCCCTGCTCGGCGATCGAGAGGCCGGGCTGGGCGAAGAGGACCTTGATGGTCAGCACCGTCGGTGAGCCAGGACCGATGGTGCGGGGCTCGTTCCCGACGAGCGCCATCTTCCGTACCGAGAGATAGTCGCCGAGTCCGCCGAACCAGCGACAGCCGGACAATCCCATCTTGTAGAGGAAGCGCCAGTTGCGGACGGCGATGTTAGCCATCAGGCACGGCGATCGATAGAACTGCGCGTATGCTTCGCGATGGCTGGTGGGGAGGTCATGCACGATATGCTTCGCCGTCCAGCTGCCGCCCGCCACGACCACCGAGCGCGCTCTGACGTTGTAGAGTCGATTGCCCTTCGCGTAAGTGACGACGACGTGCGGCGCGCTCGAGGGCTCGCCGGCGTGCTCGACGCGGACGACGGTGGCATTGAGCCGCAGCCGTGTCGATTGGCCCGCGCGATCGAGCGCGCGGAAGTCGACGCGATTCTGCCACACCGCGTCGACGGTGCGCGGACCGGCGATGGCGTCGGGGATGAGCGTCTTGACCATGAGTCGCGCGAATCCGCCGTTGCCGTCGGGGAACATCTGGTCGCCGAGCTGGTCGTCCCCGTCCTCCGGAAACTGGTTCTCAATCGCGTAGTTGCAGTACGCCGACAGCACGTCAGGACCCAGGCCGTATCCACCGCCTTCGACTGGCGACAGAAACGTCCGCACCGTCTCGCGGCTGATGGTGTATCGTGCCATCAGGTGATCTTCCAGCGTGATCGCGTCCAGTTGGCGCGAGATGGCGTCACCTTCGGTCTGCGGTCGCGGTCCGTCGACGCGGTTCGTCCCCCAGCGTAGCAGCTCCGCCCTCGTGACATCACTGATCGGCGCACCTTCGAGCTTCCGTCCCCACGGGTCCATCACCCACACGCCCCCCTCCCCCCCGCCCCCCGGGCGCTGGCCGAACTGCGGTCCGAAGTAGAAGCCGTAGTTCCCAGGCGTCTCGTACGGCGAGTGAGCGAGCGGCATCTCCGGCGACGGCCCGCGCCACGTCTGGTAGGCGAACGCGGAGCGATCCATTCCGATCATCTCGTAGAAGCGATCCGTATAACCACCCTTGCCCGGTACCAAGAAGATCGCGGAACCCTGGTGCGCGGTGAGACGCTGTCCGTCGACGAGGAACTCGTTCCGCTTCGCTTCGCCGCCGAAGATCGGGTGGTTGTCGATGACGAGGCAGCTCCCGCCTTCGTATTTCTGGAAGAAGATCGCGGCGGCGAGTCCGCTGATTCCCCCGCCGACGGCGACGAGGTCGTACATCTCGCCGGTGTCGATGGCGTTGGCGATACGCTGTTCGAACGCCCCATCGCGCATCCCGTGTCCGGCGCTCAGTACATCCCAGGTATTGCCGTTGGAGTGTCGGTAGTCGCCTACGCCGCCGTAGCCGTTGAAGGCATCGGCGGGGGAGATCGTTGGCGCTTTACCGTGGAGGAGCAGCCCGGCGCCGGCGAGGAGAGCGCCATTGAGGAAGTCACGGCGGGAGATCGGCTCGTTGATGCCGAGGCGATTGTCGCCAATCATTCCAGCTTCTCTGCTCGATGTCTCATGGCTGTCAGGAAGTAGCCAGCGCCAATCCACAGCAGCGTGACCGTGATCCAGGCGACAAGGGACGCGCTCAGGCCAAACGTGCTGTTGGCACCTGGCAGGGCCGATGGGACGATGTCCTTGGCGTTGTTTACTGCCGAGTGCAGCAGCATGACCAAAAGCAGGCTCCCATTGGTGCGCGCATAGAGCCACGCCATGGCGACGGACAGCGCGGTCACCTGCAACACGTACACGAAGAACGACTGTCCAAAGGTGTCGGCCTCGGGAATGAAGAACTGCGGCAGGTGCCAGCAGGCCCAAATGACGCCGAGCAGGATACTGGCGCGCGCCAGCCCGAAGCGCGCCGCCAGGCGGGGGAGCGCATAGCCGCGCCAGCCGATCTCCTCGCCCGCCTGGAAGGGCGTCGAAAACGCGACGGCCACCGGGATGAGGTACCACGCCTCGCTGCCGAGGCGCGGCCACGCGCCTGTGGCCACGCGCTGGACGAGCGCCGCCGTGAGCTTGATGGCGGGGATGTAGCCGACGGCGAACAGGTACCATCGCGCCGGCACTCGCCACTGGAGGACGCGACCGAGCAGCGCGCGCACGCCCGAGCCTCCCTCCGCCCGCGCCGTGAGCCAGAGCGCGACCAGTGAAGGAGAATAGGCTCCCAGATGTATCAACAGCACGCCGAGTGGCGTGCCCACGGGAATCCCCGCCGCTACGACCGTGAAGAAGCAGGTCCACATCACGGCGTAGGTCAGCAGGAAAAACGTGACGAGCGGCCCCCAGGGCTTCAAGTGGGATCCCTTCGTGCCAGGGTCCAGCGTCCGAAGGAAAACAGCCGCCGTCGGCGGGCCACCGGGCGAATCGTCGTGGAAAAGATCATCTCAAAATGGTCCAGCACCCGATCCAGGTTGAAAAACTCGTTCGGTCGGTTCTCGTGGAAATACGGTTCGGCAACATACTGGCGATACAGCGCATCGCTCCGGTCGAGCTCGATGATCCGCTCGATCAGCGCGGCCTCGTCTCGAAAATCGAAGTAATTGAGAAAACTCTTCGGATTGAACTCGCGGTGGATCAAGGGATTGCCCCAATAAATCGGCAGGCACCGCGCCGCCATGGGTTCGACGATCTTTTCCGTCGTGTACCCCGGCAGTGAGGCGTTTTCGAAGGCGATGTTGAACTTGTACCGTTTCAAGAACTCGATCTTGCCCCACGGTCCCCCGGGCACCCGATACCCCATGTTGTTGAACGCGCGGCCGCCGGCATCCACCTTCTTGTAGCGACTGAGACGGCGAAAGAAGTCGTTCCGCTTGCGGGTGGTTCGCGGGTGACGCGTGTTGCTGGCAATGAAGGAGCAGAAGTGAGTCTTAGCGGCCAGGATCTCGTCGACATTATCGCGGTCTCGGAGCAGGATGTCCGGCTGGTAATAAAAGGAGTAGAGCGGCCAGCGCAGGTGGCGCGCATCGTCCAGGTAATGGCAGGTGAACGCGTAGTCGCACGTCGTGAAGTCCGGGCGGCAGGATTCGCCCGTGAAGAAAATGCGGGTGCAGGAATGCAGGCGGTGATGGTCCCCGAAGCTCGAATAGATCACGAAATCCGGCCGGTCGTGAAGCTCCACGGCATATCGGGTTTTCAGGAGGTTGTAAATCCGATTGTCATCCTTCTGGAACCCGGGCCAGAAATCGCAGAAATCGATCCGGATGGTCTTCACGGTCTGTAGAGACGTGCCGATCTTCAAGTCGGGCTGCTTCACGGGGGCGTCACGTCGCGGGAACCGGGCGCCGCAGCCCCGCGTGCTCCCGCAGGTGCCCGAACAGGTCCAGCCCGGTCTTGAGGACTACGAGCAGGGCGAGGGGGATGAGCGGTGATCCCAGGGTCGCGACCAGGAAGCCGCCGGCCAGGATCACGACGTGCAGCACCATGACCCGACCGTAGGGGCGGAACATCAGCGCCGGGACGAGCGCCGACTTGTACTCTCCGGTGCCGATGTAGTTGAACGCGAACGAGACGGCGTGACTCAACGCGAGTCCCCAGGCTGCCGGGGCGATCCCCGCGGCTTGCACCGCGTGTGCGAACGTCGCAACCGTCGGGAATCCTCTCCCCGAAAACCCACCCCCGAACAGTGTCAGCACGAACAGGCCGTGCACGGTGACGAACATCCCGTAGTGGAAGGTGAAGAATGGGATCATGAACAGCTTCGCCGCCCACATCACTCCGATCTGCGGCTGCGCCACGAGCATGCGCAGGACGTTGAACGCGCCGACGATCACGTTCTCGACCCAGAAGAGCAGCAGGGTCGAGAACACGCTCCAGCCGAAAAACAGGACGCCCGCGAGCGGGACGAGGTTCGCCGCCACGAGCACCAGGGCGCTCGGGGACAGCCGGAAGGCGAGGCGGTCCGGTATGGGTGAGGTCACGGTGCACTACGATGTCGAGTGGAGGCGACGTCGCCAAGGGCTTGCCGGTCCCGCCGGGGGGTAGGATCTTGCCGGCGTGAGCGATTCGACCAAGCGCCTGGCAGTGGTGGGGATCTCCGGCAGCCCGTCCAAGACGTCCAAGTCGCGTACGCTGGTGGAGTATGCTCTGGCGCAGCTCGCGGCCCGGGGCGCGACGACGCAACTGGTGGACCTCGCGGCGCTCCCCGCCGAGCCGCTGCTGGGCAGAGGCACGAGTGCGGCGGTGGCAGGAGCGATCGAGGCGGCGACGCGCGCCGGGATCATCGTGGCGGGGACCCCGGTGTACCGAGCGACCTACAGCGGGCTGTTGAAGGTGTTCTTCGATCTGCTGCCGCAGGATAGCCTGATCGGGAAGATCGGCGTGCCGCTCGTGACGGGCCACGGCGCCGCCCATGCACTCTCTGTAGACCACGGGCTCCGCCCGCTATTCGCGAGTCTCGGGGCCACGGTGATAGCGAGCGGCGTGTACGCGACGAGCCAGCAGTTCACCGACGGCAGGCCGGGCCACGAGCTGCTCGAAGCCGTGGACCGGGCGGTAGCAGAAGCCCTGGCGCTCGCTACGGCCGGGCTATCAGGACCAGGCCTCCGAGGCACATGAGCAGGCCCGCCACGTGGCGCGCGGCGAGGTGCTCCCGGTAGCCGACGACTCCGATGACCACCAGCAGCAGGGCGGTCGTCACGTTCGCGACCACCGAGGCGAGCCTGATGCGCCACCCGGCGCGGTAGGCGAGTAGGATAGCCAGCTCCACCCCCACGATCGACAGGCCGACCACGTAGGTCGCCCAATTCAGGTCCTTCAGCGAGCGCACGAGCGTGCTGCCCCCCGGCGCGAACGGCACTACCACGAGACACGCTACCAGCGACGTGGCGTAGGTGATCACCAACGACACCATCGGGTGCACGCCGGGCACGATCGAGTTCTGGGCGATGTGGTACAGCGTGGTGGCGAGCGCGGTCAGGGCGATGGGCAGATAGAACAACATTGGGCGTCTTTCCTCGAAGGGGCGTGGAGAGACTCTGGCGAACGGCACCGGGCCTTCATATAGATAGAATAGATAATGGAGACCCGGATCCCTGCGCCTCGGAGGTAGCTCTTGATCAGCCGAGATGTCCCCTAGCCGCCGTCCACCTTCCACCCGCCGCGCCTCCGAGCGCTCAGCAATCGAGCGGGAGCAGGCGGCGCAGCTGCAGACAGCCACCTACCGGATCTCAGAAGCCGCGCACGCCGCCGAGGACTTGGCGCAGCTGTTCCGCGCCGTCCACGACATCATCAGCGAGCTGATGCCCGCAAAAAACCTGTACATCGCCCTGTACGATGCCCACGCGGGGCTCCTGAGCTTTCCCTACTGGGTAGACGAGCACGACCCGCCCCCCGCACGTCACAAGCTCGAGCGCGGCCTCACGGAGTACGTACTTCGGACGGGACAGCCGCTGCTCGCGACGCCTGAGGTGCACGAGGAGCTGAGTCGCCGCGGCGAAGCCGATCTGGTCGGCGCCCCGTCCTTGGACTGGATCGGCGTGCCGTTGAAGGCCCACGACCGGACGATCGGCGTGCTCGTGGCCCAAACCTATACCGAGGGGATCCGATTCGGCGAGCGCGAGAAGGAGATTCTCCAGTTCGTGTCCACTCAGGTAGCGATGGCTATCGAGCGGAAGCGGGCGGAGGAGGCGGTCCGCACGTCCGAAGCCCGTCTCAAGGCGCTGCTCGACAGCGCGCTCGACGCCTGCGTCACGATGGACGAGACCGGACGGATCATGAGCTGGAGCGCAGCCGCCGAGACCGTGTTCGGCTGGCCCGTGTCGGAAGCCATCGGTCGGAGCCTCGCGGACACGATCATCCCGTCGCACCACCGGGAGGGGCACGCGCGTGGCCTCGCACGGTTCCTCGAGACGGGGGAAGGGCCGATCCTGCGGCAACGCATCGAGATCACCGCCTTGCACCGGGACGGACACGAGTTCCCGGTCGAGCTGACGGTGACTCCCATGCGGCTGGGAGATCATTGGCTGTTCGGGGCTTTCGTCCGCGACCTCACCGAAGAGAAGCGTGCGGAGCAGGTGTTGCAGAAGGAGGTGGGCGAGCGCGAGGCGGCCGAACGACTCCTGCGTCAGGTGATCGACGCGGACCCGAGTCTCGTGTTTGTAAAGGACCGGGACGGGAAATTCGTGCTCGTCAACAAGGCGGTCGCTGACATTTACGGCACGACGGCGGAGGCCCAGGTCGGGAAGACCGACGCCGACTTCAATCCCAACAAGGCGGAGGTCGAGCACTTCCTGCGCGACGATCGGGCGGTGATGGACAGCCGCCGGCCGAAGGTCGTGACCGAAGAGGCCGTCACCAACCCCACTACCGGTGCGACGCGCTGGTTTCAGACGGTCAAGGTGCCGCTCCTGTCGCCTGACGGCGAGGCCCGCCGCGTGCTCGGCGTCGCCACGGACATCACCGAGCGCAAGCGGGCGGAGGAGGCGCTGCGTCGTTCGGAAGCGAGCTACCGCGGCCTCGTGGAGCACGCAGCGTACGGTATCTATCGGGCGACCACGGACGGCAAGTTCCTCATGGTGAACCCGGCCCTGTTCACGATGCTCGGCTACGTGTCGGCGGAGGACCTGTTGAAGCTCGACGTCGGGCGCGCTGCGTACGTGGATCCTGCGGCGCGCGCTCGCATCGTCGCCCGCTGCGAGCAGTTCGGCTCCGCCATCGAAGAAGTCGCCTGGAGGCGCCGGGACGGCAGCGTCATCACGGTGCGCCTGAGCGGTCGACCGGTGCGCGGCCCGGACGGGGCGATCGAGTGCTTCGAGTTCATCGTCGAGGACGTGACCGAACAGCGCGCCCTCGAGGAGCGGTTGCGCCAGACGCAGAAAATGGAGGCCGTGGGCCGCCTTGCGGGCGGGATCGCCCACGACTTCAACAACCTACTCACCGCCATCCTCGGCTCCGTGGACTTCCTGCGGCGCGCCCTCGGCCCTGAGCACCCGGAGCACGCAGAGACGGAAGAGATCCAGAAGGCGGCAGTCCGGGCGGCGGACCTGACCCGCCAGCTGCTGGCATTCAGCCGGCAGCAGGTGCTCGCGCCCAAGGTCCTCGAGCTGGACGCGCTGGTCACCAACCTGGAAAAGATGCTACGCCGCCTGATCGGTGAGGACGTCGAATTGCGATTCTCGCCCAAAGCAGCGCGCGCCGCCGTCCGAGCCGATCCCGGGCAGCTCGAGCAGGTCATCGTGAACCTGGTCGTCAACGCGCGCGACGCCATGCCGCGCGGCGGCAAGCTCACGATCGAGACCGCCACCGTGGATCTCGACGCCACGTACGCGTGGGAGCACGGGACGGTCGAGCCCGGTCGCTATGTGATGCTCGCGGTGACCGACACCGGTGTCGGTATCGATCGCGCGGCACGGGCGCGGTTGTTCGAGCCGTTCTTCACCACCAAGGAATTCGGCAAGGGGACGGGTCTCGGGCTCGCGACCGTGTACGGCATCGTGAAGCAGAGCGGCGGCTACATCTGGGTGTACAGCGAGCCGGGGCAGGGGGCCACGTTCAAAGTCTACCTGCCACGGGTCGAGCCAGGCGGGGAGCCGCTTGCCGCTCGCCCCTCACCCGCCCGCGCCCTGGGCGGCACCGAGACCATTCTGCTCGCCGAAGACGAAGCCGCCGTGCGCAACCTCGCGCGTCGCGTGCTCGAGAAGCACGGCTACAAGCTTCTGCTCGCCGCAACCGGGCGGGACGGCGTCCAACTGGCGACGCAGCACGCCGGGCCGATCGACCTCCTGGTGACCGACGTGGTCATGCCCGAGATGGGGGGGCGCGAGCTGGCCCAACGCCTCGCGGCGCTGCAGCCCGTCCTCAAAGTGCTCTACCTGTCTGGCTACACCGATGATATGATCGTGCGCCACGGCGTGCTCGAGGCAGGCGTCGCCTTCCTCCAAAAGCCGTTCACGCCGGACACGCTGTTGCGCAAGATACGGGAGGTGCTCGATGGTACGCAGTAGGCGGGCATGGTACACGATGAAGCTGAGGCGCAGCTGATGGACGAGGGCGCCGGCACCACCCTTCCAAGACGCCACAGGCTCGTAGGATGAGGGCGTCCCGTCAGTCCAGACGCTCCCGCCAGAAAATCCTCGTCATTGAGGACGACCCGGTCGCTCGCGCGGACCTGCAGGCGCGGCTGGAAGCCAATGGCTACATCGTTGCCCGGGCGGCCGACGCCGCCTCGGCCGTGACCGTCGTGAACCGCGAGCGTCCCGACCTCATCCTGCTCGACCTGGGACTACCCGCCGGCGATGGGTTTCTGGTCTTGGAGCGCCTGCGCAAGATCGAGTCGCTCGCCGCCATCCCCGTGCTCGTCATCACCGGACGCAGCGACGCCGAAACCCGGAAGCGCGTGGAGGCGCTGGGCGTCCCGCCCGTCCTGGTGAAACCCGTACAGACCGAAGCGCTGTTGGCCGCCATCAGCGAAGCCTTGGAGACCAGGTCGGCGTAAACCTGTCGCACCGGCGCCCCACGGTGCCGCAAAAACGCCCTATCCTGGCCGCGGCGGTCTCGCGATGTTGCGCAACCGACCGTGACTACCCCAAATAGAGCCATGTCTCGAGACCCGGCGGCGCTCGCCGCCGACGAGGAGCCCCGCGTCCAG
>Ga0209152_10000920_pt1 | contig 12288 bp, 12 predicted proteins | sample GraSoiAngelo_107_FD_185873 | JGI IMG/M metagenome (GOLD analysis project Ga0209152, IMG submission 185873) | Grasslands soil microbial communities from the Angelo Coastal Reserve, California, USA - 14_0903_09_30cm (SPAdes) (version 2) | ecosystem: Environmental > Terrestrial > Soil > Grasslands...
CCGCGCCTTTGCCGACGAATGGCTCGAGCACGTCCATCGGCAGCGGGAAGACGACGGTGGTGTTCTGGTTGGTGCCGATTTCCAGCAGCGTCTGCAGGTAGCGCAGCTGCAGCGAGGCCGGGTTGGTGCTGATGATGTCGGCCGCGTCGGTGAGCTTCTGGGCGGCCTGGAACTCGCCCTCGGAGTTGATGATCTTCGCCCGCCGCTCGCGCTCGGCCTCGGCCTGGCGCGCCATCGCCCGCTGCATCTGCTCGGGGATCTCGACGTCCTTGATCTCGACCGCGGTGACCTTGACGCCCCAGGGCTCGGTCGACTCGTCGATGATTTTCTGCAGCTCTTCGTTGAGGCGCTCGCGATCGGCCAGCAGCTGGTCGAGCTCGGCCTTGCCGAGGACCGAGCGCAGCGCCGTCTGCGAGATCTGCGAGGTCGCGATCAGGTAGTTCTCGATATCGACCACCGCCCGGTTGGAGTCGACGACGCGGAAGTAGGCGACGGCGTTGACGCGGCAGGGAACGTTGTCGCGGGTGATCACCTCCTGCGGCGGGACGTTGAGGGTGACCGTCCGCAGGTCGACCTTGACCATCCGGTCGACGAGCGGGATCAGCAGGATCAGGCCCGGGCCCTTCTGCGCGATCAGGCGGCCGAGCCGGAAGATCACGCCGCGCTCGTACTCGCGGAGGATGCGGACCGAGGCCCCGACCGCGATCAGGGCGAAGAACACCAGGACGACGAGAACACCCGCTACAGCCTCCATCAACCTGCTCCTTCGCTCGTGTGGATCGCCGTCTGCGGCTGCGGGCGCACTACCAGGGTCAGCCCGTCAACCGCCTCGACCGTGACTCTATCCCCCGCGTGGACCGGGGTCGCCCGATCGGCCAGGCGGGCGCTCCAGATCGTCCCCTCGAGCCAGACGCGCCCGGTCGGGTCGATCGAGCTGCGCGCCTCGGCCGCGGAGCCGACCAGCTCCTCGGCCCCGGCGCGGGGCGGTTGGTTTCGGTGCGCCGCCCAGACCTTGCGGGTGACGAAGTAGAAGGTGACGCCGGAGAGGATCCCGAGCGCGATCAGCGCCCCGCCGGCGTAGTCGGCGACGTCGCTGTCGGAGCCGAAGGCGACGATCCCGGCGACGGTCAGGCCCACCACTCCGAGGAGTGCGAGGACGCCGCCGGTGGGGAGCAGCAGCTCGGCCAGCAGCAGGCCGATCCCGACGATCGCGATGAGGACGAACGCTTCCATCGTTCGATTATCCGCTCCCCAGCGCGTACTGGCGGATGTCGGCCAGGAGGTCCGCTTCGCTGCCGTACCCGCCCTGTTTGACGTAGACGAGCTCACCCGAGGGGTCGTAGTAGGCGGTGTTGGGGAAGCCGATGCCGCCGACCGTGTCGTAGATGTCTTTGTCGGGGTCGCTGTAGCTCGGGTAGGGGAGCGGAGCCTCGCCGAGGAAGGTCGCGGCGGCGTCGCTGGAGTCTTCGGAGTTGACGCCGAGGAAGGCGACCTCCTTGCCGTAGCGGGCCGAGAGCTGCTGCAGGCTCGGGAACTCGGCGCGACAGGGACCGCACCAGGAGGCCCAGAGGTTGACCACGACCGGGTATCCGCGCAGCTGGGCGATCTGCTTTTCGTAAGCGGAGAGACCCCCGCCGAGCAGCTTGTCCCCCTGCTTGTAGACGGCGGCAAGCGGCGCCGGCGCGCCGGCGAGAGCCTTGGCGTAGTTGGGGTGCGAGCCGCCGTAATCGCCCCCCTCCGAGCCGCCGCAGCCGCTACCTAAAAGGAGCGCCAGGGCCAGGGCTGCCAGGGCCGGCAGTGATCTAAGTCGCGAACTCATCCGCTCCATGGGTACAATACGGGCGTCGATTCGCGGACCGCGGATCGCACTGAGTAGTCGGGGGGAGACGCCAGTCGAGACCCCGCAGCCTCGTTCACTTGTCCCAGCCGCACTTCCTTGGTGGTCGGGACGGAAGCCCGGAAAGCCTTCTATGGCCAAGACCAGCGACGTTGCCGCGCAGGCGGCAGTTCCCTCAGGCGCCGACATCGAGCGTGCGGCGGCATTCGCACGCGAGCCCTTCCTGCTCGACGGCGAGGGACCCGAGGCGCTGGCCCCGGGAACCGCACGCCGCCGGGCGCTGGACCAGGCGCTGAAGGAGCTTGACGAAGGCGCCGAGGACCCCTCGATCCAGTGGCGGCGGGACTTCTCGCTGCTGCTGGGGCTGGAGCGCTTCCTCGCCACCGAACCGCCGAAGCTGCGCGACGGCGCCGAACTGAACCCGCACCAGGTAGACGCCCTCTCCGGCACCCTGGCCGAGCTGATGGGCCAGCAGCAGACCGGCGCCGCTGTCGAGCCGGCCGAGAACGGCAACGGCGGCAACGGCGACGCAACCGCCGAGGCGCCGAGCGCCGAGCTCGACGGAGAGGAGGAGATCGACGAGGACGACGAGGAGCTGGCCCCCGACGAGGAGCCCCAGGACTGGGAGGAACAAGCCGCCGACGAGGACGAGGAGGTCGTCGAGGAGGCGCCGGAGGACCCCGGCGCCGAGCGGCGCTTCTGGTTCGAGCATGCGACCGGCGCCGGCAAGACCGTCGCCGCCGTCGGCTTCGTCGAGGCGACCCGGACCGGCGGCGTCCTGATCCTCACCCACCGCCGCAACCTCGTCGACCAGTTCATCGGCGAGATCTCCGACCGCGGCTACAAGGAGCGCCTGCGGCCGCCGCTGCTCGACGGGCGCGATGATCCCGACGGTCCGGTCACGGTCGAGACCTACCAGTGGTTCGTCCGCAACCACAAGAAGATCTCCGACGCCTACTCGATCGTCATCTGCGATGAGGCGCACACCGCCCTGGGCGAGAAAACCAGCGCCTGCATCCGCGACATGCCGGGACCGGTCTACATCGGCATGACCGCGACCGGGGCGCTGATCGCCCGCCACGTCGCCGACCTCTTCCCGACCCAGACCTCGCGCTTCGACCTCGCCCAGGCCGCGCGCCGCGGCGTCATCGCGCCGCTGCGCTGCCTGCGGATCCCGCCCGGCCCGGGGGTGCGGACGATCGCCAAGGTGCCGCTGCGAAAAGGCGAGGTCGACCAGGACTTCGACCAGGAGGAGTTGGCGGCCCTGCTCGACCAGGAGCCCTTCAACGTCGCGATCGCCGACCTCTACCGCTCGCGCTTCCGCAAAGTCCCGGGCGTCGTCTACACCGCTGGCGTCCAGCACGCGAAGAACGTCGCCAAAGCCTTCCGCGACGCCGGCATCAACGCCCAGGCGGTCTCCGGGGAAACGCCGAAGCGCGAGCTGGCGGAGATCCTCGCCGGCTTTGAGCGCGGCACCGTTGACGTCCTCTGCAACGCGATGCTGCTGGCCGAGGGATGGAACAGCCCGCGGGCGACGATCTGCATGCACCTGGCGCCGACCGCCTCGCGGCGGATCTACCAGCAGCGGGTCGGTCGCGTCACCCGGCGGGCACCGGGCAAGGAGGCGGGGATCGTCCTTGACTTCGTCCACCCAGCGACGACCCACGACGAGACGATCGTCACCCTCCACAGCCTGCTCGACCGCGACGTCTACCGCGGTGGCGCGATCGTCGTCGGGCCTGTCCGCCGCGGTCGCGGACGCAAGGTCCGCGTCGAGCGCCGGATCGTTCCCGTCTCCGACGTCGAGGAGAAGCGGATGGAGATCCTCGAACGGGAGATCTGGCGGATCGCGGTCGAGAACCTCGACTACCCCGAGCAGCATGCCTGGGCGGCGCTGGCCGGGGCTCGGGTCAACACCCAGGGGTGGCGCCGGGCGCGGGCGATGCTGCAGAACGACCGCACGAAAGAGCTGCGCCGGCGCTTCCTCCTCACCTGCGTGCAGCGCAACCGCAACTCGCAGTTGCGGCTGAAAGCGCTGAGCGAGATCGCCGACCTCGGCGACCCCGATGCCTTCGACGACGCGATCGACATCGTCGGCACCTGGAGCCGCGAGGACAAACGAGCGGGGACGAAGACGCTGCTGCAGGCGCTGGTCGATAAGCGGATCGGCCGCCGCGACCAGGCGCAGGCGTGGGTCTGGCGGCTCGCCACCTACACCCGCGAACTGCACGAGGAGTACGCGGTGCAGCGCTGGCCGGAGACGAAGCGCCTGTTGGGGCTGCTGGTCAACTCTTCCGGGCGGGCGCACGGGCGCAACGCGCGTCGGCTCGTCCACGCGGCGCGCAAACAGGATCGCCGCCTTGCGGTGGCGCTGCTGGCGGCTGCGGTTTCGCACACGCCCGAGGGCGAGGAGGTGCTGCGCGGGGCGCGGATGCGGATGGCGCGGAAACCCTCGGCCGTCGCCCGCGAGTTGCTGAAGAACTTCCCCAAAGGCGGCAAGCGGCGGCGCAAGCGCAAACGGAACAAACAGGGCCAGGACGGCAACGGGGGTGCGCCCGAGGCTGCGCAGAACGGTAAGCGGCGGGGGCGGTCGCGTAAAGCGGCTGAATCAGAAGCGGGTGAGGTGGACCTCGCCGGCGCCGATGGTGATTCTGTCGCCGCTGGGGGTGACGACGACGAGGTAGCCCCTGTCGTCGATGCCGTCGGCGACGCCTGAGCCTTTCTCCCAGGCTACTTCTCTGCCTTTTAGTGCGTCACGTTCTCGCCACTCGGTGAGGACTTCGGACGGTTTTGCATTTACCCAGTGCTCCAACCGTTGGTTGATGGGACCGACGGGAGGGGGTCCGGCGGACAACAGCGGGGAGGGTCCGGCGGACCCCCTCCCGCCGGTCCTTTGATCGGCGCTGAAGATCGAGGTGGCGCGATCCTGGAGATCGCTCGGGAACTCCTCTTGCTCGATGTGGAGGTTCAGGCCGATCCCTACCACGGCCCAGCCGTCTTGGGGGCGGGCCTCGATCAGGACCCCGGCTAGCTTGCGGCCGTCGACGTGGATGTCGTTCGGCCACTTGATCTTGCAGTCGAGGGTTGGGTTGAGTTGCTCGGCTGCCTCGCAGACGGCTAGGGGTACGGCGAGGGGGAGGAGGGTGTGGTGGTCTTCCAGGGGGCGGACGATTGCCGAGTAGAGGAGGGCTTTGTTTGGGGGGGCGGTCCAGGTTCGGCCTTGGCGGCCTCGGCCGGCGGTTTGCTCCGAGGCGGTTATGACCGTGCCGTGGGGGGCTCCGGCGGCGGCTAGCTCGCGGGCTCGCGTGTTGGTCGAGTCCGTGGAGCGGTAGTGCCTATGCGGATTGCCGAACGTCATCCAGCAGCGCCTCGAGGAGGCCGTCGATGTCGTGGCGCTCTGCCTCGACGTCGACGGTAAGGCCGGCGGCGCGGGCGGTCTCGCTGGTGATCGGGCCGATCGAGACGATGCGGGCATCGGCCGGGAAGCGGTCGCCGAGGGCCTCGGTCAGGTTGGTCACGGTCGAGGAGGAGGTGAAGGTGATGTAGTCGGCGCGCTGGGCGCCCTCGACCTCATCGTCGCCCGGTTGCTCGCGGACGGTTTCGTAGAGGGCGACGACGTCGACTTCGGCGCCGCGCTCGCGCAGTGCCTCTGGGAGGACGTCGCGGGCCTCGGCGGCGCGGGCGACGAGGACGCGGGCGCCGTTTACCTCATGGTCCTCCAGTGCTTCGATCAGCCCCTCGGCGACGAAGCGCTCGGGGACGACGTCGGCGAGGACGCCCCGCTCGGCGAGCGCGCGGGCGGTGCCGGGGCCGATTGCGGCGACGGTGACGCCGGCCAGCGCCCGCGCATCGACGCCGGCGCTCTCCATCGCTTCGAAGAGGAGGCGGACGCCGTTGGGGCTGGTGAGGCAGACGAGCTCGTAGACACCGAGCGCTCCGGCGAGCGCCCGCACCTCGTCGCTCTCGATCCGCGACTCGATTCGGATCGCCGGCAGCTCGACGACCTCGGCGCCGAGCCCACGCAGGGTGGCGGCGAAGCCGCTGGCCTGTGCGCGGGCGCGGGTGACGACTACCCGGCGGCCGTGCAGGGGCCGGCGCTCGAGCCATTCGAGCTCCTCGCGCCGGCGCGCCACCTCGCCGACGACGATCAGCGCCGGCGCTTTCACCTGCTCGCGGGCGACGGCGTCGGCGATCGTCCCCAAGGTTGCGGTCACCGTCCGCTGGCCCGGCCAGGTCCCGCGTTCGATCGCGGCGGCGGGCTCCTGCGGGTCGCGGCCTGAGTCGATCAGCGCCGCCGCGTTCTCGCCCAGCCGTTTCACGCCCATGTAGAAGACGAGGGTGCCGGGGAAGCGCGCGAGCGCCTCCCAGTCGAGCGCGCTCTCTTGCTTCTCCGGGTCCTCGTGGCCGGTGACGAAGGCGACGGCGGAGGCATCGTCGCGGTGGGTGACGGGGATCCCGGCGTAGGCGGTGGCGGCGACGCCGGCGGTCACGCCCGGCACGACCTCGAAATCGACCCCGGCCTCGCGCAGAGCTTCCCCCTCCTCGCCGCCGCGCCCGAAGACGAAGGGGTCGCCGCCCTTGAGGCGGACGACGCTCTTGCCCTCGCGCGCGGCCTCGATCAGCCGCTCGCCGATCTCCTCCTGCGGCACCGAGGGGACGCCCGGCTGCTTGCCGACGTAGACGAGCTCGGCCTCGGAGCGGGCGCCGTCGAGGGCACCGGGGGGAATCAGGCGGTCGTAGAAGATCGCGTCGGCGGAGGCGATCAGCTCCAGCGAGCGCGCCGTCATCAGCCCGGGGTCGCCGGGCCCGGCGCCGACCAGGTAGACGACCCCCGCGCGGGCGCTCATGCCATCTCCTCGGCGCGGTCAAGGATCTCCCGGGCGCCGGCGCCGAGTAGGCGCTGGACCAGTTCAGCACCGGCGAGCGCGGGCTCCTCGGCCTTGCCCTCGAGGCGGTCGCGCAGCCACTCGCTGCCGTCTGGGAGACCGACAAAGGCGTCGAGCTCGATCCGGTCGCCATTCACCCTGGCGTGAACCCCGAGCGGGCTGGCGCAGGTGGCGTCGAGCAGGGCGACGACGGTTCGCTCCGCGGTCAGCTCGCGCATCGCCCGCAGGTCGCCGATCGCACCGGCCGCATCGCCCGTCTCGGTGTCGCCGATGCGCGCCTGCAGCGCCAGCGTCCCCTGGCCGGCGGCCGGGACCATGCGATCGACCGGGAGCGCGAAGCCGATCTCGTCCTCACGCCCGAGCCGCCGCAGGCCGGCGGCGGCGAGGACGATCGCGTCCAGCGTTCCCTCCTCCAGCTTGCGCAGGCGGGTGTCGACGTTGCCGTGCAGCTCCTCGACCCGAAGGTCGGGCCGCGCCGCCAGCAGCTGGGCGCGGCGGCGCAGGCTGGCAGTCCCCACCCGCGCCCCTTCCGGTGCGTCCTCGAGCGAGCTGCCGGTGCCGATCCAGACATCAGCGGCATCCTCGCGCTCGGGCGCCGAGGCGATCTCCAGCTCCTCCGGCATCTCGCTTGGAAGGTCCTTTGCCGAGTGGACGCCGAGCTCGGCCTCGCCGGCAAGCAGCGCCCGCTCGACCCCCCGCACGAAGCGCGACTTGTCGCCCGGCTCGCCGTCGGAGTTCGCCTCGACCAGCTCGGCGCCCCCGAGACGGTCGGCGACCCAGCGCGCCTGCGTCAACGCGAGGGCACTCCCCCGGGTCGCGATCCGCACGCTCAGTCCTTGCGGCGGCGCAGCTCGGTGACGTTGTCGGCGCGCCCTTCGGTCTCGGGCTCGGTCTCGATGTCGAGGCCGAAGAGCTCGCGCAGGGCGCTGACGTAGTGGTAGGCGTCGTCGGAGCCGGCCGAGCGGCGGATCCGCAGCGTCGGCTCGTGCAGGAGCCGTGAGGAGATCGCCTTCGCCATCTTCTCCAGCCGCTTGCGGTCGGCGTCGCTGAGGCTCTCCCAGCGGCCCTCGTTCTCGGCAAGGACGCGGCGGACGACCTCGTCGCCGTGCTCGCGCAGGGCGCTGATCGTCGGCACAACCTCCAGCGAGGTGAGCCAGCGCTCGAAGCGGTCGAGCTCGGCCTCGACGATCTTCTCCGCCCGCGCCGCCTCGGCCTCGCGGCCACCCTGGTTGCGTTCGACGATCTGCTGGACGTCGTCGATGTCGTGGAGGGTGACCCCCCCGACTTCGCGGCAGGCGGGCTCGATGTCGCGCGGCACCGCCAGGTCGATCGCCAGCAGCGGCCGCTCGGGACGCGCCTCCATCACGTGCTCGAGGCCGTCACGCTCGACGATGTGGTGGGGCGAGTTCGTAGCCGAGACGACGATGTCGGCGCCTGTCAACTGCTCGGGCAGCTCGTCGAAGCGCACAGCGGTGCCGTCGAAGCGCTGGGCGAGGCCGATCGCGCGGTCGTAGTGGCGGTTGGCGACGAAGACGGTGGCGACGCCGCGGGCGACCAGCGCCTTGGCGACGAGCTCGGCGGTCTCGCCGGCGCCGACGACGAGCACCCGCTTGTCGGAGAGGTCGCCGATCGCCCGCCGCGCCAGCTCGACGGCGACGGAGGGGATCGAGACGCCCTTCTGGCTGATCCCGGTCTCCTCGCGCGCACGGCCACCCGCGGAAAGCGCGCCGCGGAAGAGGCGGTTGAGGATCGGACCGGTGGCGCCCTCGACCATCGCCAGCTCGTAGGCGCGTTTGACCTGGCCCTGGATCTCGGCCTCGCCGAGGATCATCGAGTCGAGCCCCGCGGTCACCTGCAGCAGGTGGCGAGCCGCCTCGCTCGCCCGCAGCGAGTAGAGGTGGCCGAGCAGCTCGGTCGGGCGGATCTCCGCCTGGCGGGTAAGGACGCTGAGCGCGGTCGACTCGGCCTCGACCGGGTCGGAGACGATCAGGTAGAGCTCCGTCCGATTGCAGGTTGAAATCGCCGCCGCCTCGTGGATCCCGCTCGCCGCGGTCAGCTCGGCGAGGGCGCCGACGGCGCGTCCCTCGGTCAGCGAGAGGCGCTCGCGCAGGTCGAGTGGCGCGGTTTTGTGGGAGACGCCGAGGGCCAGCAGCTCAGACACGAGGCGCCGCCTCCTCCGCTTCGCGTCCGGGGGCGGCTTTCCGCTCCTCGGCGATAGCCGCGACCTCGCGCAGGTCGCGCTCGATCCGCTGCAGTTTCGCCGCCATGATCGCGACGTAGACGACGAGGAGGACCATGAAGACGACGTAGGCGCCGGCGACGTACTTGCCGGCCTCGTCGAGCGGTAGCGCCGGGGCGGCGAAGAGGAACTCCAACTAGCTCACCTCCGGGGCGATCCGCGAGCTGCCGCCGGCGACAGGCGCGTCGAGGGCGCGGCGCAGGCGCTTGACCTGACCGGAAGCGCTCTTTGCGGTCAGCTCGAACTTGACCAGCGTCGTCCACAGCAGCCCCATCGCGACCAGCGAGCAGAGGAAGGTCAGCATCATCTCGCCCGGCATCCCGCCTTCGGCGGTGGCGAAGGTGCGTGGGTGGACGAGGCTCTCGGCCATCCGCACGGCCATGAAGTTGAGCGGGACGAAGGCGCCGGCGGTGACGGCGAAGACCGAGGCGTAGCGCGCCTGGCGGTCGCGGTCCTCGATCGCGTAGCGGAAGGGGTAGTAGGTCGCGTAGAGGAGGAAGACGATCAGGAAGCTGACCAGCGTCGGCTCGTCCCAGACCCACCAGTGGCCCCAGGAGGCCTTGGCCCAGATCGCGCCGGTGATGAGGACGGCGACGCCGAAGATGACCGAGATGTGGATCGCCACATAGGAGTAGGCGTCCCACTTGCGGTCGTTCGAGCGCAGGTGCAGGATCGCGAAGACGCCGCCGGCGACAAACCCGACGAGCGCCGTGATCGCCAGCGGCACGTGGACGTAGAAGATCTTCTGGATGAAGCCCTGGTCGCCGTCGAGCGGCGCGTAGAAGAAGACCAGCGAGAGCGACAGCGCAAGCATCGCCACGGCTGCGATCGAGAGGGGCTTTAGTCCTTTGCCGTACATGCTCCGAGGGGGTGTGGAAGCGTGGCGCCCGGTCAGTCCTCGAGGAGGAAGTCGAAAACGGCGTAGCCGACCAGGCCGAAGATCAGATCGTATAGACCGAGGACCATCAGCCAGGTGCCGAAGCGGTCATAGGAAGGTCCGCCCAGCGAGAGCAGCGGCTCGGTGGCGCCGGTGGCGGCGATCATCAGCGGGATCGAGAGCGGCAGCAGGACCAGTGGCACGAGCAGGTCGCGGGCGCGCGAGTTGACCGCCATCGAGGAAATCAGGGTGCCGGTGGCGGCAAGGCCGAGGTCGGCGAGGAGGAGGACGGCGACGAGCGGGCCGAGGCCGGCGGCGTCTTCTAAGAAGAAGATCGCGAAGATCGGCACGGTGACGAGCTCGAGCGCCGCCAGGTAGATGACCAGCGCCGCCGCCTTGGCGGCGAAGAGGACGGTGCGGTCGATCGGCGCCAGCCGGATCGCGTCGAAGCCCCCCTCCTCGCGCTCGGAGACGAAGAGGCGGTTGATGCCGAGGACGGCGGCGAAGAGCAGCGTCGCCCACAGCACGCCGGAGGCGAGGCTGCCGGAGAGGCTGGTGCGGTCGAGGCCGAAGCGGAAGACGACGAAGGTGGTAACGGCGAAGAGCGCCATCGCCGGCAGCGACTGCAACGTGCGGAGCTCCGAGCGCAGGTCCTTGGCGAGGATTGCGGCGAAGGCGGTGCGGGACGGGGTCACGAGACGACCGCCCTCTCGCCGATCCCCAGCCGCAGCACCTGGTCGGCCTCGGCTTCGTGGCGCTCGGGATCGTGGGTGACGACGACGCGGGTCCGGCCCGGTCCGGGTCCGATCAGGCCGCGCGCGAGCTCCCGTCCCTCGGCGTCGAGGTTCGAGTCGGGCTCGTCGAGCAGCAGCAGCTCGGGCTCGTGGAGGACGCAGCGGGCGATCGAGATGCGCTGGCGCATCCCAGCCGAGAGCTCGGCGACCCGCTCGTCGGCCCGGCGCTCCATCCCGACCGCGCGCAGGAGCTCCTCGATCCGCGCCTCGGCCGCGCCGCGCTCGATCCCGTACAACCGTGAACCGAAGCGCAGGTTCTCGCGGCCGGAGAGGTCGCGGTAGAGCAGCGGCTCGTGGCCGAGGTAGCCGATCCGCCCGCGCAGCTTCCAGGCTTCGTCCGGCAGGGAACACCCGAGGACGGAAACCTCGCCCCCGCTCGGCCGCAGCAGCGTCGCCAGGATTCGCAGCAGCGTCGTCTTGCCGGCGCCGTTGGGTCCGAGGACGACGAGCGAGCTGCCGGCAGCGAGCTCGAGGTCGACGCCGTCGAGCGCCGGCCGGTCACCGTAATCGCGCCGCAGCCCGGCGACCGAGATCGCGGGCCCGGCCTTCTCCTGCGCGGGGGGCATCGCCGGGGATTCTGAACCGTCGCCCGCCGATCGCGGTTTCTTCGCGTAGGCTGCCGCGGCAATTTCGCCCGGGCCCAGCGCCCTCACAAGGAGGATCATGAGAAGAACCAGTCAGCTCGCGGCGCTCGTCGCCGTAGCCGCAACCATGCTCGCCCTCGGTGTCGCCGCCGTCACCGCGGCAGGGCCCGGGGAGACGGTCGAGGTCAAGTCCGAAGTCACCCTCGGGGCCAGCGGCTACCAGGGCAAGGTCAAGGCGAAGAACCCGAACTGCGTCGGCGAACGCACCGTGGTCCTCAAGCAGAAGGGCAACGGCGTCCTCAGCCGCTCGAAGTCGAAGCCGAACGGCAACTGGAAAGCAGACCTCGAAGCGCTGAACGAAAACATCAAGATCCCGGCCAAGGTCTTCGCCGAAGTGAAGCCCTCGACCCAGGCCACTGCCGGCCCGATCTACAAGTGCCTCGGCGCCGTCTCGAAGACGGTCGAAATCTCCGGCGGCTGAGCCGGAAGCTGCGGCGATAGCCGCGCTTTTACCGCCGCTTTTGCAGGGTGCGGCGGCCGATCTTCAGCAGCGGCCCCGCACCCTCGCGCAGCGCTTTGGCACGGGTCTCGCCCTTCCCGTAGAGGATCTTGGCCGAGGCTTTGACCGCCTCGCCCAGGGTCTGGTCGTAGGGGTGCCACCAGAAGTCGCGGGTGAGGCCCGGCTCCCAAGCGTTCATCTTGATGTTGACGCACTCGTAGAAGCCGAATTTGGAGTGGGAGCGGTCGAGGCCGGAGTCCTTGACGCCGCCCCAGGCGCACTGGCAGGCGCCGTGGCTGAAGGAATGGTCGTTGACCCAGACCATGCCCGACTCGATCCGGCGCGCGATCCGGGCCCCGCGCTGGCGGTCCTTGGTCCAGACCGAGGCGCCGAGGCCGAACTCGGAGTCGTTGGCGAGGTCGATCGCTTCCTGCTCGGAGTCGACGACGACGATCGGCAGCACCGGGCCGAAGATCTCCTCGCGCATGATCCGCATCTCGTGGGTGACGCCGGTGAGGACGGTGGGGGCGATGTAACGACCGGCGGCTAGGCCGGGGGGGTCGACGGCGCCG
>Ga0209152_10000922_pt1 | contig 12282 bp, 11 predicted proteins | sample GraSoiAngelo_107_FD_185873 | JGI IMG/M metagenome (GOLD analysis project Ga0209152, IMG submission 185873) | Grasslands soil microbial communities from the Angelo Coastal Reserve, California, USA - 14_0903_09_30cm (SPAdes) (version 2) | ecosystem: Environmental > Terrestrial > Soil > Grasslands...
CGCGAAGGATGATCCGGCGACCCAACAGAATTATCCCAGTCTTCGTGTCTGTCGTCGTGCGGCCCCTTTAGAAACTGCTCCTCTCGTAAACTGAAAAGCTTCACACCGTAAGTCGTACCCCCAATATTTCTGCCCCTAGCCTTGAGCCGAACTGGGCGTGACGTAGTGTCGCAATTGATCGCCCAGCCTAACCGATTAGTCTTTGTAATCAACGTCGTGCTGCAATCTTGAATAACCTTTATTAAGCATCGGTATTAGTCATCAGGGACCGCAACGACGGTCGTGAAAGACGTCACTGGAGGACGCATGCTGGGAAAGAACAGAAAGCGCAGCGTAGTCGGACTCGACATAGGTTCAAGCGCTCTGAAGGTAGTCGAGCTCAAGGAAGTCAGGGGCGGATTCGAGCTGCTTCACATCGGCCATCAGAACCTGCAACCGGACATCATCGTCGACGGCCACATAATCGATCTGAATTACGTCAGCGATTGCATAGGCCGAATTTGGATCGACTACGGCATAAAGACCACGCAAGTGGCTACCTCGCTTTCCGGCCACGCCGTCATCGTCAAAAAGATCACGCTTCCTACGATGTCCGAAGAAGAACTCGACGAACAAATACACTGGGAAGCGGAGCAATACATACCTTTCGATATCAACGACGTAAACCTCTATCACGAGATCACCGGACACGATTCCTCCGGCCAGAACATGGATGTGCTCCTGGTTGCGTGCAAGCGCGACAAGATCGCGCAGTTCACTCAGGTTATTTCCCAGGCCGGCAAACAGCCGGTCGTAGTGGACGTCGATGCATTCGCGCTTCAGAACGCCTACGAGGCTAACTACAATCCGTCTCCAAACCAGACTGTAGCGCTGCTCGACATAGGCGCATCGGTGATGACGATCAATGTCGTTCGCGGCGCCACCTCGATTTTCGCGCGTGATATTTCCGCGGGAGGCAACCAGTACACCGACCTGCTTCAAAAAGAATTGAATCTGACATTCGATCAAGCGGAGAGCTTGAAGCGCGGCGGCGACGGCGACTCGGGCGCTACGGTGGAGCAGGCGGCTCCGGCCATACAATCGGTATCGGAGATGCTCGGCCTCGAGATCCAACGAACGCTGGATTTTTTCCGCTCGACCGCGGTTGATTCGCCCAGCATCGACAGGATGCTGATTGCGGGCGGTTCATCAAAGGTCGGCCATCTGACCGAATACCTCTCCGAGAAATTCCAGATGCCGGTGGAGCGGTTCGATTCATTCCGCTCGATCAGGTTCGATCACAAGCGATTCGACGAAGAATATCTCAGAGAGCTGTCGCCCAATATGGCGGTGGCTGTCGGGCTGGGGGTCCGCGTTGCGGAGGTGACTAAATGATCAAAGTCAATTTGCTGGAAGGCACCGCTGAACAGCGGGTCACTATTCAGAAGATCAAAGTATCCGCCAAGCGCGGCCAATTGATCTTTATGCTCGGCGCCGCGCTGTTGATCTTCGGCATTGCCGTAGGCATCGATCACCTCTGGACGAATAATCAACTGGCGAAAGCGGAGACGGATCTCAACCGCGAAAAAGAAGACGCCAAGAAACTCGAAGGCGATATACAGCGAAAGAACGATCTCGAATCCGAGCTAAAGCAGGTTGAAGATCGAATCAAGGTAATCAAGCAACTGCGCGCGGAGCAAAAAGGTCCGGTAGGTATGCTCTCGGCGATCAACGAGCGCGTTCCGGGCGGCACAACCGATTTTCAGCTCAAGGCCATTACGCAGAAGGGAAACCGGCTGACGATCGTGGGCAACGCTCCGGATCAACAGACGGTCGCGACTTTCGTACAGAAGCTCGAGTTCTCCAACGGGATGTTCACCAATCTGACATTCTTTCTCGAAGGAAAGGATGAAGTCGCGGCGGCTGCTTCAAAAGACGGCAAGAAAGCCGAGACGGACGAGATCGCGCGAATGTTCCATTTCAAGATCGATTGCGACTACAACAAACCTCACGATGCGTCCGCGGACGAATCAAAACCGGCGGACAAGCCGCAGACAACCCAGGGCAAGTGAAGGAGAGCATCGATGGCAGCTTCAGTTACGACTCTAGCGAAACCGAGTGATGAGACCGGCAATTTCTTCAGCCGTATGCCGTGGTTCTATCAGATGGGTATTATGCTCATCCTTGTGCTGCTGCTGACCTATGCCGCGCACGTTCTTCTCTATAGCGAAAAGCGCGCTCAGACGGAGAAGCTGATCGAACAGACCCAGACGCTGAAGCAAAAGAACCTGCAGGGCAGCATCATACGGCAGAACATCGCCGAGGTCGAAAAGGCGCTTCAGGATAGACGAGACGAGATAGATCGGCTGCGCGATTTTCTTCCGGAGCAGGTCGAGATTTCGCGCGTCTACGACAGCATCAAAGACTTCCTGCGCGGCCAGCGCCTGGAGCTGAAACGATTCGCTGAAGAGAAGTCGGAACCTTCCGAAATTTACACCAGACAGCCGATCTCGGTAGACGTCTCCGGATCCTATGACAGCCTCGGACAGTTCTTTTCACAGCTTGGCTTCTATAAGCGCATAGTCAGCGTGAGCGAGGTCGATGTTAAGCAAGCCGGAGACCCGGCGCAGGAAGCCGGCCGTTCTATAGACGCTTCATTCAGGCTAACCATCTTCTTCATGTCACAGGAGAACCTGGAGAGAATGACGGCGAAGAAACCACTGGTTCCCACGGCGGCAGACAAACCGGCCGGAACAGCTTCGAAGTAGAGATCACGAAAATGACGGCAAGAAAATCAAGACGCGTACTTATTCCTGTCGCCCTGGCGGCGGGGTTCATCTTCTGCTCGGGTTCAATCCTAGCGGCGCCGCCGCAGGATGCGCAGAAGGGCGATCAGGGCAAGGCGCCGGCTTCCCAATCCGGAAGCGGGCCGATGTCCGTTACAAGCCTCAAGAAAGAGAACGTCGGACCTGCCGCCGATACCATACAGCAGTACAGACCGGTGGGCCGCGATCCTTTCAAGAAGGCCGTCATAAAGAGCACGAAACCCAAGAAGCCGGTATCGATCGGCTTTCCACCGCTCGACGTTCGGCGCGCTCAGTTTCAGCAGCGCGCGCAGCGAGCGGCCGACGAAGGCAAGCCGGAACCAGATCCGTTGAGCCAGTATCTTGTAAGCGAGCTTGATGTTCTTGGCGTCTTCAGCGACGAGCAGGGTCTGGGCGCGTTTGTCCGCGCGACGCCGACCGGCACCACGTTTTATGCGCGGCGGGGAGCTCGCTGCTTCAACGGCGAGATCCTCCGGGTCGAAGTCGAAGGCATGGAGTCGTCAGGCTCGAGGGTGGTCTTCCGCGAGAAGTCGTTTATCGAATCGGGAGGCAAGCAGGTTGAACAGGAACGGGTTGTCGCGAAAGCCGCAACCGCGAAGGCTGCTCGGTAGAGACCGGGATTCGGATGAGGGTCCACTCCGAGGACTCCGGGCAGAAGGAAATCGTGACTAGGTGCGAGGGGGCTATGAAGATCAAAATCAGGTATTTTACGTCGCTGGCGCTGTCAGTGTTGATAAGCCTAACGGTAATCTCCGGACCATGCGCCGCATCAACAATCTCTTCCCGATCGGTAGAGGCTGAGCCCGCCGGCCAAACCTTTACTCTGGTGTCGCTCAAGCATGAGACGGTTGGAGCGCTCACGCGAATACTTGTCGAGTCCAATGCACCCCCTCTGTACACAGTCTTCCGTCCGACGGATCAACTGATCATTGTCGATATGCCGGGCGGCGACGGCTCCGGGCTCGCCGCCGAATATCAGGTCAAGAACGCGCTTGTGGATTCAATAAAGGTACGAAAGACCGGCGGCGGGGGTGCGCGCTCTGAGTCCGCAAAGGCCGTCACGCGGCTTGAAATATCGGTTCGAGGCCCAATGCGCGACAGGTCGTCGCTTAAGGGAAACACGCTCGTCATCGAGTTGTCTCCCGAGCAAACGGCGGAAGCCGCGGAAGTTCAGCCGCTGAGCACGCCGGGCATCGAGCGGCCGGGTGTCTACGTTCAGCCAAAATCCGTCAGCGCGACCGTGAAGACGGCTTCGACCGATACGGTTGCAAAGCCGTCAAAGGCCGACTATTCGACTTCGCGTGTCAACGCCGATAAGCCCGCCACGCTGGTTCGCGATGTACGAGCCGATCGAACCGCGCGCGGCGTCAAGATCTTCATCGATACCGACGGCAAGGCTCAGTTCAAGGATTTTACTCTTACCAATCCTGACCGGATCGTCGTCGATGTAGTCGGCGTCAAGAACGCGCTCGGCAATCGAAACATCGAGCTGGGCAGTGGAAGCGTGGAGCGGGTCCGCGTCGGTCAACCGAGTGCGTCGGTAGTCCGCATCGTGCTCGATTCAACTTCGAAATCGGCCTATCACGTCGCACGAGAGGGCTCTTCGCTTGTGGTCAGCATCGGCGAAGGCTCGGCGGAAGATGCGGGTGCGAAGGCAGTGCCCGTGGTAAACCCGCCGGCGCAAACCCGGGCACAAACCCCAGCACAAACCCATATTCCAGTTACACAAGGCGAAAAAACGAATTCCGCCGAGAAAACAAAACAGGATCTCGCGCCGAGTACATCGACCAAAGATGATTCGAACAAGAACCAGACTCAGGCCATAGCCAGGAACAATCCGCCGGCACAAGTACCTCCAGCGGTCTCAAAGCCGGGAGTGACAAACGGCGGAACGACATCAGGCAAGACAACGCAGTCGACTTCCGGCGCAAAGGAGAAGATCACATCGGAGGTCAGCTCACTCCCGATCAATACTCCGGCGGGATATCGCAGCGCCACGGAAGCTCAACGCGGAAATGAACGCATAATCGCCGGCAATTCTCCGGCGACCGGAACAACTCCGAGCCGTCCGCAATCCGGACGAGCACGCCAGGAAGGCGCGTTCTGCGATCCCGGATTCGTCGGAGGTCCGACAAGCTTCGATCTTAGATCGGGTGTTGATATTCGAGATATGCTGCGCTTCATCTCGGCGCAATACGGCGTCAACTTCATCGTGGATAAATCGGTCGGAACGGTTCCGGTCGACATTCGCGTGACCGAAATGCCGTGGAACATGGTGATGGAAGAAGTCATGCGCGCTAACCGCCTTGGAGCCGTTTGCGGCGGCGGCGGCCGCATCATCAGGATTGCGACTCTTGCAGCCATCAAGGAAGAGCAAGAAGCTCAGCGCAGTCTCAAAGAAGAGCAGGCGAAGTCGATTCCGCTAGAGACAAAGATCTTTCACCTGAAGTACGCAAGAGCGGCGGGCGCACTGAGTGCAACGGGCTCCGGAAGATCCGGGGGCGGTGGATCGGGCGGCGGCGGCGGGAGCAGCTCGGGCGGAGGAGGCGGCGGGGGCGGGACATCCGGAAACCGTGGAATCATTCAGATAATAAACAGCCGCTTGAGCACCAGAGGTAAGAGCGAAGTGGATGGCAGGACCAACAGCCTGATCATCACCGATCTTCCCGAGAACATAAAATCCATCGAGGATATCCTTGCGAAACTCGATCTGCCCGAACCTCAGGTCGAAATTGAAGCTCGAATAGTCATCGCGAACCGCAGCTTCCTTCGGGACATCGGAGTTGAACTGGCGGCGGCTGCCGTGAATACAAAGACCGGCGCGAGCGCCATAGGTGAAACGTCGGCCGTCGGCATTTCGCCCACCGGCGGCCTCGCCAATGCAGGAGGCACCGCAGGCGGAGGAGGCGCCGGAGGCAGCTCCGGAGGCACGAATCCGCTTGGGCCGAACCTCGTAGGGCCGATCTCCACGAATGCGTTGAGGGCAACCGCAAGCTCAGTCCTGAGTTTGACCACGGGCCTTCTTGGAACCAGCATCATCTCGACTGCCCTTTCGGCTCACGAGCGAAAAGGTCAGATACGGACGATTGCCGCTCCGAGGATCACAGCCCAGGATAATCAGACGGCTGAGATAGTCAACGGCGTGCAGATCCCGGTTCAGACGGTATCTAACAACACCATCACGACGACCTTCGTCACCGCGGCTCTGCGGCTCGAGATCACTCCGCAAATCATCGAAGAAACCGGAGAGGTCCAGATGCACGTAGTCGCGGAGAACAACTCGGTCAATACCGCGATCGCGCAGCAATTGAACAGCGGTATTCCTGGAATCGACACTCAGTCCGCCGAATCCACCGTGCGCGTTACCGACGGCGGAACAACGGTCATGGGCGGAATCACCGTAGACCGCGAATCTCAGTTCCAAACGCGGACTCCGGGGCTCTCGAAGCTGCCAATTTTCGGCAATCTCTTCAAGCGCCGTGAGACGGAGCGCAACGCGGATGAAATTCTGTTTTTCATCACTCCGCGAATTGTCAGAGGCGAAGGTCCCTCGAACCTCGCGCCGCAGCGCAGCGCAGTCGAAGGTGCGGCCGCCGGAAACCAGGTTGCCTCAAAGGGAGCCGGTGCACAGCCTGAGCAGAAGGCTGCTCAGAATAACCAGCCCGTAGCAAAGGCTCCGGCAGCCCCGGCTAAGGGCGGCCAGCAGTAATTCTCCGAAGAGGGAGGCGCCGCGGCAACGCGCGCCTTCCCTCTACTACTACCTGCCGTTCAAGACGCAACGAGAAACTGATAGAGTTCTTGCGGCCCCGCGCTGGAGGAAGCAGCTTGAGTTTTGAAGAGACGTTAACCGGGATATTGGGACGCGTTGAAGGCGGCATCGCCGCGGTGATTCTCGGCATTGACGGTATTCCGATCGAGCGCAGCATCCTGGACAAAGAACGCGATCTCGACATCGATCTCATAACAACCGAGTTCACGACTCTGCTTCGACGCAGTATGCGCGTGGCGTCGGACACGGCCCTCGGCGATTTAAAGGAACTGGTTCTGGTGACCAATCTAATGACTTACCTGCTTCGTCCGATCACTCCTGAATACTTCATGCTGCTGGCGATCAGCCCTCGCGGAAACGTCGGCCGTGCGCGATTCGAACTGCGCAAGGCCCAGTTAAGCCTCGAAGAGGAGTTTGCAATTTAGTTGTCATTGATCAGCGGCCGTGGCGGGCGCAATCTAACAAAAGAGGTTCTTCACCTAAAAAACAACTGTTCAGCGAGCCAACCTCAATATCTATCCACCTGAGGTCTACAAACCTTCGTCTTACGGCCGCCGGCCGCCGATCAATGACAACTGTTCCTCCCGCCTGACGCTGCCGCAATAAATGTGGGCGGCGCCCGCTTAATAACAACGCGATCGCCGCCCTGCCCAATTGGACAAACTAGTGGACAAACTAGATGGTTACCGGTGTTCCATCAAACTTATTGAAGGTCACGGTAAAATCAGGTTCCGGATATGTCGGTTTCAGCTCCGTCAGCAGACGAATAGCAACCGCTTCGCCTTGCTGATTGCCCGAATAATTGTCTGATACCCTGTAGTGGAAGCCGAGCATATTTCGGCCTTCGCTCAGGTTCATGCAGACTTTGTTCAGCTCTCCGTGAACCGTGAGCTGCGGACCGTCGACTCCGTACACGTAATTCTGCAGAGCCGTCCCTGCCCTGTTCGGCTTTTTCGGAACCGTATTGCTCAGTGAACCCTGTGGAATCGGCGCGTCCGCGAACCAGTACTTCAGGAGAGTTACGCAAGCGCCGGCGGTGAACGCATGTCCCGCGCTTGCCGATGGATGTGATGGAGATCCACCGCGGCCGGCCTGAGGCAGCAGGAAGGTGGTTTCATTCGAGCCGAACTTCACGTTGTTCAGGTGCTGATTGTAAGGAGCGATCAGTTGAAGGATCTGTGAATTCAGCAACTGCGAATGGAGATTGTAGCCTGTTACGCCTTGCATACGGCGATCGACAAGTCCGCCGAAGGCCTCCGGACGAAGATGGCGATGGAGCTGCCACTTGGTGAACCATGAGTGGCGCTCGCCCTTGTGGACGTTGCCGAGCAGCGAGCTTAGATAGCCGCCGCCGCCCGCGCTCGAGAAACTGCTTTGTCTCACGGAGGTTCTGTACGGGCCGTTGGCAACACCGCCCAGTCCTCCCATTACGTTCGAAGCGCGAATATAGACGCTGTTGATGTTGTCGGAATTCGCCAACTGCGCGATGTCGCGGACGCTGTGCATAAAGAGAGGTCCGTCGGTTGTCGAAGTAGCCGGAGCGGGATTCGCGAATCCGTTCTCTACTGCCAGCCACTCGTTGAAGCTCGTGAGGAAATCCATTCCGGGACCGAAGCTATTGAACGTGCCATCGGGATTCCAGATGATGGCGGGCAATTGCGATGTCGGCACAGGTTGAACCGGAATACCGTCCACCGTGAAGTTTCTGTAGAGGAACTGCGAGACCATCGGTCCATCGGTGCAGCCGGCGTACGGGTATCGGAATAGAGTCTGTGGAGTGACCTGGCCTCCGATTTTTGGACCCTGAAAGTCGGCCAGACTCGACAGTTCCGCGCAGGCTTGCATAACGATGGCATTGCTCGTGTTGTAATCAGCCAGGGGCACGTCGCGGAGGTATGCCTCCCAATACAGCTCGACAACCTCGGCAGCGCCGCCCGCGCTCGCAATCGGCGGAGGGATCGGTCCAATCGGAACCGCTCGCGAGTCAGGCCCATCCATGTTGAAGGCAAGCCCGCCGAGCGGGTTTGCGAGCCGGCCGTTCGCGCCGGGCAGCCTCGGAACCGCTTCGAAATCGGCGAAGCTCCCGGTGCTAAGGGCGTGGAGCATCGTATTGTATGCCGCTTGATCGACCTCTCCAGTGATCGAGTCATGCGGAAGGGTCTTGTGAAAGTTTCCAATCCGATTCGGATATAACTCCTCGTCGCCGTTGGTCGGATGAGGAAACGCGCCCCAATGCTTCTCGTCTTGTGCGGCGTCTTTGCGGAGCTTTTCCGCGTCGTTCACTCTCTTGTGATCGTCGTCGGGCGCGATTTCGGCCGCTTCGACAGTCACCCTTGAAGAGAACAGAGGCTCCATTCCGATGGCTCCGGCGGCAACGCTTGCGGCGGCGATGCCGCCGACATCGCCAAGGAATCTTCGTCTGGTGCGGCGCGAAGATGAAGGAATCGTCTGAGATTCGACCGCGACATTACGGGACTCTTTGTCTTTGATTTCGCTCATTTTGATCTCCTATTTCCGAAAGAAGCGACACGACTACTCATCCCACTGAGCGACGTGTATGTTGTTGCCCTTACGTGAGGAAACGTTCCTATCCGGGAATTTTGCTTTTGCGCTGCTTCGGATTCCTGCCAAAAAATCCGCGCAGCGCGCTCACGAAACAACCCGTTGGGCGATCCTTTTGATTCGGTCTAGTTGATTTTGGTTTAGGTAGCGGCTTTCTGCCACTCTATATCAAAGCGGCGTAGATCATATGACGGAGTAATCAACCTGTCAAACAGCGGGCATCTGTCGGAGCATGTGTAACTGAATAGAGGAGACTATTATTACCGGAGCGCTACGAAGAACGAGTGCTTTAAATTTGGACGGTAAGATTTCGATTAGGACTGCGAGGCGATCGGCAGAGTCATCACGAATCTGGTTCCAACTCCGATTTCGCTTGTGACAGTAATCTCGCCGCCGTGCGCATGAACTAAATGCTTGACGATCGCCAGCCCGAGGCCTGTTCCTTCCGGCTTGCGAGATCGGGATTTGTCGACTCGGTAGAGCCGCTCAAAAATCCGCGGCAGATCATTGCCTGAGATACCGATGCCCGTGTCCTTAATCTCAATTTGCGCGTGACCGTTGATTGCGCTCGCCGTGATCGTAATCGACCCGCTGTCTCGATTGAACTTCAAAGCATTATCGATGAGATTGAACAGTATCTGCTCCAGGCGAGTTCGGTCGGCGTTGGCGAACAATGCCGCAGGAGTATCGTGCCTGATCGAGATCCCCTTCTCGGCGGCGCGGGGCTCCAGAAGCGAGGCGACGTCGCCGATTACTTTCGCAAGCGGAACGGGCTCGATCGACAGCGATATCTCGCCGGATTCGATGGCAGAGAGATCAGATATGTCGCTCACGAGCTCGCTCATTCTCAACGCCTGACGATGAAGCCGCTCCACGAAACGCGCGCGATTCTCTTCGTCGTTGATGGCCCCGTCTAGCAGCGTCTCGGCCGAAGCTATGATCGCCGTGAGCGGGGTGCGAAGCTCATGCGAAAGATTCGCAAAGAATTCCCTGCGGACTTTTTCAAGTCTTTCAAGTTCCGTAATCTCGAAGAATACGCCTACCGCATAAGCATCGCCGAGCGGCGCGACGTTCACCAGATAGACGTGCCCGCCGTTTCCGATCATTTCAAATCGAGTGTCGACAGTCGTGCGCTCGTCCAGCGATTTTCGAAACGCGTTGTTGACGTCCGGATCGCGCGTCGCATTCGTAAGGTGAAGCGGCGCGACTCTTCCGTCTTGCGATGAGCCGTCTCTTAGCGGCGTCTTGACGATTCGGCTGCACGCGTCGTTGTACAGAATGATGTCGAGATTTGAATCGACGATTAATACGCCTTCTCGCATGCCCGTCAGCACACCGGAAAGCAGGCGGTTGCTCTCCTCGGTGATCTTGCTCTGACGAGCGATTTCCGCCAGGGCGACCTGATAGCGGGAGAGCGCGTATCTGGATACAAAAAAGGTGAGGACTCCAACAGTGATAACCGTGATTATGTGGGATGTCGCTATCGAAATGTCGGGCCGAACGAGTGTCTTGACGATTTCGTAGAGCGCGAAGATGAATACGGCGGCCAAGGTCGCCAGCCAGACTCTTGGTGCAAGGTCTTTGGAATGTCGCGGCCGAGTTTCGCGAGTGTTCTTCGAAATTGAACTCATCAAGTTGCGGCCGCGGGTGCGCGGCCGGGTCCGCAACGCGGCAATCCATCAGCCCTGATTTCGAGAGCCCCTGAGCCGATAACCTATGCCGGTCATTGTCTCTATAATAGCGGGGTTGCCGAGCTTCTGACGCAGTCTTCTTACGTGAACATCGAGTGTTCTTGTCTCGCCGTGATAAGCGAGTCCCCAAACATGATCCAGAAGAGATTCACGGGTCATCACTCGCCCTTCATTGCGAGCCAGCTCGTAAAGCAGGGCGAACTCTTTTCTAGTCAAGCGGACCTCTCGGCCTTCGCAGCGAACATCGAACGTGGCGGGATCTATAGACAACTCGCCGCCTTCGTAAGCGGGCTGCTCGGTCTCAAAGCCTTCCGATCTTCGTAGCGCGGCTTTTATCCGCGCGACGAGTTCACGCATGCTGAACGGTTTCGTTATGTAGTCGTCGGCGCCCAGTTCCAGCCCGAGGACTTTATCGGATTCGTTGGCGGGCTCTGAACGCAGTCGCCGGCACAACTCGAAGCCGCTCATCTGAGGCAGATTGAGATCGAGAATAATCAGGCTGGGTGGAAATCCAAGAACGGAGTTGAAGGCCTGTTCACCGGTTGAAGCTATTCGAACTCGATAACCTTCGCGTTCAAGTGTGTATCGGATGGATTCGGCTATATCTTCGTCGTCCTCGACGACGAGGATAGGACGCATACGGCTCTTTTCGGCTGTTGTCATAAGTACCGCGGGTCATTGCCAATCGGCCCGCTTATCAAATCTCTCCGCTAACAATGCTCGCATTCTCGAACTCCGCCGCGGGTGCCGTTCAACGTGAATTGTACCAGTTAAGCTGTTACGGAAATGTGAACAGCAAGTTAAAGCTCGCTGAAAACTCTACTTTGCTCCACCGGCCTTTTTCACTTCCTCGACGATCATTTCGTCGGTCGGCCGATCAGTCGGATTCTTGCCGATGTAGACGTATTTAATCAGGCCGTCTTTACCGACTATAAAAGTAGATGGATGCGCGATGCCGTCGTGTTCCGCCGCGTTCAGCACTCCGTATTGATCGATCACCTTGTGGCCCACATCCGACAGCAAGTTGAATTTGGCCCCGGTGGTCTGGCCCATCGACCAGGCGTGAGCCTGATCGTCTACGCTAATTGCTATCAAATCCCCGCCCGCCTGCTTAATCTTGTCATAGTCCTCAGCCAAACTGGTGAGTTGAGACGTGCAGGCCGCTCACCAGTAGCCGCGATAGAAGATCAGAACCAGCGGGCCGTGCGTCAAGGTCTCGGTTAGCGATATCAGCTTGCCGTCGCCGTTGGGCAGCGCAAATGCGGGCGCTTTGTCGCCGATCTTGAGATACGCTCTTGCCCCCTGCGGAAGGGCCGCCGATGCCGCCAGAAGCAGAAGAATGGCCGATATAAATGTTTTTTTCATCGAGGATTCAATCTAAGTGCGGTGTTCGCGATTGTCAATGACCCGAGGCGGCTAAACGTCCGATAAACGGGGCATCGATATCGGGGGGATA
>Ga0209152_10000932_pt1 | contig 12205 bp, 9 predicted proteins | sample GraSoiAngelo_107_FD_185873 | JGI IMG/M metagenome (GOLD analysis project Ga0209152, IMG submission 185873) | Grasslands soil microbial communities from the Angelo Coastal Reserve, California, USA - 14_0903_09_30cm (SPAdes) (version 2) | ecosystem: Environmental > Terrestrial > Soil > Grasslands ...
AAAAATTCGCGCGTTCGATCCATGGCCGGGCGCGTTTATGACCATCTCAATGAATGGCGCGCACAATTTGAAGGTCTTCTCCGCGACGGTCGTCGGTCTTCCAGGGACACCCGGCGAAATCCTGAAGTGCGAAAATGAATTGGTCGTCGCCACCGGTAAAGACGCGTTATCATTGCGCGAAGTCCAGCTAGAAGGAAAACGGCGAATGAGCGCAGGCGAATTTCTCCGCGGACATCGGGTCTTGTCATCCTGAACGAGCGATCTCCCTCACTGTCGTCCCGGCTCGCGATGACCTGTGTGTTTGTGCTTTCCAAGATCGATATCTTCTGTTGATCATTGTAAGTCACTCATGCAAACCGAAAAGCCAGCGTATAAACGCATCGTTCTGAAGCTGAGCGGTGAAGCCGTGCAAGAACGGGGCGGGCGCGACAACATTTCGCCAACAGTCGTGCGCGATATTGCTGAACGGATAAAAGAAGTCCGCGATCTGGGAGTGCAGGTATCAGTCGTCATCGGGGGCGGAAACATCTGGCGGGGTGTGTCGGCGTCGCATCGCGGCATGGACCGCACCACGGCGGATTACATGGGCATGCTTGCTACCGTGATTAACGCACTGGCGTTGCGCAGTACGCTTGATCAAATGGGTGTCGAGACGCGTGTCCAGTCGGCGATCGACATGAGAAACGTGGCAGAGCCATTTATCCTGGGACGCGCCATTCGGCATCTTGAACTGGGTCGGATCGTGATTTTCGCCGCCGGCACCGGCAACCCCTACTTCTCCACCGACACAACGGCGGCCCTGCGTGCAAGCGAGATTCGCGCCGATGTGATACTGAAAGCGACCAAGGTTGACGGGGTCTATGATCGCGATCCAAAGCAGCACCCAGATGCGCAACGGTTCGACCAGCTCACTTTCTCCGAAGCTCTTTCGAAACGTTTACAAGTGATGGATTCAACTGCGTTCAGCCTGTGCATGGACAACAAAATACCGATTGTCGTTTTTGACATGAACAATCCCACCAATATTCGCGACGCCGTGCTTGGGCGAAAAGTGGGAACACTGGTTTGCGATGAGCTTCCATCGAAGTAACACTTCACCGACATGAGTAAGGATGACATTCTTTTGGAGGCCGAGATGTCGATGGAGAAAAGCGTCGATTACATGGTGCACGAATTCGCCGCGGTGCGCACCGGCAAAGCTTCACCCGGCCTGGTAGAAAACGTGGACGTTCACGCATACGGATCGACTATGAAGCTCAAGCAGCTTGCCTTAATCACCACCCCCGAGGCGCGCTTGCTCGTTGTTCAGCCGTTTGATGCGGGGACGGTGCAGGATATCGAGAAAGCGCTCAAGGAATCGAAGATCGGCATCATGCCCGCCGTGGATGGGAAAATCATTCGGCTGCCGATCCCAGAGCTGTCAGAAGAGCGACGAAAAGAGCTGGTGCGTTCGCTAAGCAAAATGGCCGAGGAAGCGCGGGTGCGTGTGCGCGCCAACCGCCGCGCCGCGCTCGACGAGGCGAAGAAACTCAAGGCCGCCGGTGAATTGACCGAGGATGGCTTGCGCGATGTGGAGGATGAAGTGCAGAAACTCACTGATCGCTTCGTTAAATCCATCGATGATCATCTCAAGCACAAGGAAGCGGAGATATTGAAGGTGTAGTTTGATCTTCCTCTAACTCTTCCTCCGAATCTTCGTCTTACTTGCCCATTCGTTCGCAAGAAGCCGAGAGAAAGCACATCGAGAACTGTATGCGACTTTTTATCGAATCCATTCGAAGGCTCCATGAGGCATTGTTACCACGCGTCTTCCTATTTCCCAGTCAGACCGCGAAACTTTCCCCGCAAGAGCAGTGCGCGACGGCGTTTGGATTCGTGACCTTGAAGCCGCCTTTTTGCAGGTCTTCGCTGTAATCGAGCACTGAGCCGCTGACAAAAAGCGCGCTCTTGGGATCGATAACCAGCCGGACATTTGAGATCGGCACGAGAATATCGCGCTCCTTCGGGCCATCCACCAGATCCATGACATATTGCAGGCCGGAACATCCCCCGCCGATGACCGCGAGGCGCAACGCTCCCTCCGGCTTGCCTTTTTCTTCTAGCAACGATGCCAACTTGCGGGCCGCGTTCTCGGTCACGCTGATGAGTCGTTCGTTGCCGATCTTATAATTGATAGCGGTGGATTCCGTCGTCATCGAAAAACATTAGGAAAGCAGCAACGCAGGGATCGCATTTTCAACTTTTTCCTGCTCCGTACTCGTACTTTCTTGATTCAAAATATCTTCTGCCGCGATCGCCTTAACTTCGGCGAGCGTCGACACATGTGCAAAGTTTTCACGCAACCGTTTCGCATTGGGCATCGTCCACGAATAAGACATCAGGCGCGCGCGCATCGATCGAATTGCGGGTTCCTCCGCACCGAATTCGCGAACCGCGAGCTGGCAGTGGCGCAGTACCAGGTTCCACTTTTGCGACAGGGTGGGTGCATCCACCATCTTTCCGCTGGCGAGATATTCTTTGGTCTGATTGAAGATCCATGGGGCGCGCATGGCCGCGCGACCGATCATTGCGCCCGCAACTCCGGTTTCACGCCGTCGTTTCGCGACGTCGGCGGCACTGGATAGGTCGCCGTTCCCGATAACCGGAACCGAAACAGCAGCGGCAACTTCGCCGATGATATCCCAATCTGCGGCGCCAGCATAACCCTGCGCGCGTGTGCGACCGTGCACAGTTATTGCCGCGATTCCTGCATCAACCAGCAGGCGTGCTACGCGCGTGGCGTTGATCGAATTGGCATCCCAGCCAATGCGAATCTTGGCCGTCACCGGCACTGGCGCGATCGCTCGAACTACCGCGGTCGCGACGCTGGCCAAAGTCGCACAATCTTTCAACAATGCGGAGCCGCCATTTCTGGAGACTACTTTTTTGACAGGACAACCGAAGTTCAGATCAATGAAATCTGGACGCACCCAATCGACGACCTGACACGCCGCTTCCGCCATGTGCTTGCCGTCGGCACCGAAGAGTTGCACACCGATTGGCCGTTCGATCTCATCAAAATCCAGGTACTCACGCGTCCGCGCATTGCGGCGGAAAATTCCTTCAGCAGAAACGAATTCGGTCGTGAGAACGTCAGCGCCATATTCTTTGCAGAGCTGCCGGAAAATTTTGTCCGACACCCCGGCCATGGGCGCGAGGTAAAGAGGAAATTGTCCGAAAAACTCGGGAAGAAGCATGTCGATCTTTCAACCATGTGCCGCAGCCTGGAGCAGGTCCACCACTTCGTTTTGCACGTTTTCCAGCTCGTCGAGCCGCAATTGCGGATCGGGTACGATGAACACATCACCGGTTGCGCCGTGTTCGTAAATCAAAACACGCCCATTGGTACTCTCTTCCGTTTTCACTTGTTTCAGGACACGCTTGCGCTCAAGCATCGCGGCCAGGACGTAACAAGCGTTTGCAGGCGGATTCTCGGATGCAATTAAACGGCGAAAGAGTTGTTCCGCATTTTCCCTCGGCAGAGGTTCGGGCGGCTTCGGTGGCAATGGCTCGTAGCGCGATTTCCAAAATGAAAATGGGTGTTTTCATTCCGGTTCTGCCACGCCTCTTCACTCAAATCCTCGCGCTGATAGCCATCAGCGCTGTGATAGAGCAGGGTGTAGAAATATTCTCCGGCGACAAACGGCCGGTGCGTCACCGCGCAGGTGTCTGCCCGATGTGTGATCGCCCATTCGTTCGGAAGCGGGTTCATCGTGATACAATACGTCGCGCGGTGAAAAGATGAAAACTGGGGGGTTCGCGGTTGGAGGCGCGCAGATAGAGCAGATAGAGGCCGATCGCGGCGAATAGAAGGTTCGGCGCCCAGGCCGCCACCCATGGAGAAACGCGGTCACCTTCGCCAAGCGCGAGAAACAGGTGCACCAGGAAGTTCATCGAAAAGACGAGAAAAACCGCGGCGGCGACACTCGACAAAACGCCGCGGCGCGAATAACCGATTCCGAGCGGCGCTGCGATGCACACAACAACCAGGCAGGTCCACGGCAGAGCAAGCCGGTACTGCAGATGGGTGCGAAACGGTGCGAGCAATGTAGCGGGGAAATCTGCATTGAAACGCAAATACTCCCGTAATTCTGGCAGGCTTAGAAATTCTGCGCGTTCATTTGCGCTCCCGAGCCGGAAAGGTGTTTCACTCCAGTGCTCGATCTTGAGTGAAGGATAAATCTGCTCGTCGACGATATTTCCAGCGTGATCATAGTGAACGACCTTCACATTCTCCAAATCCCAGGTTTTGGTTTCCGCGCGGTAGGAAGCGCGACTTGCCACGTAGTTTGTAACGATATTGTCGTTCGTGTCCTGTTGAAGGACCTGAACGTTGTTGAACGTGTTGCTCCGAGGAAGGAAATTTTGAATAAACCAAGTGCGCAGGTCGGTTCGATTGCGAAAAATTTGACCTTGGATGTAACGACTGGGACGGGCCTGCGCTTCCGAAAGAAAATTCTTGCGCGCCAATTCCGCATGGGGCGCAAGCGAATAGTTCATCGCCATGCTGGCTCCCACTGTGAGCAGTCCCATGCCGATCAACGGCAGCAGAACGCGCGGAAGACTTATACCCGCCGTGAGCATGGAGACAATTTCGTTGGAGCGCGACATTCGGCCCAGAGCAAAAAGGAGCGACAGCAGGAGCGAAACCGGAAGCAGAATGATCAGAACCTGAGGGATCTGCGTGGCGTAATAACGACCGACCAGAAGCAGACCGACATGCTCGTCGATAAAAGTCGAGATGTTATCGCTTACGTCGAAAATGAGCCAGATGGAGATGAAGCCGGCGATGCAGTAAAGATAGACCTGCAAGAAATTGCGAATGACGTATCGGTCGAGAAGCTTCATGACAATTTGGATGCTTTCGGGTGGTAATTACCGTACTCAAATCAATGGCGCGCGCCAAATCACAAGAGAAGATGATGAATTCCCAATGACGAAAGCCGAAAGGATGAAGAATGATCAATCGACCAAGCACAACGACTTCGGTTTTTCGTCATTGGGGCTTTGGGCTTCGTTCGTCGTTCGTCGTTCGCCTTTCGTCATTTCCTATTGCGCGTCATGATTGCACTGAAGAACAGCTTGGGCAGCGATTTTGTGGAACGTGCCCGCGCATTTTTCTCGGAAAGCGGGCCATTATCGAAGGCAAAGAATTTCGAGTTCCGCCCACAACAGCAGGAAATGGCCGCGGCCGTTGCCAATGCGCTGGAGGAAGAGCGCCATTTGGTGATCGAAGCTGGAACCGGCGTAGGCAAATCGTTGGCTTATCTCACGCCGGCAGTCTTATGGGCGATCGAAGAGCACAAAAAGGCAATCGTCTCGACGCACACGATCAATCTTCAGGAACAACTTCTTTACAAAGACATCCCCATTTTAAAGAAGATTCTGCCGGTCGAGTTTGAAGCCGCGTTGGTCAAGGGGCGTCAGAATTACATTTGTCCGCGGCGATTGGAACGAGCATTGCAGCAAGCCAACGAGCTTTTCACCGGACCGGAGCAAAATGAGTTGAACAGGCTTGCCGAATGGGCGCGCACCACGCGCGACGGTTCGCTCAGTGATTTATCGATCGAGCCCGATCCCAAAGTGTGGATACAGGTCTGTAGCGAAGCGCATATTTGCACACAGCAAACATGCGGTCAGGATTCGCGCTGTTTTTATCAACAAGCGCGCAAACGGTTGCTGGGCGCGGATGTTCTGGTGATTAATCACACGCTGCTGTTTATTCTGCTGATAAGTCCGGAGGCGCAGGAAGAACGCGAGAGTGGTTTCATTTTCCCGAATGATTTCCTGATTTTGGATGAAGCGCATACGGTCGAGCGAGTCGCCTCACGGCAGATCGGCATCGGCATCTCGCAGTATGGGCTGAGATCGATAATCCAACGACTTTACAATGCCCGAACACGCAAGGGCCTTTTCACGGTGACGCGCGATGCGGAGGGCGTGAGGCTCGCGGCCGAACTGGTCGATGGCGCAGAGAAGTTTTTCGCTGCGGTTGAATCGAAATGCGATTTCAAGAAAGGCCGCGAATTTCGCGTGCGTGACGCCGATCTAGTGCCCGACACGATTACGAGCCGGTTGAGGACCTTGCATGCTCGGATAGCTGACGTTGCAAAACGAACCGACGACGAGTTTCTAAAAGCGGAATTACAGGAATACAGCCGTCGAATTCGTGATGCCCGCGACGACATTGCCGGTTTTTTAGAACAAAGTCGTCGCGAGCATGTGTATTGGGTCGAGCGAACGGGTAAGACGGCACAATATCTCACACTCAACGCGGCGCCGATCGATATCGCCCCAGTCCTGCGTCAAATGATTTTTCGCGACAATTGTTCGTGCATCATGACCAGCGCCACGCTCTCGGTCGGTCGCTCTGACCTCGCTTATTTTCGTCGTCGCATCGGCGCAGATGAAGTTGAGCCGGCGCTGCTCGGCAGTCCGTTCAATTTCCAGAAACAGATGAGGATATTCATCGTGAAGAAAATGCCCGATCCACGGGAGGCTGGCTACGGGGAAGCGCTGGAACATTGGATCGCGCATTTTGTCGAGAAGACCGATGGCCGCGCGTTCGTGCTTTTTACAAATCACCGGGGCATGCAGCAGGCGGCCGAGCGAATGGGGCAATTCTTTTCGCAAAAACAATTCAATCTGTTGGTGCAAGGCGGCGGCGCGCCGCGCGGAAAACTTCTAGATCAATTCAAGACCACGCCAGGCAGCGTTCTTTTTGGCACCGACAGTTTTTGGATGGGCGTCGATGTTCCCGGCGAGGCGCTCTCGAATGTAATTATTACGCGTCTGCCATTTGCCGTGCCCGACCATCCATTGATCGAAGCGAAACTTGAATTGATCGAGGAGCGCGGAGGCGATCCGTTCACTGAATATTCGCTGCCCGAAGCGATCCTGAAACTGCGACAAGGCGTCGGCCGTTTGATCCGAACAAAGAGCGATCAAGGAATAATTGTCATCCTCGACAGTCGCGTCCTGACCAGGCCCTATGGCCGGGCCTTCCTGCAAGCGCTGCCGAAGTGTCCAGTAGAAGTCATTTGAGAAGTTCTCGTTTAATGTTCTCTTGAACATATAAACGAGCAGCTTAAATTGAGCGCATGGAGCGCTCTGATTCGTCGAATTCTGCAACAAAAACTCGGCAGAGCGAGATCCGCCAAATTCTAGCAATCCTGCACAAATGGGGGATTCATACGATTGGTCAGCTCGCGGCGCTGGATAAGCAGCAGCTAGGGGCGCGACTTGGACCGGAAGCAATCCGAATGTGGGAGCGGGCAAATGGACAATCCAGCAGAGTAATCAAACTGATCAGGCCCCCGGAGTCATTCGAGGAGAGTTTCGAATTTGAGAACGAAATTGAAACGGCCGAGCCACTTCTCTTCATGCTCCGCCGATTTTTGGAGCAACTCGCCATCCGGTTGAGCGGAATTTATCTCGTCGCAAAAGAACTGACCCTGCGCATCACGTTCACGGATAAACAAATTTACGAGCGCATTTTCAAAATTCCGCAGCCGACCAACAATGTCGATCTTCTCTTCCGGATGCTGCATACGCATCTGGAGAATTTTAAATCCGAATATCCGATCGTTGGGGTCGCGCTGAGCGCACAGCCGATCAGGCCTGCGAGGGAACAATTCGGATTATTTGAAACTACATTACGCAATCCGCATCAGCTCTCAGAAACACTTGCTCGTTTGACCGCTCTTCTGGGCGCTGATCGTGTCGGTACTCCGGTTTTGGAAGAAACGCATCGGCCAGATGCATTTCGGATAGAGGCGTTTTCGTGGGCGCTGACTTCGGCGGCAGGCAATGGAGGACGGAGCTCTGCGACGCTGGGACCATATCCCGAGGCTCGCAGGAGCTCGCCCCTCCATATTTTGCGCTCAGTGCTGCGAAGATTTCGGCCAGCAATATCTGGATCTGTCCTGTTGGGTGAAGACCGCCCCTCGCACGTTCGCGGTGCAGATGTTCGTGGCAAAATCGTCGATCAACGCGGCCCGTATTTGTTTTCCGGAAATTGGTGGGATGAAAAATCGTGGGTCCGCGCCGAGTGGGATTTGCAACTGGAGGCTGGAGAACTGGTTCTCACTCATGAAAGTCAAGGGACCTGGAAGTTGGATGGGATATATGACTGAAACTGTCATCTCGAGCGGAGCGAGAGATCTCACAAAAGGACAATTGAGCACTCTCAGTTTCCAGCGTGATCAATGCTTCGTAGGGGAGGTCCTTCGCTCGCGCTCAGGATGACATGCCATGCCATACATCGAGTTACATGCGTGCAGCGCATTTAGCTTTTTGCGCGGCGGTTCATTCCCAGAGCAATTAGCTGAGGTCGCCGCCGAGCTGGAAATGCCGGCGATGGCGTTGCTAGATCGCAACGGGGTTTATGGTGCGCAACGATTTTCCGTCGCTGCGCGTGAACATAATGTCCGCCCGATCATTGGCTGCGAATTGTTGATGGAAGACGGTGCAGTTCTTCCTGTGTTGGTTGAAAATCGCACCGGCTATAAACATTTGTGCGAACTGCTGACCAAGGCGCATCTGCGCAGTGAGAAAGGAAAATGCGCGGTGCGATGGGATGAGCTGTCGGAATTTGCGAAAGGACTTATTGCGTTGTTCAACGCCTCGTTCGCAAATTGTAGGGCGTCTGTGTCAGACGCCAATTCTTCCCGGCGTTTCACAGAATGGAGCCGCGGGGACGCGAGCGACATGGACGGGCAGATTGAAAAATCGAGCGAGCGGGAGCGAGCGAGTCAAACGCCCTACAAATCTGCGGATCGCGCCCGATTTTTGATCGACACGTTTGGCTGCGAAAATGTTTTCGTTGAAATTCAGCGGCATTTCATTCGGGGTGAAGAACGAGCTAATCGCGAACTGATCGATCTGGCACGCGGATACCGATTATCGCTCCTGGCAACAAACGGGGTGAAATACGCGAAGCCGTACGGGCGCGAAGTGCTGGATGTTTTCACCTGTATTCGAGAGCACACGCATTTGGATGCTGCTGGAAAATTGCTGACCCAAAATGCCGAGCGCTATCTGAAGAGCGATCGGCAAATACGAGCAATTTTCGCGGATTTGCCGGAAGCGATTGAAAATACGGCGCGCCTGGCCGAGCGGCTCATGTTTTCGCTCGAAAATCTCGGGTACGAATTTCCCGAATACCCGGTGCCAGCGGGTCATACAATGGATTCATTCTTGCGCACTATCGTCTGGTTTGGCGCGCAACAACGTTACGCTGCGATCAACACCAAGGTGAAGCACCAGCTCGAAGAAGAACTTGCACTTATTACCAAGCTCAGGTTTCCCGGTTATTTTTTGATCGTCTGGGACATCGTCAATTTCTGTCGCGAACACAATATCATGGTCCAAGGCCGGGGCAGCGCCGCGAACAGCGCGGTTTGTTTTTGCCTCGGGATTACGCCGGTCGATCCGGTGGAAAATCATCTCGTCTTCGAACGATTCCTAAACGAGAGCCGTAAAGGCTGGCCGGATATCGATCTCGATCTTCCCAGCGGCGACCGGCGTGAAGCCGTGATCCAGGAAATTTATCGTCGCTACGGGAAACACGGGGCCGCGATGACGGCGAACGTGATCAGTTACCGGGGACGCAGTGCGGCACGCGAGATCGGCAAAGCGCTCAATTTTTCGCCAAGCATTATCGATCGTTTCTCCCATCTGTTTGCCAGTGGCGATTTCCCGCACACGCTCGAACTCGAATCGCAGATCGAACAGGCAGGCTTGCCGAAAAATCATCCGCGCATGCCTGCATTCGTCAGGCTCTATCGCGCAATTTATGGATTGCCACGACACCTTGGCCAGCATTCTGGTGGCATGATTATTTGCCAGAACAAGCTCAGTTCCTTTGTGCCGCTGGAAAACGCCTCAATGCCAGGTCGTGTGGTGGCGCAATGGGACAAGGATGATTGCGAAGACCTGGGCATCGTGAAGGTGGACTTGTTAGGCCTCGGCATGATGTCGGTGATGCAGGACGCGTTTGAGTTATGCCGCGAACGGGGCCGTCCGCTCGATTTGGCGCACATCCCGAAAGATGACGAGAAGACGTTCGAGATTATGCAGCGCGCCGACACGATCGGGGTTTTCCAAATCGAGAGTCGAGCACAAATGGCCACCTTACCGCGGATGAAACCGAAATGTTTTTACGATGTGGTGATCGAAGTGGCGATCATCCGGCCAGGACCGATTCAAGGTGATATGGTGCATCCGTATCTCGCGCGCCGGGCTGGACGCGAACCGCCGACATATTTTGATCCGCGCCTGGAACCTGTTTTAAAACGCACCCTTGGCGTTCCGCTTTTCCAGGAGCAAATGCTCAAGATCGCAATGGTAATGGCCGATTTTTCCGGCGACGAAGCGGAAGAGCTGCGACGCGCACTGAGTTTTCATCGTTCCGAAGAACGGATGAACAAGGTCTGCGCAAAATTGCGCATGGCGATGGAACGCAAAGGTGTGACCACGGAGAAGATCGATAAAATCGTTCAGTCCATCTCGTCGTTTGCGCTTTACGGATTTCCGGAATCGCACGCGATTAGTTTTGCCATTCTCGCGTATGGCAGCGCGTATTTAAAAGTGCATCGAGCGCCGGAATTTTACGCGAGCCTTTTGAACAATCAGCCGATGGGTTTTTACAACCCCGCGACGATTGTGAAGGACGCGCAGCGGCATGGCTTGAAGATCAAGCCGGTTTGCGTTTCGCAATCCGAATGGCGCTGCACGGTTGTCGATGACAACACCGTGTGCCTGGGATTTTGTGTCGTAAGCGGATTACGCGAGGAACACGCTGAAGAACTCGTTAGGCAACGAAAAAAACAACAATTCGATTCGTTGGAGGCTTTCAAGCGACGTATCCCGCTCCCAAAAGATGAATTGCGCACATTAGCGGAGTTGGGTGCGCTGAATTGTTTTGCCGAGCATCGCCGTGCGGCGATGTGGGATGTGGAAGAAACATTGCATGACGATTTGCTAGGGAGCGCGGACGCCTCGCCCGCTGTGTCACGCGCCTCGCGTGATACTCATCGAGAGCTTTCCGGCGAGGGCGCCGAAAGTCCGAGCCGGACTGGCGGTACCGGGCGGGGTGCCCGCGCTCCCCTACCGCCAATGACGTTACCCGAGCGCGTGAAAGCGGATTATGACACGATGAATCTTACCACCGGCCCGCATCCTATGAAGCTATTGCGCGAAAGTTTGCCGAATATTTGGCGCGCAATCGACCTTCCGCGCGCACGACATGGTTCCATCATCCAAATCGCCGGAAACGTGATTTGCCGCCAGCGTCCCGGTACGGCGAAGGGCTTTGTGTTTGTCAGCCTGGAAGACGAGACCGGTGTTTCAAATGCAATTGTGGATCCTGACTTGTTTGAACACTTTCGCCTCGTGATCACTGAAGAAGCCTTTCTGCTCATCGAGGGCGAAGTGCAGAATTCGGACAACGTGATTTTGATCAAAGCGCGGGAGATCAAACCGCTTACCCATGCGGAACTCGTGGGGAGCGAGTCGCACGATTTTCACTAATTCGTTAAAGCGATAAAGCGTTTGCCGCTTCAACGCTGCAACTGTTCAACGCTTTAACGGTAATTCACTCTCCCGCGTGATGCGGTTCGGGGGTTTTCGGTTCGGTCGGTTTTTCCGCTGCTTTCTGATCCGACTCGATCCATTCGGTGTGAAAAACGCCGGGCTTATCGATTCGTTCGTACGTGTGCGCACCGAAGAAATCGCGTTGCGCTTGCAAGAGGTTCGCAGGCAACCAAGCCGACCGATAACTGTCGAAGTAAGCGAGCGATGCGGAAAATGCAGGAACAGGGACGCCGTGTTTAATGGCTGTTGTTACCGCAACGCGCCAGTTGCGCTGCGCCTTTTTGATGGCTCTCGTGAAATAACGATCGAGCAGAAGGTTGTGGAGCGCAGGATCGCGCTGATAAGCCTCGACGATTCGGTTGAGAAATTTCGCGCGAATGATGCAGCCGCCCCGCCAGATGGTGGCGATATCGCCGAGGTTGAGGTTCCATTTGTATTCCGTGCTTCCAGAACGCAGAAGCTCCATTCCCTGCGCGTAAGAAACAATTTTCGATGCGTAAAGCGCGTCGCGTATTGCATCGACGAATCGCGTTCGATTACCGGTAAACTTTCGAGCTCTCGGTTGTGGCAG
>Ga0209152_10000936_pt1 | contig 12178 bp, 6 predicted proteins | sample GraSoiAngelo_107_FD_185873 | JGI IMG/M metagenome (GOLD analysis project Ga0209152, IMG submission 185873) | Grasslands soil microbial communities from the Angelo Coastal Reserve, California, USA - 14_0903_09_30cm (SPAdes) (version 2) | ecosystem: Environmental > Terrestrial > Soil > Grasslands ...
CTCGAGCCGCGCGCTGAGCGTGACGCGGCCGCCATCGGTCGAGAACTTGATGGCGTTGGAAAGCAGGTTGAGAAGCACCTGGCGGAGGCGTCCCCGGTCGGCCGTGACCACGAGGTGGTCGGCTGACGGCTCGATCACGAGCGTGTGCCGCCGGGCTTCGAGCTGGGCACGGACGGTGCCGGCGGCCTCCTGCAGCAGCGCGCCCAGCTCCAGCGGCTCGAGCCGCAGCTCCATCCGGCCGGCCGCGATCTTCGACAGGTCCAGCAGCTCGTTGATGAGCTCGAGCAGGTGGCGGCCGTTCCGTGCGATGGTCTCCAGGTAGTCTCGCTGGGTCTCCGTGAGGGGGTTCTCGGGTGTCGCCATCGTCAGGAGCAGATCGCTGAACCCGATCACACTATTGAGGGGCGTGCGGAGCTCGTGCGATACGTTCGCGAGGAACTGGTCCTTGAGTTTGCCCGCCTGGTCGAGCTCGGCGTTGAGGCGGGACAGCTCCCGGTGCTGGTCCTCGAGCTCGGCGTTCTGCGACTCAAGGCGCTGCGCGGCGTGGCGCACCTCCACCGCCAGGCGGCGCGTATGCTGGTGCGCAGACTCGCGCTCACAAGCAATGGCCAGGTTCGGCGCGGCGTGCTCGAGCGCGACGCGCGCGTCGGCGGAGAGCTCGCCAGCCACGGTTGCGACGAGCAAGCCCACGAGCCGACCCTGGGAGCGCAGCGGGGCGAGCGCCAGCCCCCCGGCGGCATCGACGTCCGCCGTGGCGAGTTGCAGCTGCGTCCGCACGGGCCCCGCGGCGGCGCTTCCATAGTAGATGACCGTGACCGTGTCACCCACCAGCTGGCGCACGACGTCGCGGGACAGCGGTCGAGCGGTGGCGCGGCGCACCGCCGTCGGCCCCCATTCGTTGGTGTCGTACTGCGGTTGGTACAGCGCCAGCGCGGGCGCCCCGGTCGCTCCCGCGATCACGTCGAGCGCGGGACCGAAGCTCCCCCCCGCGCTCGCCTCGCGCGGCGGCGCGTTCAGCGCGCTGAGCAGTCGTCCGGCCTGATCCTGCATCCGCTCCCGCCAGCTGAGCGCCGCCGCCATCTGGTTGACGCCGTGCGCGATCGTGCCGAACTCCTCGGGCTGGTCCTCATCGAGTCGCTCCTCGTAGCGACCCGCCGCCACCCGCTGGAGCGCCCCGACGACGTGGGCGAACGGGGTTGCGAGGCGCCGGCGGTTGTACCAGAGCCCGACGCCGAGCGCCACGAGCACGATCACGAAGATCACCGTCGTCTGGGCCGCCGCCTGGATCGCGTTGTCGCCGACTTCGGCGGCGAGCTCCCGCATGGCCACGATCTCGGGCTCGAGGGCGGGCGAGGGCGAGACGCGGGCCAGCTGCTCGAGGCGCTGGCTCAGCTCGATCATGTCCGCCTGGGTGCGTCGCGCGCTGCGCCAGATGGCGACGCGCTCCGCCAGACCGGCGACCGCGATGGCGAGGAACGCCGCCGCGAAGAGCCGGCTGATGCTCGGAACGGGCGAAGGGCGAAGCGGCGCTGGATGGGTCATGCGACCGCTACAAATAGGGGAACGAGCCGTGGCAGGACAAGAGCGGCGGCGCGGCGCCGGCATGCTGGCGGGGGGCTGGGGCGCGTTGTAAGCTAGGCCCCGACATCCTGTGCCCGATCTGCTCGAGTCTCTCCGTGCCGCTCTCGCTGACCGCTACGCGGTCGAGCGTGAGCTGGGTCGGGGGGGTATGGCGACGGTGTTCCTCGCGGAGGACCTGAAGCACCATCGGTCGGTCGCGATCAAGGTTCTGCACTCGGAGCTCACGGCGGCACTCGGCGCCGGGCGGTTCTTGCGCGAGATCGAAATCGCCGCCCGGCTGCAGCACCCCCACATCCTACCGCTGTACGACTCCGGCGCAGCGGCGGGCTTCCTCTATTACGTCATGCCGTACGTCGAAGGGGAATCCCTGCGCGACCGCCTGACGCGCGAAAAGCAGCTTCCCCAGGACGACGCGCTCCGGATCGCCACCGAGGTGGCGGGGGCACTGGCCTACGCACACAGCCGCGGGGTCGTGCATCGCGACATCAAGCCCGAGAACATCATGCTGTCGGGCGGCACGGCGGTGGTGGCGGACTTCGGCATCGCGCACGCCGTGACCGCGGCCGGAGACGCGCAGCACCTCACTCAGACGGGCACGGTCATCGGAACGCCGGCCTACATGAGTCCGGAGCAGGCGACAGGCTCGACTGAGATCGACGGCCGGAGCGATCAGTACAGTCTCGCCTGCGTCGTCTACGAGATGTTAGTGGGTGAGCCGCCGTTCACCGGGCCGACCGCACAGGCGGTGATCGCGCGCCATTCGCTGGACATGGTTTCGCCGCCGTCGATCGTGCGGAGCACGATTCCCGACGCGGTGGAGGCCGCGATCCTGCGCGCGCTCGCCAAGCTGCCAGTCGACCGCTACGCGACGACGGCGTTGTTCGCAGAGGCGCTCAATACGCCGTCAGCGGCGACCAGCGCGGTGCGGCGGGCGACCCTAACTGGAGCCCGAGCCCGTCGCCGTGCGGGACGGCGGGCGCTGGGGGTGGCGGGCGCGGTCGTCCTGGTTGCGGGGATCGCAACCGTAGTCGTTCGCCAGCGGGCCGCCCCTCGTGCTGGCACGGAGGGCGGCCTCGATCCGCGGCACGTCGCGGTGCTGTACTTTGCCGACGAGAGCAAGGCGCACTCCCTCGGGTATCTCGCGGACGGTCTCACCGAAGCGTTGATCGACGCGCTGCGCCAGGTGCCGACGCTCACCGTCGTCAGCAAGAACGGCGTGGGCCTATATCGCAGCTCGGCCGTCCGGCTCGACAGTGTGGCTCGGGCGCTCAACGTGGGGACGATGGTCGCGGGCAACGTGGACGAGGTGGGCGGCCGCTACCGTGTGTCGGTGAATTTGATCGACGGGGCCAGCGGCGCGGACCTGGGGACGCGCGCGAGCTTTGAGCAGCCGGTTGGCGCTGTGTTGGCGATCCGCGACAGCCTGGCTCGAAAGGTGGTGGAGTTTCTTCGCGTGCGACTCGGCGAAGAGCTGCGCCTCCGGGAGGAGCGGGCCGGCACGCGGAGCGTGGCTGCGTGGTCGCTGGTCCAGCAGGGGGAGCGGACCCGCAAGGATGCGGAGGCCCGGCTGCAGAAGGACGACGTCGACGGGGCGTTCGCCGCGTTTGCGCGCGCCGACTCTCAGCTCGCGCTGGCGGAGGCAGCCGATCCCGAGTGGGTCGACGTGACCGTGCAGCGCGGCTTGATCGCCTACCGCCGGGCGCGGCTGACGAGCGACCGTAAGACAGCGGCGCCGTGGCTCGACGTGGCGCTGGGTCACGCGGAGCGGGCGCTGCGGATGTCCCCCGGGTACCCGCGGGCGCTCGAGCTGCGCGGCACGGCGCGCTACACCAAGTGGCTGTTGGAGCTCTCCGCTGACCCGGCGGAGCAAGCGAAGCTTCTGACCGGCGCGCGGCAAGACCTGGAAGCGGCAACGCAGGCCGATCCGTCGCTCGCCGGCGCGTTCAGCACACTCAGCCACCTCTACTATCAGACGGAGGACGTGGCGGCGGCCGTCCTCGCAGCGCGCAAGGCGTACGAGGAGGACGCCTACCTGACCGTCGCGACGGAGGTGCTGTGGCGCCTGTTCATCGGCTCCTACGACCTCGAGCAGTTCGCGCAGGCGAAACGGTGGTGCCAGGAGGGCGCGGCGCGGTTTCCGAGGTACTATCGGTTTGCCGAGTGCAAGCTGTGGCTGATGACCACCGACGCCGCGGAGCCCAACGTGCCCGAAGCCTGGCGGCTGTACGGAGAGGTCGACACCCTCACTCCCGCGCCTGCCAAGGCCTTCGAAGTTCACTGGGTGCGGATGATCGTCGGTGCAGTCCTCGCACGCGCGGGGCTCGCGGACAGCGCTCGGCATGTCCTCGTCTCTGCCCGGGCGGACGCACGAATCGATCCGCAACACGATTTGCTCTCACTCGAAGCCTTCGGCCGGACGCTACTGGGCGAACGCGGCCAGGCGATCGACCTGTTGAAGCAGTACGTCGCGGCAAACCCGGCCCACGCGTTCAAGCGCGGTGGGGATATCTCGTGGTGGTGGCGGGATTTGCGGTCCGATCCGCGGTTCAGCCAGCTGACCGAGGCGAAGCGTTGAGAAGTACGGCAGCTAGGGCGCAGATTGTAGCAGTTGTGTTACAACGCCGCCGCCGGGCGGTCGCGGGTCGCGCGCACGTTGCCTGGAGGCTGTAGGTTACCCGGGGGGGTGGCGGTGCAGATCTTGCGCGCTCGCTTCGTGCAGCGGCGGGGATCGGGCTGCTGGCGCGCGGCCAAGCCCGCGGTCCTGGAGGCCCAAGGAGTCGAGCCATGAAGCGCGTCGTTCTGGTCGTCTTGCCGGTCGTAGCGTTTGCTGCGTGTCGTGACGAGCGGTCCCCCACGGCCCTAAACGGGCCGACCATCTCAGCCGAGATTCGTGATGCCGTCAACGGTGGCGGCAACCCGCACTTCTTCTGGCTCCCGCCCATCGTGGCCGCGCCGACCCCCACGGGCGTCTTCAATCCGCGGTTGTCGCCCGTGGTGGAGGTGTGCAGCCAGAACGTATCGCCGTGCCCCGACGGACAAGTGCACGCAAGGTTCACCACGACGAGCGGCTCGGGAGCCCAAATCGTACGTGTGGATCTGACCAACCAGCTGTACGTCGTCAACTGGAACACCGATCCGAGCCGCGAGCCGGTGGGCTCGAGCTTTCGCATCGCCGTGATCGTCCACAAGGCGGTGCTCGGCTTCGCGGATGTGGACATTGTCGCTGCGGGAATGGCGAGGAACGCCAACACGGGTGGTGACGTTGCGCTCGTGAATGGCCGCGTCCTGCCGATCAAGTTTCGCATCGAGGAGGGTGCGCTCTGCCCGAGCAACTCGGCGCTCGATTGCACCGAGCGCGTGGCGAGCCCGGGGACCGACAACACGATCGTCAGCAACAACCAGCAGGCGGGGACGTTCATTCCAGCCGGCGCGTTGAGTCAGCCGGTGACAGTCACGGTCGTCCAAAATCCGAGCAGGCGCTGCATCCCGGCACCGTTTGCGCTGCCCGAGTTCGAGGACTGCTACGACTTTTTCACCGATCCGGGCCCCACCCAGTTCAATGTACCGGTCATCGCGGCCATGTGTATCGATCGAGAGTCGGTGCCGAGCACGGCGGTACACCAACTCCAGCTGTTCCAGTTCGATGTGGGGCTACCGGTACGAGCGTTGCAGAACATCCCGGCGACGTTCTTGCCGTGCAATAGCGGGTCTGTCGGGTCGCGCGGCTCCGGTGCGAGACGTTTCCTGGCCCGCTTGTGGCGGGCCCTCACGCCGTCGTCGCTGTTCGCGTCGCACGTTGGCGTGGGTGGCAGCACCGGGTCGTTCAGCACGTTCACGTGGTCGTTCGTCCCGGAAATCGTGACGAACTCGATCAATCCTCAGCTGGGGGCTGTAGGAACACCCGTCCTCTCCGCGCCAACGGTGCTGTTCCGGGATACGACCGCGGCTCACAATCCGGTGGCTGGTGTTACGGTCACGTTCACCGTTGAAGGCGGTGGCACGATTGTCCGGAACTCCGTCGTCACCGGCCCGGACGGGCTTGCCTCGGTGGGTTCGTGGACGCTGGGAGCGGTGCCAGGAGTCAACCGGGTCATCGCAACTGCGATGGGAGCGATCAGCAGCCCGGACACGTTCACGGCCGTTGGTGCGGCGCCAGTGGTGGGCCTGTGCCCCGCCGGGTCGGTAGGGAACCTCGCGACCTTCACGAACTTCCCCGACGCCCTCGCGGCCGTCCCGCCGGGCGGGAAGATCGAGTTGTGCAGCGGGACATTCACAGCGGACAGCGTCGAGATCACAAAACCGGTCACGATCGAGGCGGCGACCGACGCCGTGACTCCACCGGTGATCCAGACGAACGTCGACGGCGCGAACGGCTTCGCGATCGACGCAGTGAGGAGTGGTACCGTGGCCTTCCGCCGCTTGAGCTTCACGAGCACCGGCACGGGCGTCACCAGTATCGCGGCGTTCACGACCTATGATCAGGTGACCGTGGACACCAGCACCTTCACGCTCGGCCCCGGTTCACAAGGTGTGTTCGGCGGCTCAAGCACTGTGACCGGCGCCAAGGTCGTGGTAATGAACAGCTCGTTTACCGGGGGGGACCTTGGGGTGTACGCCTCGGGCGATGGGGATGAGGTCGGGAACCCGATCGTGGCAACTGCTCCGCACTTCGACGTGCTCAATAGCAGGTTCCACGACTTCACGTTCAGCGGGATCCAGTACCAGGTGGGCGCAAGCGGGCGCATCAGCGGGAATACGGTGGGCGCGTGCGGGTCGAACGGCTGCATTCGGTCGAGGTTTGATAACCAGATCGAGATCAGCGGCAATGCGGTCACCGTGGACGCTGACCGCATTACTTTCAACAGGCACATCCGTTGGGGCATTGCAGCTGACGTCACCGTGGGAGGCTCGCTGCTGATCGTCGGCAATACCGTCACCGGTGTTGGCGGGGGCGGGGACCCCTCCAACCCGGCCAGTTACGCGATCCAATTCGCGGGGATCGGACTCGGCCAGATCTCGCCCGGCGGCACCATCGTGATGCTTGGCGACGCGACGGTATCGCGCAACATCATCGTCAATGCCGACACAGGACTCAGCGCCCACGATGCCCTGATCACGGGGACGGACAACGTCATCACCGGGACGCTGGTCGGGATCGCGGGCGTGAGCGTCACCACCACGACGAGCGTGTCCCTCAATCGGAGCGACGTGACGTCCTACGTCATCCCCATCGCTGGGGACGGCCTGGTCGATCTCACGTGCAACTGGTGGGGTACCGATGCGGGTCCGCTGAACGTCCCCGTCGGTGTTCTCGCGACTGTCTTCACACCGTTCGCGACCACGCCAATCGCCAATAACGCCGGCGTCACGTGTGGGGTTGCCCTCGGTGCGCCACGCGTCAACGGGTTGGTTACGACGCCGTTGCGGCCGAGCCTCGTTCCCACGCCGGGCGCCGCGGTGAAGGCCAAGAGGCCGCTCCCGCTGTAAGGACTGGAGGTCTTCGCGCGTCGCGAGGGGGGCTCGCTGCCGGGCCGCCCTCGTCGTTTACGCGACCGTGGGGTGGGGCTAGTTTCCTCTCCGTGCGCCCCTCCAAACTCGGCATCATCGGCCTCGGGGCGATCGGCGGCTCGCTCGCCCTCCAGGCGAAGCGCGCTGGGATCGCGACCGTGCTCGGCTGGTCTCCCGAGCCCGCCGAGCGGGTCGCGGCGGCGCGCCAGGGCGCGATCGACGACGCGCCGCCCCGCGCCGTGGACGTGGCACGCGCCGTCGAGCTGCTGGTGCTCGCCGCGCCGCCCGCCGCCAACCTCCAACTGCTCGTCAGCCTCGAGCCACACATCGGCGCCGGCGCGCTGGTCACCGACGTAGGCTCCGTGAAGCGGGCGATCGTCGCCCGGGCGGACGGGCTGCGCATCGGGCCCCGCTTCGCCGGCGGCCACCCGCTCGCGGGCACGCACGCGCATGGGTTCGCCGCCGCGCGGATCGACCTGTTCAAGGGTGCGATCGTGTACATCACGGCGACCCGCAACGGGGACGGCACCGCCCGCGAGGTCTCGCACTTCTGGGAGAGCGTGCTCGAGGCGCATCCGGTGCGCATCGACGCCGCGCAGCACGACCACCAGCTCGCGCTCACGAGCCATCTGCCGCAAGCGGTGGCGTCCCTCCTGGCTCACTGCCTCGCGCTTGCCGCGCCGCCCGGCGCGACGTTCGGCCCAGGGGCGCGCGACGCCACGCGGCTCGCCGCTTCGGAGCCGGCGCTCTGGACCGAGATCTTCCTCATGAACCGGGACGAATTGCTTCCGGCACTCCGCTCCCTGGAAGAGCCGCTGGGTGAGCTCGAGCGCGCGCTCGAGACCGGGAACGCCCGAGCCGTGACCGCGTGGCTCAGGCGCGCGGCGCAGTGGCGGCGGCAGGCGGACGCGTGAAGGTACACGGGGTCGTCCGGCCGCCAGGAGACAAGAGCATCTCCCACCGCGCCGTGATGCTGGCGGGGCTGGCGCGCGGCGCGAGCGAGCTCGAAGGCTTGCTGACCGGAGCCGACGTGAAGAGCACGGCCCGGGTGCTGCGGCAGCTCGGCGCGCGAGTCTCTTCCGTTCGGGAGGGCGGCAACGTGACGGTCCACGCCTCCCGCATCTCGCATCCCGCGTCTCGCCTCAACTGTGGCAATTCCGGCACGACCGCCCGGCTCATGCTCGGCATCCTCGCAGGCCAACCGTTCGCCGCGACCCTCACGGGCGACGCCTCACTGCGCCGCCGACCCATGCGGCGCGTCACCGAGCCGCTGCGCGCCATGGGAGCCGACATCCAGGAGAAGGGCGGCGACGCGCTCCCGCTGACGATTCGCGGCGGCCGGCTGCACGCGCTCACCTACACGACCCCCGTCGCGAGCGCGCAGATCAAGAGCGCGCTGTTGCTCGCCGGACTCACCGGGAACGTGGGCGTCACGATTCGCGAGCCGTATCGCTCGCGAGACCATACGGAACGCCTCTTCGTGCATCTGGGATTGGGGTTGCACGAGCGCGCGGGAGCGATCGTGTACGAGCCGTCTGATCGTAGCGTCGTTCCGCCGTTTCGTCTTTCCATCCCGGGTGACGCCTCCTCGGCGGCGTTTCTCGTCGCGGCCGCCGTGCTGGCCGAAGGCGGCGAGCTGGTGATCGAACACGTCGGCGTCAACCCGACCCGGACCGGCTTCCTGGTGGTCCTCGAGCGCATGGGCGCGCACGTGGAACGAGTGAACCTCCGGGACGAGGGTGGCGAGCCGGTGGCCGACTTGGTGGCCCGGCCGGCCGCGCTCCGCGGGACGGAGGTGAGCGCGGCCGAGGTGCCGACCCTGGTGGACGAAGTACCGGTGCTGGCCGTCCTGGCGAGCCGGGCCTCTGCCGGGAGCGAGACGGTGTTCCGCGAGGTGGGCGAGCTCCGGGTGAAAGAGAGCAACCGGCTCGAGCTGATCGCCGCCAACCTGCGCGCGGTAGGCGTGGAGGCCGAGGCGCGCGGCAATGACCTGTTCGTGTGCGGCACGACGCGCCACCCCAGCGGCCGGATCGAGACGGCGCGCGATCATCGCTTGGCCATGGCGTTCGCCGTGCTGGGCACGCTTCCCGGCGCGGACGTGCGGCTCTCCGAGCGAGCCTCGGTAGCGATCAGCTACCCTCGGTTCTTTGCAGACTTGCGTCACATCGGGCATCAATGAGCCTCCGCGTCATCGCGATCGACGGTCCCGCGGCGTCTGGCAAGAGCTCCACCGCCGCGCTGGTCGCCCGACGGCTCGGATGGGCGCACCTCGACTCGGGGGCACTGTATCGGGCGATTACACTCGCGGTGTTGGACAACCTAGGGGAAACCCTAAAGGACTCCCTGACGGTCGCGGGAAAGGGGAAAGGGGAAACGTGGGGCGCACAGCAGGTCGTGTCGCTCGCGGAAGGCCTGCCGGTCCGCCTGGTCCTCGTGGACGACGTGTTCCGCCCCGAGGTGGCGGGCGTGGACGTGGCGCAGGCGATCCGCTCCGAGCGGGTGACCCAACGGGTCTCCGAGATCGCCGCAATACCTGAAGTGCGCCACTGGGTGAATGTGCAGCAGCGGGAGGCGGTGCAGGGCCACCCCCGGGGTGTGGTGGTGGACGGCCGGGACATCGGGACGGTGGTGTTCCCGGACGCCCCGCTGAAGGTGTTTCTCACGGCGAGTCCCGAGGAGCGGGCGCGGCGCCGCCTGGCCGAGCGCGGCGGGACCGGGGGCGGGGGCGGGGGCGGGGACGCCGAGCTGCGGCGCGAGGCCGACGTGCTGGAGGCGCGGGACCGCGCCGATTCCACGCGGGCGGTGGCGCCGCTCAGAGCCGCCGCCGACGCGGTGGTACTCGACACCACGCGGCTCTCGCTCGAGCAGCAGGTCCAGGCGGTCGTAGCGCTGGCGCGGACGCGGCTGCCCGGCTAGGTTTGGCTGCTTGTGTTCCGGAGCTCGGGTATCGTCCCCGGGCCCATTGGTCCAAACCCGCAACCGAACCGGTGTCCTGAATGCTGGTAGATACGGAAAACCCGCCCGAGTCGAAGCCCGAAGCTGCCGCCCCCGCTCCCGCTCACTCCCACCTCCGCGTCCGCTCCGACCTGCACGAAGAGTATTCGTCGGACGAAATCGCGAAGATGACGGAGCTGTACGAGGGGACGCTCTCCAACATCGAAGAAGGCGAGATCGTCAAATCGAAGGTACTGCGCGTGACCGACACCGCCGTCATCCTCGACGTCGGCTTCAAGTCGGAAGGCGCCGTGCCGATCGACGAGTTCAAGGACGCGCGCTCGCTCAAAGAAGGGGACGTGGTCGAGGTGTTCCTCGAGCATCTCGAGGATCAAGAAGGCGCGGTCGTCCTCTCGAAGAAGAAGGCCGACTTCATGCGGGTCTGGGAGCGGATCCGCGAGGCCCACGAGAAAGACGAGGCGGTGTCGGGCACGCTGGTCAAGAAGATCAAAGGCGGAGTGGTGGTGGACCTGATGGGTGTGGACGCGTTCCTCCCGGGCAGCCAGATCGCCCTGCGGCGCGTGCCCAACATCGACGAGCTCCTGGGCCAGAGCTTCGAGTTCAAGATCATCAAGCTGAACAAGCGACGCCGCAACATCGTGGTGAGCCGTCGCGTGCTGCTCGAAGCCGAGCGTAAGACCAAGCGCGACGTCCTGATGAAGGAGCTGCAGGTAGGCCAGGTGCGAAAGGGCATCGTCAAGAACATCACCGACTTCGGTGCCTTCATCGATCTGGGCGGCGTGGACGGACTGCTCCACATCACGGACATGAGCTATGGCCGCGTGTCGCACCCGTCCGAGATGGTGCACATCGGGCAGGAGGTCGAGGTCAAGGTCCTCGACATCGACTGGGAACGCGAGCGCATCAGCCTCGGCCTGAAGCAGCTGCAGCCGTACCCCTGGAAGAACGTGGCCGCGAAGTACCCGGTGGGCACGCGCGTGCAGGGCAAGGTCGTCTCGATCACGAACTACGGCGCGTTCGTCGAGCTCGAGCCGGGGATCGAGGGCCTGGTCCACATCTCCGAGATGAGCTGGACGCGCAACGTGCGCCACCCATCGAAGATCGTGTCGATCGGCGAGACGATTGAAGCCGTGGTATTGAAGGTCGACGAGACGGAAGAGAAGGTCTCGCTCGGCATGAAGCAGACGGAAGAGGACCCCTGGATGGCGCTGCCGCAGAAGTATCCCGTCGGCATGCGGATCAAGGGGAAGGTGCGCAACCTGACCTCGTTCGGCGCGTTCGTGGAGATCGAGCCCGGCATCGACGGCCTGATTCACATCTCCGACATGTCGTGGACCAAGCGGGTGCAGCATCCCTCCGAAGTCGTGAAGAAGGGCGACGAGGTCGAGGTGCTGATCCTGAACGTGGACGCCGAGAACAAGCGGATCTCGCTGGGCCTGAAGCAGGCGCAGGAAGATCCGTGGCTGCGCATCGGCGAGACGTATCCCGTGGGCACGGAGCTACGGGGCCGGGTGCTGCGCCTCATGGACAAGGGCGTGGTGGTGGATCTGGGGAGCGACATCGAGGGCTTTGTCCCGATGTCGCAGCTCGGCATCCCCGACATCCAGAATCCGGGCGACGCGGTGAAAGAGGGACAGGCGGTCGAGCTCAAGGTGCTGGAGGTGGACCCGATACACCATCGGATCGTGCTGGCGGCCACCGGCTGGCCTAAGGAAGACAGTGTCCAGGAAACCGGTACGCAGGACCCGCCAAAGCTAGACGCGTAGACGCACAGGGGTGAACAGGTTGGAGGGGGCGGGAATTCCTGCCCCCTCTCGCTGTTTTCCCCTGCGCATCTGTGCGTCTAGTATTAGCGGTCCTGTTACCTGTTCTCGGTGTACTCTAGATTCCCTGCTCATGAGCATGCGAGAAAAGCTCGACCTGTTGCAGCAGAAGCGCGCGGCCGCCGAGCTGGGTGGCGGCGCCGAGCGTATCGCGGCGCAGCACGAGAAGGGCAAGATGACGGCTCGGGAACGGCTCGACGTACTGCTCGACGCCGGGACGTTCGTGGAGCTGGACCGGTTCGTCACGCATCGCTCCACCGACTTCGGGCTGGCGGACGAGAAATACCTGGGCGACGGCGTGGTGACGGGCT
>Ga0209152_10000942_pt1 | contig 12153 bp, 11 predicted proteins | sample GraSoiAngelo_107_FD_185873 | JGI IMG/M metagenome (GOLD analysis project Ga0209152, IMG submission 185873) | Grasslands soil microbial communities from the Angelo Coastal Reserve, California, USA - 14_0903_09_30cm (SPAdes) (version 2) | ecosystem: Environmental > Terrestrial > Soil > Grasslands...
TACCATTACGAAAGATGCGACTAGCGGAACCGCGACCGAGATGAGGAGGGCGGATCCCTTGCTGACTTCGGTTATGAGGAGGGTTGAGAAGACCCAGGCGAGATAGCCGAACGAGATGTAGGATAGAGAGATGAAGAAGGGTACGAGAGCTATCTTGGGTCCCAGCGAGTCAGTGTAGTAGTAGTGGCCGAATGGAAAGCCGGTCAGGATGCTACTGTTTTCCAGGATGTTGCTGACGATTGCCGTGACGACCATGAAGACAGCAATAGTCTTCCATCCATACCGTCTCCCGCCATGGATCAACGCGAAGGGAAAAAGTAGGGGCGTGATGAAGCCCGGGATTATGCGGCTCCCGATCGCATACGCTATTACCAGTCCCCAGAGAACGCCGTCTGTCAGCCTCTGATTGCGCGTCGGAGCCAAGCAGGTCATGTCTGCTCGGATTCACCAGGCATGCTGGTGATATCCAACCCCGTGCTAACTTAAGCTATCCGACTAGTCCCGATATTTGCGAGAATCCCGTGGAGAAAAGTCGTATCTGCAAAAAATGGTCATTCTGTAACTTCTCTCGAAGACGCTACACCTATTGTAGTTTCAGCCTGAAGAGGAAGCGATCCGATGGACTGAAGCCGACTGATTTCCAGAAGGAGGCTGCCGCCTTGTTGGCAGAGAGAACTTCGAGCCCAATCTCGTCTAGCCTCAAACTCCTACATTCTTCAATCAGACGTTTCGCCAATGCTCTTCCTACTCCCTTTCGGCGATAGGCGGGTCTTACGAAAAAGTCGTTTACCGTAATGACGCGTCCAAGCTCTGCGAACGGAGTGTAACAGCGAGAGCCACTCCGACCATCATGTTCTCCTCTCGGGCAACCAGAAGCAGGCCTGGCGATTCACCAGACAATTGCTGGGCGACGGCCCACGAGATCCTCTCCCTGGTCAGAGTCAGGCTCTCAGAAGCATGATATTCAGCCACAAGTTTCTCAATCTCCCGGCGGTCTGAGAGACCGGCTCGGCCGATCGTTACGATAATAATCGCTTACGAGGGAATCAGGCCGCTCCGTGAAAAGGTCAGCTATCCAGGCTAGAAGTAATGTCAATCACTAAACAGCTTGCTGGAGAAGAGGCGTATCTGTTCCAACAGGTTAGTTGTTGACGATAGGCATCTCGAACGAATTATCGTCGAAAATAGCACAGCTTCGCTAATGTTCTAGATCCGAGGGACTTGGCTCAATAGTTTGCGCACAATCTTTCTCTCTATAGTATCGCTTAGATGGCTGATGTCTGATTCCCAGTAGACAGACTCTGCTTCGTTCGATCTGATTTTCCCCTTTGAGGCCTTGATACGAAAATAGTGTATTCTCTGTCTCTCTCCATTCGACGCCGTATAATATCGGACCCGAATCGACGCGACCTTTTCGACTCGTACCCCTAGTTCCTCTAGCATCTCTCTCTTCAGAGCCCGGTCCAGCGATTCACCCACCTCTACGTGGCCCCCTGGAAGTAGAACTAGTCCTGGGTCCGCGTCATCATCGGCTCGTCGCTTTTCGACAAGAACTGAACAGCCGCTTATCAGAACCCCACTCACACACTCAGCGGCCCGTTTGCGCCGGACGCGCGCTGAGACTCCACTCTTCATTTGACCTTTACCAGTTGCTCATGACCTTGTCTGAGAAGAGCCGAATCTGTTCAAGCAGACCTGTTGTGGACCAGAGTCCTCCTCTAGGCGTAAAGGTCAACATGAATTCCTTGCAGCCAGCTTTCGCATAACTCTGTATCTGTTCGATACAATCCTCAACTGTTCCGTGGATGACTGTGTTGTAAGCGTCTGATTCCGGAATCTCTGCGGCGATCTTGCGGATTATCTCTCGCTGCTCTTTGGGGTTTGAAATCTTCTCCCAGATCCTGCCCGGATGATTTGCTAAAGGATCGATCTTCTTCAACGCCTCGGGGATCAAGGCTAGGAAGTATCTCGCTGGGCCCAGCACGTTCCTGTCTGCTTCTGCGCGGTTGGTGGAGATGGAGGAGAGCGTGTAGTATGCAGAGCGGAACACACCGAAATCTCGACCCGCATTATGGGCTGACCCGATGATGGTATCAAGATCCATCTTGTATGTTGCAGGTGTCTGACAGTGCGGCATCCATCCGTCCGCCGTCTCCCCCGCGAGTTTCAGCATTCTGGGACCGAAGGCTGCCAGATAGATTGGCGGGACGGGCTGTTTCTCCTGGCCGGCTTGCAAGTATCCGTTGTTCAGGCTGAAGAATTGTCCCTTGAAGGTCTGTGGTTTCTCTATGCTAGAGTTCCACAACTGCCGGATAATCTTCAGACCCTCTCCTAGTCTACCGACGCGGTGTTCCGGGGACAAACCGAACGGTGTCTGGTTCATAGGATCGCCCGCGCCCAGTCCCAAGAAGACTCGTTTCGGAAATTGGTTGGAGAGCGTGGCCAGGGTCTGGGCTATGATGGCCGGGTGCCGCCGGACCATGTCTGTTACCGCGATTCCGACCCGGATCCTACGGGTCCCAGTGGCTATCGAGGCAAGAGTGGTGAAAGGTTCGGGGGCGGCTGCGGCCCCTGTACCGTAGACCAGATGGTCGTCAATGAGGACAGAATCGAAGCCGTGTTTCTCGCAGAATTGGGCTCTCTTGATGGTCTGCTGGAATGGCTCGTTAGCCGCTAGAAAGATTCGGCATCCGAACTTGACTTTGCTCTTCACATTTCAGTCACTCTTCAAGTGACCATTCAAGATATGGACCTTCGTCGACCTCTCCAACACTTTACGCTCTGACAACTTCGCCTGTTGTCGGAGATTACGATCAATGCTTTTCAGGGCTGGACAGAGAATATGGATAGCGTGTGATGTCAAGCCGGGTATGTCCCCTGAAGAGAGAAGCATACGCTTTGAATTGTCAGCTCCCGATACGAAGATCGTGGCAGGCTTTGTCCCTGAACGATTCGTGAAGCTTCGCTCCAACACTCTACCGGCCCGGGTCGCGGCTGTCGTTGCAAGTCCTCCTGAAAGGGGAAAAGTTAGAGTTCTCCTACCTGGAGAAGTTCTTACTTCCACAAACCCTGTCCTCGTCGACGCGTCATGGCTGAAGGTTCACACTACCTAATTAGGAAGAGGGGTGCTATTTGGCCAAAGCGTTGACCGTGTCCAAGGTAGAGGATTTGGACGTCGACTATGATAAGGAGGCTGACGTGCTATACATCAGCTTCGGCCCGCCGAAAGCCGCCTCTGAAAGTACCATACTCAACAATGACATAATACTCCACTACAAAGGCGACAGAATCATTGGTATAACAGTACCCAGCTTTCAAAAACGATTGAAGTGAAAAACCCCGCAGATTAGAACCTGATCCTATGGGTCCTTGAGGCTATTGCGGCGAGAGTGGTGAAGGGTTCGTTGGTTGCCTGGAAGAGTCGCGCTCCGAGCTTGGCCTTGGCTCTTCACGCTTCAGCCAGCACGGGTCTACGCTCAGCCATCTGCACAATCACCTTCTCCACCTTCATATGATGAATACGACGATGAACAGTCAACAACGTAAGACAGTCCACACAGACATGAACAGTACGATGATCAGCCTCCAACATAACGACCTCATCCTCAGGCCGAACCTCGAACCTAAAACCACAAATCACAGCCAAAACAGACCCACCCGCTCCTCTGGCGGTCTCAACTCTCCCTTAAGCGTTCACTATCTCGTCCAAAGAGACCCTGCATCACCGTCTGGACAGTTTCATGCTTCATCACGGCTCCGCCTTGAGAAAGCTCTCCCGTTCAGAAGTGGAATTGAAATTGCTGAATACTGGTTTTGATGGGACAGAGTCGGAGACTATTCCAGTCGATCGAAACTTTGCGCTAATTCTCGCTACCACTTCATCGGCACCTCTTTCGGTACCCGATACTACCATCATTCGCACCTTCTTCGTTATGCCTTTGACCAAAGTATCGAGGAAATCATTCTCGCTAGCTCGCCATCCGACAATGAGTAACTTGGTCAGCTGACGTATAGCAAAGAATATGCGAGTCAGGTCCCCTGACGTCGGGCAACTCTGCCCCGTCGCATGAGCACACCGAGAACTCTTCGGATTGCACCCTTCGGTCTGGGGTTGCAACCCTCTCCGGCTCTGTCTGTCACTCTCCCTCCCCTCTATCTTAGACCCAGATTCAACTGTCGTGTCAGGTCTCTTATATCAACGGGAATCCCTAGGCATCCTATGAAAGGCCGGAGGCCCCAATCGATATGTTGAACGAAATGACCGGCCCTCTGTCTATATGATTGTCGAAATATCCGCTATTCTGAATGGGGACTAAGCGGACATGGGCACGCCTCTTGCAATACCAAAACCGAATCGGGCACACAGAGAGATTAATGCACATCAATCCATTCTCCAAGCGAGGCGTGACTCTTTTTTCACATGAATTCGTAACGATAGAGTTGCTGGGACAATTTGAGGGGTCGAGGGGGCGAAGTAAGACATACTTCGTAAACACTGATTAGGAACTATCAAGAATAGCTACAGCATTACTATGTCTTCTGATCCTGTCGATTCGTCTACAGAACTCTGGACCCCCGCTTTGAAATGCCCGGTTTGCGGAGAGCCGGTATCGACGCAGAAGCCACCTGAATTACCTTGGCAGGGCAGAGATGCGGGAACTGTTCTGTGGCAAAAATATCAAGTCCATTTGCAGAATTATCACCCCGACTATTTCGCCCTGAACCTGAAATCTTTCTTCGCGGTAGCCATCCTCTTCCTCGTTGGCGTTTTCACGGAGGCAATCGTATCTCCGTTGGGGATCTCTATTTTTCAGATCTTGCCGATTGCGATTCCCCTAATGCTGGGGCTTCCCCTCCTCAGATGGTATCGCAAGAGAGTTGCAAACATTAGAGCAAAATGGACTTCTGGACAAGAGCCCGTATCCGTTTCTCCAAGGACTTCTGGAAGACTCCTGGGTACAAGTGGCCTATGAACAAGTGCCACATCTGTGGTGAGACTGTTCCTCTTAGAAATGGTCTCAAAGAAGACCTCGAAGAACATCGCAAGAACAAGCACCCAGAATACTACCGCTGGAGCAGACGTGCATACTGGGTTCTTCCACCGGCGCTCATCCTGCTCGTGATTGAAATGGTAGGTCTGGTTTTCCGAGAAAGGATCTTATCCTTTGCTGGATTGGTAGGGCTGGTAGTACTTCTCGTAATCATAATTACCCTGGGAATTTGGGGAGAACGGAAGTACGGTCGATTGACCCATGCATAGGAAGGTAATGAATTTTCTCGGACTCACACAGTTCAATACGGGCCTTACTATAGCCCTCGAGATTTCGGGCGATTTCCTTCGAATCTCTTTGCGGGGCGTTTTCTTCTATCGTTCTATCGTTAGCTTTCGATTGGGCCGATTTGGAGCGTATCTCTCTCGAAGGAATGAAGCTATGCTCAGTCTTCAGCTGTAAGACTATGTGAACCACATCCGCGAGAGACAGAACCTACCGGCGGTAGAGCAGATCGAAGAAATCCCTAACCGAGGCCCTACGCAGATCGACTGTGGCGTTCGCCAGATCGAAGATCAATCCCAACGATTAATCCCCACTTCTGGCATTTCTCATTCAGAATAAGCCCGGATCGGAAATCGAGGAAGGTGATTTTTGATCGCGGATCTTTCACGCTTACAAGCAACTAAAATCGCGCTTTGAGATCAGGCATCCAAGCACATTATGCGCCCGGAACTCGAATCGTCCCGTGGAAACGTTCCATCTGGCAGGACCCCTCCGGAAAAAAGTGGGGGAAGGTCACAAATTTCTCGCGACGCGTGAGTGCTCTTTGGTAGACTCCTCTCCTAGAAGTGCCCGGAATAAGCCTAGATCGACATAAGGCAGGGTAGTTTGGAGCTGCGAAGTTCTTAGGCTAGGTTTACAGAGTTGAGTTCTGTCAGATCGGAGAGACTGTTCATCTTGACTGTGTTATTGCTGATTGTGTAGAGTACACTGCCGATGTAGAGAGCGCGAGTGACGAAGAAGTTACTGTTGTTCCAGCTTGGAATTTGGCCTGTTGCGAGGTGTGTTATTCCGCCGCGGAAGATGATTCCGTCTTGAACGGTGACGTTGAACACGTAGGCTCCCTGCCAGACAAGAGGATTATAGCACCATGTGCAAGTTGTGTTCGATTGAGCCTGCGCAATCGTCAGAGGAATTACTAGCAGGTTAAGGGATCTGTCGAAAAGCACCGACTTGTGATCCGTCAAAGCTGGAGAATCACTACCCCGATCTCCGACCAAGAAGTTGCTCGTATCAATAGGGTTACTCGGATCCGTGACATCGAAGAGGCTGAGCTTGAGACCCTGGAACAGTGCAGCGTTCTCCCATGTAACGTTCGTCGAAGATTTTCCGAAACCTATCAAGTAAGTCTCATCGTAGGGCTGCAGATAGTCAGAAACTCCAGGGATGTTGAGCTGGCCCAAGACCTTGGGCTGGGTGGGGTCTTGCAGACCGATGACGAACAACGGGTCCATTCTCTGAAAAGTGACTAGGTATGCTCTGTCTCCCATGAACCTGGCCGCGTAGAACGCTTCACCGGGCGATAGTCCTTCGAGTTTTCCGATGATGTGGAGGCCGCTGTCCAAGACGTAGAGGTTGGTTTGCTGCACGTAGGTAGATGCTACGCCTCCCGTCGAGGCTACTTGGTTGAAGCTGTAGCCGGTTGTAGCGATGCGGAAGTTGCCGTTGTACTCGTCCATGGAGAACTGGTTCAGAACATGGCCCGACACAGTACCCGTCGCCTGATAGCTGATGCTGGCGCCATCAATGCTGATTCGATGCACAGCAGTCTGTTCGACCTGACTCCAGATCGGCTGAGTAAGATAGATCTGGTGAAGTGAGACGTAGATGTTACTGCTCGTCCCGATGAGGAAGATCTTGGCTGCTGGAGTAGGGTTGGCTTCGGTTACGTTGATTCCTACAACCGTAGTGAAGCTGTGAGCCACATCAGCGATATCAGAATGATAGACCGTCGCAATCCCAGTTGTCAACGCCTGCCCGTTTACCACATTGACCGGAAGCAGAATCGGGCCGGTGCAGTAGACTGGTTGTGTCGCTACCAGGTAAGCATAGTCTCCAATTAACCTAGCCCCGGCAAGAGTTCCATTCACTACCAGCGTAGTTGTCAGCACTGGACTGGCATGGTTAGAAATGTCGAAGATCGAGAGAGAAGTGGTCTGGGGATAGTTGAGGAATATTGGATAGACAACGATAGAAGAACCCGCAGGTTGCAAGGTAGCAATAAATGGTGAAGGGTACTGCTGGTACTGCTGACTGACAACTACTAGCTTGTTGCCGTCGACGAAAATTCCTTGGAGCGTACCGTTCACGGATACGTGGGCCAGCAATTTTGCTTCGGTGACTGGGTAGGCGAGGACGATCGCGACGGTGTTATTCGTTACCGTGTAGATGTAGCTGCCATCGTTCTTTACGGTGTCAAGCTCATCGACGCCCGCTACCTGAGCGTTTGTTTCAGAGTGGCTGGGAGTAGCGCTCGTTGATATTGACACCGTGGAGGTTCCACTTGTGGCAGTGGTGGAAACACTGCCAGTGAACCCGCCAATGTTGAGACCGTTCGTGTTCGTGTTCGTATTCAGTATTACCGGGGCTGGTGTGGGATTGTAGAGGTTACGAACTTCGCTGCTGTTGCAGCTCTTTGTAAAAATGAAGCTGTGCAACTCATCATAAGATGCGAAGGGGACCATAAGATGCTGGTCAGCAGCGTTTGAAATGGGTGGGTGAGTGCGCATGACTATTATTCCGGGAAGCAGGATTAGCGCGAGTCCGGCGATGATTCCGAGTGTAAGTCCGAAGACAGTCCGGGTTTTGGAGCCAAACTTCACAGCCATATCCTCCTCTCGTCCCGGTTCGCTGCGACTCGCATAACCCGCCGACGATGGTGACCAGAATGTGGATTCTGATTCAGTCTCTGGTCTGCTAGCGGCTTCATGGACTTGGTATACGAGGCAGACGACCTTAAGGCCACGGTTTAGAACGGGGTGTTCACAGATCAAAACACTTCTGCAAACGAGTAAGCTTGTATTGATCTGACGCTATTCTTCCATAAGACTGCTCTTGACTGATGACCGGGACAGGATCATAGAGTCTGAGCTGAAGGGACTAACCTTACGGGTCTACTGGCACCTTCTAAAGACGAGGAATGAACCAATCGGAGTGAGGTCTGTGCAACGTGCTCTGGGAATGAGCAGTCCTAGCGTTGCGCTGCATCATCTGGAGAAGCTGCGATCACTGGGGTTGGTGGAGAAGGACTCGACAGGTGAGTATCATCTCGCCGAGCAGGTGGAGGTGGGTGTCTTACAGAACTTTGTTGGTGTTTCGGGATTCTTACTGCCTAGACACCTTTTCTATTCTGCAATGTTCACGGTGATGCTCGTTCTCTACCCGATTCTCTACCCTCCCGATTTTTCAACTCATAATATCGTAGCGTTCATCTTCGGAGGATTCACCGTGGCGATATTCTGGTCTGAGACCTATCGAGCCTGGCGGCTGAGACCCTTGTGAGAAGTCTTAGATTGTTTCTTCACGCGATCGTCCCGCTTGCGCTTATTGCGGATATCTTCTGGGGTTTCTCGTATGTCTAGTAGCCACATTGCTTCGAGACTTGTCAACAGTCCTTGCACGCTGTCCCGGACCCGACGGGTTCGAAGATTGTCTCGCCACAGTTCTGGCATACTAGTAGTCGGCCCACGAACTGATAGTCGGATCGGTATCGGACCTCGCGACACGTGGGTTCACGGCAGGTTTGACAGAAGACCCGGTAGTCTAGGCTCTCCATGGTCCCAAGTAGAGGTTTTCGAAGTAGAAACGTGAGAGAGGGAGAGAAACTATTGCGGAAGACCCCTTCGGCTGCAGCTGAGCCCTCCCAGCGAGATTTCTGTTACCATACACGGTCACCAGACCCGTTACCAGCCGAGGAATGCCAACTTGCAGTTGAGTCTCGTGACGTAAACCTCGTGTTTGGGAAGTTCCACGGAAGAGGGTTGCAGGTCTCAATCTATTTCCCATGATCGCAGATGATTCGGGACAACGACCTGATTGTCCCTAGGAAACGCCTTGGGAACGGCTGAGGGTCCATGACAATGTCAAGGTCAGCGGGAGGTTTCGGGTCGGTGATACGGACGGGTTGACGGGTCTGCGTTAAGACCTCGTGGGCAAAAGACCCTCTAGAAAATTAGGGTATGTTGACTAGTCTCGTGACGCAGAACTGCCTTTTCCATTATTTCCGGTTCTAACCTAACAAGCGTGCGGGAAATCTCTGTTCCATTCTCTTCGCAGAATATTTTACAAGAGTTCGAGAAAAGTATGCGCTAGAATCTTCGTGACGCTGACGAGGTCGTTTATTCTAACGTGCTCGTCTATTCCATGAATATTGCTATCCTGCCGTGTAGCACCAAGAACCGCGATAGGAATGCCTAGCGCGCTGACAGCGGCAATGTCCGTGGATCCCTGACTACCGCAAGGTGGAACCTCTCTGCCTAGAACCTTCTTGGCCACTTTCCGGACAGTTCGCACCAGCAGATGATTAGGCGAAGTCACCATAGGATCGTATCCGAGGATCATTTTCATAGACACCTTGACCTCTCGATGCTTCGCAGCAAACTCTCTCACCACTCGCGCAATCTCTTTCCGGACCCGAGCCTCGCTCTCTTCCGGAATGAACCGGCGGTCGACAAGAATCTCGAAAGAATCAGGAATAATATTCCCCTTCAACCCGCCCTTCGCAGTATTCACGTACAGTCCAGGTCTCATCTTCCTAGTACCCCAGATCGGCTCCGCATTGATTCTAGATCGTCTCTTAGAGATCTCCTCTCCCAACTTTTTCAAATCCTCAATCAACGACGCACCGTACTCGATGGCGTTGACGCCTGTCCACCCACGTCCTGAATGAGCAGCTCTTCCATGCACTGTAATCAGATACTCGGCGTCCCCCAGACTTGCAACGTGTAGCGCCTCAATCCCGCTATCTGCCGAGAGACAATAATCCACATCCTTAGTAATCACGTGCTTGTCAACCAGATAGTTCACACCGCTATACCCGCCCACTTCCTCGTCAGTCGTAAACGTCGGAGTAATCCTCCCGCGGAACTTGGCGCCAGTCTCAACAAGCGCTTTCATCGAAAATATCTCGCAGGCGTTAGACCCTTTCATGTCAGCAGCACCTCGCCCATAGATCTTGCCATTCTTGACAACCGGCTCAAACGGATCATGCGACCAGCCAGATGGATCAGCCGGGACCACATCGACATGCCCATTGAGGAGGACCCACGGTCCGTCACCCTCACCTTTGAGAGTCGCGTAGGTGTTGGGCCTCGGACCCTTCAAGCCGACCTCGGGACTCACTCTACGGCGCATAGACGCTTCAGGAATGAGGCTCACCGTAGGCGTGACACCTAGCTCCTTGAGCTCACTGGCCAAGAGCTGAGATATCCTAGGATAGTTCAGCCCCGGAGGAACAGTAGTATCTATGTTGACTAGGCGACATGTAAGATCTACAAGGTCCTTCTTGTGAGCGTCGATCCATCTATCAACTTGCTTGACGAGAGTCTGAGAGGGCAAGAGCCATCAAACGGAAGCTAACGCTTCGTGTTAATTGTTCTTTTGGTCACGAACTCGAAGAGCTAATCGTGCTTCGGCTAGTGGAGTATTCCTCCTTCATTCTCAAATTTCTCAGCGCCAGGGGCCACATAGGTGAGAAGAGTCAGATGGAAGAAGTTCTTACGAATCCAGTTCTGGATCGATTCAAACCAGTTTCTGAACTCGGCAGGTTTCGGAACGAGGTCTTGCTTCTCGCTGTCAAGATAGTTCATGTCAGCTCGGATTCCACCGGCCAACATCATTTGAGATACGGTCCATGAACGGTGAAACTCTACGACTGGAGATTGGAATCCGTCGATCACATAGCAATTCTTCTCCGGCGCATATTCCGTTGCAACCGGGAGACGAACAGCCTTGTTCAGCAACCAGAACTTTCTCGTGTCCTCCTTCTCGGCGGGTTCCGGAAGCTCAGAAACCGATCCAAAATCGGATGAAGGCGAGGTCGCCGGAAGGATTACTAAATGTCCCAACGATCGCAAGTACTGTAGGAATGTCTCTTCGTCTTCCTTCGACATGTACAGGACTAGTTGTTTCGGCAAGGTTTGATCCACTTTGTTAGGGTTTCACAATACATCGTTCTGCATCTTCGCGAGCGTTAGGACAGCCTCGTTACTCCTGAAATGGGTCGATTAAATAGCTACAGTCAGCGGCAAGTAACGAACCATGGAATCGGCCTCTGAATCCGATGGATCCCGAGGGGCCAAGGCCATTCTGCGCTCCCCGACAGCCATCTTCTCGTTGGTTCTAGTCGCGGTCTACATTATCATAGGCGCAATAGTCGGGAACTTTTTCGAACCGATACAATTGCAGAACATCTTCGTCGATCTGGTGGTCCAGTGCGATGTCCCTACACCGATCTTCCCTTGGACTGTTCTCACTGCCATCTTCCTACACGCTAGCATCCTCCACATAGCCAGCAACATCTTCTTCCTTCTCTTCTTCGGCTTCATTCTGGAAGAACAAGTATCAAAATCGCGCTGGGTAACGACCTTCTTCGTGACAGGAATGGTGGGAAGCCTCGGGTTCGTAGGTTACGATCTTCTCGTCTACTCCCTGGCCCCAAACGCCTTCGTCCCTGACTGTGCCGTTGGAGCATCCGGCGCCATCTATGGAATAATGGGAACAGCAGTCGGACTAAAAGTCGTGCTCCTGTTAATCTTCCTTCTGGGTCTAGATATTTTCGCAAACGGTGGAGGCCCCGCCCATCTGGGAGGCCTCGTCGCTGGGCTCATCCTGAGAAGATACTGGTCACTTGGGGGAGGAACTTTCCGGGGAATCTAGCAATGGATTCTCTCGAACGGTCATGATTTTCATCTCACCATCGTGCGAGAGTTTGAACAGGTCTGCGACCGGAGATGTATTATGTAACATCTGTACAGCATTCGGACTCGACGGACGTAATATGGCACCAAAGAAGAAGAGCAAGAAAAAGAAAGGCGGCATGTAGACCCGGCTAGGGCATCGTACGCCCTGTTCCTACCCGCTTTTCTTTTTTCCTGATAAA
>Ga0209152_10000950_pt1 | contig 12052 bp, 10 predicted proteins | sample GraSoiAngelo_107_FD_185873 | JGI IMG/M metagenome (GOLD analysis project Ga0209152, IMG submission 185873) | Grasslands soil microbial communities from the Angelo Coastal Reserve, California, USA - 14_0903_09_30cm (SPAdes) (version 2) | ecosystem: Environmental > Terrestrial > Soil > Grasslands...
ACGATGATCACGGGCGCCCCGGTGCGGCGCTCGGCCGGAGTGAACACCCGGCCGCGGGAGATGCCGCCGCCCAGGATCTCCATGAAGCGGTCGTCCGCGCCGAACAGGGCGAGGGTCTGGGTGCGGCTGCCCCCGTACTCGAACCGATGGAACAGTTGCGTCCAGATCGCGGCGTAGTGGATCTCGGGGAGGCGGGCGATCGCCTCCGCCTCCTCCGGCTTGAGGACCGGGCGTTGCCGGATCTCGCGGGGAAGGGCGTCGGGGTTGACGGGCGTTTGCGTGAAGAATCGCAGCACGCGGAACGTCGTCGGGCCGACGACCTCCAGGGTCTGCACGATCTGCTGGCGAAACCCCGAGACGATCGAGGCCATGGCCATCACGGTCGCGATCCCGATCACGACACCCAGCACCGTGAGGCCCGAGCGGGCCTTGTTGGCGCGCAGCTGCTCGAGCGCGATCAGCCAGCCCTCGCCGACGGAGTGGAGCCTCATTCGGCCCGGAGTGCGGCGATGGGATCGAGCCGTGACGCGCGGGTCGCGGGATACACTCCGAACAGCACGCCGACCGTGAGCCCCAGACCCAGCGCGACCCCGACGGACCATCCGGTCACCCGCGCGGGCAGCGGCGTGACCGCGCCCACCACCCCGGCGAGCGTCATGCCAGCGGCGAGGCCGAGCACGCCCCCCACCAGCGAGAGGGTCACGGATTCGGCCAGGAACTGGCGGCGGATGGCGCGCCGCGTCGCGCCCAGGGATTTGCGAATCCCGATCTCGCGCGTGCGCTCGGTGACGCTCATGAGCATGATGTTCATGATCACGATCCCTCCGACGACGATGCCGATGGCCACCACCGCCGGCACGACCGTGAAGATGACGCGGGTGAGACTCTGCCAGAAGGAGATGAGCCCCTCCGCCGTATCCACCGAGAAATCGTCGTCCTGGCCCGGCCGCAGCCGATGTGCGATCCGCATGGCTTCCTCGGCCCGGAGCATGGCCTCGGCCACCTGGTCTGCCGCCGGCATCTTGACGGAGATCACCGTCGTCTGGCGGCGCCCGTACAGTGCCTCGAACGTCGTGAGGGGGAGCATCACGAACCCGTCCCACGACTGCCCGAGCACCGTGCCCTTCTTCGCGATGACGCCCTTGATCGTGAACGTCCAACCCCGCACCCGCACTCGCTGGCCGACGGCCCGCGCGACCTCGTCGAACAGCTTCTCCGCCACGTCAAACCCGAGAATCGCCACGAGGCGGCGCTGCTGCACGTCCACCTCCGTGAGCGGATCGCCCGCGGCGATCTGGTAGTCCTGCACGATCTGATAGGGGGCGGTGACGCCGAACACGAACGCGTCGCCGATCGTCCTGTTGCGCCACACGACGTCCGCCGTGGGTGTCGGCCATCCCGACTGCAGGGCGATCGCTTGCGCGTCCGGCAGGGCGCGCTCCACATAGGGCACGTCTTGGGGGGCGATGATCGGGCGGCGCTGGATCCTGCTCCACGCCAGGTCGTCGATGAAACCCACCTGGATCGGATCGCGCCGGATCTGGAACGCGTTCACGCCCACGATCGCTCCGGCGAGCCGTTCCCGCACGTACGCGTTCATCCCCTGAATCACGGCGACGACGGCGATCAGAAACGCCACGGATACGATGATCCCGAGCAGCGTAAAGAACGACCGCAGCTTGTGGCTCCACACGGTCTGCAGGGCTTGCAGGATGGCTTCGGTCAACTGCATGGCGGGGAAGCTAACGGCAAGAAGCCGGGGAAGGGGAAGAGGGAAGGGGCCGTCACCACTCTTCCCCCTTCTCTCTTCCCCGGCCGCTTACCGGTTATTCGTATCGCAGCGCTTCTACTGGATCCAGCCGCGCGGCCCGACTGGCGGGGTAGAGACCGAATCCCACGCCGGTCAGGGCCGAGGCGCCGAGTGCGACGGCGATCGACCACAGGGGCACGTTGGCGGGAATCGGGGTGACACGAGAGATCGCGAACGCGACGCCGCCTCCCACCAGCATGCCCGCCGCGCCGCCCACCAGCGTCAGCGTCGACGCCTCGACGAGGAACTGCCACAGGATGGCGCGCCGCGTGGCGCCGAGCGCCTTGCGAACCCCGATCTCCCTGGTGCGCTCGGTGACCGAGATCATCATGATCGCGACGACTCCCACGCCTCCCACCATCAGCCCGATCGACGAGAGCACGAGCATCACGAGGAAGAACATCCCCGTCACGCGGTTCCAGGAATCGAGCAGCTTGTCCTGCGTCACGATCGAGAAGGTGTTCTCCTGACCCGGCTTCATGCCGCGGAGCGAGCGCAGCGTCGCGACCACTTCGTCCATCGCCTGCTGCTGGCTGTAGCCGGGCGCTGGGGCGACCGCCAGCCGCATCCACCCCTTGAAGTAGGGCACGTGCTTGGCGAACGCGCCGTGCGGAATCCCCACGAAGGGCGGCGTGCTGCCGCTGAAGAGGCTGGGAGGCGGGGTGTACACCCCGATCACGGTGAACGGTGCACCGGCGACGTGGATCGTGTGGCCGATCGGGTCCCGCCCGCGGAACAGCTGGTCTTCCAGCTTGCGGTTGATGACCGCAACGGGGCTGTTGGCGAGGTCCTCGAGCCGCGTGAAGGTGCGGCCCGGATACACGTCGCCGCCGTTCACTTCGACCCACTGCGCGGACAGCCCCGCCACGTTGACTGCCTCGAGCCGCTGATCGGCGAACTCCACGGTTGTGGAGCTCTCGTCTCGGCGGGTGACGTAGCGCACCGAGGGGAGCTGCCCGATGCGGTCGGCCTCGATCTCGCTGATCGGGGGATTGCGCCGCCACGGGCTCGATTCGTCGGAGCCGTCCGAGACATTGACCCCGGCCTGGAAGAAGCGCCAGACGAGAAACGTGCGCGGCGCGATCGACTCGAAAATGCCCGACACGCTCTTGTTGATTCCACTGATCATCGCGGCGATCACCATCACGACCATCACGCCGATGGCGACGCCGAGAATGGTGAGCGCGGCCCGCCCTTTGTTGCCGCGCAGCGAATCCAGCGCGATGCCGACCCCTTCGAACAGGCCGGTCATGTCTCGTGCCGCAGGGCGGCGATCGGGTCGAGGCGCGCCGCGCGGCTCGCTGGATACACGCCGGCGATGATGCCCACGCCGGCGCCGAGCACGACGCCGACCACGATCGACCAGGGCGCCACCGCGGTCGGGAGGGGCGTGGTCGCCGCCACGGCGCTGGCGAGCGCGAGTCCCAGGGCGACGCCGCTGGCGGCGCCGACGGTGGCGAGCGTGGTGGCCTCGACCAGGAACTGCCGCAGGATGTCGCGCCGTCGGGCGCCGAGCGATTTCCGGATTCCGATTTCGCGCGTGCGCTCGGCGACCGCCATCAGCATGATGTTCATGATCACGATCCCGCCAACGACCAGCGAGATGGCGACGAGACCCGGGAGCGCGATGAACAACACGCGGCTGATCTTACCCCAGAAATCGAGCACCTCGTCCGCCGTTTCCAGCGCGAAGTCGTCCGGTTCGCGCGGCCGCAGGTGACGGCGGCTCCGCATCAGCGCTTCGGCCTGCGCTATTGCCTCCCGCATATCCTCCTGCGAATTGGCCTTCACCGCCAGCGCGTCCACCACGCGCGGCGGGTTGACGTAGCGCTTGAGTGGCGCGCTCGCCGGCACGACCGCGAACTTGTCGAGCGAGAGCCCGAACAGGTTGCCCTGCTTCTCCACGACTCCGATCACGCGGTAGGGGAGCTGGAAAATCTTCACCTCGCGGCCGATGGCGTCCTGGCCCTCGAACAGCTTGTCCGCCAGCTCGTGTCCCAACACGAGGACCGGCACGCCGGCCTCCACCTCTTGAGCGGTGAAGGCGCGGCCCTGCTCGACGCGGAGGGAGCGGATGTCGAAATACAGCTCCGTTGCCGCCGTGACCTGCACGTCCTTCGCCTGCTTCCGGCCGGCGATGAGCGCCGCCCGGGTATTCGACTCCCACGCCGCGAGCACGGGGATCGTCACGCCGCGCGCCACGGCCTGCGCGTCGTCGTAGGTCACACGCGGGCGCCGGCGCCACACCCGCCACGTGGAGTCCGCGATGTTGCCGAGTTGCACGTCGGGGAACTGCCGGAGCCGGAACGTGTTCACGCCGAGGATCGTGCCGGCGAACTTGTCCGTCATGTAGCGGTTCATCCCCTGCACGACGGAGACGACCGCGATGAGGAACATCACGCCGATGAACACGCCGACGATGGAAAAAGCGCTCTTCAGCTTCTGCGCCCGGATGGTCTGCAAGGCGAGGCGGATGGCCTCGAAGAAGGGCATCTACTCGTAACGCAGGGCTTCCACCGGATCCAGCCGCGCGGCTCTGCTCGCGGGGTACAGCCCGAACAGGACGCCCGTGAGCGCCGCGACGATCAGCGCCACCACGACCGACCCGAGCGGCACATGCGCCGGAATGGGCGTGGCGAGGGCCAGCACCACGGCGGCGAGGCCGCCACCGATCATCCCCACCACGCCGCCGACCAGGGTGAGCGTCGCCGCCTCGACCAGGAACTGCCACAGGATCTCGCGGCGCGTGGCCCCCAGCGCCTTACGCACGCCGATCTCGCGGGTGCGCTCGGTGACCGAGATCATCATGATCGCGATCACCCCCACGCCGCCCACGATCAACCCGACCGCGGAGAGAATGAACAGCACGAACCGGATGATCAGGGTCATGCTGTTGAGCTTCTCGAGAAAACGCTCCTGACTCACCACCGCGAAGTTGTTCTCCTGGCCCGGCCTGAGATGTCGGCGCAGCCGCAGCGCCTCCGTGACGTCTTCCATGGCCTGCGCCGTGGTCGCGGCCGGCGCGGGGCCGACCAGCAGGTCCATCCAGCCCTTCCAGTAGCGCACGTACTTGATGAGCGCGCCGTGGGGGATGATCGCTTCGGGGGACGGCTGGCCACCGAACAGCTGTGGCGGCGGATTGAACACGCCGATGACGGTGTACGGCACGCCCTGGATGTGGATGCGCTGGCCGACGGGGTCGATTCGGTCGAACAACAGCTCGGCCAGCTTCTGGTTGACGACGGCAACCTGGGCGGCCGCCGCGTCCTCCACCTCGGTGAAGGAGCGGCCCGGCGAAACGTCGCCGCCGGCCACGTTGGGCCACGCCGCGCTCCGTCCGAAGATCCGCACGCTGTGCTGGGTCTTGGCGCCGAACGTGACGTCCGCCTGTCCGCCCTCGTCCAGGGCCACCCAGCTCACCCTCGGCAGGCGCGCGATGGTCTGGGCGTCGGCGAGCGAGATCGGCGGGTTGTGACGCCACGGGCTCATCTCGTCCGAGCCGTCGGAGATGTTGACGCCGCCCGAAAAGAAACGCCCGACCCAGAACGTCTTCGGTCCCGATTGCTCCAGCATGTCGGCGACGCCCTTATTGAAGCCGCTGACGATCGCCCCGATCACCATGACGACCATCACGCCGATCGCGACACCGAGGATCGTGAGCGCGGCCCGCGCCTTGTGGGCGCGCAGCGACTCCAGCGCAATGCCGACGCCTTCGAGCAGCGGGGTCACGGGGTCACTCCTGGCGCAGGGCGGTGATGGGGTCGAGGCGGGCGGCGCGGCTCGCGGGGTACACGCCGGCGACCACGCCCACGCCGCCGCCCACGACCACCCCGAGGACGATCGAGAACGGGGAGACGGAGGCCGGGAGCGGGCTGACCGCCTGCAGCAGCACCGATAACCCGACGCCGGTGACGATCCCGAGCGCCGCACCCACCGTCGCCAGTGCGGTCGCTTCGGCGAGGAACTGGCGCAGGATGTCGCGCCGGCGCGCCCCCAGCGACTTGCGGATCCCGATCTCCCGGGTCCGCTCGGCCACCGCCATCAGCATGATGTTCATGATCACGATGCCGCCCACCACGAGCGCGATGCCCACGAGGCCGGGCCCGACCGCGTAGAGAATGCGGCTCAACTTGTTCCAGAAGTCCAGCACGCCTTCCGACGTTTCCATCGCGAAGTTGTCGTCCTGCCGCGGGCGCAGGTGCCGCCGGCTGCGCATGATGGCTTCGGTCTGGTTCATCGCTTCCCGCATCTCGGGCTCGGAGTTGGCCTTCACGATTAACGCGTCGACCACCCCCGGCGGGTTCACCTCGCGCTGGATGGGTGAGAGCGCGGGAGCCACGACGAACTTGTCGAGCGAGATGCCGAGCAGGTTGCCCTGGCGCTCCACCACACCGATCACCCGGTACGGGATCCCGTGGATGCGCACGCTGTGACCGATCGGGTTCACGTCCGGGAACAGCTTGTGCGCCAGGTCGTATCCCAGCACCACGACCGTCGTGCCGGCCTTCGACTCCTGGGGGGTGAACGGGCGGCCGTCGCCGATCGTCAAGTTCATGATGTCGAAGTACCGCTCGGTTGCTCCCTCCAGCGTGATGTCCTTCGCGACCTTGCCGTTGTACTCGACGCTGCCGCGGTCCTCGGAGTACCACGCCGTCACCACGGGGACGGTCAGGCTCTTCGTCACCGCATTCGCGTCGGCGAACTTGATGCGGGGCCGCCGGCGCCACGACCGCCACACCGAGTCCTGGACGTCGAAGTTCACGTTGGGTGAGCGGCGTAAGTGAAAAGTGTTCACGCCCACCAGGGTGCCCGCGAACTTCTCGGTCATGTAACGATTCATGCCGTTCACGACCGACCAGGCGCCGATCAGGAACGTGACACCGATGAAGACGCCGATCGTCGAGAACACACTCTTCAGCTTTTGCGCCCGGATCATCTGGAGCGCGAGCCGCAGCGCCTCGAAGAAGGGCACCCTAGGCGGCCTGCAGCTGGTCCGTGGCGATCACGCCGTCGCGCAGCGTCACGACGCGGGCCGCGTGAGCCGCAATGTCGTGCTCGTGCGTGACCATGACGATCGTCTGGCCCCCGTGGTGCAAGTCGCGGAACACCTGCATCAGCTCCGCGCTGGTGGCCGAGTCGAGGTTCCCGGTGGGCTCGTCGGCGAGCAGGATCGAGGGCTCGTTCACGAGGGCGCGGGCGATCGCGACGCGCTGGCGCTGGCCGCCCGACAGCTCGTTGGGCCGGTGGTCCATTCGGTCGCCCAGCCCGACGCTGGTGAGCGCCCGGGCGGCGTGCTCGCGGCGCTCGCGGGCGGGCAGCCCGGCGTAGATCAGCGGCAGCTCCACGTTGTGCAGCGCCGTCGCGCGCGGTAGCAGGTTGAACGTTTGGAAGACGAATCCGATCTCCTTGTTCCGGATACGGGCCAGCTCGTCGTCCGACAAATCGCTCACCTTCTGCCCGTTCAGCCAGTATTCCCCCGCCGTGGGCGTGTCCAGACAGCCGATCAGGTTCATGAACGTCGACTTGCCCGACCCCGATGGCCCCATGACGGCGACGTACTCGTTCTTGCGAATCTGCAGGCTGACGCCCCGCAACGCGCGCACCACTTCCCCCCCCATGTCGTAGTCGCGCGCGAGCTTGTGGGTCAGGATCACGATATCGGGCAGCGGGGTGTCGCCCGTACGGAACGGCTGCAGGGCCGTCATGCGGTCTTCTTCACGATCTTGTTCGCCGTGTCCGCCGCTTGTTTCGCCGGGCGCACGCGCGCGCCGTCCTTCAGGTCGCGGATCGCCTGGTACGGCCCGGCGACGATCGTTTCGTCTTCCTTCAGGCCGTCGAGCACCTCGAAGTATTCGTCGCCGGCGATCCCGACCTTGACCGGCCGAAACGTGGCGGTCCCCTTGTTTACCACGAAGACCCCCTCCGTTTCCTTCTTTTTGCGCGCGGTCGTGGTGTCCACCGGCCGATTCTCCGTGGACACCGGCTTGTTCTCGCGCACCGTGAGCGCGATGATCGGGATCGAGAGCGCCTGCTTGCGCGTGTCGGTCACGATGCGGGCCGTGGCCGAGAGGTCCGGCCGCACGTCGCCGGGCGGGTTGGTCAAGGTGATCTCCACCTGGTAATCGACCGCCTGGGTGTTGGTGCCGGGCGCCGATGCCGCGGCCGTGAGGATCGCGCTGTTGGAGACCTTCGTGACACGCCCCCTGAACGTCGTGTCGGGGAAGGCGTCGATCGTCACCTCCACCGAGTCGCCCAGGTGCAGTCGCACCACGTCGGTCTCGTCCACGTTGACCTTCACCTGGATCACCGAAAGGTCGGAGATCGTCAGCAGCAGGCCGACGTCCTTCGAGAACGTTCCCGGGACGGCGACCTCCCCCTCTTCGACTGAGAGCCGGGTCACGCGGCCCGCCATCGGCGCCAGCAGCGTCGTCTTACGGAGGTTGTCGCTGGCCGAGCGCACCGCGGCGCGGGCCTGGTCCACCTGGCGCTGCGCGGCCGTCAGGTTCGCCTCCGCGATGTCGAACGCCGTTTGGGCCTGCTCGAGCTGCTCCTGCGAGACCAGGTTGGGGTTCTGCGCGTGAAGCTCCTTGGTGCGCCCCAGTGCGCGGTCGGCCTGGTCGCGGTTGGCCTTGGCCTGCACGGCCGCCGCCTGCGACGACGCGAGGACCGCTTCGGACTGCTGCAAGTTCGCCTGGTAAATCGTCGGGTCGATCTGTAGCAAAAACTGCCCCTTGGTGACTAGGTCGCCCTCGCGGACCGCGATCCGGGTGATGCGCCCCGTGATATCGGCCGAGATGTCGACCTTCTTCTTCGGCTGGATCTTGCCGCTCGCGGTGACGGCGGCGACCAGGTCGCGACGGCTCGCCTTCTCGAAGCGGACCTCCGCGCCGCGGTCGCGCCGGGCGCCCGCGCTGATCACCACGAGCCCCACGATCAGCACCGCCGCCCCGGCTCCCACCAGCACCTTGTTACGCTTGGACATGTCTGTGGCGTCCTCTCGTTACCGCAGCGGCCGGCCCACCGCCGCCTCGAGCGCGGCGACCGCCTTGTGATATTCGTAGACGGCGTTCACATAGTCGCTCTCCGCCCGCAGCTGCGCCACCTGCGCGTCCAGCAGCTCGAAAAACGTCCCCGAACCGACGCGATAGCGCTCGGTGGCGAGCTGCAGCTGCTCGCGCGCCGCCGTGCGGTTCGTGTCCTGGATCGCGATGGTGCGGTAGGCGCTCGTGACGGTGAGGTACGCCTGGCTCACCTCCGTATGCACTTGGAGCCCGCGCGCCCGCACCGATTCCTCCAGGTCCTGCTGTTGCGCCTTCGCCTGCGACACCTGGAGCGGCTGGGAGAAGTTGCCCCACAACGGGATACTGACCGTGAGGCGCGCCTGGAACGGCTGCGGCGTAAAGTTGAACGGGTACGCCGCGTTCTGGTCGCGGATCGCCTGCGCTTGCTGCGGCGTGAAGGCGAACAGGTTGCTGCAGTTGCGTGCTGTCAGCGGCGGGTTCAAGCGCGCGAAGACCGAGTCGTTCTCGAACTGGCACTCCGCGATGTTGGCAGCGGCGTTGGCTTGCGCCGCCGCGATCGTCGGGTTGATGTCGGACAGCTTCTGCGTGAACCCCGACCAGCTGGCTGACACGGAGACGCTCGGCGTGTACGCGCCCGTGGCGGCACGGACACCCCAGCGGGCGGCGCCCTCGCGTGCCCGCAGCGCCTTGAGCGCCGGATTCTGACCCTCGGCCATCGTCAACAGGTCGCCCAGCTGCCACGCCGGCGTCTGGACCGCGAACGTGTCGGTGAGCTGCACCGTCGCGATGTCGGTCGGCGGCGTGACGCCGATCTGCTGGAACAGTCGCAGCTTCTCGAGCTGCAGCCCCGTCTCCGCCCGCAGCAAGGCGACCTCGGCCTGTCCCCGGGCTACCTGCGCCTGGCGGACATCGATCAGCGATGCGCGACCGACGTCGTACCGCGCCTGCGCGAGCTTGAGGAACTGCTCGTTGCGGTCGAGCTCCTTGCGGGCCACGTCGGCGTTGTCGCGGGCCTGGAGCACGCTCAAGTACTGCTGCGTCACGCCGGTGATCAGATTCGACTCGGCGCCCGCTACGTCCGCGTCGGCGGCGCTCAATTGGGCGTGCTTCAGCGGAATCTGCGTGACCGTCTGTCCGTTCAGCGCCCAGTCGAGGAACAGGCCGTAGTTCGACGACAGCGTGGAAACGTTCTGCGAGAAGTTGGCCGTCAGAAACCGCTGTTGGCCGGACCCGGAGTAGCCGAGGCCGCCCGAGGCCGTGAGCGTGGGCAGGAACGTGCTGGACCACGCGTTCCGAGCCGCCCACCCGGCCGGGGCTCGGTCGTGCAGCGCCTGTCGGTAGAGCGGGTTGTGCGCGCGCGCCAGCGCCAGGGCGTCGGCGAGAGAGAGGTTCGCAGGGGCGGGTTGCTGGGTGACGGAGAGTGTCGGACAGACCGCGAGCCCGACGGACAACAGCAAGTGCTTCATGAGGTTCCCTTGGACCGGTCGTGAGGTCGTCACCTCATACGCGGGCCGCACGTTACGGGTTTCGACTTGTGACTAGCGAGCTGGACTGCGCGGGAATCTAACCCCCAAAGCGCCTCCGGTCGAAGGGGTCAGGAGGCGGGCGCGCGCTCCGCGGTGAGGCGGCGCGAGGGCACCTCGACCTTGAGCAGCCGGCCGGCACGGTCCAGCCAGAGCTGCACCACCCGTTCGGGACCAGCCGTCACCGTGACGTGGCGCAGCGACGCGGCGGCTCGATTCACAGTCGTGGCCTCGACCCCCAGGTCCTGGACCACCACGACCTCGCGGTGCCCGCCGCGCGGAAAGATCGCCGTCACCGATGTGGGATTCGGGGCCGCCCGCCACGCGGCGAGGAGGTACAGGACGAAGACCGAGTCGTCGAGCACGACGACGGGCGCCGGAGCCGGGAATTCCCGGGCGCGCTCGGTCAGACGCCCGAGCAGCCGCACCGTGAATCGACCGTGCGACAGCTGGCCCAGAACGCGGAGCGGCTCGCGCGGATCGGCCACGGAGAATTCGAGACTGGCCGGCAGCGAGTCCGCGCCGATCTCGAGGATCGGATTGAGGACCACGATGGGCCGGCTGCGGTCGTACCGCACCGTGGACGCGAGCGTCCATCCCGCGCCGCCGCGGGCCGCCGTGAGCCGGAACGCCTCTCGGCCGATCTCCGCGGTATCTTGACGGATGAGGAACGTGCCTTCGTCGAGCGGCGCCTGCAGCGCGAGCAGCGTGAGCAGCAGCGCGGTCATGGAGCCGGCGGGACCGGGGCGCCGAGGACTCGCGTCGCGATGCGCTCGTAAATCATCTTGTACAAGCGCTCGCCCTTTTCCCGAGTAGCGAGCGTCGGTCGCCCGAGCGAGCCGGGAGACCGTTCGGGAAGCGAGCGCATGGCACCGCGATGGACGAAGTCCTGGGCGCGCTCCATGCGCACCAGCTGCGGCGCGAGGTAGAGCAGCAGCGAGGTGTCGAGCTCACTGCCGTGCATCGGGCCGTCCGGGTCGGCGAGGTGGCCGCCGAAGTCGAGGGCGAACACGTCCACCGTGAATACCCGGGCGCGCCGCGTCCGCAGGGTCGAGAGCGCCTCCTGGTGCGGGTCGTGGCCGTGCGCCGTGAGGATGATGAACGCGTCGACGCCGGTCTGCTCCCAGGACCCGAGCAGATCGTTCATCCAGCGGTGCAGGGTCTTGCGGCGCACCGTGGCGTTGCCGGCGTACGGCCGCTGGGTGGCGGTGTTCACGCCGTATTCGATCGTCGGGGCGCGCAGGATGTCGAAGCTGGCGGAGAGATCGTCGGCCAGCCGCTCGACGATGATCGTATCGCATCCCAACGGCAGGTGCGGCCCGTGTTGCTCGCAGGTGCCCACCGGCACCAGGAGGCGGGAATCGCGCTCGAGGATGAAGCGGACTTCGTCCGCCACTAGGGTCTTCAAATGACGCGGCGCCTTCATATCCTGATCGCGGGCTGCGCCGCCGCCGTGGCGGTGGCGGAGTGGCTCCACGGGAACGCCGGGTCGTGGGCGTGGACTGCGGGGGTGGCGGGGCTCGCGACCGCTGGCTTGGCCGTGGTGCGCGGTCCTCGGACCATCGCTTCAGGCCTCGCCGCGCTGGCGTCTCTGCTGCTCGGCGTGGTCGTCGTCGCCGGCGTGCGCGAGGTGCGGCGGATCGAGTGCTGCTGGACCGAGGTCCGGGCAGAACTCGTCCCTCGGGACTCTGCCGAGC
>Ga0209152_10000953_pt1 | contig 12033 bp, 10 predicted proteins | sample GraSoiAngelo_107_FD_185873 | JGI IMG/M metagenome (GOLD analysis project Ga0209152, IMG submission 185873) | Grasslands soil microbial communities from the Angelo Coastal Reserve, California, USA - 14_0903_09_30cm (SPAdes) (version 2) | ecosystem: Environmental > Terrestrial > Soil > Grasslands...
GGGAGGGGGAAGCGGACGCCCGGCTAGGGGCTGGGCTCGAGGGCGAGGGCAACGAGGTCGCAGACTTCGTCGACGAGCGCGCGGAGCTCGTCGCCCGACGCCCGCTTCGCCGCTGCGCGCAGCTCCTTCGCTCGCTGGAGCGCGCGGTCGCCGCGATACAACAGGGCGCGCACGTCCACGGCGGCGGGCGCCGCGGCAGCCGCAAGGGGGGAGCCGGGAGCAGGGGCTGCGGGCGCGCTCTGGACGCCGGCGATGAGCTCCGCGAGCGACGCCGAGCCGATCCCTCCTTCCAACAAGCGCTGGTACGCGGCCCACGACCCGACCAGGTCGGGAGTTTCAGGCATCGCCGGCTCAGCCCGTGGCGCGGGCGCCGATTTCACCCCGGGAACCACCGGCGCCGCGGCGCGAGGTGGTGTCGGCCGCGACGCGGGCGTGGGACGCGGAGCGGGAGCCGGAGCGGCGGGCGCTCGAGGGGGGGCGGGGGCGGGAGCGGCGCCGGGCTGGATCGCGCGCAGCGCCGCGGTGAGGGCGTCGAGCTCGGTTGCCAGCGCTTCCTCGTCGCCCGTCCCAGAGCGCACCAGCAGGTCGCCGGCACGCCGCAGCTCGGCGGCGAAGGCGGCCGCGCTGCTCACGGCAATCCCCGACGCCACCGCCTCGCGCCCCGCGATCGCGAACTGGGCCACGCGGTCGGCGAGCACGCCCCCGCCCGCGTTCGCGAGCGCACGAAAGGTGGTGCCGAGCGTGTGAGCGCGCAGCTCGCGCTGCGTGGCGGAGGGGGCGCGCTCGAGCGAGTCCGCCGCCTGACGCAGATGCTCGCCGTGGCTCACGAGCTCCAGCTTGCCCAGCGTGGACGGGCGCGCCGCGGGAACGCCGCGCGACACGATGTGGGGACCCGAGTCACTGTAATAGAGGGAGCCGATCGAAACGGCGTCCGGCTCGCTTTCCATGAACTTCACCAGTAACCCGGCGAACTGCCGGAAATCGGGCCCTTCGGGGTCGGGTCGGCCGCGCTCGGCCACTTCGCGGGCGGCGCGCGCGATCGCGCTGCCCGCGACCTGGAACAGCTCGCCTAGGTTGGTCGGGGGCTCGAGTCCCGAGCGCGACAGCTCGCCGATGGCGCGCTCGATTCCCTCGAGCAGGTCGGGGAGCGGCGGCAGATCGGTGAGGGCGGCGAGGCCGCGCAGCGGCTGGAGTGCGCGCATGACGTGCTGGAGTGGGTCGTGAGCCCGGGGATTGGCCCGCAGCGCCTGCGCCGCGCGCTCCAGCGCGCCCGCGATCGCCGCGCCCTCGCGCGCCACGAACGCCCGCGCGCCCGCATCGAGCCCCAGGGCTTCCACCGCACGGATCTGCGCCGACGGCCGGCCGGCGACCTGCTCGAGCTCGACCGCCAGCGCTTCGGCTTTTGCGGTGTCGGCATCGGTCCAGCTGCCCGCCCGGCGCACGAAGATCTTCATGTCGTCCACCGCGCGGAGGGCGAGCTGCTGGGTCTGGGGATCCCAGGCGCGCCGTCCTTCGCGCACCGCGCGCGCCAGGACCTCGAGCCCGGCGGCGGCACGCGCAATCGCGGGCTGGCTCGCCATGAGCGCGCTGCCGCGCAGCGCCCGGGCGAGCCGCACGATCTCGTCGGCGCTGGGGCTGTCGCCCTTGGCGAGCATGCCGTCGAGTCGCTCGAGATACTCCCCCGCCTCGAGGGCGAAGAAGTCCGACATGCCGAGGGGCTTCGGGGACTCCGTCATAGGGCTACCAAGCTAAGGCTTCCTGGCCTCATCGACCAACTGCCGCATGCGCCGCACCGCTGCTTCCATTCCCACGAAGATCGCGTTGCTCACGATCGAGTGCCCGATGTTCAGCTCCTCGATGTCCCGGATGGCGGCGACGGGCTGGACGTTGTCGTAGGTCAGACCGTGCCCCGCGTGGACGGCGAGGCCGCGCGCGCGCGCGTGCGCGGCCGCCCGTCCCAGCGCGCGGAGCGCCGCGTCGCTCTTGCGCCAGGAGCGGGCGTAGCGTCCGGTGTGCAGCTCGACCGCGGGAACGCCGAGCGCGGCGGCCCGATCGATGGTCTCCAGATCGGGATCGATGAAGAGACTGACGCGGATGCCGGCGGCGGTGAGGCGTTGGACGGCCGTGCCGATCCTGCGGTTCGCGCCGCCGAGCGCGAGGCCGCCTTCGGTCGTGATCTCCCGGCGCCGCTCGGGGACGAGCGTCGCCTGAAACGGCTTCAGGCGGCCGGCGATCCGCACGATCTCGGGCGCCGCGCCGAGCTCGAGGTTGAGCACGCTGCGCACCGCGGCGCGGAGCGCGCGCACGTCGGCGTCCTGGATGTGGCGACGATCCTCGCGCAGATGCACGGTGATGCCGTCGGCGCCGCCCCGCTCGGCCGCCGCCGCGGCGCGCACGGGGTCGGGCTCGTCGGTGCGGCGCGCCTCGCGCACCGTCGCGACGTGATCAATGTTGACGTAGAGCCGCATGCCGTCTTACCTTCGGTTCACTCCGCCCCCACTCGAGGTATCGTCCGTGAGACCACGACTGACTGTGCTCGTCGCGCTGGGCTGCCTCGCGTGTGGGGGAGCCGGCCCGGGGAAGCTCGCACCGCAGTCGCCTCAGGAGACGCTCGCGCAGTTCATGTCCGCCGTGAAAGCGAACGACCTCGAGCGGATGCGGACGCTGTGGGGCAGTGAACGCGGTCTCGCGTCCGGCCATCTGAAATCGACCGACGTGAACCAGCGCCTCGCCGTCCTCCAAATCTATTTGAACCATGTCGGCTACCGTGTCGTCGAGGGCCCGCTGCCCGTGCCGAACAAGGAGGACCGCCGGCTGCTCCGCGTGGAACTGCAGCGCTCGACGTCGTGCACGGTCGTCGTGCCGATCGAGCTGGCACGCACGAAGGAGGGACGCTGGCTGGTGGTCGGGACGGATCTGGCGAGCATCCCCAATCCGGCGGCGGCGTGCAAGAGTTGACCCCGCGGGAACTCAAGGCGCTGGCCGCGTGTTCACTTACTCAGTCAGCTCCAGCAAGATGCCGGCCGTCGTGTTCGGATGCACGAACGCGATACGCCGGCCGCCGGCGCCGCGCCGCGGCACCTCGTCGATGAGACGATACCCCGCCGCCCGGCAGCGCTCGAGCGCCTGGTCCAGGTCCGGCACGCGGTAGCAGACATGATGGATGCCCGGCCCACGCTTGGCGAGGAACTTCGCCACCGGGCCGTGCGGGTCGCGGGGCTCGAGGAGCTCGACCTGAACGTCGCCCAACGCCAAGCCGACGATCGTCGCACCGTCGGCCGCCTCGGGGCGCCCCGGCTCGAGGCCGAGCACGTCGCGATAGAAGCCGAGGGCGGCGTCGATGGACGGAACGGCGATGCCGATGTGGGCGACGCGGACGCGTGACTCAGTCATGACGCCGTCAACATAACGATTGCACGAGAGGGAGTGGAGAGGTCATGGCAGCGGAACATTTCACGGCCGTCACGGACGCCACGTTCGGGTTGGAGGTCGAGCAGCACCAGGGGCTCACCATCGTGGACTTCTGGGCAACGTGGTGCGGGCCGTGCCACATGGTGGCACCCATTCTGGACCAGCTGGCGGGACAGTATCAAGGCAAGCTGAAGGTGGCCAAGGTCGACGTGGACGCCAACCAGAAGACGGCCATGCGCTTTAACGTTCGCTCGATTCCGAGTATTCTATTCTTCAAGGACGGGCGACACGTGGATACGCTGGTGGGCGCGTACCCGAAGCCGGTCTTCGAGCAGAAGATTCAGCAGCATCTGTCGTAGCATCCTCCCCGGAGGACCATGCGCGCGAGCACCGCTCGCCTGATGAATTCGCCGGTTCGCCTCGCGGACCTGACGTTCCCGCAGGTGAACCGGCTGATTCATCGTACCCGGCTCGCGTTCATTCACCTCGACAACCTCCTCGCCTTCGGCAAGCGCGACCGTGACGGTCGCGTCGATGGCTACATCACGGCCTACCTGCCGGAGGAGTGCCTGCTGCTGTTCTTCCGCAAAGGCGAGGCCGTGAACGCGGCGTCCCTCGACACCACGGGGCGACGGGTCATCACGATCACGGAGGCGCTGAAGCGGATGCGCGCCGAAGTCGAGCGGGGCGAGCTGGCCTACTCGGCCGCGCCGATGGAGCAGCTCGCCTGGATGTATCAGTCGTGCGCCGCGCCGGTCGAGATGCGCACCGTCGATCCGGGACAGCCGGGCGCGTTCTTCGCGGCCTTCGCGCGGGACAAGACCAGCGGCATCCTCGAGCTGACGTCGAACGCGCGCGTGTCGTACGTGCGGTTCGACGGCGGACGCTACGCCAGCGGTTACTTCTGCGACAAGCCGGAGGTGATGGCCATTCCCAAGTTTCTCGAATCGCAGTTCCACCCGGGTGCCGACCGGCAGACGCCCGTGCTGACGGCGGCCCAGTTCCCCTATGTGGCCGATCTGCCGCAGCAGGCGCCGAACGCGCTCATCAACACCTACCGGGAGCTGTACTGGCGCATCGTCGACGAGGTGGACAAGGAATTTCCGGGCGAGGCGAAACGCCGGGCGCAGAAGGTGAGCTCGGGGATCGTGGATGCGCACCAGGCGATCACGATCCTGTCGGCACCACGCGGCACGGACACACCCGACTCGGTGGTGCAGCCGGAGGAGCTCTCGAATGCACTCACGGATTGGTCGCTCCAGCTGCTCGAGGGCGTCGAGGTGATGATGCCGGGCACCGCGCCCAAGATCCTGCGTGAGGCCACGCGCGAGCACCGCTACGTGCTGCAATCGGCGGGCTACTACGGACGCCTGCCGTGGCCGGTGGCGTGGTGAAATGGCGGGCACCCTGTACGTCGTGGCGACGCCGCTCGGCAACCTCGAGGACCTCTCGCCGCGCGCGGCCAGCACGCTGAGCCGGGTCACGGTCATCGCGGCCGAGGACACGCGCCACACCAAACCGTTGCTCGCTCACGTGGGCTCGCGCGCCGAGCTCATCAGCTTCCACGCGCACTCGAGCGACGCCGCGCTCCGCCGGATCCTGCATCTGTTGGCCAGCGGTAAGGACGTGGCGCTCGTGACGGACGCCGGGACGCCCACCGTGAGCGATCCGGGCGCGGTCCTGGTCGCCGCCGCCCGTGAGCGCGACATCCCGGTGATCACGGTGCCGGGACCCACCGCCGTCGCGGCCGCGCTGTCCGTGTCGGGACTGGGCGCCGATCGTTACCTGTTCCTGGGCTTCGTCCCGCGCAAGGGCGCCGAGCGGCGGCGCCTGCTCGAGCTCGTCGCGCAGAGCGAGTGGACCGTGGTGCTGTTCGAGGCACCGCCGCGGGTGGCGGAGCTGCTCGCGGACCTCGCGGCGGCGTGTGGCGCGGAGCGACCCGCGGCGGTGGCGCGCGAGCTGACCAAGCTGTTCGAAGAGACCCGCGCCGGGACCCTGGCCGAGCTGGCGGGTTACTACGCCGAAGCGCCCGCCCGCGGCGAGGTGACGGTGATGGTGGCGGGCACCGGCAAGCCCACCCGGGAGGAGCGCGCCACTATCCCCGACCCCGCGGAGCGTGCCCGCGCGCTCTTGGCGCAGGGGATGACGCGCCGCGACGTGGCCGAGCAGCTCGCGGTGGAGACGGGGATCACGAGAAATACGGCGTATCGGCTCGTCAACGAACTATGAACCGCTGGACGGTCGCGCTGTCCCTGGTCTGGCTGCCGCTCGCCGGTGGACGCGCGGCCCCTCTCACCATCGGCCGCCTCCACTATGATGGTGGGGGAGATTGGTACGCCGGCCCCTCCGCGCTGCCGAATCTCCTCGCGGCGCTGCGCCAGCGTACCGCCCTCTCCGTCACCGAGCGCGAGCGCGTCGTCACCCTCACGGGACCCGAGCTGTGGGACGTTCCCTACCTCTTCATGACGGGGCATGGCAACGTGCGCTTCTCGGACGAAGAGGTGAAACAGCTGCGGCGCTGGCTCGAGCAGGGGGGCTTCCTGCACGCCGACGACGACTACGGCATGGACAAGTCCTTCCGCCGTGAGATCGCGCGCGTCTTCCCCGATCATCCCCTGGTTGAGGTCCCGTTGAGCCACCCCATCTATCACCTGGTGTACGACTTCCCCAGGGGTATCCCCAAGATCCACGAGCATGATGGCCTGCCGGCGCAGGGTTTCGGTATCTTTTTGGGCAACCGGCTGGTCGTGTACTATTCCTATCAGACCGACCTGGGCGACGGGTGGGAGGATCCCGAGGTCCACCACGATCCTCCGGAGCTTCACGAGGCGGCACTACGGATGGGGGTCAACCTGTTCACTTACGCCGTGAGCGCGACGCGGTGACCGACACTGCCCTTCGGCTGCGGCGGCTCGGCGGGCCGCACGCCCGCGCCCGCGCCGGAGCCGTGCTGCTCACGAGCGCGGGCGTCGCGTTTGCGATCGCGGGAGCGGGGTTGACGCTCGCGCCGCGCGTCGCGGCGGTGGTGGTGGCGTGGCTCCTGATCGCGGGGACAGCGGGCGCCGCGGTGTGGCTGGTGCGCCGGGCGGGACGCCCCGCCGCGGCCGCCGCCGTGGGGCGGCTGGTCGAGACGACCGCCGGTACTCGCGCGGGGAGCGTGGTGGGCGTGCTCGCGCCGGGGGCGAGCGCCGGAGCGAGCGCGGAGCTCTTGGGGCTGGCGGACGCTCGAGCCGCGGCGGTGGTCGAGCGCGCGGCGCCGGCGGTGGGGCGGCTGTTGGCCCGTGGCACGCGGACCTCGCTCATGATAGGCGCGGGCACGGCGGCGCTGGGCGCCGTGCTGTTCGTGGCATCGTCACCCGGCGCGGGACGGGCGGCCGCGTTCTGGCACCCGCTCCGCGCCATGGTCGATGCGCGCGCGCCGGTGCGTCTCGCCGTGGACCGCGCGACCGTGCGCCGCGGTGACAGCGTCACGGTGACGCTCGAAGTGCCGGCGGCGACGCGGGCCATCCTGTGGACGCGCGGCCCGGGCGAGCCATGGCGCGCGGCGCCGATCGCGCTCGATTCGCTGGGCCGCGCCACGCGGCGACTCGGGCCCCTCGAGTCCGACCTGTATCTCCGGGCTTCGAGCGGCAGCCGGCGCTCGCTCGAGCGCCGGGTCAGCGTGGCACTGCCCGCGTTTCTTGCCGGCCTCGAGCTCACCGCCCGGTATCCCGAGTACCTGGCCCGTCCCGACGAGCCGCTCGTGCCCGGCCCGGATCTGGTGGCGATCCCCGAAGGCACAGTGATCCTGACGAGCGGCACGGCGAGCGTCGCGCTGGCGGCGGCGGCGTGGCGCCGCGAGACCGGGCCGGTAGGACGCGCCCGCCTCGTCGTGGATGGGGCTCGCTTCTCGGGCCGGCTGGCCGCTCCGCCGTCCGCTTCCGGCACGTGGCTGCTCGAGCTCGCGGCGGTGGACGGCACGCCGCTCGAGGGCGACGAACCCCAGCTGCGGCTGCGCGTGGTGCCCGATTCCGCGCCCGTCGTGACGGTCCCCATCCCGGGCCGCGACACGACGCTGCCGCTATCGCTCAAGCAACCGCTCGTGATCGACGCACGGGACGATCACGGTCTGACTCGCCTCGAGGTGGTGAGCTGGCGGGTGAGTCAGACGGGGAAGCAGGGGGCGGCCGTGCGCGAGTCGCTGGATGTGTCGGGCGCGGGTGAGCGGGCCATCGTTCAGGGGGCTCTCGATGCGGAAGGGCGCGGGCTCTTGCCCGGCGACACGCTGCGGCTCCGCGTCGAGGCGTGGGACAATGTCCCCGCCCCCGGCACTCACATGGGGCGAAGCGCAGAGATCGCGCTGCGGCTGCCGAGCCTCGAGGAGCTGCGCGCGGCGACCCGCGCCGCGGCGCGGGACGTGGCCGCCGCGGCGGACTCGCTCGCCCAGGCGGAGCGCGAGCTGGGGACGCGGACGCAGGACCTGGCACAGCAGCGCTCCCGCGAGGCCGGAGGCACCCGACGTCCGGCGGACGCGCGCGACGGACCGCTTCCCTTCCAGGCGACGGAGCGCGCGCAGGCCGTCGCGCGCGAGCAGGAGGCGCTGCAGCAGCGGGTTCAGGAGCTGTCGCGCGCGGTGGAAGAGGTCACGCGCGCCGCCCAGGCCGCAGGGCTGGGCGACACGGCGTTCCAGGCGCGGCTGCGCGAAGTCCAGGAGCTGCTGCAGCGCGCGGTGACGCCGGAGCTGGCGGCGCGGCTGCGGGAGCTGCAGGAGGCGCTGGCGCGGCTCGATCCGGAGGCGACGCGCCGCGCGCTCGAGCGCCTCGCCGAGGCGCAGCAGCTGCTCAAAGACCAGCTCGAGCGCAGTCAGGAGCTGTTCCGCCGGGCCGCCGTCGAGGGCGCGCTGGCGTCGCTCGCGGCCGACGCCGAGGACCTGCGGCGGCGTCAGGCCGAGTGGAATCGCGACGACGCGGCGCGGCCGGACAGCGCCGGCGCGGCGCGGCAACGCACGCTCGCCGACCGCGCGGACTCCTTGGCCCGCGGCATCGAGCGGGTCGCCACGGACCTCCGGGCGGGCCCCCGCACCCCGCTCGCGGCGCCGCAGCAGGCCGCCCGCGCGGCGGGAGCGGCGATGCAGCGCGCCGCGCAAGCGGCGGACGACGCTCGCGCCGCGGCCGCGGCGGAAGCCGGGACGGAGGCCGAGCAGCAGCTCGCGGGCGTGCCGGATGCGCTGCGCGGTCAGCGCGACTCGCTGGCGCGGGAGTGGCGCGGTGAGACGCTGGCGGCGCTCGACCGGGCGCTCTCGGAGACGGCCGCGCTCGCGCAGGGACAGGAGCACGTCGCCGACGCGCTGCGGCGCGGCGAAGCGGGCGCCGCCACCCGGTCGCGGCAGGCGGCAGTGGAGGAGGGGACCGACGCGGTGGCACGCCAGATCCGCGAGGCGGCGGGGAAGCACGCGCTCGTGTCGCCGCAGCTGGATGCGGCGCTGGGCTATGCCAAGCGACAGATGGCGGCGGCACGCGCCCAGCTGGAAGAAGCCGACCCCAACGCCGCCGAGGCGGCGACCCTCGCCGACGACGCCGTCGACGCGCTGAACGCCACGGCCCTGGCGCTCGCCCGGAGCCGCAGCCAGGTGGCGGGTGGGAAGTCGGGGAGCGGGTTTGCCGAAGCAGTGGAGCAGTTGGCGCGTCTGGCGCGTGATCAGCAGGGGCTGAACGGTTTGGCACAGGGCCTGTTGCCGCTGATGGGGTTGAGCGGGGAAGCCATGCTGCAGCGGCTGCAGGCTCTCGCCGCGCGCCAGCGCGCCCTGGCGGAGCAGCTCGAGCGGCTCCAGGCCGAAGGCGCGAACGCCGCCGCCGGTCCGCTCGCGCAGGAGGCGAAAGAGCTCGCACGTCAGCTCGAGGCTGGGCGCCTCGACCAGCAGACCATCGAGCGCCAGCAGCGCCTGTACCGCCGACTGCTCGACGCCGGCCGCACGCTCTCGAACGACGAGCCCGACGAGAACAAAGAACGCGTCAGCCGGTCCGCGACCGGAGACAGCGTGCACATCCCCGACATATTGAAGCCGGGCGCGACGGGCGCGGGCCCGCGGCTCCGGTACCCCAGGTGGGAGGAGCTCCAGGGTCTCACCCCCGAGCAGCGTCGGTTGGTGCTCGAGTATTTCCGGAGACTGAATGCGCCTCAGCAGTAGGCTTCCTTCCCGCTCTGAAGAGTGGGCCCGGCAGAGCATTGCCCTTAAGGGCAGTGTCGTGTTGGGCCCAACCTTCAGCCTGGGAATACTGGGGCTGATTCTCTCGGTGCTGGTTGTCCGTCCGCTGCGGGCACAAGCGATCGGCCAGGGCTTCGAGCTCGAGCGCGCCGGCCAGTACGACCAGGCGGCGGCCATCTATCTCGCGGCGCTGCGGGCCGATCCCACCAACCTCTCGGCGCTGCTCGGGCTCGAGCGAGTGCTGCCGCCCATCAATCGCCTCGGCGAGCTGCTGCCGGCGGCCCAGCGGGCGGCGGCGGCGAGTCCGAGCAACGTGGCGCTGCGGGGAGTCCTGCTGCGTACGTACGTGGCCCTGAACGAGCCCGACAGCGGGCGCGCGGTAGCGCTGCGGTGGGCCGCGGCCGCGCCGGGCGACGAGGCCCCGTACCGCGAGTGGGCGATGGCGCTCGAGGACGCGCACCGCCACGGCGCGGCGCGCGACGTGCTCCTGTTAGGTCGGCGCACGCTTGGCCGCCCCGGCGCGTTCGGGATCGAGCTGGCGGAGCTGAGCCAGCTCGCGGGCGACTGGGAAGGGGCGGCGCGCGAATGGGCCGCGGCGCTGACGGACGCGCCGGTGCAGCTGCCGAACGCGGCGAGCGCGTTGGCCGAGGCGCCCGACGCGCAGCGCGAGCGCATCGCGCGCTTGCTCACCGAGGGGACCCCGTCGACGCTCACGCGCCGGCTCGCGGGCGAGCTCCTGTTGAACTGGGGACAGCCGCTGCGCGCGTGGGCCGTGTTCGAGCCGAGCGTCGCCGCGCCGTCGGCGGACGCGGCGTTCGCGGCCCGGCGTTTCGCCGACCTTGCAGGCGCTCGCAGCACGCCCGACGCCCGGCGCGCGCGCGCGCTCGCGCTCGCGCGCTACGCCGACCTGGCGCCCGAGGTGGGAGGGGCGGCCGCCCGGGCGCGCGCCGACGCGGCGCGCGCTTTCATCGAGGCAGGCGATCGGGTCGCCGCGCGCGCCGTGCTCGAACGGGTCGCGCAGGACTCGAATGCGCCTCCCGACGCCCAACGACTGGCGCAGCGCGCCGTGGTCGAGGCCCTGATCGAGGGGGGACAGCGCAACGAGGCAGCGCAGCAGCTGGCGACCAATGCCCGGCTGTCCCCCGACGACCGCGCCAGCCTACGCCTCCAGCTGGTGCGCGCCCGAATTGCGGCCGGCGAGTTGGACCGCGCCGACACGGAGCTGGCGCGCGACTCGAGCGTCGAGGCACTCGCGCTGCAGGGGTGGATCGCCCTGTATCGCGGGAGGTTGAGAGAGGCCCAGCGGTTGTTTCTCGCCGCGGGGCCGTACGCCGGAGACCAACGCGACGCCGTCGACCGCACGACGATGGTCGCCTTGCTGCAGCGGGTGCCGGACGACTCGTTCCCCGAGCTCGGCAGCGCGCTGTCGTTGCTCGCCCAGGGTGACTCGCTCCGCGCCGTCGCGGCCTTGCGGCTTGCGGCTGCCCGCCTGGCAACGGGGGAAAGTGGGGGCGGGGGCGGGGGGGGGCGGCCGGACCTCCTGCTCCTGGCCGGACGCGTGGCGGCCCGGCTCGACACGCTGCAACAGGGCACCGCGCTCGCGCTGTTCGACGAAGTGGTCAGCACCGGGGGGCAGGGCGCGGCCGCGCCCGCTGCCGAGCTCGAGTGGGCCCGGCTGCTCGAACGCCGGGCGCAGACGGCGGAGGCGATCCGACATCTCGAGCACCTGATTCTCACCTATCCCGGGAGCGCGGTGGTGCCCGAGGCGCGACGCGAGCTGGAACGGGCGAAGGGGGCGATTCCGCGGTCATGAAGCGGAGAGAGTTTGTGTGGGCGGTCGGGGCCGGCTTGCTGGGTCTCCGTCAGCCTGTCCGCCTGTCCGCCGTTCCGTCATTGCTCCTCCCCATGGACGACGCTCAGGGCGATCACCTCAAGGCATACGGCGTCACCTATCGCGTCGTGCAGGCGGGGATCAAGGCCGAGTGGCTCCTGAACTATCGCGGCGGATCGTTCCTGCTGCCGGACGGGCCCGCCATCCGGCGCGACGCGGCGCTCGCGGGGGTGAGCGTCGAGCCCGTGGACGAAGCCCAAGTCACGGCCATCCGCGGAGAGATCGAGGCGAGCAACATGGACGCCGTGCCGCTCGAAAAGGCGCCCAAGGTCGCCGTGTATGTGCCGCCCAACGCGCCGCCGTGGGACGACGCCGTCACGATGGCGCTGCAGTACGCCGGGATTCAATTCGACAAGGTGTGGGACTTCGAGGTGATCGGCGGGAAGCTCGTGGGCTACGACTGGCTGCACCTGCACCACGAAGACTTCACCGGGCAGTATTCCAAGTTCTACGTTATTTATGCGGGCGCGCCGTGGCTCGCCGAGATGGTGCGATTCAACACCGACGCGGCCAAGCGGCTGGGCTTCGTCACCGTCCCCGACCTGAA
>Ga0209152_10000962_pt1 | contig 11957 bp, 9 predicted proteins | sample GraSoiAngelo_107_FD_185873 | JGI IMG/M metagenome (GOLD analysis project Ga0209152, IMG submission 185873) | Grasslands soil microbial communities from the Angelo Coastal Reserve, California, USA - 14_0903_09_30cm (SPAdes) (version 2) | ecosystem: Environmental > Terrestrial > Soil > Grasslands ...
ACTAAAAGCGCTCTATGAAGATGCGCGGGGGAAAACCTTCCGAGTCTGCGGCTGACGCTCAGTGTTCCAAGTCGCCTGAGCCCGATCGCGGCGAGGTATGGCACTGGGATCAGCTCAGCCGCTCGCTGGGCGAAGGTATAGGTCTGAGGGTCCAGGTACTGCGACAGGCCGATCAGAATGGAGGCACCAGCCCAGAGCATGACCAGACTCTCGAGAGAAGTTCGCTTTCCTCGAAGGCCGAGTGCTAGGCCAAAGATTGCGAGAGGCAAGAGCGGGCCGAAGATTTCAAACCAGAACAGAATTGGCTCTAGAGTGTAGACAGGAAGACTGTATCCAGTCAGGGATACGAGCAGAAGGAAGTGTATAATGTATATTATCGCGGCGGGTAAAACCACGGCTATGGCGACAATTGCGATTCTCTTCGGGAAGCCTGACAAAGCAATGCTGAGAATAAACATTAGTCCGACGAAGAACAACGTTGTTTCGATGTGAGTGAATGAAGCTATGGCGATTAGAATTAGCCCCATAATGGCTCGCGGCTGCCTAATTGTTTGGGACTTGAGAATGAGTGGAATCGCTGCGAAAATGAAAACTAGCCCGAGAAGATTTGCATGAAGACTAGCTCCGAGCGAGTATATCGCAAACCATCCTGGCACTGAAATGGTTGCGAACGTAGAGAATCTAAAGTCGTTGTTAACCAGCGCCAGTCTGCTGATTAGGAAAGGGAGCAGAGAGGAGAATAATATGGGAAGAACGATTTCGAGATTTAGAGCCGACGCGCCCAGCCAAACTATGGTGCCTGATAACAACTGATAGACGAAATCATACGGTCCTTGGACCGCAAAAAGTTGAATTGGTCCTTTCGCCGCCACGATATTCGCTTGCTCAACGTAGTGGGGGGTGTCCCAACCCATTGGGAGCCCGTAGAATCCCCATATGTAGTAGGATATGACGAATGCAAGAACTATGAAAGTCGTCGAACAGGCTATAGCCAGCCATAAGAGACCTCTCTCCCTATTCAACGCTTAGCCACTCCACCTACTGGGTCCTCTGTCAAAGAGGCCGACGAGGAAGCCTGCGAAATAGGAAATGTATTCGGCTGTTAATACTATGGGGCCAACTAACGCGACTGCTAGATTTCTCTGTGAAACCGCGACGGCCACAGAATAGCCGACGATGAGAAAAGCATAGACCGCAAGTACGAATTCGAGCGGGATCAGGCTCCAGGACAACCAACATACAAGGAGCAGGCCTGGAAGGACAATAGCCAGTCCTGCCGCAGGTATGGCCGGTCCCGAGAACAAGTACTTCTTTCTCTTCGAGGCGTAACCCCTACCTCTACCATACTTGAACATAAGTCGGGCGAACTGTCGAATTGTCGAGAATTTCACATAATGAAGGACTTTGGATTCTGGATCAAAGACCAGTTTCAGGCCAGCACGGCTAATTCTATAACCGAGGTCCGTATCGTCGCAGCCTACGAGTTCTTCGTCGAATCCTCCCATCTCAGTTATGAGAGACTGCCGATATATGGCGTTGCAGCATGGAATACTTTTGACGACCGTTTTTTCTCTGAAGTCGTAGCTCTGGGCCGACCTCATGCTACCAAGTGAGGTGGCGAGCATCAAGTCGACTGCTTTCACGAACTCAGTGCTGTGGCCCCGGGTGGGCTTGTTTGGACCTCCGACCCCACCAATACTCGGCGAAGACAGTAGGGTCCCAACACTCTGAGTCAGCCATGTTGACGGGACTTCGACGTCAGCGTCAGTGAAAGCGATTATGTCTGAACTAGATAGCCGGAGGGCCATGTTACGGCAGTGCGAAGGATTACCGGTCGCTTGCAATATTCTCAGCCGAGAGTCGCCAGCTGCCATTTTGTGAGCGATACTGAGGGTGTCATCTTCAGAACCTGCGTCCACGAACAATATCTCGTAATCGAGATAATCCTGTTTCATTAGAGCGGCGAGACACCTCTCTACAGTTTCCTGTTCGTTCTTCGCAGTTACTATTACTGACACGCTTGGTCTGGGCATTTTATGCAGACGCTACTCGTGTTCCGTTCTTCCATCGCGAAGAAGTCGCACAAGAAGGTGGCAAATCGCTAGGTGCGTGTCTTCTATCCTGAGCATGTCGTTGGAGGGCACTACAACTGGGACCGAGGCTAAACTCTTCAATGAGCCTCCGTCGAATCCAGTCAACCCTATAGTTATGCCACCTTTTGATCGAGCGTACTCGGTCGCCAGCAGAACGTTTTTCGAGTTTCCACTGCCACTGATGGCAATCACAACGTCGCCCGGTTTCATTAGATTCTCCAATTGTTCCTTGAATACGTGCTCGTAGGAAGCATCGTTTGCCCAAGCAGTAGTTAGTGACAGATTGTCGTTGAGGCTGATAGCTTTGATTCTCTTCACGTCGGGGCGGGTGGCAGTTTTCATCAGATCTGCTGCAAAATGCACCGCCGTCGATCCGCTTCCACCGTTTCCGAAGATGAAGACAGTATCTCCCTGGTCTCGTGCGAGCCGTATAATGTCCTCCACCTTCGTAAGCTGTGCGCTGATCTTCTTGAGTCTCACGAGTGTTTCGATGGATTCTTGTATAGAAGAATCAGCGGTCCGCAGTTGATTCCCCATCCTCGATGCTGACACCGTTAGGTTCAACCCTAAAGTTCACACGCTTCACGCCAAGTGCTGACATGCTCTCTTCTACCTTGCGTTGAGACTCCGGAGCACAACACAGTAGTAGATGTCCGGCCCCGCCAGCACCCGTCAATTTGCCACCATAGGCTCCAGCACTGATAGCCGTCCGATAGGCTAGGTCAACTCTCGCGTTTGTAACTTTCTCCGTATACTTTTTCTTCTGCTGCCAAGAACAATCCAGCAGCCTACCAAGATCTTGCGCATCTCCGCTCTCTATTGCCTTTCTACATTCAACTGCGAACTCGCGGGATCGATGAAGCGCCTCCATAATATCTGGATCTTCCCGCCGTGTTCTTTCGTCCTGAACCCTGAGTATTTCTGACGCTTCCCTGGTCTCGCACAGATAGAATAGCATAAGATTCCGTTCTAGATTGGCAAGGGATTCGGGATCCCGAATCAATGGTCTAACTTCGACTTCATTTCGTGTGAAGATGAATTCGTTCATCCCACCGAAAGCAGAAGCATATTCGTCTTGCTTGCCGATCGGGAGTCGCAAGGTATCATGGCCAATCTCGTAGGCTTTCTCTGCAATCTCATACCTTGTGAGACACTTGCCAGCGTTGGAGGAAAGGATGTCGACCATTGCTACTGCCATCGCCCCGGAGGACCCGAGTCCGGAGCCAGGTGGAGCATCGCTGTCGATGGACATGTCCAATCCGCCAGTCGTAGGACTGAAGATTCTCATTGCCGAGAGGGCGATTTCAAAGGGTGGCTTCGGAAGAGGAATCTCTCCGCTGTCAAAGGCCAAGCTGGTCCTGTAATCGTCAGATTTCATGTTAACTCTTCCATCCTTTCGGCCGTTCAGTTGAATGTGAACGAAGCGATTGATGGTGGCGCTAACCACTCTGCCTTCGAACTTTCTGTAGTAGGATGCGAGATCGGTGCCTCCTCCCGAGAAGCTTATGCGAAGTGGTGCTTTTCCTACCAACAAATCGTGGGTCATCTCTTCCAGTTATACGAACTCATGCCCCGGCCTCACGGGCAATCCGGAACCATCGAACCTTCGAACGCGCAAGTGAACTAGTCTCATACTTGAGGAACAAGTAACTTCACCTTGATTATCAAGGAGTCAAACATACTCCCTAAACAGGGAGTCCTTCCCAGATTCTCGTTATTTGGGATATGCTTGGGTTTCGATATATCAGGACACCAAATTGTTAATGCAATTCTGACTCAATTTAGAGACATTTCGACGAACAGGCTCGTTTCGCCTAGGTGCGATCCATGGTCCCGCCAAATTCGGCTAGTGTCTGGTTTCCAGCAAGAGCTGAGAATTCGAGTTGATTGAATTATGAATGTATGTTAACCTGTGAAACGACAATGCTTCGTGAGCGACATTCTAAAGAACCATGCTGTTGATGGCTTTTATAGCCTAAGATGACCAATAAACAATCTATCGAGGAGTCAAAGAACTCTCACACCAAAATGGTGGACTGCCCGCTTTGCAAAATACCCTTGAAGGAGGTTCTTGTCGACTTCGACCGGTGGAGCCTAGTTCGTGCGAAAAACCTAAAGGGTCACCGGGAAAGACTTATGCTTGTTAGCAAGAGGCATTCGAAGCAACTGGATGAGGGGTCGATTGGGGAAGCGTATCTTCTCCTCAACAGCACTGGGCAGAGGTTCTTCGGATATGCAGACAAATGGGCTATTTTCGAATCTGACTTTGCGACCATACCTGATCATTGGCATCGGATCGCATCTGACCTAGATGAAAACGCAGATGACTTTCAACAGATCCTTAGAACGTCTAGGACGATAATATCAAACCGAGGAGAGAAAATAAGTCGGGTTATTCCTAATACGAAAATCAGGAGTCGAAGCATAGCTGAAGATTCAATTACTTAGGCCCAATCTCGGTTTCGCCGGTGTTCTTGTCGAACGTCGGCGCCCAACTTAGTTTAAGTTTCGATCGCAGATTTCGAGAAAGGTCCATTGACTTTAGAGTCAAGGCTCCAAATCCTCCAAGAGTTAGGGCCAGGGCCCAGACTCCATCTAAGAGCACGATAACGCTCATCGCCAGCGCGACAGAGGCTAGGGTTCCCTCCACAAGGGCGATTCTGTCCAGCTGAATATCGCGATGGTACTGCCTGTCTCCGGGAGGTGAAAGCCCATACTTTGGCGTCCTGAAGAAAGTGCCGGTTTTACCTCTCACACCGCTGAGGAACCCCACCACGATGGCCGTTGTCATACAGGAGCTGGTGTATGACAGCAGAGGAAGCAGGACGAGATTATGCGGGCTTAGTTTCTTCTGGATGTGGAGGGCGTAGATGCCCGAGGCGTAGAATGAGACTAGTGGAAGAGTCACTATTATGATATAGGTCGGGCTTGAAAAGATCGAATTTGATGGAGCACTGAGGCCGATGATTAGTCCGAATGCCGAAACGAACGTTGCAACGACCCAGCTTAGCCCTTGGAACGGTCCGACAAGTTGAGAGAACAGGACGATCCTCCTCCAGATGGAAAGTTTCTTGCAATCGAGAATCATACGGCCGTTGGCGATTGCGTACGCGGCCCAGCCCTGAGCCACTCGCGCCGCTTGCTTCTTCCAAACTTCTAAGCTAGAGGGATCTTCGCTGAATATTCGAACGTCGGAGAGGTATACACCCCGATATCCTGCACAGTATATTCTACAAGATAGATCAGCATCTTCCACGATTGAGGAGCTTGGCCAGAAACCGAGCTGTCTTAGGACAATCATTGAAACTAGAACGAATCCGCCTTGGAAGGAATAAGGAGCGTCGATGGAATAAGCGCCCATCTTTGCAACTGTATCTCCCTGGTCTTGCTGGAGCGCAAATAGTCGGGTCGTCAAGTTCTGTTCTCGGTTGTAGTGGCCGACTCGAAATGAAACGAAACCGATTCTGGGATCGTGACTGGCGGCATTTACCCCTCTCTTCAGAACGCCGGGTATGACTGTCGAGTCTGCGTCTAACAGAAGGACAAAGTCGCCCTTCAAGAGTGGGGCAGCTTGATTTAGCGCACCGCTCTTAAAGCCTGCCCGGCCCTTCCTCCTTGACACGACACTATGAATCCCTAGATTGTTAAGTTCGAGAAGCTTCCGGTCGATGATGTCAACGGTATCGTCGGATGAGTCATCGGCTACGACAACCTGGAGTTTGTCTTTGGGGTAGTCGAGGCTCTTAAGAGCGTCGAGGGTGTTGGCTACAACAAACTTCTCGTTGAATGTGGCTATCAGAATCGAGACGACGGGTGTCTCTTGAAGAGTGGGTTCGTCCCCGAGGGATTTCGGATAGCGGAACGTGCTCAGGAAGAGAATCACACTGTAGTAGGAGAACAAGAGCCCAGGCATACTGAATGCAAGGGAAATTCCTGAGATGTAAATCCACGAGTCCAACTTGACCGTCACTCGTGTGTTGCAGATGGGGCAAGTCTCATACTGACTCTGACAACCTTTTGATGCTTGTTAATATTCTGGAAACTGTTCGGACCCAACCTAGCATCTCTTCCGGCATCAATGCCTCTGGAAAACACTATTAATTCGCTTTGCGAAGGACGCCTTGTGCCGGACACGTGACCGTGAAGGCCGTCTTCCTAGATCGGGACGGTGTTCTGACACGAGAAAGACCGGACTATGTCAAGACGCCGAACGAACTTGAGGTTCTGCCCAGGATCGGGCCGCCCTTGCGTGCTCTTCGAGAGCAGGGCTTCCGACTCGTCATCGTAACCAACCAGTCTGTTGTTGGAAGAGGACTAGCCACTCACGACGATTTAGGCCGGATTCACGAGAAGCTACAATCTGAGCTGAAACGAATGGGATGTTATGTGGACGCCATTTACTACTGCCCACACGTGCCCGAGGAAGGATGCAGCTGTCGAAAGCCTCAGCCCGGCCTACTTCTAAAGGCTGCAAAGGAACTGGGGATCGATGTTAAGGAGTCTTGGATGATCGGAGACAAGGAGATTGATCTTGAGGCCGCTAAAAGAGCGGGGTGTCGTGGTCTTCGAGTCGAGACGAACCGAGGAGACTTGGAACAAGCGGTCTCAACTATAATCCATAACGAAGAGAAGACTCGAAGTGGCGAGACAGCATGAGCAAGATTCGCGCTAGAGCTCCTCTCCGAGTCAGCTATGCAGGAGGGGGAACCGATGTCCCGCCTTATCCTGGTTTGAAGGGTGGAGTTGTTCTCTCCTCTACAATTCAGAATTACGCTTACTGCTCGATCACACCGCGATCCGATGGGATGGTTACTGTCTCTAGGGAAGATCAAGATGTTTCCATAGGACCCGAGAGACTTGGTGATCTCAAGGGGAGTGGAGAGCTGGAGTTCGTCCGTGCGGTCGCGAAGCGTTTTGCTGTGGAGCAGGGTTTTGATGCCGACCTCAGGTATGACGCTCTCCCTGGCACGGGGCTGGGGTCTTCATCGGCGCTCTGCGTTGCTCTCATAGGTGCTTTCCGGGAATGGAAAGGCACGTCGATGACAGACTACGAGATAGCAAATCTTGCGTACGATGTGGAGAGGAAGGATGTTGGAATTCCTGGCGGTCTGCAGGATCAGTACGCGTCGACTTTCGGTGGTTTCAATCTTATCGAGTTCAAGAAAGACTCAAACATAGTCAACCCGCTTCGGATAAAACGGGAAACCTTGAATGAGCTGGAGTACAGCAGCCTCCTCTGTTTTACAGGCACCACCAGAAGATCAGGTGGTATTCTTCAGAGGCAGATCGTGTCGTACGAACACAAAGACTCGAAAGTAATGGAAGCTCTCGAACGTATGAAAGAGCTAACGCTTGAGATGAAAGACTCCCTCCTCACCGGCAACCTTACTGAGTTCGCTGGGCTCCTAAACTCGGAGTGGGTCGCGAAAAAGGCGCTTGACTCTGCGATCTCAACCAATGAAGTAGACAGGCTTCTGCACGCCGCGCGAGAAAGTGGGGCTATCGGGGGCAAACTTCTCGGCGCTGGAGGAGGAGGATTCTTATTCCTATACTGCGAGCCTGGCAAACAGGTGCATGTAGAAAAGGCGGTCGAGAGCCTAGGGGGCAAGGCCTTCCCTGTCAGATTCGATCTTCAAGGCTTGCAGACCTGGCGAAGCCCAAAGTAGGATTCAACAAGCTATGCAAAAGTCCACAAGGGCTCGCAAGCCAGCGATCGAGGATGATCAGGAAGTGTCCATGGCGCGAGACGCAATACGAAAGAGCATCGAAACAAAACAACGACTCGCTGAGGAGTGTCTCGACGATATCGTTCAGATGGCCCGCATGATAACGATTGCACTAAGAAAAGGCGGGAAGGTCGTCTTCTTCGGTAATGGGGGTAGCGCTGCCGACGCTCAGCATATTTCGGCGGAGCTTGTGGGAAAATTCAAGAGGGCGCGACCTCCTCTTAGAGCATCTGCCCTGACGACGAACACGTCCATTCTAACAGCAATAGGTAACGACATCGGTTTCGACGAAATCTTCGCCCGTCAAATCCAAGCAACACTGGAACGGGAGGATGTTGCCGTAGGTATCAGTACTAGCGGTCGCTCAGCGAACGTCATCAAAGGCGTTGAGGAAGCCCGGAGAATCGGAGCGAAGACAATAGCCCTCACCGGCTCTGGAGGAGGACAGCTCGGACCGATATGCGATCACAGGGTGATTGTACCTTCGGATGATACTCAGAGGATACAGGAATGTCATATCATGATAGGTCACATCGTCTGCGAACTGATAGATGAGACACTTGGAGATAGGTCCCATGTCTGATAAGCCCCCAAATTTTAGCCCGAACCTCTCGCTAAGATGCAAACCCATAGCTTTGCTTTCCACATAACCCTTAAGTGGGAAAAATCGATACTCTTGGTTGTAGCAAGAGCTGAAAGCCTGTAGACGTGGTCATCCGTATGGTCCTTTCCAAGTTTTTCACCCAACTTTACCACTCTATAGACAGAGTCAAGGAATACATCGGGCTGAGGGAAACTCAGGCCAAGCCCACGAGGTTGTCACGATTCGGCCTTGGTCTAACAGGCCTATTCTCAGTGGTGGCTGGGTTGTGGCTTGTGGCTTTTGGGCCGAACATCGTCGCGATGCTGGCTCTCGCTTTTGGCCTTGCTGGATTTGGATTATTCAACCTGACATTTGCCTTCAGAAAAAATCTGACTCTTTCACGCGCTAACCAGCTTTCCCTGGTCGGCAACCTTGTCTTGTTCATATGGCTGTACGTCGTTGCATCACGGCTCCTCTACGTCAGCTACTCGACCGATACGGTCGTGGGGACCTACATGGGAATCCTGAGGGTCTTGCAGCTACAGAGTCCTTACGGTTTCTCCATCAAACCTCTGTTGGACAAATTTGGCTTCTCCCCGTCGTTCTACACCCCGGGTGTTGACGGCTCCTTCGATTTCCACCTCGCCTATCCTTCGCTAAGTTTCCTCTCTATCGTCCCGTTCTACTTGCTCGGCCTGCATGATGTCAGAGACACTGTTTTCATCTTCCACTTCATGTCAATCCTCACGATATTCGCCCTGGCTCCGGCGAGGCTGAAGAGTATCAGCGTTCTACCGTTTACGCTGTTCTCTATCGTAATTGCGGGAAGTTGGACCGATAGTATCTGGGCCTTCTTCCTCGTTCTGACCGCAGTTCTCTGGTACCGTCATCCCAAAGCGAGCTGGGTCTCCCTCGGCCTTGCTGTCGCGGTCAAACAGATTGCCATAGTGATTGCGCCCTTCCTCCTACTGCGCCTCTGGAAGGAGACTCCGCAACATAGTTTGCGAAGTCTGACTCGAAGTTTTGGTTTGATGCTCTCTGCTTTCTTATTGCCTAACCTACCATTCATCATCTACAGTCCAGGCTCCTGGTGGGCTGCGGTAGTGGCGCCATTCCTGCCGAACGCCCCGGCTCAGGTTCCTGGAGGAATTGGTCTGTCGGGCTTTCTCCTCGACCTTGGAATTGCGCTCCCATCTTCCTTCTTCCTAGTCCTCATGGGGGGTGTCTCCGGCATTCTGTTCTACCTTTACGCCAAACATTATCGAGGCTTGAACAGCGTAGTCTTTGCCTTTCCAATCCTCATCTTCTTCTTCTATTATCGATCCTTCCCCAATTACATGGCCTACTGGCTATTCCCACTGGTCCTCGAACTATGTCGGCTTGGCGGTCCAAACCTCAGACTTGCGTTCACAACGAGACTCCCTAGCATCGCTTGGCGGCCTCCCACGGGAACCTTCCTAAGGATCTTGCGTCAACGACTGACACCCTCTGTTATGGTAGTAATGACGCTGACCGTGATTTTTGCAGGTGTCTCTGGGGCTTACATAAATCAGGCTTCGAATCCCCGGACTGCGATACAGATCAGCGGAGTAATGGACCCTGACAGCATCGGTTCAGCAACGGTGATCAATGTGACTGTTACGAACCTGCTCGCGACACCGGTCTTACCCATCTTCTTTGTGAAGTATAGTTTCCTCACCTATTTCTGGGCGAGCAATTCGACTTCGCCACTGAACAGCGGTTCTGCATCATCGTATGTGATTACTGCTCCAGACGCGCTGAGTGCCGTCCCGCGCGGAGACCAATTCCACATCGTCATATATGACAAGTTGACCGGACAGCTCTTGGGCGAATCAACCTCGTGGAAGTCAGACATTCCAGCTCTCTCGTTGGAAAACCCGATGTTGAAGTGGTGGGTCTTGGATCCGAGTGTAGGAACTAGGGTTCCTTTCAACTGGAAGCTCTCCCTCTCCAACATTGACCCCGTCTGGTCTGGCATTACTCCTCTGGGAGTCAATGGAACGGGCGGTGTGCAAATGATCCTCAACTATACATCCTCCTTGGTGGGTGTCGAGAGATTGGCTTTGTCGCAGAGAGCCTTGCTAAACGCCACGAATCTGAGTATTCACTTCAACCAGTCACTAACCACAAATATTGCAACGAACCTTATCTTTGGAGCGATAGTGGCAGACGGGACCCACACCTTGTACTACGTATTCTCCGACCGGGCAACCCAACAGACCATCACGTCATACTCCACGAACACAACGGTCATCATTCCGACACAAAGGTCGCAGTGGAACACGATCAACCTAAGTCCGCAGCCTATCTGGAACGCTCAAGGCTGGGCAGCACCTCAACAGGTGACTTTTACCTTATTCCTAGAATCCAATTCCGTGGGGGTCTACTACGTGAGCCTTGACGGGATAAATCCGGTCTAGATTCGGCTAAACAAAACTTTGACTCGGAACTTCTGAAGCGGTGCCAACGGCCACCGCCGCAACGTCGACTTACCTATAACACGAGGACTTGTTTCAATTTTGAAACTTCTGCATTATGCATTCTCAGACGCTGCTCATAATTTAGCTGGATGTTTTCTCGCAGTTGAATGCGAACGGTAGAATCCTGCGTTATTCTCGTCAATGCTTGACCAACCGTCTCGGGACGCGCATCCTGTATCTCAACTATGGCACCGTCGAACAATGAGCGCAGAAGTGGGTCTTTGAGAACTATCGTCGGAATTCCGAACGCCAAGTACTCATGTATTGCGTGCGGGACAGTGTTCAGCTCGACGCTCAGCGACAAGGCCACGTCAGCGTTCCTCTTGAGCGACTCATAACGGGCGTCGTCAAGGTAGCCAGGGTAAATCACATTGCTGGGGAGGTTCATTCTGCCCATTCTATGTCCTAGCTTTTCACGTTTCCCCGTGATCACAAGAAGGTAGCCGTCAAGTCCGCGTATTGCCGCCACCTCTTCTTCTAGAAGTTCTTGCGGATGACCCCCGTGAGCCGCGATAACCAGGAAACGGTGGGGAGGAAGTGGAAATGGAGCCCATTGGCTAGCTTGGCTCCGGCTCTTAGTAACGGTGGGCTGAGGGATAAAGTCATGATAGGTGAAGGCGTCAGTTGCGCCTCTTGCTACGAGCTCTTTGGTCCAGTTGTTGTTGGGCGACATGTTAGCGTCCGCTCTCTTTGCGACGAATGCTTCTAAGACTGCAATTCCTTGAGACAAGAATGGTTGACGGAGGGTCTTCATGCTCCAGACAGCATGATGGTCGACTACCAACCTGAACTTGTAGAATGGTTTCGCAAGAACTAGAAGAAGTGGGAGGAAGATTGCCGGGTTCTGAGCGAGAACAACTCTTGGTCGTTCCCTGCCTAGAAGTGATAGGGTTCTGAGCGCCAGCAATGCGTATCGCAACGGGGCAGCTAATTTTTTCCCAAACAGAACGTTGAGAAAGACAACTCTTCCCCCAACAAGAGCGCCCACCTCAACAAGGGTGGGAGAAAAAGGGGCCCAAGCCACTAGCAAAGGACCGGAGGAGCGGGTCATTTT